>Ga0157369_10003867_pt1 | contig 17789 bp, 15 predicted proteins | sample C25metaG_FD_113461 | JGI IMG/M metagenome (GOLD analysis project Ga0157369, IMG submission 113461) | Corn rhizosphere microbial communities from Kellogg Biological Station, Michigan, USA - C2-5 metaG | ecosystem: Host-associated > Plants > Roots > Rhizosphere > Soil | place: USA: Michigan... | reverse complement strand
GTGGATGGCCGGGCTGACCGTGCGCGGCCAGGTCCTGCGGCGTGGCGCAGAGCAGGTGTTCGATGGTCCGCACCTGGCGGCGTACCGGTCCGGGCCGTGGCCGACCGGTGATGCGGATGGCCAGGTCGACGTTCTCATCGATCAGATCGACATAGCGGTCCTCCAGCAGCAACTGCACGTCCACCGCCGGGTAGCGCCGCAGGAAATCGGCCATGTGCGGATGGATCACCGTGCTGCCTACCGCCTTGGGCACCGACAGCCGGACGATGCCGGCCGGCGCCTGGTTGAACTGGCCACTGACCTCCAGCACCGCCCGCGCGGCGCCGACCATGTCGCTGCAGCGCCGAAAGACCTCCTCCCCCGCCTCCGACAGCCGCAGCTTGCGCGTACTGCGATTGAGCAAGCGTGTGCCCAGGGCCTTCTCCAGGCGTGCCACGCTGCGACTGGTGGAAGACGGGGTCAGACCGAGCTGACGGGCCGCCGCAGAGAAGCTGCCGCTCTCCACCACCCGCACGAAAATGGCCATCTCGCTGAGCAGCGGCAGGGGAAGATTTATGCTCACAGCGCAAAATTCCTTTGGAGAGAGGGTGGATTATCACCCTTGCGTGCGATCTTTAGAATGAGGATGTTTCTCGTTTTCTAGGTAGTAGACGTATGACCGAGCGCCTGTATTTTCTGAGCGACAGCCTGATCGCCGAGGTCGAGGTCCACGCCTGTAGCGCCGCCGAGGACGGTTATATCGTCGAACTGCTGGCCACGCCCTTCCATCCCCAGGGCGGTGGGCAGCCCAGCGACACCGGCTGGATCGGTACCGCCGAGGTGACCCGGGTGGTCCAGGACGGCGACCGCATCCTGCACCACACCACCCGCCCCCTGGCGCCCGGTCGCGTGCTGGCCCGGGTCGACGAAGATCGGCGCCAGCTGCATTCGCGGCTGCATTCGGCCGGGCATCTGCTCGGCCACATCGGCGAGATCCATGGCTGGATACCGGTCAAGGCCCATCACTGGCCGGGCGAAGGCCGCATCGAATTCGTCCCCGGCGAGGATACCGTAGCCTTGGACGTTGAATCCTGGCAGGGCTTCTTCGACGCCCTGGTGGAAGAAGACCTGCCGCTGCACGTCGAGGTGCAGGCCGGTGGCCAGCGCCAGGTGCGCTTTGGCGAGGACGTGGCGCGCTATGCCTGCGGCGGGACCCACGTGCGCTCCCTGCGCGCGGTCGGCGCCCTGAGCGCCCTGGGCGTCAAGGAAAAGAAGGGACGCCTGCTGGTGAGCTACGACATGGCTGGCGCCTGATCAACCGCTCACCTCACCCGCAGAAAGGAAGCGCCATGCTGCTCGAACTCGACGCTCTCGACACCGAGAGCCTGCTCCGTCTCACCGAAGAACGCCTGCTGGCGGTGCGGGTGCGCCGCTTCGTGCCGCGCCCGCTGGCCGACGACCTCGGCCAGCAGATCCTCGGCAACGGCTTCGCCACCTACACCAATGCCCCCAGCATCGGCCGCATCGGCATGGCCTTCTACGAGGCGGAACACCAGCGCGCGCAGATGGACGACTATTTCGCCAGCGTCGCCAGCAACCTGGAAGAATTGCGCCGGCGCTGCCGCCCCTATCTCAATCCCATCGACCTGGTGCGCTGCACCCTCGACGAGGTCTGGCCCGCCGGCGCCCGCCTGCAGACCCTCTGGGGTCGCAAGATGTACGTCGGCCTGTCGCGGGTGGTGAAGCCCGGGGTGCGCTTTCTCGCCCACCACGACATCTTCGCCAAGGACGCGCCGGGCAGCGAGGAAGCCGAAAGCCTGGTCACCCAGCTGGCCTGCAACGTCTACCTGACCATGCCCAGCCGGGGCGGCGAACTGCAGCTCTGGTCACGCGAGCTGGCGCCGGAGGCCTTCGACGCCCTGCGCGGCGACAGCTACGGCATCGAGCCCGACCGGCTCGGTCCGCCCTGCCTGACCATCCGCCCGGAACCGGGCGACCTGATTCTCTTCAATTCCCGCCGCATGCACGCCGTGACGCCCGGCAACGACCAGCCACGGCTGTCGCTGTCGTGCTTCGTGGGCTATCGCGGGGCGGCCGAACCCCTCACGTACTGGAGCTGACATGTCCCCCTACCTGAGCGAATTCCTCGCCCTGGCGACCATCCACTTCCTCGCCGTGCTCGCGCCCGGCCCGGATTTCGCCGTGACCGTGCGGCAGAGCGTGAGATACGGGCGGCTGATCGGCCTGTGCACCGCCCTGGGCATCGGCGCCGGGATCTCGGTCCACGTGCTCTACACCCTGCTCGGCATCGGCGCCCTGATGCACGCCACGCCCTGGCTGCTGGGGGTCGCCAAGGTCGTCGGCGGCGCCTACATCCTCTGGCTGGGCTTCAACCTGATCCGCAGCAAGCCCACCGCCGCGCCGCTGGACGACAGCCAGTGGCAGCAGGCCGACCTGCAGCGGCAGTCGCCCGGCAAGGCCTTCCTCACCGGCTTCCTGACCAACGCCACCAACCCCAAGGCCACCCTGTTCTTCCTGGCCATCTTCACCACCGTGGTCAGCGGCAGTACGCCGCTGACCGTCCAGGGCCTCTATGGCCTGTGGATGTGCGCGGTCAACGCCGGCTGGTTCGCCCTGGTCAGCCTGCTGTTTTCCAGTCCGCGCGTTCGCCAGACCTTTCTGCGCCTGGGCCACTGGTTCGAGCGAACCATGGGCCTGGTGCTGGTTTTCTTCGCCGGTCGACTGCTGTTGTCGGCGCTTTGACGTCAGTCCATTCGTATTGGAGGTCCTCCATGCCCTACGTCCACCGCGCTCCCGCTGGTATTCCCACGGAAAAGTTCGTCGTCCGCCTGCCCGACGGGATGCGTGAACGCATCGCCGCCGTGGCCCGCTCCCATCGGCACAGCATGAACACCGAGATCGTCGCCTGGCTGGAGCGTAGCCTGGTACAGGACGGGGTGCTGGAGCAGCCGCAGGTCGAAGCGGACGACGAGCTGCTCAATGCCAGCGAGCAACTGCTGCTGCAGCGCTTTCGCCAGCTCAACGAGCGTCAGCAGAATGCGCTGATCTCGGTGCTGGAGCTGGAGTTGCCCGTTCCCGTGCACAGCCGCGAAACCGCCTGAGTCCGGCCGGCACCGCCGCGGACGGAACCGGCCGTCGGCAGCAGGGCCGCCCACCAGGCGGCCCTGACGTGCGGCTTTCAAGTATCGATCGGGACGGCCGATGAAGGGGGTCTTCGTTCTCTCTTCCGGAATTCCCATGTCTGTATCCAAAGCCTCCTGGCTGAGCAATCTCGGCATTTCCAAGAAGCTGGCGCTGGGCTTCGGTGCCCTGCTGGTCATGGTGACGGTGGTGGCGCTGTTCGGTTACCTCACCGCCAACACCCTGCTCGACCGCATCACCAAGACGCGCTACAGCGGTCAGCTCAAGGCCGACGTGCTCAACGTCAGGATCGACGAAAAGGCCTACCTGCTCGATCCCAGCGCGGCCAGTGCCACCCGGCAACAGGCCACTCTGGCCAGAGTGACGGAAGACATCGGCCAGGGCCTCACCCTGCTGACCAACCCGGCCAACGTCGCCATCCTGGGCAGCATCCAGCAGGAGATGAAGACCTACCAGGAGCGCTTCGCTGCCCTGCAGCAGGCCAACCAGACCAGCGCCGAGGCGCAGAAGGAACTGACCCGGGTCTCCGACACCGTTACCGAGACCCTCGACCAGCTGTTCGAACTGGTCTTTGCTCCAGGTGGCAGCTACAGCACCGCCGACCTCAAGGCCCTGGCCGAGATGAAGGCGCAGATGGTCGGTGTGCGCCTGGCCATCCGTCGCTTCCTCGGCACTCCCGATGACAGCAAATCCCAGGCGACCCTCAAGGTCATTGACGAGTTGCTCAAGACCCTGGCCAGCGCCCAGAAGCAGATCGATGGCGATACCGCCGCACGCCTCTACAGCGCCACCCAGGACGTGACCCGCTATCGCGCCTTTTTCGAATCCATCGTCGCCCAGAATCGCCAGGCCCAGGCCGCCGTTGCCAGTCTGCAGGAGCAGGGCAACAAGCTGGTGCAGTTGCTGGATCAGCTGGGCGAAGGCCAGCTGAAGTCCGCCGCGGCCGAGCGCCAGGCCGCCCTGCTCAAGCTGCTGCTGAGCAGCCTGATCGCCCTGCTGATCGGCATCGCCGCCGCCTGGCTGATCACCCGCCAGATCACCCAGCCGCTGGCGACCGCCATGGCCATGCTCAAGCGCGTCGCCGCCGGCGATCTCACCCAGCGCAGCGAGGTGAGCCGCCGCGACGAGCTGGGCGAACTGCAACGCACCACCCAGGCCATGGCCGATGACCTGCGTCAGTTGGTCGGTGGCATCGCCAGTGGCGTGGGGCAACTCAGCAGCGCGGCCGACGAGCTCTCGGCCTTTGGCGTCCAGACCAGCCGCGGCGCCACCCAGCAGCGCGACGAGATGCATCAGGTGGCCACCGCCATGAACGAGATGGCGGCCACGGTGCACAATGTCGCGCAAAACACCGCCAACGCCTCCAGCGCCGCGCAGAACGCCGACGGCATGGCCCGCGAAGGCAGTCGCACGGTCAAGCGCGCGGCCCAGGAAATCACCCTGGCCGCCGAGGAGGTGCAGGGTCTGGGCGATGCCATGGAGCGCCTGGACGCCGCCAGCGGTCGCATCGGCAGCGTCATCGACGTGATCAAGGCGATCGCCGAGCAGACCAACCTGCTGGCGCTCAACGCCGCCATCGAAGCCGCCCGCGCCGGCGAACAGGGCCGCGGCTTCGCCGTGGTGGCCGACGAGGTCCGCTCCCTGGCGCAACGGACCCAGGAGTCCACCCAGGAAATCGGCGAACTCATCGCCACCCTGCAACAGGGCACCACCGAAGCCAGTGCGCGGATGCAGGCCAGCCGCGACCGCACCCTGGGCACCGTGACCCTGGCCCAGGACGCCGAACGCGCCCTGGAGGTCATCTACCAGGCGGTGGCGGAGATCCAGAATCTCAATCAGCAGATCGCCACCGCGGTGGAAGAGCAGAGCCTGGTTGCCGAGGAGATCAACGGCAACGTGGTCAAGGTCAGCGGCCTGGCCGAGGAATCGGCCACTGCCAACGCCCACGCCGCGGCGTCGGTCAACGAACTGGCCCGCCTGGGCGGCGATCTGCAGCAGATGGTCGCGCGCTTCCGCGTCTGACCCGGGCCGCGCCGGCGCCAGGCACGGGCGCCGGCGGTCTCAGGCTTTCGGCGTCAGCATCTGCCCCTGGATGCCGTCGCCGATCACCAGGAAGTGACCGCCGGCGACATGGTGCAGGGTGCGCAGGCTGTCCTGGCCACGAAAATCCCAGCGTCCTTCGCGAAACACCCGGGTATCGGCCCGGGCGGCGAGCACCTCACCGAGAAACAGGTCGTAGCCTTGCTGGTTGTGCACCTCGGGCAGCACACGGCATTCCAGCCAGGCCACGCAGCCGGCGATCAGCGGCGCGCTGACCTGTTCGCCCGCCAGCGTCTCGATGCCGTAGGCGGCGAACTTGTCCAGCGCGCGACCGCTGGTATTGCCTACCGTCTGCACCAGATCCACCTGGGCGGCGCAGGGCACGCTGAGCACGAAGCTGCCCTCGGCTTCCAGCAATTCGCGGGTCCAGGTCTGCTTGTCGAGCACCACCGCCACCTTGCCCGGCTCGAAATCCACCGCCATGGCCCAGGCCGCGGCCATGACGTTGCGCCGACCGGCGTGGGTGGCGCTGACCAGCACCGTGGGACCGTGGTTGAGCAGCCGATAGGCCTTGGCCAGGGGGACGGCGGCGAGGATCGAATGCATGGCTGGACTTCCGTGGGAAAAGCCCCAGGTTAACGCAGCCCTTGCCGTTCGGCGCCGCGCGGGTAAAAAATTGCCGCTTTGCGCCACGCTCGCCAAACGCCGGAGGACATCAGGGGTCTATCGCCCACTCCCGGTATGGGACCGACAAGAAACCTGCGTTAAGGATGACCTCTATGCCCACTCGCCTGGCTCTCTCCGCCCTGCTGTTCTGCGCCTGCTGTCTCGGCCTGCCGCTGGCCCAAGCACAGACCGCCAGCCCATCGCACGAGACTTCCGCTCCCCAGCCACTCCTCTCCAGCTCCATCAACGACTTCAGCAACGAAGACTGGGATCGTGGCGTCCTGCGCCGGGTGGCCGGCGTGACCATTCCGGCGACCCCGGCCAACGTCGAGGGCTTCATCAGCGGGCGGCAGGTCCAGCTGGGCGACGGCGAGTGGCGCGCCATCACCGAGGTCCAGCGGGTCGGCGACAACCTGGCCGTGTTCGTCGAGGGCAAGCCGCTGGATGCCGAGGCCGTGGGTTATCCCCGGCGCCTGGTGGTGGACGACGCCCCCGGTACCGGACGCCATCTGCAGCGCCTGCCGGGGCGCTTCAACACCCCGATCAACGACTTCACCAACCAGGACTGGCTCAAGGGCATCTACCGCAAGGCCGCCGGCATTTCCATCCCGGTGACCGAGCGCAATCGCGAGGAATTCAAGCCGGGCGCCATCGTCCGTCTGGCCGACGGCCAGGACTATGCCGTCACCCACGTCAGCGAATTCGGCCGCAGCATGGGCGTGTTCCTCGACAGTCCGGTACTGCCCGGCGAGAAGTACGGCTATCCGCGCCAGCTGACCTTCGTCGCGCCACCGCCCAAGCCCTGAGACCGGGGCTGACCGGCGCTGGTAGAATCCCCCGCCCAGCGTCGTCACCCCGGTCCGCCATGTCCAAGCTCAATCCCCGCCAGGCCGAAGCCGTGGCCTACATCAGCGGTCCCCTGCTGGTGCTGGCCGGTGCCGGCTCCGGCAAGACCAGCGTCATCACCCGCAAGATCGCCTACCTGGTGCAGCAGTGTGGCGTCCGCGCCCAGTACATCTGCGCCGTGACCTTTACCAACAAGGCGGCGCGCGAGATGAAGGCGCGGGTGGCCAGCCTGCTGAAAGCCGGCGAAGGCCGCGGCCTGACCGTCTCGACCTTCCACAACCTCGGGCTGAACATCATCCGCCGCGAGTACGTGCACCTGGGCTACAAGCCGGGCTTCTCGATCTTCGACGAGGGCGACATCAAGGCGCTGCTCACCGACATCATGCAGAAGGAATACCAGGGCGACGACGGCCTGGACGAGATCAAGAACTACATCGGCAACTGGAAGAACGACCTCATCCTGCCGGAGGAGGCCCTGGAAAAGGCGCGCACACCCAAGGAGCAGACCGCCGCGGTGGTCTACCTGCACTACCAGCGCACCCTCAAGGCCTATAACGCGGTCGACTTCGACGACCTCATCCTGATGCCGGTGAAGCTGTTCCAGGAGCATCCCGAGGTGCTGGAGCGCTGGCGCAACCGCATCCGCTACATGCTGGTGGACGAATACCAGGACACCAACACCAGCCAGTACCTGCTGGTAAAGATGCTGGTGCAGGAGCGCGCCCAGTTCACCGTGGTGGGCGACGACGACCAGTCGATCTACGCCTGGCGCGGCGCGCGACCGGAAAACCTGATGCAGCTCAAGGACGACTTTCCCTCGCTCAAGGTGGTGATGCTGGAGCAGAACTACCGCTCCACCAGCCGCATCCTCAGGTGCGCCAACGTGCTCATCGCCAACAACCCCCACGTGTTCGAGAAGCAGCTGTGGAGCGAGATGGGCCACGGCGATCCGATCCGGGTATTGCGCTGCAAGAACGAGGATGGCGAGGCCGAGCGCATCGCCCTGGAGATCCTCACACTGCACCTCAAGACCCAGCGGCCCTACGCGGATTTCGCCATCCTCTATCGCGGCAACCACCAGGCCAAGCTGATGGAGCTCAAGCTCCAGCACCACCAGATTCCCTACCGGCTCTCCGGCGGCACCAGCTTCTTCGCCCGCCAGGAGGTCAAGGACGTGATGTCCTATCTGCGCCTGCTGGTGAATCCGGACGACGACAACGCCTTCCTGCGGGTCATCAATGTGCCGCGCCGGGAGATCGGCTCCACCACCCTGGAAAAGCTCGGCAACTATGCCGGCAGCCGGGATCGCTCGATGTACGCCGCCGCCGACGAGATCGGCCTGGGCGAGCACCTGGACGCCCGCTTCACCGAGCGCCTGTCGCGCTTCAAGCGCTGGATGGACGGGGTCCGCAAGAACTGCGCGGGCGAGGATCCCATCGGCGCCCTGCGCAGCATGGTGATGGACATCGACTACGAGAACTGGATCCGCCAGAACGCCAGCTCCGACAAGGTCGCCGACTTCCGCATGGGCAACGTCTGGTTCCTACTGGATGCCTTGAAGAACATCCTAGAAAAGGATGAAGACGGCCAGATGACCATCGAGGATGCCATCGCCAAGCTGGTCCTGCGCGACATGCTCGAACGCCAGCAGGAAGAAGAGGAAGGTGCCGACGGGGTGCAGATGATGACCCTGCACGCCTCCAAGGGCCTGGAATTCCCCTATGTGTTCATCATGGGCATGGAAGAGGAAATCCTGCCGCACCGCTCCAGCATCGAGGCCGACACCATCGAGGAGGAGCGCCGCCTAGCCTACGTGGGCATCACCCGCGCGCGCCAGACCCTGGCCTTCACCTACGCCACCCGGCGCAAGCAGTACGGCGAGCTGATCGACTGCACCCCCAGTCGCTTCCTCGACGAACTGCCGCCCGAGGACCTGCAGTGGGAAGGCCTGGAAGAAGCGCCTCAGGAACAGAAGGCCGCCCGCGGCAACGACGCCCTGGCGGCGATGCGGGCGATGCTCAAGCGGGGTTGAGGGGAAGGTTTCCAGTGGGCGGCCACCCTCACCCCAGCCCTCTCTCGGAGGGAGAGAGGGCATCCGAAGTCACCCCAAGTTTCGCCCCAAGCCAGTCAGTCCCCTCTCCCCCTGGGAGAGGGTTAGGGTGAGGGCCTACCCACTGCCGCTCCCCCAAAACGATACCGCCCCCGCTACCGGTCAGGCAGCGGGGGCGGTGGTGTGGCCGCGCCGAGGGCTTACTTGGCGAAGCTGGTCACCATGTCGAAGATCGGCTTGGGACGCTTGAGGTCATACATCATCCCGAAGTGGCGCTCGTGGACCACCGAGAGGGTCGGCTCGTCGAGCAGTTCGTAGACGTTGATCTCGGCCACCACGTCCCTGTAGCTGGTGTTGAGCACCGTGAGCATCTGCTTGACGCTGTCGTAGCAGGCCCGATCGCCGTCACGGCCGCCGTCGGTGTTGCCCTGGTAGACGTTGCCGCAGTTCATCTCGTTGAAGAACACCTTGGTCTTGTACTTGTTGGCCATGGCGCGTATCTGGCCCAGGTACATGTCCATCCAGTAGCCCTTGTCGTCGACGTAGGGGTAGTAGTGGAAGCTGATGTAGTCGAAGTTGAAGCCCGATGCCTTGGCCTGGTCGAGGAACCACATGGCCCCATTGCGATCACCCGGGCAACGCGAGGTGGTGGTGCGATCATCCGAGTTGCACGCCATCACGTTGATGGTGGTCTTGAGGTTGGCGCCCAGCTCGTCCGAGGCCTGCTTGATGCCGCGATAGATGCCGACCAGGGTGTTGATGCGATCCTGCGCACCCGCCTTGGCGTAGTCCTGCTCGTTACCGATCTCCCAGATCTTGATGTCGTTGGCGTAGCGCTTGGCCAGGGTATAGGCCTGCGCCTGGGTCAGCTTGTGGGTGATCACCGGCCGCAGGGTGATGTTGTACTTGCGGGCCAGGGACACCAGCCGATCCAACTCGGGCAGGTTGGTCACCAGATACTCGCCGGAGCGATAGGTGCGCAGATTGCGCGCCGCCAGTAGCTGCAGGCGGGCCTCCATTTCGGCAGGCGGATAGGCGGCGCTGTTGTCGTGGCCGACCACCCCCAGGGGGATGTTCTTGTAGCCGGTCAACGGCGCCGAGGAGGCGCTGCCACTGGCGACCGGCAGGACCACATTCTGCACCGGTTGCACGCTGGCCGCGGGGGTCGGCGTGGTCGTGGTGGTGCCCTGGGCCAGCGCGGTGTTCACCTTCTTGTCGAAGGCGGCCTTGTCGTCGCCCGCGGCGCCACGCATGACCTCCAGTGGCAGGTTGGCGCGCGAGGTGACGCCGTTGGCCAGGCGACTGGTCCAGTAGGCGCTGCCGCTGCTGTCGGCGCTGCGGCCATAGAGGTTCTGGTAGACCTGGTTGACCAGGGCCGCACCGCTCAGCGAGCCATAGAGGGCGGTCGATTCGCCGTTGCCGGCGAAGTTGGCCGCCAGTTGCTCGACGCTCATGTCGCCGGCCAGGCGCGAGGCCCAGTAGTTGAGGCCGCCGGCATCGGCGGCCCGGCCGTAGTAGGCCAGGTAGAGCTGCTCGACGGTGGTCAGCTTGGACGAGGTCGCGGCATTGGCGGCGGTGCCGGTGACGGCGCCAGCCATGGGCGTGCTGCCTGCGGTGGTGCCCGTGGTGCTGGTACCCGTGGCCGGCGCGGCGCCGGTGGTGGTGCCGGTGGTCGCTCCGGTCGTGCCGGTAGCCCCGGTCCCGCCGGTGGTGCCCGCGGTCGCGCCGCCCGTGGCGGTCTCGGTCTTGGCTGGCGTGGCGGCCGTCGGGGTCACCTGCGGACCGATACCGGCGCAGCTGTCCTTGTCCAGGTACTTGGCCAGCACCGCCCACTGCGGACGCTCCTTGCCATTGATCGGCTCGACCGCCTGGTTGTAGGTGCCCCAGCCCGGGCCGGCGGCCCAGTAGGTGGCCGGAATGCAGTTCTGCTTCAGATAGGCCAGCATGCCGTCGAGAATGGGCAACCAGCGCGCATCCGTGTCAGGTACGCCGAAGCCGCCGATGAAGCCGCGCTTGTTGTTGGCCTTGAGCCAGGTGACGAAGGGCTTGAGGCGCTCGACGCCATAGCTGGGCGAGAGGGTCGCCACGTTCAGGCTGGTGTCGAAGAAGGCCTGGGCCATGAAGATCAGGTTGTTGGCCGGGTCCTTGAGCTTGAGCAGCGTATCGTTCCACTGCGGCCAGCGGGTGGTGTCGGCCCAGCCGTTGCCTTCGATGAAGATCGGGTGGGTCGAATCGACCGCGCGCACGCCATCGATGCCGTACTGGGCAGCGGTCGGCCAGTTGCTCACGGCGTCGTGGGGCTCGTTCATGATGTCGTAGCCATAGAGCGCCGCATGGGTGCCCCAGCGCTGAGCGACGCGGGTCATGAGATTCTGGAAGGCCTCGTAGGGGATTTCGCCCGCGCCGATGACCTTGCCCTGGTAGCGGGCATAGTTGTGCAGATCGAGGATGACCTTGACGCCGTACTTCTGGGCGTAGCCCAGGGTGCGATCGATCAGGCCGGCGTAGGTGGGATCGAGATTGGCCCCCATGGACGATTGCAGGCGCTCCCAGAGAATGGGGAAGCGCACCAGCTTCACGCCCTTGGCGCTCCACTGCTGGAAATGGCTCTCGGCCGGAAAGATGAAGTTGCGGTCGTTGACACCGGGCAGTACCTGGGCGGCGAAGGTGGCGCCGGAGAAGTTGAGACCGACCAGGTCAACGGCCTGGGCGGAGGTGGCAAGCGAAGCGGTGGCGAACAGGGCAGGCAAGAGCAGCGCCTGACGCGGCAGGCGGCGGGAGATGGAGCTAAGGATTGTCATCAAGAAGGAACCAGATAGGCCGAGGTGCGCGATTCGATCCGTGCATCCCACCTCGGTACAGCAGGAAAACTGCCGGGGAAGATCGTTTCCCTAGCACCTGCAAAGCCTAGTGCAAGCGCTAGACCAATAAGAACCCGTGCCATCACGATGCAGGGGTAAACGCGGCGTTTTGCCAGATGTACGGTGCCGATGATGGCACTTTGTGTACCATTCATCGGTGACCATCCGGTCACCGATGAGACCTGCTTTCGCGTTGAAGTCAGGTTTGTCCGCTTTCTGACGGCTCAGGGCTTGCCGGCATAGCGGCGGATCAGTTCCATGACCGGTTTTGGGCGGTCCAGGTCGTACATCAGCCCGAAGTGACGCTCATGGGCAATCGGATGGGTCGGCTCGTCGAGCAATTCGTAGACGTTGATCTCGCGAACGATGTCGCGATAGCGCCCATTGAGTTCGGAAAGGATGGCTTCGAGGCTGTCATGGCAGCCCTGATCGCCCGGCCGGCCGCCATCGGTGGCGCCCTGGTAGATCTCGCCGCAATTGACCTCATTGAAGAAGATCCGCGTCCGGTACTTTTCCGCCATGGCGCGCATCTGCCCCAGGTAGAGATCCATCCAGCGGCCGCGGTCGCGGTAGTGCGGGTAGTAGTGGAAGCTGATGTGGTCGAACGCGAACCCGGCGGCCCGGGCCTGATCGAGAAACCACATGGACCCCAGGCGATCGCCCGGGCAACGGGCCTTGGGGCCCCGGTCGTCGGGGTTGCAGGACATCACGTTGATGGTGGTCTCGAGGCCGGCGTCCAGTTCGTCGGAGGCCCGGCGGATGCCGCGATAGATGTCCACCAGTCGACTGATGCGGATGCCGGCGCCGACCCTCGAATAGTCCTGCTCGTTGCCGATCTCCCAGATCTTGATGTCCTTGGCGTAGCGCTTGGCCAGGGCATAGGCCTGGGCCTGGGTCAGTTGCTGGGTGATCACCGGTCGCAGGGTGATGCGGTACTGGCGGGCCAGGGCCACCAGGCGATCCAGGCGGGGCAGATCCAGCAGCAGGAACTCACCCGAGCGATAGCTGCGCAGGTTGTAGCGGTCGAGCAGTTGCAGGCGCCTTTCCATCTGCGCATCGGGATAGGCGGCGTTGTTGTCGTGGCCGACCACGCCCAGGGGGATGTAGGGCAGGTCGGGCAGGGCGACGGAGTCGGCGGCCCGGACCGGGGCACCCAGGCACAGGGCGGCGACCAGGCCGAACCAGGGCGAAATTCTAGGCATCAGGCGCATCCTTGCAGATAAAAAGAGCAGAGCGGCGGAGCATGGCAAAGTGCCGGCAGCGGCTCAATGCCAAGGGTGTCCAGGCTGCGACCTCCGCCACATCGCCGCAGGTTACAGTAGGTGTCCGTGCACCGTGCCGAGGACCTGCCCATGACCACTACCCTGCTGCTGGCCCAGGCCTGCAACAATCGCTGGTCTAACCACCGCCTGCTGGCGGCCTGCGCCCTGCTGCCGGTCGCCGTCCTGCGGACGCCCCAACCCGCCGCCTTCTTCGGCTCGCTCTGGGCCCTGCTCGGCCACCTGCTCGATGTCGATCGCTTCTATCTCGATGCGCTGCACGATCAGCCCCGGCCCTACCAGGATACCGACTGGCCTGACCTGGGAGCGCTGCGTGCGGCCCAGAGTGCCAGTGACCAGCGCCTCATCGCGCTATGTCGCAACCTCGGTTCCCAGCAACTGACCCAGCTCATCACCCTGCCCCGCGCCAGCGGCCCGGTACGGGAAGGGCGACTGCGCACCCTGCAGCATCTCTTCGTGCACCAGCTGCACCATCGCGGCCAGGCCCACGCCCTGCTCCTGGCCAGCGGCGTGGCGCCGCCGCAACTGGACGAATTCTTTCTCGCCCAGGACGAACCGCTACGCCGGGCGGAGCTGGCGGCCCTGGGGATCGATGAAGGGGAGTTATGGGGGACTGGCTCGTAGTAGCAACTGTCTTTATCGCGGCCATGCCGGTGCGCAGTAGCGACCGCTCCTACAAAAGCATCACCCCTGTAGGAGCGGCCCATGGCCGCGATTCGCTGCTGAAATTCCTATCGCGGCGGCCGATCGCGATCTGTCTTGGAGCGCTGTCGACAAACGCCCACCCGGCCAGCCCCCTCTCCCTCCGGGAGAGGGTTGGGGTGAGGGCCGCTCCCGCACCGGCCTCCAGGTGGAAAAGACTGCGCCGTTTTCCACCCTACAGCCGCCTTGCCGCGGGTGCTCAGAAATTCGCCGGCGTGGTCGCGCTGATCAGCCGGGCGGGGGCTTCGAAGGGATTGCGGAAGCGATGCGGGCGGCTGCTTTCGAAGTAATAGCTGTCGCCGGGTTCGAGGATGTGCACCTCGCCGCCCACGGTTAGCTCCAGGCGGCCTTCCACCACCAGGCCGGCCTCTTCGCCTTCATGGGCGTACATCTCTTCGCCGGTGTCGGCGCCGGGCGGATAGGTCTCGTCGAGAAAGGCCAGGGCGCGACTGGGATGGGCCCGACCGACCAGGCGCATGCGCACGGTGTGGGCGCCACTGGAGATGTCGATGAGCTCATTGGCGCGATAGACCACCTGAGTCGGCGTGTCCTGCTCCAGATCCAGGGAAAAGAATTCCACCAGGGACATGGGAATCCCGGCCAGCACCTTTTTCAGCGAGCTGATGGAGGGACTGACACTGTTCTTCTCGATCATCGAGATGGTGCTGTTGGTCACCCCGGCACGCTTGGCCAGTTCGCGCTGGGACAGGCCCTTGAGGGTACGGATGGTTTGCAGGCGGGCACCGACGTCCAAGGTGGAAAAGACTCCTCGAGCAGGCGGGGGAGACGTGGCCAGGCCACGCGCTGAAGGCGTGCCGCGGCACGGTGTTCGGCATCATGGCAACGCTGTTCGAGATTTACAACACCACGACGGACGTGCGGCCTCCGCAAGGCGTTCGCCTGGCGGCGGCAGCGCCCGGAGGCCCTGCCCAGGGCCTAGTCGCGATAGCTGCGCGCCACCCGCTTGAGATTGCACAGCAGCTGGTAGGGGATGGTGTCGCAGCGTTCCGCCAGGTCCGCCACCGACACCTGGCGGCCCCAGAATTCCACCTCGCTGCCCACCCCGGCCTGGGGATGATCGGTGAGGTCGACGGTGAGCATGTCCATGGATACCCGACCGATCAGTTGGCCGGGACGGCCTTCGATGGCCACCGGGGTGCCGTTGGGCGCATGGCGCGGATAGCCATCGGCATAGCCCAGGGCGACCACGCCGACCCGGGTCGGCCCGGCGGTGACGAAGCGCGCGCCATAGCCCACCGGCTCGCCGGCTGGCAGTTCGCGTACGGCGATCACCCGCGAGGTCAGGGTCATCACCGGTTGCAGTCGTTCGGCCGCAGCCTGGGGCGTAGCGAAAGGCGAGACGCCATAGAGCATCAGCCCCGGGCGCACCCAGTCACCGGCCGCCTGGGGCAAGCCCAGGGTCGCCGGCGAATTGCGCAGGCTGGTGGGTCCGGGCAGGCCCTCGGTGGCCGCGCGGAAGGTGGCGATCTGCGTCGCGGTGGCCGGGCTGTCCGGTTCGTCGGCGCGGGCGAAGTGGGTCAGCTTGACGATGCCGCTGACCTTGCCGCTGGCCAGCAGTCGCCGGTAGGCGGCGGCGTAGTCCTGGGGAAAGAAGCCGACCCGGTGCATGCCGGAATCCAGCTTCAGCCAGACCTGCAGCGGCCGCGCCAGAGTGGCCCGCTCCACCGCCTGGAGTTGCCAGTCGGCATGGATCACCGTCCAGAGATCATGCTCGGCAATCAGCGGCAATTCGTCGACGCCGAAGAAGCCTTCCAGCAACAGGATGGGCGCACGGATCCCAGCGGCGCGCAGCTCCAGGGCCTCCTCGATGCAGGCCACGGCGAAGCCGTCGGCTTCCTTGGCCAGGGCGCTGGCCACCGCCACGGCGCCATGGCCATAGGCATCGGCCTTGATCACCGCCAGGGCGCGGGCATCGGAGAGTTCAAGTGCCAGGCGATAGTTCTGGCGCAGGGCGGCAAGGTCGATGACGGCGCGGGCGGGACGCATGGGAGGTCTCGGCAGAGAGAGGAAAAGTTGGGAGGCGTTGAAACACCCTCACCCTGGCCCTCTCCCGGAGGGAGAGGGGATGAGGACGCTACGCCTTGACGGCGGCGATGACGTTCATTTCCACCAGGATGTCCGGCTTGGCCAGCTTGGCTTCGACGGTGGTGCGACCCGGGGTGGCGCCCTGGGCGGCCCATTCGTCCCAGGCGCGATTCATGCCCTCGAAGTGCAGGGCGATGTCGCGCAGGAAGATGGTCACCACCAGGATGTGCTGCTTGTCGCTGCCGGCCTCGGCGAGGAATTTGTCGACGTTGGCCAGGGTCTCGCGGGTCTGCTGGTAGATGTCGCCGGAAAAGTCGTCGGCCAGCTGGCCGGCCAGGTAGACGGTACCATTGTGGATGTTGATTTCGCTGAGGCGGCGATCAGTGTGCAGACGCTGTACGGGCATTGCGCGAAGACTCCTGGGTAGCGGAATAACGGGAGATGTCGAGACCCTCGGCGCTGATCTGCGGCTGCTTGCGGGCGATCAGATCGGCCAGCAGGCGACCGGAGCCGCAGGCCATGGTCCAGCCCAGCGTCCCGTGCCCGGTATTGAGGAACAGGTTGCGATAGCGGGTGGCACCGACGATGGGGGTCCCGTCCGGGGTGGCGGGTCGCAGACCGGTCCAGAAGCTGGCCCGGGCGAGGTCGCCGCCGCGAGGATAGAGGTCGCCGGTGATCATTTCCAGGGTCGCGCGGCGGCGCGGATCCAGGTTCAGGTCGAAGCCGCAGATCTCCGCCATGCCGCCGACGCGGATGCGATCGTCGAAGCGGGTGATGGCGACCTTGTAGGTCTCGTCGAGGATGGTCGAGGTCGGCGCCATGGCGGCATCGACGATGGGCACCGTCAGCGAATAGCCCTTGAGCGGATAGACCGGCGCGCGAATGCCCAGGGGCGCCAGCAGGTGCGGCGAATAGCTGCCCAGGGCCAGGACGTAGTGGTCGGCGGTGAGCAGTTCGCCATCGACCCTGACGCCGTCGATACGATCGCCATTGGCGCTGAGTTGCTGGATCTCGGCGCCGAAGCGGAATTCCACGCCCAGGCGGCGGGCCTCCTCGGCCAGGCGATTGGTGAACAGGAAGCAGTCGCCGGTCTGGTCGTTGGGCAGGCGCAGGCCGCCGGCCAGCTTGTGCTTGACCGCCGCCAGCGCCGGTTCGACCCGGGCCACGCCGTCGCGGTCGAGCAGCTCGAAGGGCACGCCAGAGCGCTCCAGCACGGCGATGTCCTTGGCCGCGGCCTCCACCTGCTGCTGGGTGCGGAAGATCTGGGTGGTGCCCAGCTGGCGGCCTTCGTAGGCGATACCTGTGTCCTGGCGCAACTCGTCGAGGGAGTCGCGGCTGTATTCGGACAGCCGCACCATGCGTTCCTTGTTGACCGCATAGCGGGCCGCGGTGCAGTTGCGCAGCATCTGCGCCATCCACAGGTACTGGCTGCTGTCGCCGGTCAGGCGGATGGCCAGGGGCGCGTGCTTCTGGAACAGCCACTTCAGCGCCTTGAGCGGTACGCCGGGCGCGGCCCAGGGCGAGGCATAGCCAGGCGAGACCTGACCGGCGTTGGCATGGCTGGTCTCCAGGGCGGGACCGGCCTGGCGATCGACCACGACCACCTCGAAACCCTGACGGGCCAGATAGTAGGCGCTGGTCGTGCCGATGACGCCGCTACCCAAAACCAGTACACGCATCGCTAGCTCCTGGCCGGCGAGAGGATTTCGCCGGCTTTCGTCGGAATGAAGGCAGATACGGCAAGTATAGAAAGCCGCTCGCAGTGCTAATCACTGAAGAATTGCCTATATTCGGAGTAATTTTCCGGTAAAGACCCCTTTGGCAGAGACCCCCGCGATGCGTACCCATCACCAGGCCAGACGCGAGCTGGACAAGATCGACCGCAACATCCTGCGCATCCTCCAGGACGATGGCCGCATCTCCTTCACCGAGCTGGGCGAACGGGTGGGGCTGTCCACCACGCCCTGCACCGAGCGCGTCCGTCGCCTGGAGCGCGAGGGCATCATCCAGGGCTACAACGCCCGCCTCAATCCGCAGCACCTCAAGGCCGGGCTGCTGGTGTTCGTCGAGCTGAGCCTGGACTACAAGTCCGGCGACACCTTCGAGGAATTCCGCCGCGCCGTGCTCAAGCTGCCCCAGGTGCTGGAATGCCATCTG
>Ga0157369_10003864_pt1 | contig 17801 bp, 16 predicted proteins | sample C25metaG_FD_113461 | JGI IMG/M metagenome (GOLD analysis project Ga0157369, IMG submission 113461) | Corn rhizosphere microbial communities from Kellogg Biological Station, Michigan, USA - C2-5 metaG | ecosystem: Host-associated > Plants > Roots > Rhizosphere > Soil | place: USA: Michigan... | reverse complement strand
TAGGCTGGTCGGCGGTGGAGTGTCCGAGCGGCCAAAGGAGCACGCCTCGAAAGCGTGTGAGGGGGCAACTCCTCCGTGGGTTCAAATCCCACCTCCACCGCCAACGAGCGCGACCGAGAGTCTCCTTGTCTCTCGTCGTGGCAAGCACGCTCGGACTCACGGCGTGCGGAGGGCACGCCGTGAAGATCACGATGAACGACGTTCACGAGATGGGGACCATCCACGGCACGTGGACTTTTGGTCGACCCATGTGGATGGTCGAACCGCTGCCGAGCTTCAACCGCGAGGTCCGCGTTACCGGTATCGGTCTGGAAACCGTCAGCGGCGAAGGCACGATGCAACGCACAGACACCCAGCTCTTGGTCCTACCCGTCGGTCCGTACAACGGACTCACGTTGTCCTACCGGCTCGACACGGCCGGTGGGCAACTCGTCCCGCTGGGGAAGTCCACGGTCGAGCCGGGCACACAATCGCAGTACGCCCTGGTCGCGCGCGTCAACGCACCTAGCCCGGGTTGTCATGAGGCTCGCGTGCTCGTCACAGTCAAGTCCGGCGACACCACACGAGTCTTCCGCACTCCTTGGTACGTAGGGCTCGACACTGGCATCAGCAAAGGACCGGACGAGCACGTGTGTGAACCGACAACTACCGCTAGCCCGACACACTCGTAGGAGACGTAGAGGCACGCCGACCGCGGCACAACAATGGCGGCCAAGCTCACGCGATAACCGCCGTCGACATGCTGACGACCGGGTTAGCGCGTCGACGACGATCAGGAGAACAGCCCTTCTATTGCTGCGGCGGCCTGCTGTTTGCGATCTTGCTGGTGATTAGATCGGCGAAACGCCGGTGACGTCCACGGCGAGCCGCTGCTGTCCGCCGGTGGGCAGGATTGGCGGTTCGGTGACCGGCTCGGCATGACCAGCATCGACCGTCACATCCCTGTCGGCACCGAACACCGCCGCGACGGCGACGCCTTCACCGTCACCGGCCGCGGCCGCATCGACTGACCGTGCAACGCCTGGATGCCGAGGCACCGCCCAACTGCCCGCCGTACTCTCCCGCGCTGACGTTCAGCCGCGCCGCGGGATCTCGACCGCTACCGGCGCGGCGCACACCTGTTGTCGACCCATGACCGTGGCTATAGGCGCGCGGTGAACCGGATTAACCGGACATTCAGACCGCCGATCAGTCCGAAAGTGCGACGGCACGTGTGCCGATGGGTATGTTGAAGTCGTGTTGACAACGGTGGAGGGGACCCCGGTGCAGCTGCCTGAGTACGAGAGCCAACGGCTTGAACGAAGTCCACTGGTGCTCGTCGCCGCGCAGATCTCGTTCGAGGAGGTGGGTCGGGAGGTCACGCATGCGCAGGCGAGGTCATTCCAACGGCTGATGGGCGACGGCGATTGGACTCAGTTGCAGTCGGCGCCGCTTATGTCAGCGACGATGACGCCCGCCGGCACGGTGACCGAACCGAATCGCCAGGCCTACCGCCTCGCCACAAGCGACGGCGGCTGGGGACTGCTGATGAACCCGGACAGCGTCGCGGTCGAGACTCGCTCGTACACCAGCTGGCCGGACTTCCGTGCCGTCCTGGAGACGCTGATCGCTGCGGTTGCCGAGGTCTTCGATCCCGCGACGGAGTTGCGCCTCGGCCTTCGATACATCGACCAGATCCCGCTTCCGGACGGATATGCCGACTGGTCGAAACTCGTCCACGAGTCTCTCCTAGGCCTCACCGCGGACGATCGATTCGGCGGGTCAGTCCTGGCATCTGACCAGAGGGTCATGCTGCAACTCGACGAGGACGTTCGATCTGTCCTCCGCCACGGCCTGCTGCCGGCAGCAGAGGAAGGCACCCTGGGCCAGTACCTTCTCGACTTCGACGTGTTCCGAGAGCACCGGCCGTTCAGCGCGGAATCCGCGATCCAGGGCGCCGACAAGCTGCATCATTTCGTTGGACGTCTATTCATGGCGTGCGTAACGCCCGAGCTCTACGCGTGGCTTAAGGGGTGACGGTGGCGAGTCAGACGCGGGTCTCCCGCGATCCACGGCGTGACTTCCTCGAGGACACGCCAGCCACATTCGTGCGACCCGCCACGCGTTCAGAGGATGCCCGACGCGTGCTTGATCAGATCGACCGCGTCCTACGCCGCGAGCAGGACCTGCTGCCGGCCGCGCGCACCCCGCTAAGCGGGGCTCCCAACCCGATTCCCATGGTGAGCACAGCGAATCTGTCGCTCTCGGCGGCCGCCGCACCGGCCATCCAAATGATCAGCACGGCGCAACTTTCGTTGGCCGCTGCGATCATGCCCGCTATCCAAATGATGAGCACGGCACAGCTATCGCTGGTCGCAGCCGTGGCTCCGGCGATCCGCATGATCAGCGCGGGCCAACTGTCGCTGACCGCTGGCTTCAGCGAGCCACTTTCGCCCAACGTTGGCCGGTTCGCGCCTGCCGACGAGGTCGAGACGCCCTCTGCGACTGCACACCTGGAACGGTGCCTACAGGAGATCGAAGAGTGGCTCGGCGTCGGTCTCAGTGACGCTGCTCAGGCATCAGGCATCGACCGCGGAACGGTGTACGCCTGGCGCAGACGTCGGAGTGAACCTCGCCCCGCTACCGTCGGTGCTGTTTTGCGCCTTCGCTCGCTGGTCGCATCGGTGGTCTCTGGCCTTGGCGCAGAACAAGCCCGCGAGTGGTTCCATGCAGGGTCGCCGTCGCCGCTGGCGCGTTTGCTTGCGGCGGAAGGCGATGGCGCCATCATGGCCGCCGTCGCGCGTGAGGCCCGACGGGCTTACACAACACTTCCGCCACCGAACCCGCTGCTCGGCTCGACGGTCGACGATCTGCCGGCCCGTCCCCTCGCATGAGTGGGCCGGCGGCTGCCGGCGACTGGCCTGCGGGGGCGAGAGAAGAAATCGACCGGTGGAGACAGGGCCACATTGTCGAGGGCGTGCCTCTGGTCGTTGTCGGTGCTGCCGACTCCGCGGATCCTTTCTGGGCAGCCGGAGTCGCCGCCGGGCTGGAGATCGCGGGAATCCCCGTGTTGGCGGAGCCGGCCGGCGTCCTCCGACGCGCCATGGTGGTCTCCCAAGCGTGTGAGCTGGTGAAGCTCTCGTTCCCCGTGGCCACGGTGGCCCCGGTCTACGAGGCCAGCGCGGTACTGACTGAGCCCCAACAACAGACAGCTCGCGCCGGCATGATCTGGCACCTGGTGCACCTGACCGCCGATTGGACGGCTGGAGGGTTCTGGGTGGCTGATCTTCGGCTGGAACTACCGGTGGACAAGTCCTTCCTGCTGGGACGTGATCCTCTTGAAGCTTTCAACAACGAGACCGATTACACCAAGCTCGCTGAACGACTCGCTGCCATTCGGCAACGGGCCGCAGTTCCTTTGCCGACGACGGACCACGTCGTAACGCCGCTCCGAGAGCATCTCGCCGAACTGCGGGGGTCAGGGCACACGCCGTTAGCTGGGGTGCGCGAGGTTCGGGTGTCTTCCAACCATCACACAGCGCCGGATTCCGTCACTCTGTTCGTTGTGACAGAACCGGGCGCGGTGGTCGACGTGGGATTGTGGACGTCCGCAGTCGAAGCCATTCACGAGCAAGCGACCAACGCAGGAATCGCTCTAGTCGGCCCAGAGATTGGCAGCCTGTGGGATATGACGGCGGCGGACTACCTCACCAGCCAGGCCATTGAAGACGCGGACTCCTCCTAGTTCGCCGTACTAGGCAAGGTCGCACAGCCCGACCGACGCTTGCAGCCCTCTTGTTGATCTGGCTGCCGTGCCGGTGATAGGCCGCTTTGGTCGTTGAGCGACGGCCGTGTAGTCATGCGTGACGAGCTAAGAGTAGTCCGCTGTCGCCTCTATTCGCGTGATCAGTTCACGGACTTGGTCATCGATCTTGCCGCCCGCGGCCCGCTGCGCGCGTATCTTGCGGTCGGCGTGCATGACAGTGGTGTGGTCGCGGCCACCGAACTGCTGGCCGATTTTCGGCAGTGACAGATCAGTGAGCTCTCTGCAGAGGTGCATGCCGATCGTCCGGGCAGTGACCAGCACTCGGCTCCGCGAGGAACCGCACAGCTCTTCAATGGAGACACCAAAGTAAGCCGCGGTCTGCGCCATGATCGTCGCCGATGTGATTCCCGGGCTGGTGGCGTCGGCGATCAGGTCTTTGAGCACGATCTCGGCAAGCGCCACGTCGACGTTCTGCCGGTTGAGGCTCGCGAACGCGGTCACACGGTTCAGCGCGCCTTCGAGTTCGCGGATGTTGCTTGAGATCTTGGCCGCGATGAACTCGAGCACCTCGGGCGGAGCGTCCAGCCGTTCCTGCGCGGCCTTCTTGCGCAGGATTGCGATGCGAGTCTCGAGTTCCGCCGGCTGGAGGTCGACGATCAGGCCCCAGTCGAACCTGTTGCGCAGCCGATCTTCGAGCGTGACCAGCTGCTTCGGTGGCCGATCTGACGAGATGACGATCTGCTTGTTCGCGTTGTGGAGGGTGTTGAAGGTGTGGAAGAACTCCTCTTGGGTCTGTTCCTTGTTCTCTAAGAACTGGATGTCGTCGATAAGTAACACGTCGATGTCACGGTAGCGTCTTCGGAATTCGTCAGGGCGATTGTCGCGGATTGAATCGATGAAATCGTTGGTGAACTCCTCAGCGCTCACGTAGCGTACCCGGCTACCGCTGAACAGGTGCTGTGTGTAGTGGCCGATCGCATGCAGCAGGTGAGTCTTGCCGACACCGGACTCCCCGTAGATGAACAGCGGGTTGTAAGCCTCTACGGGTGCCTCCGCAACTGCAACGGCTGCCGCGTGGGCGAATCGGTTGTTCGTGCCAATTACGAACGTGTCGAACTGGAACTTGGGATTGAGCCCAGTCTCTACGGGGATCCGCGGACTAAGCCGGACAGTCACAAAAGCCTGTGCTTCCGTGATGCGAGGCAGAGGAGATCGGGTTTGTGCACAGTCCTGAATTGCGGTGGGAACACCGCTGCCTTCTCCTTCGACGAGCCGGATCCACGTCAGGAGGTGTGCAAGCCGAAAGTTGCGCTTGACAGACTGGCCACCCAGCACGTCCAGCGTGGCGCCCGCCTCAACCGGGGATTGGGGCCTAAGTAGGCTTCCGGGGCTCGATATCTCCAGACGATCGTCAAAGAGCCTGATGTGGGCGTTGGACGTGTGGTTCCGGTAATCGCGGTGGACGACAGCGTTCGCGACAATCTCCCGGACCGCCACCATGGGGTATGCGTACGCAGGCACCGAGTCAGCTCTGACAGCGATTGGCCTTTCCCCTTGCGCCACGCGTTGCGCGACGAAATCGCGCGCTTGGATGATTTGTTGAGGAACCGTGCCGGTCACTATTACCAAGTCTCGCGTCGCGGTCTGGTCTATCCCCTGGTACTTCACGCAGTGAACGACGGCAGAGGGTGTGCCGTCTGTCGGCCGGCGACCGAAGAGGAGGGTCCCGGTGCGCGTAAGTGACCCCGCCACAAGAACGCCGATTCTGCCTAGGAACTCGGCATCTGTGAGGGTGTCGGGGTAGCGATCCCTCAGTTCCGGACGCAGCTCCTCTCGGAACCACCGTACGGCGTCAGGGTCGTACTCGCTGCCGGAGATGACTTCGTCCATATACCGTGCGGCGGTCGTTAGCTGGGTCGGCCGAGAGGGCTGAGCGATCTGATCGACCGGATAGTGGCGCTGCAGCGCGGTTACGAGTTGCTCGAGCGCTCCAACCGGGTCTTGAACGTAATCGGCGGCCTTTTCGCCGAGGGTCATGTGCTCGAGCAGGGCGTTCGCTTCCATGCGCACGATGAACGCGCGGGTCCGGCCTGCGGCGTTGGCTGCATTCACCAGTCGGTATGTCCACTCGGAGCCGGCGGTTCTTGCGGTGGCGCAGACGACTAGGGGGTCACCAGCCTCTAGATGCCGCTTTGCGAGCCCTACCTTGGAGTCGCCGACTAACACGGTCCCTTCGTGTGACACTTGATATCCCGCTGCTTTCAGCGGTGTGGCAACGATCTCAGCTAGATGCTCTTCACCGTCCGCACAGACGAGGAAGACGCGACGCGCACTCATCTGTGAAGAGCCTCATCGAGTTGGTCCACACCCGCGGCCCAATCCGCTGTCAGGTCGGCGTACTTGATGTCCGCGATGATCGGCGGCATTGCCCCGCCGGGGAGCAGGACGGGCAATAGCTTGATACGTGCGCCATTCAACTGACGGGCGAGCGACGACAACCACTCGCGACTGACCCACGGCGCGTCAACGCCGGCGGACGAAATACAGAGCAGCAGGTGACTCGCTGTGGAGAGGCGAGCGTTGATGTGCGCGAGGATTGAGTCACCGATCGTTAGTTCGAGTGAGTCTAGCCACACTCGGTGTCCGAGGCGCGCAAGATCGGACTGGAGTCGCTCGGCCTGCCCGGTATCGGCTGTTCTGTGACTGATAAATACGTCCGCCATGATTGTCCTCTGTCAGGTTGCGCTCGACAAATTCTGCACCGAACCCGGGCTAGGTCGCGATGTACCCGGTTGGTATCCGCGCTGCACGGCGGGGCTGGTTACCGCATCTGTGGCACCACGGCTGGCAGCCAAGGTCAGGGCGATAGTCGGCGGTGAGGTCGGAGCCAATCGCCCAATCGCGGCGACTTGTCAGCACCTGGCGTGGCTATAGCGACGTCTGCTGCTGACAACTCCGGTTAGCGCGGGAAGTCGACGACGATCAGGACTCCGGTCGCCCAGCTCGCGCCGGTCACCTCACCGTCGACGCGCCAGGTCGTCCGGCCCGGCGATGCGTCAACCGTCGATGTCACGTAGTTGCACGCCATCTGTCGCGAGCGGGCGCCGCCGGTGAACACGGCGCTGCCGCTACCGGAAAGGTCGCACGGCAGCAGGGCAGACGCGAAGCTGCCATAGCGCCCGCCGGCGAGCACGCCGCCTCGATAGACCCCGGCGGTCGTGTGCGCGGCCGTGACCGTCGTGCTGCCCTTGGCGTCGGCGGTGGTGATGGCTTGCCACCGTGGCTGCCAGCGATGGACGGTCCAGCCGGGGCTGGTAATCGTCAGCACCGGATTTTGGATGTCGTAGGCGGCGATGTAGATCGTCGACGTCAGCGCGCGCCCGCTCGATGTGACGGCCACAGTTTGCTGGACCCCGGCCGGGTTCTCGCAGGCGGCCGGACATGCGATCGTCGGGAGCCGATCGTCGTTCACACGCGCCCAGCCGTCGACGCCCCATTCGGCCGTCGTCGTCGTGAAGCGGTAGTCGAGCCGCCGCTGCGCACGCGAGCCTGTGGTTGCGAACATCACAACCGCCGATCGCTCCGAAATCCCCGACGCCGCAAGACCTCCCTCGATCGGCGTCGCGGCGCTGCTCGTACGAGTGAGGACCCAGCCGACCGTGTGGCTGTCGGCAGCGTGTGCTGACGGCGTGATAGCAGCGCCGACAAGCGCGGCTGCCGGAAGCAGCCGCGCAAGTCCACGCCGCAGGTTCACCGCGCTAGCCCGTGACTTTCGGGATCAGCGAGGAGAGAGCGTCCGGCAGGCCCGGCTCGTCGCAGCTGACCGTGTATGGCGGCACGAGGACTCCGAAGCTGTACGCCTCACAGACGATCGCGTAGTTCACGAAACCCAAGTTAGCCGAGGCGCCTCCTGACGTGCCGACACCCATGTCCAGGGTCGACTCGCAGCTCGCCCGTGCGCCGACAACGCTCGGGGTTTCGCGGGACACGATCATCAACGGGCAGTCGAAGCGGGTGGCCGCGTCCTGGCTCACGGTGCACGTAACGGTGGCACTCGAGGCTGCCCCGGCAGGGCCGGTGATGGAGAGCGAGCAGTCGAAGAGACCGTCGTAAGTCCACGTCGCTCGCGGCCCAGTGCCTGGGTCGCTGATGGTGATGAGCCCATAGGCCGGTACGACGGTCTAGGCGCTACCACTGGCAGTAGCCGGCAGTCCGACGCCACCACTGGCAGTAGCCGGCAGTCCGGAGAGCCCCACTGCCAATAGGGCGACGAGCGGGGCCAAGCGACGAACCATCGTGTGACGATTGAGCTTCATTTGTTTGCCCCCTCAGATCGGCATTAATCCGCACATTCTTGCGCGAAGGTAGCGGATACAGCAAGAGCCGTCGAGGGAGGTTGAAAAGAGTTGTGGGTTCTCACGCCCGCACTTTCGCACGGGCGTGAGAACCCACCTATTCGGCAAAGGGCTTCGCTACCCCGAATCCCTTACGCCGTGACGCTCCCGCAAGAAGTTGCGTCGAGCTGGTCGATAATGAACGCCAGGTCGACCGGCGTTGCGCCGGGCCCGGCGATGATGTCGGCGTTCGTCGTGATCCCGGTCAGCGACGCACCCGCCGAGAGACCGGTCGCCGCGTCGAACGACGTCAGCGGGATCGACACCGTGATGGTGTTGCCGGACGTCGACACCGTGAACGTTCCGCCGAGGTCGTTGAAGCCGGCGTCGACGAGGTGCGCGGTCGTCGTGTAGTTGGCCGCGCCGAGCACGCCCTGGACCTCGAAGTGCGCCGTGCCGTGGTTGAAGTCCCAGTCGTACTCCTTCGCCGCCGGCGTCGCCGACATGTTGCTCACCGTCGTGGTGAACACCAGGTTCGAGCCGACGTCACCGATCGTCGATGCAGTCAGGTCGACGTCCGCCGGGAACGGCACCGCGTCACCGCGCGGGTCGGAGTACGAGCCGGTGCTCACGCACGGGTCGCTGCCCGGCGCGGTCTGCGTCTCCGTCGTGTCCGACAACGACGCGTCCGAGGTCGCGACCGTGGTCGTGCTGCCGGCGATGTCGGTGGTCAGCTTGTCGCCGACCGCCACACCGAGACCGTTGGTGAAGTCCCAACCCGTCGGGTTGGCCGGCGTCCGCGGCTGCGCTTCCCACTGCACGTTGGAGCCCACCGAGATGTCGGTCAGCGCGTCGAGCGTGCCGCCGGTCTCGAGGTTGTAGATCAGCGGCGTCGCAAGACCGAGACCCGTCGACGACGCGGCCTGCACCCGAGCCCACATGCCGGCCCACAGCGGCGACGACAGCGACGTGCCGGCGCCGAAGGTCTGCGTGTTGGTCTCGTCGTACGTGGCGTAGCCGTTGGTGAGGATGTCACCGGACAGCGCCGACACGTCCGGAACGCCACGGCACGGCACGTACGTCGTGACCGGAGACAGCGTGTAGTCCGTCGTGCACGGCGCCTTGATCAGCGTGATCGGCTTCTGCCAGTCCGGCGCGGGGATGAACGAGCTGGTGCCACCGCCGCCGTGCGTCCAGGTGTACTCCAACGTCCGCTCGCCGGTGCTCGGGCTCGTGTAGAGAACCGTGCCGCCGACGCCGATGACGCCCTCGGACGTCGAGGGCCACTGCGGGCTCGGCACGCCGGTGTTCTCGACGCCGTTGAGGTTGACCAGCGGCGAGAGCAGGCACGAGCCACCGGTGTCACCGGTCGAGACGAACAGGCTGCGGCCCTCCATCGCGCTCTGCTGCAGCAGCGGCTCTTCGACGAGCGTCGTGCCGAGCGCGAGGTTGAGGGCCTCGCAACCGCCGATCGACATGTTCGCGATCGACGGGCCGTTGGTGTCATTGACCCACGCCGAGATCGCGTTGCTCACCGTCGAGAGGTCCTGCGACATGTAGAAGTCGAGCCGCTCGAGGTCCGGCGACATGCCGGTGATCGCCTGGCTGTCGAGCTCCCACTCGACGTTGCCACTGCTGTCGCTCTTGTCGTCGGAGACGAAGACGCTGCGCACCGGCACCGTCCGCAAGCCGTAGTGCGTCTCGAAGTAGCGCAGGGCCTTGATGACGTTGGCGGTCTCGCCCTCGCCGATGACGGCGGCGTGGATGCCCATGCCCTTGTCGGTCGACGGCAGGTGGTAGGCCTTCCAAAGGTCCTGCGGCGTGAACGACCCGATGCACTCTTCGATGCAGATGTCGTTGGCCGGCGCGTTGTGCTGCGGGAGCACGTAGTTGGTCACGGTTTGCAAGCCGAGGATCGCGTTGACGCCGGACGGCGCGAGCGCCGCGGCCGGGTTCGCGCGGAAGCTGTGGCCGCTGAGCGTGTAGTTGTTGAGGGTGACGTCGAAGGTCTTCTCCGCCTGCGCGACGGTGCCCTCGACGAGGACCTGGGTGTGCGAGGGGTTGGCGTAGCCGACGGTCATTCCGTCGCGGGTCAGCCAGCCGGTGACGCGGTTGTAGGTGGCGTCGCTCACGCCGAAGCGGGACGCGTACTGCGCCGGCGTCAGGAACCGGTGGTACGCCGGGCTGCTCTTGTCGTAGAGCGCCTTCTCCAGGGCGGCTTCACCAGCAACGTTGGGGTGCGCCAGGCCGACGGTCACCTGGATGTGCTGGGTGCTCGGCACGGCCCCGACCAGCGCGGCTCGCGCGAGGTTGGGTACGACGGTGTTGGCCAAGCGCACCGTCGACGGTGCGGCCGGGGTGGCGCCATGCGCGACGGGCACGACGAGCGTCGTGAGCCCGACGGCGATGCCGCCCAGCAGAATTCGCTTCACCTGTTCTCCTCTAATGAATGGAGGGCAGTCTCGACGGGCCCCGGGTTGAGCAACGTCGCCTCCAGACATAGCTACCGGTCAGGCGACGGTTTGCTTACGCGTGGATTTTTGCCGTTCACCAAAGTTGTGATGCAGCCCGAGCAACCGGCGTACGTTCTGTGACGTCGTACTGCGCGTGAGCACGGGGGTTCGGATGAAGTGGCGGGCGTCGATCGCGGCTGCGGTCGCTCTTTTGGCGGCCGCGTGTTCCGGCGCCAGCCATCACGCGGCGGCCGGCCGCGCGCATGCCGGGTCCGCGCCGCGGCAGGAGCTGTTCGGCTTCGACACCTACTACACCGCGGACGAGTCAGGACTCACCCGCGTCGTCCGGCTCGACCCGGTCACGCTGCGCGAGCAGCCGTTCGGCAGCCTGCGCCTCGGCGACTCGGTCACCGGCCACGTGCTCAGCCCGGACAGGACATCGCTGGCGTTTGGCGGCGAGAACGACGGCGAAGTCATCGTCGCCGACCTGGTGCGCTACGACGTCGCCTCGCGGGTGAACGTCGTCGCCAACCCGCAACCCAGCGACGGGCCGCGGATCAGCGTGTTCGTCGCTGCCTGGCCGCGGGCTGACCGGTTGCTCGGGTATGCCGAGCCGATCGCCGCGCACGTGACGTACCCCGCGCGCTTCGTCCTCGTCGATCTGGTGACGCACCGGGTTTCGCGATCGGCGCCGCTGGGCGGTTGGGTGGTCGCGACTGCCGCGCTCGGCGACGGTCGCGCGGTCTTCCTGGTCGAACCGGTCGGCGCGCTCGGCCCCGCGCGGCTCGTGATCGCGGACGCCGAGGGCCGGTTGCGGTCGACGATGCTCGCCAACACGGTGCCGGCAGGCGTCCCGGCGGCTCGCGGAGACCAAGACGTAGAGCCGGGCCTCGCCGTCGTCGGCGACCACATCTACGTCGTCGGCGAATCGGATCGGATCGCCGACATCGACGCCAGCTCCGGACGGTTGGCCTATCACCGCGTGCGCGGGCTGCTCAGCCAGCAGATCCTCGACGGCCCGCCGGTCGACCCCGGCTCCGGCGGCGTCATGTGGATGGACAGCCGAACCGTCGGCGACGCCGGCGACGGCCTGCTGTACGTCGCGGGCGGCGGCGTCCGACCGGCGCGACACGAGACGCAGAACCAGGAGTTCACGCTGTCCGCGCAGCTCGTCGACGCGACGTCGTGGACCGTGCGCCGCACGTTGCGCAACGCGACCCAAGTCGCGGCCGCGCACGGGCTCTACTACTGCTGGATCGGCGATGACAAGTTCGCCGGGAACACGGAGACATTCGTCGCGCTGCGTCCGGACGGCGCCGTCGCGTTCCGGCGCACGATTCCGAACGGAACCTGGCAGATCTCAGCCTGTCGGCTGTTCGAGACGACGTACGTCGGCGACCGCGAAGTCGACGTCGAGCTCGACCCGCTGACGGGCAGGGTGCTTCGGCAGGTCGCGTCGTTGTCGTCGTATGCGCTCGATTTGGTGTCCTGGACGCGCCCGTAACGCGGTCGTGTGTCGCTTCGGATCTGTCACGATCGGTCAGTGCGCGCGTGCACGTCATGCGGCGCCATGTCGCCGGTCGGCGCGACGTGGTGCTCGCAGTGTTTCGCGCCATTCGCCGCGGCACCTGATGTCGGGCTAGCGGCCGCCGTCTCGGCGTACGACGAACCGTCGGGCCGGATGGTCTCGCGCCGCGCGTTGTTGCTCACGGTCGTCGCCATCGGCGTCGGCGGGCTGGCGATGCTCGCGTCGTTGCGGTTGTCGCGCAGCCAGCTCGACGAGGCGTCGTACATCCGGTACGCCGCGGTGCTGACGATGGCGGTGTACGCGATTGTCGGCGTGCTCGTCGTCACCCAGATCACACCGTCGGTGCGGTTGCGGTGGACTGTGCGATCGCCGGCGCTGGCGATCGCGACCGGGTTCGTCGTAGGCGCGGCGTTGTCGGGGGCGATTCTCGCCGCGGTCAGTGTGTGGTCCGGTTATCTCGATCCGGATCCGCGGATGGTCGTGATGATGAGCGAGGGCGACTGGCCGCATCTCGGCGCCGCGTTCCTGGTCGCGTGTGCCGCCGCGCCGCTGGTCGAAGAAGTGTTGTTTCGCGGTGTTCTGTTGGAGTCGCTGCGACGTTATGGAACGGCCGTCGCGTTGCTCGTCTCCGCGGCTGGTTTCGCGGTGTGGCACCTCAGTTTCAACCTCGTGCCGTTGCTCTATTACATGTTGCTCGGGCTCTTGCTCGGGTGGCTCTATGTGAAGCGCGGCCTGGTGTGCTCGATGGCGGCGCACTTCGGCTTCAATGGCGTGCTCGCCGTTGCGGCGGCCACGATCGTGTTGGGCGGCGGCGGCACGGTCACGGCCGAAGGTCTGTCGGTGACGTTGCCGCAGGGCTGGTCCGCTGATGTGAGCGACTTGCCGGACGTCGTGGTGGGCGGCCGGCCGGCGATGTTCCTCACCGGCCCGTCGGGGTCGTCGATCGCGGTGATCGCCTTTGACACTCCGGTGGCGCCGAGCGCTGACGCGTTCGGGTCGGAGCTGCGAGATCCGCGCTTTGCGCGGACATTCGCCGGGCTCAAGCCGCAGACCCTGCGCATCGTGACGGTCCCGGCCGGGACGCTCGTGGAGATCGACGCGGTGACCGGTCGCGACCCGTCCGTGGCGGCGTTCCTGTTGCGCGCCGGCACGACGTACGAGTTTGTGTTCCGGTCGGCGGGGAGCCCGAAAGCCCAAGCCGACTTCGACCCCATCCTGCGCAGCCTCAACGTCGGCTGACCTCCGGCGCCTACGCCGACCGGACGCTAGGTATCGGCTGAAACCACTATTGCGGTACTAATACAACCGGTCATATCCTGGTGGATTACTAATAGGTTGCTGATGGGTTGGAGGTTGCGATGGCAAACTCCACCAACCCTCACCCTAGCCGGGATACGTTGCTCGGCAGCCGTTTGAGCGCCGCCCGGAGTGTCACCGGAGATAGCCAAGGTCGGGTGGCGGGATGGGTCACCCAACGAACCGGTGTGAAGATCGGTCAGTCGGCGATCAGTGGGTACGAGCGCGGCACGATTCAAAAGCCGTCGGCTCGCGTCCAGCGAGCGCTCGAGGAGTATTGCCGGGATGCGGAGCTGGCGGCCGCGCTAAGCGCACCGCCGTCGCGAGATGACAGCGACGCAGCGTTTCAAGCAATCGTCGCGCCGTTGACGAACGAGCCGGTGACCGGCGACAAACAGGCCGAGCTCGTCCGGATGTTGTTCCACGAGTTGCGTACGACGGAGCCGCTCAACCCGCAACGGGCCGCAATCCTCAACCATCTCGCGAAGTTCCTCGGCACCGGAGATCTGAACATTCCGGCGCCCGACGGCACAACGTCGCGGGCGCTATCGGCGCAGTCCACGGCCGCGCTCGTCGCGTTCTTCCGTGGTGCGGGTACGGCGCTCGACGCGGCCGCAGACGGTGGTGACGCGCAGACCGCACTTCGCGCGCTGCGGCAACTTCATAAACGCGCGACGGACGCGATGGTCCAGGAGGTGCTCGCCGATGCCGGGTTTGTTGAGTAACCGCAAGCGCCGACTGAACGGCAGCCGCAGCGCCGGACCGCCGCCGCCGCGCGGACCAACTGAAGACAACAACGGGTTGGGGGCGGCGCGTGCGACCGCGCCGCCCCCGATTAGCCCTCCATATCCCAGTGATCAGGACACCGCATCGAAGGCTGCCGGCAGCGTAGGTCAGGAGTCTGACAGTTCACCGGCTGCGCAGCCGGACGCGTCTGGGTCGGTGCTTCCGACCGAAGTCGCAGGTGCGCGGCGCGGGTACGGCTATTTATTGGGAAAGCTTGTGTATGCCGCGTGCGAGGAAGGGATCGCGTCGAACGGCGTCTTCGCCAAATCGCTGCGGGCTATCGCGCGAGCGACGGTGCTCGTCCTCGCTCTGTTCCTGCTCGGCGCATTGGTCGGTTCCGGCTATGCGGCCTACTTGGCGTTCGTCGAGCACAGGGCACCGTCCGGCCTGCCTTATCTTGCTGGTGGCGCGGGGTTGGGATTCGGCGGTGTAGGTGGGGCGGCTGGCACAGTAGCCCTCTCCCGCTGGCGGCGGCGTAGGCGTCGTCCACCAGTGGACTGAAGGGCCCGTCAGCGGAGGATGCGAGATTCGAACTCGCGAGGGGTTGCCCCCAACACGCTTTCCAAGCGTGCGCCCTAGGCCAACTAGGCGAATCCTCCGCCGTCGAGTCTATTCGGCGCGGGGGCCCTGTGGACGCCCGCTGCGGCACCGCGACCAGCTACTAGAGTGGGTCCTCGACCCCTCGTGTGGCGTTACCCCGCCCAACCCCCCCAGGGCCGGAAGGCAGCAAGGGTAAGCGGGCTCTGGCGGGTGCGCGAGGGGTCCCCAACCGCTACAGGGTGGTCCCGAGTGTCGCTCGCTCTTTACCGCAAGTACCGGCCCGGCAGCTTTGCCGAGGTCGTCGGGCAAGAGCACGTCACCGAGCCGCTGCAAACCGCGCTGCGCACCGGCCGCATCCATCACGCCTATCTGTTCAGCGGCCCGCGCGGCTGCGGCAAGACGTCCAGCGCGCGCATCCTCGCCCGCTCGCTCAACTGCGCCGACGGCCCGACGCCGACGCCGTGCGAGAAGTGCGACTCGTGCGTCGCGCTCGCGCCCAACGGCCCCGGCAGCCTCGACGTCATCGAGATCGACGCCGCGAGCCACGGCCTCGTCGACGACGCGCGCGACCTTCGCGAACGCGCGTTCTTCGCGCCGGTCTCCTCGCCGTACAAGATCTACATCATCGACGAGGCGCACATGATCAGCCAGGCGGCGTTCAACGCGCTGCTCAAGGTCGTCGAAGAGCCGCCGCCGCACGTGAAGTTCATCTTCGCGACGACCGAGCCGGAGAAGGTGCTGTCGACCATCAAGTCGCGCACCTTCCACTACCGGTTCCGGCTGATCCCGCCGGCGGTGTTGCGCGAGTTCCTGACCGACCTGTGCCGGCGCGAGGGCATCACGGTCGATCCGCTGGTGCTGCCCCTCGTCGTCCGCGCCGGCGCGGGCTCGGCGCGAGACGCGCTGTCGGTCCTCGACCAACTCGCCGCCGGCGCCGACGAAGGCGGCGTCACGTATCCGCGCGCGCTGGCGATCCTCGGCTACACCGACGCCGCGCTGCTCGACGAGACGGTCGACGCCTTCGCGGCCGGCGACGGCGCCTCGGTGTTCCGCGCGGTCGACCGCGTGGTCGAGGCGGGCATCGATCCGCGCCGGTTCGCCCAGGACCTGCTCGAACGGTTCCGCGATCTGCTCGTCCTCGACGCCGTCGCCGACGCGGGCGAGTCGGGGTTGCTCGACCTGCCGGCCGACACCGTCGACCGGATGAGCAGCCAGGCGTCGCGGCTGGGCCGGGCCGCGTTGACCCGGGCCGGCGACGTGATGGCCCAGGCGCTGGTCGACATGCGCGGGACGACGTCGCCGCGTTTGGTGCTCGAGCTCGCTTGCGCCCGGGTGCTGCTGCCCGGCGCGGAGAGCGACATCGGTGCGCTGCTGGCCCGGCTCGACCGGCTCGAACGACGCCTTTCCGTGACCGGCGCCCCGGTCGCCGAGGCCCCGCCGCCGAACGCGCCGGCACCTGCGGCACCGTCAGCGACGGCTCCCGCCGCCGAGCCGCAGCGCTCCGCGCCGCCAAGCGAACCGGAACCCGCACCAGCCACCGCGCCCGGCCAGCTCGACCTGCCGGCGTTGCGGCGGATCTGGCCCGACCTGCTCGACGCGGTCAACGCCCGCAGCAAGACCGCGAACGCGTTGCTGCGCAACGGCAAACCCACCGCGGTCGACGCCACGTCCGTCACCGTGGCCTTCGACACCCCGCAGCTCGCGAAGATGTTCACCGACAAGAGCGAGTTCCTGCGCGACGCGCTGCGCGACGTCATCGGCCTCGAGGTCGTGGTCAACGCGATCGTCGGCGGTCGCGAACCGTCCGAGCGCGAGCCCGAACCCGAACCGGAGCCCGAGGCGGTGCACGCCGTCGACGTCACGGACACCCCGCTCGATCCGGTGGCGCTGCTCCAGCAGAACCTCGGCGCGCAGGTCGTGAGCGACGGCGACGACACCTGACCCGACGCCGGCGACTCCCCGGCGGGCGCGGACGTAGGGTGGCGGCATGCCCCCGCAGCCCAACATGCAGCAGCTGATGAAGCAGGCCCAGAAGATGCAGGAGCAGCTCATGGCCGCGCAGGCCGAGCTGTCCGCCCGCGAGATCGAGGGCTCCGCCGGCGGTGGGCTGGTGAAGGTCGTCATGACCGGCGGCGGCGAGCTGATGTCGGTGACGATCGACCCGAAAGCGGTCGACCCGGACGACGTCGAGACGCTGCAGGATCTCGTCGTCGCCGCGGTCCGCGACGCGTCCCGCACGATCAGCGAGCTCACCCAGCAGACGATGGGTCCGCTGACCGGCGGCCTCAACATCCCCGGCCTGTAGTACATGTACGAAGGCGCGGTACAGGACCTCATCGACGAGCTCGGCCGGCTGCCGGGCGTTGGTCCGAAGAGCGCGCAACGGATCGCGTTCCACCTGCTCTCCGCCGACCCGGTCGACGTACGGCGCCTCGTCAGCGCGCTGACCGAGGTGAAGGACAAGGTCCGGTTCTGCACCGTCTGCGGCAACGTGTCCGAGGAGGACATGTGCCGGGTGTGCCGGGATCCTCGCCGCGACCTTTCCGTCATCTGCGTGGTCGAGGAGCCGAAAGACGTTGTGGCGATTGAGAAAACGCGCGAGTTCCGCGGCCGCTACCACATCCTCGGCGGTGCGATCTCGCCGATCGACGGCGTCGGTCCGGACGACCTGCGCATCCGCGAGCTCATGACCCGGCTGGCCGACGGCGCGGTGACCGAGCTCATCCTCGCCACGGATCCGAACCTCGAAGGCGAGGCGACGGCGACCTACCTCGCCCGGCTGGTCAAGCCGCTCGGTCTGCGGGTGACCCGGCTCGCGAGCGGCCTGCCGGTCGGCGGCGACCTCGAGTACGCCGACGAGGTCACCCTCGGCCGCGCGTTCGAGGGCCGCCGCGCGATCGACATCTGAGCCTTACGACGGCCTTACGACGGCAGCGGCGCAGGCTTCGCGTACGGCTTGAACTTCGATGCCGCGGCGACCGGCAGCACCTGGACGGCGCGCGCGGTGTTGCCGCTCGGGTAGGTCACCTTGATCAGCACCCCGGTGTCGGCGAAGCAGTAGGTGCCGGGCTGTACGGCCGGCTGCGGCGTGAGGATGCCCGCCTTGATCGCGAAGCAGG
>Ga0157369_10003862_pt1 | contig 17802 bp, 9 predicted proteins | sample C25metaG_FD_113461 | JGI IMG/M metagenome (GOLD analysis project Ga0157369, IMG submission 113461) | Corn rhizosphere microbial communities from Kellogg Biological Station, Michigan, USA - C2-5 metaG | ecosystem: Host-associated > Plants > Roots > Rhizosphere > Soil | place: USA: Michigan... | reverse complement strand
TTCGTCCATGACCTCGGAAGGCGGCTTTGCCTCGCTACTCAGCGCAAATCCATAACAGTTGGCCAGACCGATATGCGGCCTCGGATCGGAAGGATTGAGATTGCGGGCCTCGGCGAAACAGGCTGCTGCTACCTCGAGTGATGCCGGTGTACTCCGATGAGGGCGGCGAAAGCGATATCGCACAGTTCCGAAACCTGCTGTTCGCCTGCGGATCCATGCACAAGAGGGCGTCCATAGTTGTGAAATTCGGGAACGTAACCGCCCTTGGGTATACAGATCCCCAGTTCGTCGGAACTGCCATTGAGTGCGTAGTACGCGCCGAGGCGTGCCCTCAGCTTCGTGGCCTCAACCCGGACAATCGAATCAACTTTGGGGTCAAACGAGGGCGACCTGGCATACACGCTCGTCGCGATCGAGTACTCCTTAATTTGATGGCCGTGGCCGAAATTTGATGGCCGTGGCCGACGAGACTTTCTGTGACAATGAACACGAGGAAATCGCGGATCCGGCCAGCGGCCCGAAACTGCGGGCTCTCGCAAATTCTCGCGAGTTGTCTTTTCACCTGTTCCGGATCGACCATTTCTCCACATCCCGAGCAAAATGCAAACGACCCGTGCCCGGCTGAGATAGCTCAAATACAACCCGACACGCATCTCCCCGATCTATTCCCTTTTCCCCGTTTAGGTCAGAAGGAGCGCACAGTCCGCTCAGTTCTCCCTGGAATCGCGATATCGTCTTTCAGCGGTTAGTGCCGGCTCAAACTCTCGCGAGCCGCGTCAAAGCACTACAGACCCGAGCCAGTCTGAGTTCCTGCGTTAGATTTGCACGTTGCGACGAGTTGACTGGCGGAAAAGCTGCCTTCGCTCGTCCAACTCTGGTTTGGCGATGCGTTATAGTGTACGCCGCTTGGCCGGTGCCAACACGACGCAACCTGGGGATTCCGGCAATAGCGGCGATCCTCCGGTTCAGAAAACGCGGTCAGGTTCACTCCTGAACTCGCAGAAAATCGCCCGGCCATGTCTCCGCCAGGTACGGCTGATCGATGAAGTTCTGTTGTTCAGCTGGGTTCAGGAGAACATCGGGAATTTCATTCGCAACCCGACGACATCACAATCTTCTGCGAATCGGCGGACTCCTCGACATCAGTCTGGTAACGGCGCCTTCGCCGCTCGACTTTGTTTCAGCGCTTGACGGAGAGAGCGGGCGCGTAGTCGTGCCTCCGCCATTCCTTGTAGAGGAGAACACAGGGAAGATCTCGCAGCCCGGTTGAATGTGGCGGCAGCGAGGGCCGGACAAACTGCAATGCGCTCTCGAGCGCCGGTCTCGATAAGGCATCGCCGCCTGGCGCCTTTTGATCCTAATTTGGAGCTTATGCATATGGCTGTCGCAGATCGCACGAGGCCGGCCCGGAGCCTGGAATCAGTTGTGGACCGAGTGTTTCCCCCGTTTCCCGAAAGGCTGCCGGTCGGATCAGAACCGCGCCGTTCGCCGCATAGCCCCAAACCGTTATGCCTGCGAGGCGAAACGTGCGGTAAGGCAGGCACTCGACAGGATGGCTCCGTGACCGACCCATCGCGAACGTTAATCGCCGTCGCTCCCGCGGGCGAGGCGTTCATCTGGTCTGCGCTGTACTCGATTGCTGCGGGTCTCCGTCAACCGTGCGGCCCACATCCTTGCTGGCCGGACATGTCAGGAAGCCATTTGATTCGGGTTGTGCCGTCCGGTTCGATGAAGTCGGAATGCTCCCAGTCGATACCCCGATAGAGGAGTTCCTACAGATTTACAATACGTCTGCTGCCGTCTGCAAAGGCGTCATTGGGGCCGAGAGGAGGTGATATCTGACCTCCATCGCGCGAGCGAAAGCGTAGCAATGATCGGGTCGAGCAAACAGTAGCTCTTCAGAATCCGAGTCCATACGTTGTTGGCTGTAGAACCATGCCTGGCCCAGCGAACCCGGACTTCGATTCGTAACATCGAATCGTAGCTGAGCTCAACACCCAATTCGCGCTCCGCGATTGGCAAATGTCCGCTTATGGCGAGTATTCGCCGGAGTGGGTCTCTTCGGGAAGTTATGCCGACATGTTCCTGGGAATCGAAGGTGGCAACCACAGCAACTGTCGGACGGCTCAATGAGCTTGCTCCCACTGCGACAGCCCTGCCCATTCCCGCATCGGCGCGATCGCGAAATTCATGGCTCTTCCAGCCGGGATAGTGCCGAAATTCAGCTTGTATTACGAGATTTGCTGCTGTCGAGCAGACGCATCGCGCGCCTTTGACTCGCGCCGCTGCGCTGGTATATCCTTCCCGCAGCAGAATTTGATTGCCAGCAAAATAAAGGGGGATTATGTTGCACAAATTCGTTCTTCAGGGCATTCGTCCGTCCAGAATCGCACCATTGGTTTTCATCGCATTCTGGTCGTGCGGTTCTCTGTATGCGCAGGGTTTGACGGGACAGATATCCGGCTCGGTTCTCGACGCTACCGGCGCCGCGGTCGCCAACGCTAACGTTCAAATCACGAATACCCAAACCCAGCAGTCCCGATCCACCAGAACCAACAATGAAGGTCATTTTGTATTCGCCGAGCTTCTGCCCGGCAGCTTCAATGTTACAGTCGATGCGCCCGGATTCAAGAAATTTCAACAGACCGGGGTCGTCGTCACCGCGACGGAGCGCGTGACGCTACCCATTTCACTGCAGGTCGGTGACGTGAGTGAGACCGTTTCCGTGACTGGAGAAGTAACGGCTGTACAGACAGAGAGCGCGGAGCGTTCCGGATTGATTACCAGTCGAGAGATGCAGGAAATCCCGCTCAAAGGCCGTTCCTATATGGGCACAGCCAAGCTGCTGCCCGGCATCATCGATACAGCCAACCGCGAATCGCCCGGCTGGAATGACCTTGTTGGCATCAATATAAATGGCACCCGCGCCGGAACGATCGATTTGAACCTCGACGGCATCACCAGTCTTGACACGGGGTCCATGACGGGACCGTATCTCGCGCCCAGCATCGACGCTGTATCCGAAGTCAAAGTTCTCCTCACGAACTATCAGGCGGAGTACGGCCGCAGCTCCGGTGGAACCATCAACACCGTCATAAAGAGCGGTACGCACGATTTTCACGGCGGCGCCTACTATTTCTTCCGTAATGAAGACATGAACGCCAATGAGTGGCTGAATAATCGGAGCGGGCAGCCGCGGCCACGATACCGCTTCAACAACCCCGGCTACTTCGTTGGCGGCCCCGTACTGCTGCCCTTTATCCAATTCAACCGAAACAAAGATAAGCTGTTCTTCTTCTGGTCCCAGGACTTCCTGCCGCTCACGATTCCGAGCAATCCGGCTACGTACACCTTTCCCACGCTTCTCGAACGCCAGGGCGATTTCTCGAATTCCGGCGTCACCATACTCGACCCTTCCAGCCGTACTCCATTCGCAAACGATGTCGTTCCCATCAGCCGAATCGATCCCAACGGCCAGAAGCTGTTGAATCTTTTTCCGCAACCGAACATAGTGGGACCGGGAAACCAGTACAACTGGATCGGCTCCAGCATCAACAAGCAGCCGCGACGCGATTCGATACTGCGCCTGGACTACAACATTTCGCCCAATAATCAGTTCTATATTAGGCTGATTCAGGACTATCAGGCTTCAAAGGGCGCTTTCGGCCTGCTCGCAGGCCTCGGCCAGACACAGAACTGGCCGCAATTGCCCATCAGCTATCAGATCCACAGCGCCGGTCTGGTATCGACCTGGATCCATACCTTCAGCCCCACGAAGATCAACGAAATCACTTTCGGCGTCAACCGGGCCAAACAGACGGTGGATCCGCTCACCCAGGCGGCGCTCGATAACAACAGCCGGCAGAAAGTCGGATTAACGATCCCGCAGTTTTATCCGCAGGCGAATCCTTTCAGCCTCATTCCGAACGCCACATTCAACAACAGCAACATCCCGAATAACGGCAATCTCAGCATCGAGCAGCGATTCCCCTTCTTTGGCACCAATAATATCTGGGACTACTCCGATAACTTTTCGAGCATCGCCGGCAAACACAGTATGAAGTTCGGCATTTTCGTCGAGCACGGCACCCGTAATGCCGCCCGCTCCACTTTCTTTAACGGAACCTTCGCCTTCGACCGGGACGCCACGAACCCGCTCGATACCGGCTACGCTTATTCCAATGCGATCCTCGGCGTTGTCGATAACTATACGGAATCGAACGGCCATCCCGGCGCGCACGGGCGCTACAACAATGTCGAATGGTATGCACAGGATAGCTGGAAAGTTACGAAGCGCCTGACCGTAGATTACGGTGTGCGCTTCTATTGGATCGGCCCAACCATCAGCGCCGGCGACAAATTGGGAGCGTTCGATCTCGCCACTTACAACCCCGCCCAACAGCCGCCGTTGATTCAGCCCTTTATAGATCCATCCACTAATACGCGCGTCGGCCGCGATCCGGTCACGGGCACGCTCGTGCCCGCGGTCAAAATCGGCACTTTCTCGAGCGCGGCGGGCACTCCTTATCAGGGCATGAAGATCTACAATGAAGGAATCCTCAACACGCCTTCCATTCAGGTAACGCCGCGCATCGGTATCGCCTGGGATGTGTTCGGCAACGGCAAAACCGCCTTGCGCACTGGCTTCGGGATCTTCTCGGACAGGTTTAATGACGATCAGATTCTTCAGTTGGTCCAGTCACCGCCCCTGGTGACGACTGCGCAGGCGAACTACACCACGATCCAGAATCTGCTGGCCACACCCCTGAGCCTCAGCCCCACCTCCGTAAGCGCCGTGCAACGTAACTTCTCGCCTCCCGCCGTATATAACTGGAGCTTCGGCATTCAGCAGGACATCGGCTTTCGCACTGTCCTCGATGTGGCTTATGTCGGCAACACGCAAAAGCATCTGCTTGATACCCGCAATATCAATGCCGTGCCTTACGGAACAAACTTTCTGCCGTCGAGCATCGACCCAACTGTTACCGGCAACCGCCCGTTAAACTCAAACTTCCTCCGACCCTATGTAGGCTATCAGGACATCAACTACCTCGAATTTGCCGGCATCGGCAACTATAACGCTCTTGAAGTGCAGTTGACGCGCCGCTTCTCCCAAAATCTGACTTATCACATGGCGTACACATGGTCAAAGGCGCTCGATCTTACCGATGGCATTGGCGGGACCGTAAACCCGGTCCTCGACTATCGTTCTCGTAACTACGGCCCCGCCGGCTTCGATCGCAGGCATGTCATGACGATTGATTACACCTACAACCTGCCCTCCGTGAGTAAGTATTTCAATAATGCTGTCACCCGGGTCGCGCTCGATGGCTGGGAGGTATCCGGCGTCGCCAATTTCCAGACGGGAGCGCCCGTCACTCTCGGCTATAACTTGAACTTCACTACCGATCTCACGGGCGGGACTGGAAACGGTCTGGATTCGCGTCTCGTAATCGTTGCCGATCCGCACGCGGCCGCGCCTGCAGGACAGTGGTTTAACGTAAACGCCGTGAAGGCGCCGCTGCCCGGCTATTCTCCCAATGGCATCGGCAACGCGCCCAGGTATTTCGTCTATCTGCCCGGCATCAACAACTGGGATATTTCGTTGTTCAAGAATTTCCGCCTTGGAGCCAACGAAAACAGGCGTATGCAGTTCCGGCTTGAGACCTATAACACCTTCAATCACACCCAGTACAACGCGATCGACACCACCGCGCGCTTTGATCAGAACAACAACCAGATCAACTCTGATTACGGTTACTTCTCTGGAGCCGCGCTTGCGCGGCGGCTGGTGCTCGGGTTGAAATTCTATTTCTGAATTGTGATCCCGCCCTGCGCTCGACCGCCGCATTCGCCGGCGGCTTGAGCGCAGTCAGGATGTCTATGTCCCAGGCGCACCAAGGGCAGCCTTGCGGACGCTTCGGCTGAAATATCTGCGAGCGTGCGTGAGCCGTTCACAAATTCGATCCGCTTCTCCAGAACGTTCAGTTCGCCCTGTGCGGCCGCCGTCCGACTGTGTCTCTCGTAATACTCACCTCCTCGCCGGAGCACTATGTAGTCGCGCTCCGGAAAGGCCCATGCCGAACACGGTTGTTGGTCGTGAAATCTCCGCCGCGGGCTGGAAAGAATCGTTCCACGGCCATCTTTCAACGGCGCTGTGCGATTTCCGAATGGCAGGATGCGCAACGAACTGCGTCCACGTAGCCACCACTCCGGGAAACACTTCATCCCACCGGCCGATCCGGTCACCCATCCTGAATTCGGATAGCTGGGGCACATCTCAGCGTATTCGCGCCCTCGAGTCACTTCGATCCACTGGCTGCCGGCGTCAGAAAGAGCGCAAGCCGGATAGAAACCCGGAATCACACGCGACCGGGTTTCGATGAGCGTAACCACGGGGGAAGTTGGACGCATCCGGTCGGCCCGCGAAATCAATAAATCATCATGGCGATTGTTTCGCGCCCAGGGGAATTATTCCGCACATAACGGCATTTGTGTCGCTCCTTCCCGCCAGGCGGTTTTGATACATTACGCTAGGATGAAAACGCTGATCTGGCGGGTCTTGTCTTCAATGGCTTTGCTCGCGGGCGCGATTGCGTGCTTCGGGCAGACCGAAAGGGGAACCATTACCGGCACAGTTACGGATTCGACAAAGGCAATCGTACCTGGCGCCAATGTCTCGATTCGCAACGCCGGTACCCACGTGGTAACGCGTACCACGACCAATCAGGACGGACTCTACTTCATCCCCAACATCCCACCCGGGACTTACGATCTCACCGTTGAGAAATCCGGCTTCGGAACGGCGCAGGTGCAGAATATTCCACTCACCACCGGCCTCACTGCCACGCAGGATGTCGTCCTGCAGGTCGGAGCCGTTCAGCAGGCAGTCCAGGTGAGCGCGACGGCCGTACAGATCGAAGCCCAAACCTCCGACATGAACTCAGTCGTGACAACCAGGCCTATCGCCGAGCTACCGATCCTCGGCCGGGACCCGCTGTCATTCGCCGCCCTCGCGCCGGGCGTCATCCCGACTCAGGGCCAGCAGTCGAATGCCGGCATTATCGGGCGCGTCACCACCGCGCAGATCGGCGGCGGTTGGGCCCAGCAGAACGGCGTCCTTATTGACGGCGCAGAAAGCCGCGGCACCACAGAGTCCGGCAACGCCTATTCGGTGCCAATCGAAGCAGTCTCCGAATTCAAGCTCGAGACCGCAAGTTTCAACGCGGAATACGGACGCGTTGCCGGCGGTGTCGCCATTCTCACCACGAAATCGGGCACGGACCAGCTCCATGCCACCGCGTGGGAGTTCCTTCGGAACAATAACCTCAACGCCAATAGCTGGCAGAATAACCGCAATGGGATCCCGATCGCCCTGTTTCAACGCAATGTTTTCGGCGCGAATATTGGCGGCCCGGTTGTTATCCCGCACCTTTATCACGGAAAGGACAAGACGTTTTTCTTTTTCAATTACGAAGGATCGCGGCAGGGCGCGCCCGACCAGGTTTTTGATACCGTGCCCACGGCCGCCCAGCGCGCAGGCGATTTCTCCCAGACCTACGATCGGACTGGCCGGCTCGACGTCATTTATAATCCTGCAACCACACGTCCGGACCCGGCGAATCCGGGCAAATACATTCGCGATCCGTATCCGGGCAATATGATTCCGGCCAGCCAGATCAACAACATCTCGGCTAGTGTCGTCAAGTTTTACCCTTTGCCGAATCGTGCCGGACAGACTGCCCAGCAGGTAAATAATTATCTTCAAACGGGCAAATCGGTTGCCAACTCGGATAACTATCTCGCTCGCGTGGATCAATACATCAGCGAGAAAGAACGGCTTTTCGGCCGCGTTGGCTATTCGCCTTATAAGAGTTTCAGCACGATCAACAGTCTTGCTTTCGCCGAACGATCCATCAATTCAAATCCCGGCACTAACGCGCTGATTGGACTTACATCCACGTTTACGCCCAATATTCTGGGCGAATTCCGACTCAGCTACAATCGCCTCCAGTTCAATACCTTTCCGCAGAGCCAGAATTTCGACCTGTCGTCCCTTGGCTTTGGCCCGAACTTCACTAACTATGTAACCTACAGGCAGTTCCCCGCCATCAGCGTCCAGACTTACAATGCGGGCTCTGGCCTTACCGTCACAGGGGCCTCGCCCAACGATTTCGGCATGCTCGGCGGGCCTACGCGAACTCTGAATCCACAGGACAACTGGCAACTCCAGTATCAGGTCAACTGGATCAGGACGCGGCACAACATCAAATTCGGAACCGACCTGCAACTGATCAAGCTGAACGCTTATAATTCGCAGTATTCCGCGGGCCAATTCAATTTCGATCGCACCTACACACAGGGACCCGATCCGAGCAGCAACACGCTGAACGGCGGCAACGGTCTTGCCAGCCTCTTGCTGGGTGTCCCGGTGGCAGGCACCATTACAATTACCAATCCGCTGTTTCTTTATCAGAAGTATTACGCGCTCTTTGTCCAGGACGATTACCGCATCACCAATACCCTCACTCTGAATCTGGGCGTCCGCTGGGAATACCTTACGCCGTACGCCGAAAAGTTCGGTCAGGTCGGCTACTTCGATTTCAGCGGCACGGAACCCACCACGGGGCAGAAAGGTGTGTTCCGTCAAATCAAGCCCGGCGGCTATCAGGAAGCGCCGCAGTATTGGAATTTCTCGCCGCGCGTTGGACTCGCGTGGCAGGTTATGCCGAAAACGGTCATCCGCGCCGCCGGTGGTATCTTCTACACCACTTTCGTCGGCGTGAACGCCGCTGCGACGGACTTTGGCAACGGTGGGTTCATCTCGAACTTCCTCTTTCTTGGTCCGCAGAACCCGATTCCCAATACGCCGCCGGTCGGCGGTTCCTGGAACAATCCGTTCGCCGCAGGAATTCAGGTGCCATCTCACGCCACCGATTTCGTCGGCCAGGCCGTTCGCGGCGATAACTACAATCGCCCAAGGCCCTATCTCAGCGACTGGAGTTTCAGCATCCAGCGCGAGCTCACCCCCACCGTGCTCGCCGAGGTAGGGTATGTCGGCTCCGCGATGACCCACATGTTCTGGAACCGGCAGAATAACGAAAACAATCCGCTGCTGTTAAGTCTCGGCCCGCAGCTCAATCAACCCGTGTCGAATCCGTTTTACGGCCAGATCACGACAGGAGCGCTCAGCACGCCGACCGTGCCGTTGAAACAGCTCCTTCGCCCCTATCCGCAGTATCAGGATGTTTTGATCTTCCGCGATACATACGGCCACTCGAATTACGAAAGCCTCACCGCCCGCATCCAGAAACAGTATTCACACGGTCTGCTGGTACAGATGGCATACACTCTGTCAAAAACCATTGCCAACACCGCGCAATCGAATACCTGGGTCGTGGGACCATCCAACGCGCTCTATGATCCGAACTACAACCGCGGCATCGAGGCTAATGATGTTCCGCAGCGCCTCGTCCTGAGCTACCTGTACGAAATCCCGATGGGTCCCGGAAAAGCCATCTTCAACCACGGCATCGCGGGCGCTGTGTTCGGCGGCTGGGAAATGAGCGGCATCTCGGTCTTTCAAAGTGGCAGGCCTATTCTGATTACCGGGCCGGATCAGACCAATCTATACAACTTCTCGTATACCAACGGCCGCGCAAACCGCCTTCACAGCCCGGTTCTCACCAGCGGCCAAAACGATAACCACTGGTTTGACACCACCGCCTTTGCGCCGGCTCCGGCTTACACGATTCCCAATGACTCGCTCAGCCAGCCCAATCTGCGCGGGCCGCGGCGCATCAACACCGATTTCTCGCTGATCAAGAATACCCGGTTTGGCGCAGAGGCCAGATACAACATGCAGTTCCGCGCAGAGTTCTATAACATCTTCAATCATCCGGCCCTCTTCAATCCCGTGAGTGAGGTTTCGAACGCGCAGTTCGGGCAAATAGTGTCGAGCGCACCCGGTAGCGAACGAAACATTCAGTTCGGTGTTCGCCTGCTGTTTTAAACCGTTTCCCGGAGAAGAACTCGCGCGTGATGGCAATATAGGCGCGTGGCGAAAACAATACGGATCGGCTCGGTTCCTCTTACGCTGGAAGATCTCCGCGCGGCATCGCGTGGGCGGCTGCGAGCGGAGTTCGTTCCGGGCGCCCTCGAGCGGATCGATAAGGGCCGGGCCGCTTTAACGGCGTTGGTCGAGAGCGGCCAGCGCCTCTATGGCGTGAATACCGGAGTCGGCGGGAATATTAAATTCGCGCTGTCGCCGGAAGATGCGGAAGCCCTTCAGCATAATCTGCTCAGGCACCTCTCCTGCGCTACCGGACAGCCGCTGCCGGATGATGTGGTGCGTGGGGCCATGCTTTTGCGTCTCGCCACCTTCGCAACCGGCTGCTCCGGCGTGCGTGTGGAGCTTTGCAGGGCGCTGCTCGACCTGCTCAATGCCGGGGTCACTCCGATTGTTCCGCGTTATGGCTCGGTAGGCGCAAGCGGCGATTTGATGCCCTCCGCTTACATCGCGCGGGTGTTGATCGGAATGGGCGAGGCAGTGTTCAACGGAGAGCGGCTACCCGCTACGAAGGCGCTGCAAAGGGCCGGCCTGAAGCCGATCGCGCTGGCCCCTAAGGAGGGACTGGCTTTGATAAACGGCACGGCGGTCATGACTTCCGCCGCGGCACTCGTGCTCCTTGACGCGCAACGCGTGTTGCAGGCGTTGCTTCAGGCCATCACCCTCGCGACAGAGGCCGTTGAGGTCCCCACCGAACCCTATGAAGCTTTCGTTCATGAGGTGAAAGGACACCCCGGACAGATTGCAGTTGCCGCATTCATGCGCCATCAACTCCGCGGCACACGGTTGAATGTCGATCAGGGTGGGCAAAGCTGCTACACCCTTCGCTGTGGGCCACAGGGGCTGGGGCCCGCGTGGGAAGCATTTGATCAGGCGCGCCCCACAATCGAGCGGGAGATGAATTCCGCGAACGATAACCCGCTCGTCGATCCGGAGAGCGGAGCGCTCTATCGTGCGGGTAACTTCTACGGCGGGCACATCGCGCGTGCGCTTGATTCATGGAAGATCGATTTCGCCATCATGGGGAACTGGATCAATTCTCTGATGGCGGTGCTGGTGGATGCCAGATTCAACAATGGTCTGCCGGCCAATCTTGTTCCGAACCCTGGCGTGAATTCGGGCATGAAAGGGTTACAGCTCAGTGTTACCAGCCTGGCTTGCGCAATTCGGCAGATGGCTGGGCCGAGTTCAATCCATTCACTGCCCACCGAAGAGTACAACCAGGATGTCGTAAGTCTCGGAATGCACGCGGCGGTAACAGCAATGGATGCGCTCGAGTGCCTGAAGAATCAGGTCGCAATGGCGGTCATCGCGGCGGCGCAGGCGATAGATCTCCGCGGATGCTCGGAACGGCTGGGTCAAGGCAATCGCGACAGTTATGAAGAGATTCGCCGCTTATCGGCCTTCCTCGATCGCGACCGCCCGCTGGAGCTTGAAATCGCGGCCGTGGCGCGGTGGATCACAGAGCCGCCGGAGCCATAAGGAAACTCACCATGGCCCACCTGAAATCCCCGGAGCTACTTGACGCCCGCAGGCAATCCGAAACAATAGACGTTCGAATTGTGATCGACTGCGAACACTCGCCCGTTTGAAATCGCGAGCCCGCTGAAATGCGTCCAGCTTTCTATCGCCGAGCCGCTGCTGAACAGTTCCTTCCCGGTTTGCAGATCGAGCGCTTTCAGTACCGCAGCGTGCGTATTCAGCAGCCGCTTCGCCTCGCCGCCGCGCTGCACCGCGTTCTCGCCGGTTGAAAGGGCGAACACTACGCCATTCGCGATCACCGGCGGATCGGGCAAACTGAAGTCTCCCGAAATCCACGCGGGTTCGAGTCTCGGGCTGCCCTTCGGATCCGCGACGACTTTGAAACCCATGATGCTGCCATGCGGATTGTCCCCGTTGGTTCCTGGAAACCGCGGACCCTCAGCCGATGGAGGTCCACCAATGGGCACGAGCAGCCAGGTTTGTCCGTCGAGATCACGCGTGGTTGCTAATCCGCCCCACACGCCGAGACCTTCGCAGCAAACCGCCTTGTCGTTGCCGAGTCGCGGCGTCGTGTATAGCGCGGTCTGGTGATCGGCGCCGCCCAGTTTATCAGCGTCCAGGAGGTAAATGACGGATTCTTTCGCGCCCGCAGCCAGAAGATTGCGATCACGCCAGCCAAAGAACACGGGACTCGCCGAGCCGAGGTCAAAATCCTTTCGGCGGATGTATTGCCAGTTCACCGGCAGAAAATAGTCGAGCAGGGAAAGGTCGTTTCTCGACACCGCGATTTCGGTATTTGAGTAATCACCTGCTATGGGATCGAAAAATCCATCCGCTGTGCCGCCGTAGACGCGGCCATTGGTCCCGATGATGGGTCCTCCGCGTCCCCAGATTCCGGCGGTATCGGTATTCGAAAGCAGCATCTGGTGAATGATCGGATGATGGCGATCTCGAACATCGACTGAGTAGAACCCCGAAAGCCCCGCGCCACATCCCTGTGCGAGCACGGTGTATAGAATCCCGTCGACAAGGTTCAGGCTTATGTTCTTCGAATACGGCGCGACGAGCTGAACGGGCCCGTAGCGCACGGCTCCGCTGCCGAGATCCAGACCATAAAGCGCGCCATTGCCGGCGATCACATACAACGTGTTCGTGGATTTATCGATAACCGGAGTTGCCGTAATCCCGTTGGGACAAAGAAACGTGCCCTGATAACCTCCCTTGCCCGGCAGCACGACGTACTTGAAAGCGTGGGCCCAGAGCTGAGCTCCTGTTTCCGCATCGAGGGCGAAAACCGTGCCAGTAATGCCTGCGACATAGACGACGCTGCGGATTCCTTCAGTAGTCGAGATGCCGCTTGCGACTATTGGCGCAGTCAGTGCGGACAAACTGTAGGACTGGTTATCCAGTTTCGATTTCCAGGTCAGTTGAAGCCGCCCGACGTTCTCCGGCTTAAGCGTGGTTTCTTCGAAAGCCCAGCCGGAACGTTGCGGATCGTGCCCGTAAGTGAGCCAATCGCCCGCGAAAACCGACGAAGCCGACAAACCAGCGAGCAGGAAAGATGTTAGAACTGGCCGCATGTGTGGAAGTATAGGCCAGGCTCAACCCATCACGCGGCGAAGATATGCGAGGTTTCGTCCTGTATCTGCTTCAACGTTGCCGGAAGGTGAGCCGGTTTCGAGATTGGCGTAGCCGGTGAAGCCGATATCGTTGATCGCGCTGAGAATCGCGGGAAAGTTTACCTGTCCTTCGCCCAGATATCCTCTATCCTTGAAATGAAACTGGCAAATTCGCTCCCGGCCAAGCATTCGAATCTCTCTTGGTACATCGTAGTGGTTGTAGGTCGAATTGCCCACGTCATACCAGACCTTGAAAAAATTCGACCGCAGCTTATCCACAGCGTAACGGTTGTCCTCGCCGCTGCTGGTGTTTTCGAATCCGATAACAATGCCGGCGCGTTCGGCCTCTGGAAGAATCTCGGCGAATCGATCGAGCGCGTAATCGAGTTCCTTCCGTTCCAGCACCTGGCACTTACCGAAGAACACGGTCATCAGGATCTTCGCGTTCAGGTTCTTCGTAATTTGGATACCTTTGCGGACCCACATCGGCGCCTGCGCGCTGTTTTTCAGGCAATCAATATGGAGCTGATCGAGATAAGTCGCATCGAGTGGTATGCCGGAATCGATCGAAGCCTTTATCCATCTCTGCTGAGCTGCGGAATCCTCGAGAGGCAAAGTTCGGCCATCGGCTGAGCGGCCAAGTGTTACCTGCACCGCAGCGAGGCCCAGTTTCCTGGCGAGCGGGACCGCTTGCGGATTGCCCCCAAGCCGGAATACAGTATCCATCACGCCGATCTTCAGATTCGCACGGCTTTCGGCGATTAGAGAGGAAGCTGCCCCTGCGGTCCACATTCCAAACGCGCGTCGCGTCAGCATCGCCGCAATAGTATCACCGGCCGCCAGCGTGACGAACACCTGCACGCCAGGGCGGCGACCGATTCTCATACTCGTGCCGAGGACCTATATCTGCGATGCTGTCCAGACCCGTTCGACCGCTACGGCGGTAATCTGGCCGCAGTCCGCGCCAATGAGCTCGCAGCCACTTCCATTCGCGCCATAGCGGAACCTCGCGCGGCATCCAGCGCCGGCTGGTCGAAGCGCGTGATCCTTGATCCAGATGCGTTTTTGCCGATTGCCGCCGTCCGTGCCGGAAACAGAAACTTGCTTAATCAATGCCGGGTCCGGTCTCGATCGTTTTTCGCCGCTTCGCGGGCGCGGACCACATCGCACAGAGCTTCATGGGCCTCGTCCGAAACCCAGGCGGGCGTCACATCTCCCGCCATATACCAGCGCGCCAGTTTCTCGGCGTCGGCCGGACCCGTCCTGACCCGGTGCCGGCTTTCACTCGAACCAGAGGCGACGCCACCGGCATCCACACCGAAGTGTGTGCGTTGCCAGTAGCGCACGTACCCGGTCGGACTGGCTTCGTAGCAGGGCCAAAACCCCTTCGCCGCACGCAACTTGCCTGCCATTTTGCGAATCGATTCGAGTCGATTCGGATCATCCCCACCGACCGAACGTCGCCCCCTGTTCAGCTACGGCAATCGTCTCAGCAAGGGCATCGCGTCCCACAAACCGTAGTTTGGTCATTGCGGCCAATCCCTGTCGTACGCGCCCTGCGCCGGACTTCTCAATCGCAGCGTAACCTGCGCACGGCGACTCAGCTGGTTGGTCGCTGCCTGATCTTTGCTTATTGGTGCACAACGGTCTCCCAAGTGGAACCCTGTGTGCTGTGTTATCCTTCAGATTCAATTACAAGCAGAGGTTTTCAAAAAGAGTAGATGGCGAATCATATCTCCGCGCTGAAGCGTGTCCGGCAGACTGACCGCAGAACCGCCTTCAACCGGCTTGCGAAGACGCGCTTGCGGCACCAGATACGCGACATGCGCCGCGGTTTGGCGGCAAAAGAGCAGCCGGATTTGAACGCCCTGATGCAGAGGACGTTCTCCGTAGTCGATAAGGCGGCGCAGAAGGGCTACATCAAGCGCGGCACCGCGGCTCGCTACAAGCGCCGGCTTCACGCCCGCGTCAAGGCCGCTTTGGGCCAGACCGCCGCATAGCAGATTTTCCCGACGAGTTTCAAACGACGGCGCGTTTCCTGCGCGCCGTTTTTATTCCCGGCCCCGCTTTTTACTTTCTTCCAAGCAGCCGCAGTCGGAAATTCACCGCGCGAGCCTGTCCGCGATAGAACGTCAGGAACTGTGGGGAGTTGTAGTCGGAGTTCACCACGTTCGAGTTCAGCCGGTCGAGCACATTTACCACCGATACTCTTCCCGCCCACAGGAATCCCCGAAACGCGAACCTGCGCTCGAGGCCCAGATTCAAAGTCGCGTAGTCCGGAAAACGATAACCGTTGGCTCCGCCCACGATATAACCCGTCTCGGTTGTCGCCGTAAAGGGGAACCCGGTGCGGTAGTCGAGCAGCACCTGAAGGTCGGTATCGCCGACGATCCGTTGCAGGAAATGCGGAAACCAGGTCTTTTCCACCGGGGCCCAGCCCCAGATCAGAAAGCGGTTGCGGGCGTCCCACGCAAGAGGCCCCGCCTGCTGCGGTGAAAAGATCGGATTCTCGATCGTATAATTCACAACCGCGCTCGACCATGCCGAGGATCGCGTATAACTGGCGGACCACTCGTACTTCGAAAGGAACGTCCGCCGGAACATGAATTCGGCTGCGCGGTACTTCTGGCGAGCCACGTTGCTCAGCAGGTAAATGTTGGAATCCGGAGCCTCGAACGAGTTCACGAAGGTAAGCCCCCGGTTGCCTTCCCGATCGATCAGGTTGGCGCGGGCGTAAACGCTCCAGGGCAGCCGTTGCTCTACGGAAAAGCTTGCGATCGAGAATCGCGGCAGCCGGACATCGCCGGGCCGCAGGGCGAATCGGGTCGATATCGGGGAGCCTGAAATCGAGCCGCTCGGCGCATAGAATGTGCTGATGCTGGTCTGTTCCTGGCCGAGCGCAAGCTGTCCCAGCGTTATCGGGTCGTAGAACAAGCCCCAGCCGGCGGAAAACTTGGTTCCGCCGAGGCGTTTGGGCGCCCATGCCGCCGCGAGCCGCGGCGCTGCCGGCGCCCCGCCGCTGTATTCGTCCCATTGCGTTCGCAGACCGCCTTCAATCGTCAGAGTCGGAGATGGATTCCATCTGTCGAGCGCATAGCCATACACCTCGATGTTGCTGCGGTAATGCAGCGGGCTGCCGAGGAACTGGATATTCCGGACCAGCACATTGTTCACTCCGACCACGTCGAACGTGCGGCGATCGAACAACTGATCGAGGCTGCTGCGTTCCACGTTCGCGCCCAGTTGAATCTGGTGCGAGCCTTTCGCATGAAGCGGACGAAGAAAACCGTTCAGGAGCCATTCCTGGCGCATGCTGTTCGAGGTCTGATCCTGAAAGTAATTGCCGGTCGCGCCGAAAGGAGTGATTACGTAGGGCGCATCGCCCTGCGGGGTGACCCGCGCATGGATGTGGGTATCGGCGAATCCGATTTCAATGAGGCCGCCGCCGATCATGAACTGATCCTTGATGGCGCCGAGGAACAGCGTGCTGCGCTGGTTGGTGGTGGTGGAAACAGGCGTCAGGAAGGAGAGTCCGGCATGCACCGAGTCGGAGAGGTTCATCAGGAAACTGGCGCTGAGAATCTGGGCGTCCGTGATGTTCCATTGCACCCGCATCAGATCGCTGCCGGTGAAGGCGCGCTTGCGGTTTTGTCCGGACGGCAACCCGCTGATGGTATCCGCAGTGTAGAACGTGTCGAAGGCGTTGTGAAACCAGGCGCGGTGTTTCCGAATCGGACCCGAGAGGATCACGCGGGGAGACCAGTGGTTCAGGTACGCGCCGTTTTGAAACCCAAAACCGGGAATGAAGTTGGTGGCGTTGAAACGGAAATGATCGTCGCCCATTTCGGTCTTGATATCGAGAGTGCCGGCCGAACCTTTCCCTTTTTCGGGCGAGAAGCGGGTCGAATCCCATTCGAGAGTCTGGACCGTATCCACATTGAGGCGCGTATTCAGATTGCCGCTTGCGGGATCGGATACATCGAAACCGTTGAGCCGGTAGTTGGTTTCATTCGTCGTCCCGCCATTGAAATGAATCTGGCCCGCGCTGTCCTGAATCACGCCGGTCATCAGCGGCAGCGCATTCCGATAATCCTGCTGGGCGGGATAGGGGATATTGAGGATCTCTTCATTGTTGAGCCGTTTGGAATCGGAGGTCTGCTGAGGATCGATGACGGGCGGGGAATAGTTGACGTCGACCGATTCGGCGAGCTCCTTCAGGTGCGCGAGCCGGATCTCGACCGGAGCACTGGCATCCAGTTCCAGATCGGGATTGGTGAAGACGAAAAACCCGTCGCGCTCGGCGCGAATCGAGTAATGGCCGTTCGAAGGAAGAGTAAGGTGAAACAGGCCGGCGGCATCCGAGGAGGCGGAGCCTGCGCTGCGCCCAGGTTCGGTGGCGGGCGTTGCGGTGACGAGAGCGCCGCGAACCGGAGCGCCGTTTTCATCGACAACCTTGCCGGTGATCGCGACAGCGCCAAACGCCACCGCGCCGCCATTCGCCAGAACCATGGCCGCGATGAGAACGCGGATCGCGCCGCGGCCCTTGAAGTTCTCCATTCGCCCTTTGATTCTAAATGCGTTCTGGTGACAGCCGGGCCTTGCGTTGGTTTGATCCATACGAATGGGCGCTCC
>Ga0157369_10003860_pt1 | contig 17816 bp, 15 predicted proteins | sample C25metaG_FD_113461 | JGI IMG/M metagenome (GOLD analysis project Ga0157369, IMG submission 113461) | Corn rhizosphere microbial communities from Kellogg Biological Station, Michigan, USA - C2-5 metaG | ecosystem: Host-associated > Plants > Roots > Rhizosphere > Soil | place: USA: Michigan... | reverse complement strand
TCTTGGAACGGCCGCAACCGCTCCGACCTTCACCTGCTCAGGCACTAGTTGCTCAGTGAATAACAACTACTCGTACACCACGTCTTCTCCTCAAGACAGGCAGAGCCTGACTGTGCGCGGAGATTTCGTGCAGTCTCAGAAGGTGCAGTACGCATTTCGTTACAGCTCCGGAGACGAATTGATCCTGTCGACGGGACTGCTCGGAGCAGGCAGCAAGATCATCACCAACTACTACCAGTACATGGGATCCAATACCTGGACTGCAACGCCGCACATCGTTAATGAAGCGCGATTCGGCTATACCCACTTTTACAACTCTCTCGGCTTGTTGTCGGCATTCACGCACAATGTCGTTGACGAGGCGGGCATTCCTGGTCTCAAGGGGGGTGCTTCCTCGACCTGGGGCATACCGGACGTCTCCTTTGGCAATGCACAAGGGAACTCGCAAAAGCAGATCTGGAGCGGATTCGGCGATCGCGGCGGCGACGGTCCGTACGTCGTAACCGATCCAACCTGGCAGATCGTCGACAATGTCACATGGATAAAGGGGCACCATTCCCTCCGGCTCGGCTTTGAATACAATCGCCAGACTTTCAACCAGCTCGGCAATCAGTTCTCGCGCGGACAATTCAGCTCCCAGCCTATCGCTACGGCCTTCAACTCTGGAGCGGGGAGCAACCCCCTTTCAGGTGGTGACGCGCTCGCCGAGTTCCTGCTGGGTAACCTCTATCAGTCAACCGTTGCGGTAGCTGTGGCGAATGCAAATTACGTGCGAAACGTGGAAGCCGCCTACATCGACGACACATATAAGGTGCGTCCAAACCTGACCATTGACGCTGGTCTCAGATATGAACTCACGCCTCCCTGGAACGACACCTTCGGAAATAATTTCACCGTAGCGCTTCCTGTTTTGCCAGCGGACTACGCGATCAGCACCACTTATCCGCAGAGCCAATGGCCCCAGTATGTGCGGCAGGGCAACTGCTCACCAGACCATGTCTATGATGGCCTCGCGATCCGCTGGACGGCCAGCACGCTCGGTAACGGTCCGCCGCCTGTCTGCAGCAACGGCCTCCTGCCGAACGGGCCTCTCATGAAAACGCAATACAAGAATTTTGCGCCGCGTTTGGGCATCTCGTATTCGCCCAATCCGACAATGGTCATCCGGCTCGGATACGGCATCTTTTACAGCCAAGACATCGGCAACGCCTATTTCGATATGGCGCGCAACATCGCCGGCCGTGTGACATTTACAAACGCGGATGCGGTGGCCCCTTATGGTGCCACAACACTAACGTGGGCCAATGCGACGCCTGGGGCAGGCGGCGGCGCAATCGCCAACCTTCCAGCAAGCACAGTTGCGTTCGTTATGGCTCCAAGCCATAAGACCACTTACGCGCAGCAGTATCTGCTGAACATCCAAAAACAGGTTGGGCAGAACTGGTCGTTTGAAGCGGGATATCAGGGAGCTCAGAGCCGTCACCTGTATGGATTCAGAAATATCAACATCGCTACCCCATCTGGATACGTTCCGAATGGAGCGGGCACTTCCGTGAAATTCCGAACCCCTTTCGCGAATATGGGAGGAATCCAATACGTGCACGATGAAGGCACTGGCAATTACAACGCCTTCAGCGTAAAAGCCACTCGGCGCTTCAGCAGGGGCTTCAACCTGATCAGTTCGTATACCTGGGCAAAGTCTCTCGACGACACCAGCGGAGTTCGCGTACAGGGCAACGACATTCTGTTCCCACAGGACAATCGCTGCCTGCGGTGCGACTACGGTTTGTCCGCGTTTGACGTAAGAAACAGGATCGTCGTTTCGGCGTTGTACGAACTTCCAATCGGTCCCGGCAGGCTGATTCCGGCCAATAACAGGGTGGTCAGGACAGTAATTGGCGGCTGGCAAGTGGGTGGCATTTTCACTCATCAGACCGGGGCAATCGGCACGCCGCAGGATGGCATCGACCGGTCCGGCATACAGGGTGCGGGCGGCAACTACGATCGACCCGACGCAACCGGGGCCAGTCCGTATCTCAATGGCCCCAAAAGGACGCTCAACGACTGGGTAAATCCAGCCGCCTATCAACTCGCGCCTGTAGGGTTCTTCGGAAATTCGAGTCGCGGCAGCTTTACAGGGCCGGGCTTGACCAACCTCGACGCTTCCATTCACAAGGTGCTTTCAATGCCCTTCAATGAAAAGCACCAATTGTCGATTCGATTTGAGGCGTTCAACGCGCTGAACCACCCAAACTGGAATAACCCAAATCTTTCGATCACCTCTACGACTTTCGGCCGGGTCACAGGAACAGGTTCAATGCGCCAATTGCAGCTTGCCGCAAAATACCAGTTCTAAGTTGCGGTAGCTTACTCGCCAGTTTACGGGCGCTATGTGAACTTCGCTGGTGAGGAGTGTTGCAATGGAACGTCACTGTCAGGCTTTGAATCCTGGGTGGTAACCGCCGCAGACTGAGAAAACTCAGTCTGCGGCGGCATGGGAACCAGACCATGCGCCTCATAAGACACGGCTTCAATTCCGCGTCCGGTTTTCGCTAGAAGGATTGCCCGTAATTCCTCAAGAAGAGTCATCGGATTTGCCGCGACAGAATTCATGGATCTTCTTCTTTGTGTTGAATTGTTCCTCTAGCACCTAAACATTCCTGCTTGCATCCTCTAGCGGCTGAGGATCTGTTCGAAATAAGCAAGCGCTCGCGGATCGTGCGTTTGCCCGAGCCAGAACATGGCATCCTTGCGGACCGCGGGATCGGGATTGGTCTGCGCCACGTGCAGCAGTTCCGGAACAGCTTCGTCCTTCGGCAACTGGCTTATCGCGAACACTGCCTTCTTTTTCACGCCTACTTCTGGATCGTTAACCACGGTGTCCTTGAGCATGGCAATCGCTTTCGCGCCCGCCTTCTGCCCTACCCAGAAGATGGCCTGCTCGCGAACCGGGACATCCTGATCCGATTTCGCCACGTGAATCAAATCATCTACGGCTGCCGGGTCGTGGCTGACAAACAGATCGAAAGTGAGCTTCTTGCGAAACTCGGGATCGGGATCGGCGGCCAACCTTTTGAGTGCGAGATAACCATCGTGGCCGCGGCCGGCACCGAGCCAGAACCCGGCCTTCTCGCGCAACCACAGCGGATTCCCGGATGCGGCAAAGTTCACGAGCACGGCTGTTGCTTTCGAGGTCTCATGCATTGCGACGGCCGCGAGCGCCTGATCGGCGAGGTGCTTCTCATCGGATTTCGCGAGGCCGGCGAGCCATGCAACGCTGTCATCCGGCTTCACATCGGACAGCCAGGTGAATGAGAGTCCTCCCCCATCGAGACGGCAACCGCTGCTGACAAAACGAATCTTCTCAACTGCTCCGTGATCGATTCGCGCCAGGATATCGATACTCCTCGGCACGCTTTGATCGCCTTTGTCGGAGTGCCAGGTGTTGCCAGATTCTTCGAGCCGATACACGCCGCAGCATCCATCGTCATCCTGCGATTGGCTGCCCCCGGAGCATACAGAGAAGCGAGATCCCGGAACAGTCGGCACCTCATAGCCAAACCATAGCGGCCCGCTGGCGTGTTCCAGTTGGTTCACGGTCGCCGCAAGCCCCGCGCTCGCTGACTCCGTGTGAAGTTGCGCGTTGGTCACCTTGGGCTGCTGCGCCATCGCCAGAGTCGACGCGCCAAGTATCGCGGCGATTAAGCAATTGTGTGTCATGGGGACTCCTCTCTATTTGTTCAGAATTTCCAGCATGTATTTCGTGGCTTCCTCGTTGTGCATCAGGCTGAGCTGTTGCACAAGGTACTGCTTCATCTCCGGATCCTTCTCAACTCGCGCGAGGGTAACCAGGTCGTGCGCATCATTGGCCAAGAACAGTGCCTGGGCAGCGGCACGCTTTGTCTCGGCATCCGTATTCTTCTGGTAAGTGCTTACCAGCGCGGGAGCAACGGACATCCCTCCAGCGATGCCAAGGTTACGGATTGCCTTGCGACGCAATTCCGCGTTGGGTTCCGACTGTGCAATCTCCGAAAGCTGAGACACGCCGTTGCGTCCGCACGGAATCAATGCACCGATGATGTCGGTCTTTGTCTGCGTATTGTTCGTAGCGCGATAGAGCGTCAGCAGGTCCTGTCCAGCGCCCATCGGCCCCAATGTCCGGATCGCAGTCTTTACCAGTTCAGGATTCGTCTCCTGGCGTGCCACTTCCAGCAGCTTCGATGGATCTCCGGTCATCAGATACGACTGCAGAATCGCCCGCTTGACCTCCATATCGCTGCTGCGCTGATAAATGGACGCGAGTGTGTCATTCGCGCCTTTGCCGCGCGAAATCGCGAACATGCGGATCGCCTTGATCTGCAGCCCTGGTCCCGATTGGCCCTGCGCGATCTGGCCGATCAGGGTCTCAGCCTGGGGCGAGTGATTCTGCGCCAGCACAAATAACGCACGGTTCTTCAGCTGATCCGATTGATTGCCACTGAGAATCTTCTGCAGGATCGGTATTGCCTGCGCCTGATCCTGCTGCATCAGAGCGTTCAGCGCCAATAATCTTAGCTCTTCATCGGGCTCAGCCTGCGGCGACACCGGGTGCCCGCTTTTACCGCGGATCTCTATCTCAAGTGCGCCGCACTCATCGAGCCAACGGCTCTTGGGATAGTTCTTCTGCAGTTCGCCGCAGGTGTTCAGCGCGTTAGCCTGCTGACCCTCCTTGTTCTCGGCGTATGCCTTCCAGTAGAGCGCGCCCTCCGCGTGGCTGCCGTGCATCTGCGCTACGCGAGTAAACAAGCCGGCCGCATCGGACCAGCGGCTTTCGTTGATGGCGCGCGTGCCATCGGCGTACAGGCTCGCATCGTCCGCAGCAAAACCTCCGCCCTCTGCTGCCGCTACGGGCTGCAGTTCTGCCGCATGCAGAGCTCGCGGCCCGCAAATCAGTGCCGAGGAAAGTAAAATTGCAGAAAACATTTTGACGTTCATAAGATCGTTGCTCCCTTCGCAGTTCGACTCTCGCTCTCCTGATCCGAACCGCGTGCCCGCAGGACTCGAATCTCAAACAGGATTCCCTTCGTGTTCATGTCTTTCCGAACGCGCTCAATATCTGCAGCGCTCAGATTCGGATCGTTCGCAACCTCCGCCAGCACACCCTCCAGGTGGTCTAAGGCGCCGGCCATTTGCGGATCACCGGCATTGCTTGCCGTCACCCGATAGAGCCGGTTCGATGCGAGCAGATCTCGTGCCTCCGCTTGCAACTCGGTGTTATCCCTGGGGTCGTTCGATGCCGCGTGTTCTAACTGAACCAGCATGCGTTCTGAACGATCGAGGTGATCGGTGAGCACCACGACTACAACGCGTTGTGCCGCCTGCGGGTTGACAGCAACCGCAGTTGTCTTCGTCGCGAACCGCTCCCAGTAGCGGCCTCCGAGGAATACCGCCGCAAGCGCGATCGCGCAGCAAGCCGCCACGGCCACGGTTTTCCAATTCGCCCAGCTGCGCCAACCGGCCGTCCTTTTCTGATAGGGAATCAACTGTGAGCGCAAATTCGTCCAGACCCGATCGCCATATTCTGCGTTCCTCTGGGGCACTGAAATCGGGGCAATTGCATCCAGGCTACGTTTGAACTCCGCGTACTGAGCCGAGCATTGCCGGCACGCCTTCAGATGCGCTTCGTGCGCGCTTGTTCCTTCTCCGTAATACAGTTCGACCATCTCTTCGTCGCCGAGGTGGTTCATGCGTTCCCCCGCAATGGCGTCAGTTCCCGCCTTAATTTCTGCACGGCGCGAAAAACAGCCTGCTTCGCGGCATTTGGTGCGATCTCCAATATTTCTGCAATCTCGCTCATCGAGCGATCCTCAAGGTGGCGCAGCACGAACGCACTCTTCTCCGTCGGGGTGAGCCTCTGCATTGCCAGACCCTGGGCTGCGCTGATTTCTCCACTCAGCAGAACCCGCTCGGGATCGGCCTCGCGTGCGGCCAACTGCACTGTCTTGTCCTGCGGATCGCTTTCCTCGCCGTGCCGGAATTCAGCCTTGATGCCCGCCTGACCCACCCGATTGAGCGCGCAATTCACAGCGATGCGATAGATCCAGGTGCCAAACGTGGAGCGGCCCTGGTAACTCTCCAATCGCTGATACCCTCGCAAAAAAGCTTCCTGCACAACATCCTCCGCATCGGCCTCGTCGCCGATAATGCGAAGTGCCACTCGAAACACAGTCGCACTGTGAGCGCGGACAAGCGCACCGTATGCGTCCTTGTTCCCGGCCAGCACGGCCTGAACAATCGAGTGATCGCTTTCCTGCATTCAGCACCTTAGACAGATATCCCGATCTGCGGTTACGAGACTATTTTGCGCTCGCTAACCCGAGACTAAGCCACCAAACGGGAAATCCTGGTAGGCGCTGAACAGTCGGACGGAGGAAGGGGTGGGGGTTTCGATACGGCTTTTGGTTACCGGGCGAGTCGATCGATGCATGATCTTCTGAATCGCTCGATCCTAAGAATCAAGACGCGTCAGTCTTGCAAAGAGCATCTTGCGACTCGACCGCCGCCGAGATAAGTTCCCCGGGCAGGAAAACCTCGAACGTGGTCCCACTGCTGCCTACGCGTTCAGAGGAGCGGAAGCGAATTTCCCCATGGTGGCCGGCAACAAGCCCTTTTGAGACCCAAAGTCCCAGGCCCGACCCCTTGAGTTCCTTCGTCGTGAAGAACGGGTCGAACATCCTCGTGCGGACATCGTGCGGAATCCCTGCTCCCCGGTCGTGAATGGCGACTCGGAGGCCACGAGAGCCGCGACGTTCCCCCGCCCGAACTCTGACTACGACACTTGAGTTGGGAGGGGATGCTTCCAAGGCGTTGCGGACCAGATTACTGAACACCTGCGTCAGCTGGCCGGGATATCCGCGGACCGGCGGCGCCGGAGTTGCATCGAGCACCAGGTGCACTTGTTTGGCCGATGAAGGGCGGCTGTAGATCGCAATCACATCCGAGAGAAGCTTGGCGATGTCCACCTGGGTAGGGAACTGAGTGTCCCGATGGAATGCCAGGGTCTGCTTCGTGATGCGACCAACGCGATCCAGTTCCGCGCTTGCATCGTTCAGCAGCTTCTGCACGAAGTCGATGTTCGTGGATGTCCGGGCGAGATAGATGAGGTTCGTCAGCGCCTCAAGGGGATTGTTGATTTCGTGAGCGATGGCGTGAGCCAGTTTGCCGGTTGCAGCGAGTTTTTCCGCGGTGCGTACCGCATACTCGGCAAGCTTGCGGTCGGTAATATCGGACAAAATAAAAATCTTGTCGCGGGAGGCCTTCGGCGCGATCAGACCAATCGACAGCTGTATGTCTCGTCCGCCGATCGAGAACTCCGTTGTGTATCGTTCCGATCCTCTCAGAAATGGAAACTGATCCCTGCCGATGAGCGTTGCAAGGTAGGGCCACGGAGCCTCCCCGCAGGCCGCCTCGAAAGCGGAACTGCAGATGTTTGCGAACGCGTCATTCCAGCGAACTAGCCGATCTTCGGCGTCCAGAATCGCAAGACCCTCCGCGAGAGCGTCGAAAGCGGTTTTCCACTGTTCAGCGGACTCACGCGCATTCGTCTCCGCGATCCGCAGCCGCAGCAGAGCCCGCACTGTAGCCACCAGCACCATGCGATCGATTGGGTGAGTCAGGTATCCGTCGGCGCCGCCCTCGAGCGCGCGGACGCGATCTTCGACAGATACGAATGACGCGGAGATCTGCAGCACGGGAATCGATGACGTGCGCGGATTGCTCTTCAGCTGCTTGCACACGTCGTAACCGGAAACATCAGGCAACCGAACATCCAGGATAATGATGTCGGGTTGGGTCTCGGCCATTTCCAGCGCCAGGGCGCCAGTCCCAGCCTCCTCGCACGCAAAGCTTGCCGCAGAGAGCATCCGAGCCAGAACGTACCGGTTCTCCTCGCGATCGTCGGCGATCAGCACACGCGGGCTCTTATCGCGCAGCATCAGCTTCTCCAACGGCTTCGGGAATGATTCCTGAATTTCTGATCCAGTCCAGAAACGGCTGTGCAGACAGGCGCGAAGAAATGTCCTCTTTACGGACGATCGCGGCCCTCAAGGTTTCAAGCTGGAGACGTTCCTGCTCGCTCAGCGGCTTGGAGGTATAGATCAGAACGGGCAGGTTTTCAGTTTCCGCGCGGGAGCGAAGTTCCCGCAAAATTTCAAACCCGCTCATATCGGGCATCAGGAGATCGAGGATTACGGCATCAGGGCGACCCTCCCGAAGATAGTCGAGCGCCTGTGTGCCGTTCGATGCCTCGCTGATCTGCAGCCAGGGTTGCGAGAGCAGTTCCCTCAGAACGTAGCGGGATACCTCGTTGTCATCCACGATGAGAATGCGGCGCGTTCCGAAGGTTGACGTCATCCGGCGCAATTCGGTCATCAGCAGATCGGGGTCAATGGGTTTCCGGAGAAACGTGCTCGCTCCATGACCGCGGGCATCGCTCGAATGATCGTGGGCGCTGGTGACCATGACAGGTACCCCGGGCACTCGTTCGCGGAAGCGGTCGATGAATCCCCAGGCTTGATCCTCACCGACATAAACATCGGTAATGAGAACAGCCGGGGTATGGCGCGCCGTCCACACCTCTGCCTGCGCAACGGATGAGACCAGGATCGGCTGGAACTCCGTCTCCCGCAACAAAGCCTCGACATACTGCGCCTCGCCCGGATTGTCCTCGAGATACAGTACCGGTGTGCGATGGAACTCAGGCGCGGGCAGAGCTTCGCTTTGCTCAGCAGAAACAGTCTCCCCCACGTAAACGGCCGGAATGGTCAGATGAAACGTGGATCCGCGCCCAATTTCGCTTTCGAGGAAAATCTCGCCGCCGAGGAGCATGGCCAGATTGCGGCAAAGGGGAAGGCCTAAACCTGTGCCGCGGTATCGTTCCTGCAGCGGATTCTCAACCTGGCTGAACTCCTTGAAGATGGTTTCGTGATGCTCAGGCGCAATTCCGATGCCGGTATCGATCACAGCGAACTCGATGCGCCCGCCTCCTACGCTCTGTGCGCGAACGGAAACAGTACCCGATGGCGTGAACTTCAGCGCATTGGAAATGAGATTGCGCAAAATCTGCGAAACCTTGCCCTCGTCGGTATGCAGCGGGGCAAGATCGGATGTGTCCTCAAAAACCAGATCGACGGAGTTGTTATCCGCCAGCAGCGGCTTCAACATTCCCTTGAGCGCGCTGAAGAGTTCGTGTACTTCAAACCGCCTAGGCCGCATGCGAATCTTGCCTGCTTCCACCTTCGCAAGATCGAGCAGATCGTTGACCATCTCCTGGAGATCTCTCGCCGAAGACTCGATATAGCGAACCTGCTTGATCTGCTCGGGCGTCAAGTCGCCGTCAATTCGATCCATCAGCAGCCGCGCCAGAGACACGATGGAATTCAGCGGTGTGCGGAACTCGTGCGACACATTGGAAAGAAATTTTGTTTTCAGTTCCGAAGCTCGCCGCAGGTAGTCCGCGCGTTCGTCGAGTTCTGCATAAAGCGCAACAACGCCGCGATTCGTGTCCTCGAGCTCGCGGTTCAGCAACTCCAGCTCTTCCTGCCGCGCACGCAATTCCTGCAGAGTTTTGAGCAGCTCCCGATTTTGCCGCTCAATTTCACTGAAGGGATCTTCCGGCACGCTGCGCTGGACCGCACGGACCACTTCCTGCATCTTTATCGGAGTCCAGGTCAGACCATCGCGGGGAGCAAATTTCGACATCCGCACCGTCGTGCCTTCAACGTCGGTGGCGATTTCAAAACCGTCCATCAGCCGCTTGGTTCCCAGTATGCCCCGGCCCATGCCTGTTTCGGATCGATAGCGGCCCTCAAGGATTTCATCAAGATTGCGGATGCCCGGTCCGGAGTCAGAGATCACGACTTCAAGGCGCCTCGGCGGATCCAGGGAAACCAGAAAGCTTACCTGGGCGTTGCGAGCATAACGAAAGCCGTTGCGCGCCATCTCAGAGGTGGCAGTTGCCAGACGAATCTGATCCTGGTTGTCCAAACCCAGCGAGGCGGCCACTTCCCGGGCCTTTTGCCGCGCCTGAACGACATCGCGATCGGTGCGCAGGGCAATCTGGAAGAGGGGAATAAACATGATCCTACAAACCTTTGATGACAACTACGCTCGCATCATCACGCTCCCGGCGAAAATCTCTTAGCAAAGCAGCCGCAATCACGGCGGGATGGCGCGTTCCGAGTCCGGCATACGAAGCCAGGTCCCACCGGGTCTGGACACCATCGGAATGAAGCACCAGGATCCCCTTTGCCGGCCAATCAAACTGCAGCTCTTGAATACGCGGCACGGCCGTGCCCAGAGTGCCATTATGCGACATGAGACTGCGAGAACCTGAGCCCTGGATAAGAACGGCGGAGATATTGCCGACCCCTGCATAGACCAGCTTGCCCTCGCCCGGCCGGATCTCGGCAACCGCTGCAACCGCGCCGCGAGTCTTGCGTAGCGCATCGTGAACGAATCCAAGAACAGCTGCTGGGCTCTTGTCGGTGTGCCGGCGGAACGTCCCAATCGCTTCCTGGGCCGCCTCCGATGCGCCCCAACCATGGCCAAGACCATCGGTGAGCAGCACGAGAATACGATCGGCAAAACACTCGCAGGCCCATCCATCTCCGCAAACCTGCTCGCCCGGATACGGAACCACGATGCCCGCAATCGGCAGACCACATTTCGCCGGATTGGAACCAATCTCCATCATCACAATCGTGCCGGCAGCGCCCGTGAAGAGCTCGAACCGTGTCGCAATCCTCTTCATCGCCCCCAGCCCGGCCCCCATCGTTCCGCCGGTCGAGTAGCCGTCATCCATCGCGCGAGTTACATCCGCGATCCCGGGTCCGCTGTCAATCGCAAGAATTCGCGCCAGCGGTTGATCTCCGTCGAGAGTGCCCACAACGATGATCTGACCTCCTCCGCCATGGAGCAACACGTTGCGGGAAGCCTCCGTTGCCAGCAGGGCCAGTTCGCCGACGCGCGTCTCATCGAACCCTAGGCGGCGCCCAAGGGCCACGGCGGTCCGGCGGGATTCGCCCACTGAGCTTTCGTCCGCGATGCGCACAAACTCTGTTAGCCCTACTTCCATCGAATGACGGTCACCGTGGTTCCTCTCCCTACTTCGGATTGGATGTCGAATTCGTTCACCAGGCGTTTGCTGCCGCCTAAACCCAGCCCCATGCCGGATCCGGACGTATAGCCGTCCTTCAGCGCCAACCCAATGTCCGGGATCCCGGGCCCCTGATCCTCGAAGATGAGACGTAATCCGTTCTTTGACCCGTTGCTCACGACCTCCACGGACATGGCGCCCCCCTGCCCGTGATCGAGAGCATTGCGCGCCAGTTCGCTGGCGGCGGTCACCAGCTTCGTCTGATCCACCAGGCTGAAGTGGAGTTCGATCGCCCACTGCCTCACCTTCTGCCGGGCGAGCACCACATCACTTGAATTCTTCAGCGGCTGGGTTTCACGCTTCAGAACGTTCATTGTCCGTTCCATTGGCATCTTCCGCAACCGTTCCCAGCAGGAGTTCCATTCCCGCTTCCACGCTTAAAGCCGTACGCACCCCGGGCAACGACATTCCCAATTCAACCAGCGTGATGGCTACTGCCGGCTGCATTCCCACCACTACCGTATCGGCTCCCAGCACTCGGGACATGGCGGCAATGTTTGCCAGCATGCGGCCGATAAACGAATCCACTATCTCCAGCGAGGAAATATCAATCAGCACGCCCGTCGACCCGTGCTCGGTGATGCGGTGCGTCACGTCGTCCTGGAGCTGAAGCGCCAGCTTGTCGTGCATATCCACCTGGATGGTGATCAACAGCAGTGGCCCCATTCGAAGTACGGGAATCTTTTCCATTTACCTCTCCCGCTTCGTAACGAGGTTGGCGAGCGAACTGGCCGGCGCCGCAGACTTGTTCACTACCTTTCTCCCGCTGCGATCCAGCGCGAGCGCGAACGCATCGGAAAGCTTGGCCTTCGTCGTCACATCTTCAAGATTGATGCCCAGGTGCACGATAGTCTGCGCAATCTGCGGACGTACGCCGCTGATGATGCACTCGGCGCCCATCAGCCGCGCCGCGGTGATGGTCTTCAGCAGATGCTGCGCCACAAGCGTGTCCACCGTGGGTACGCCGGTGATGTCGATAATGGCGTATTTTGAATTGGTCGCCACCACCGTCTGCAGAAGACTTTCCATCACCACCTGCGTGCGCGAACTGTCCAGCGTTCCAATAATCGGCAACGCCAGAATGCCGTCCCACAGCTTTACCACCGGCGTGGAAAGCTCAAGAAGCTCCTGCTGCTGCCGCGAGATCAGCTCTTCCCGGGTGGTCATGAAAGATTCCGTCGTGATCAGCGCCAGCCGGTCGAGCAGTTCCGTTGCAGCCCAGATAGCCGTGAACGTCCGGTCCTGGTCGCTCTTGAATGCCGTACGAATCTGATTGAACACCGGCTGCTTCAGCGACAGCACGAACGTGGCGACCTCGATTGTCGAGAAACCCTGCCGGGCCCGCGATGCCGAAATCTGCCGCAGAAGTTCGCGCGCGGCATCCCATCCCGCCGCCCCTGTGTTCGTCGGTCCGCTCGTCTTCACGCCTATTACGATCGCGTCGAGGATTTCGCGGCTCTGCTCTTCGAGCTCGGCCTTGCTGATCAGGTCAGCGCGCTCCACGCCCTTCGACATCTCGGCAATCCACTGCTTTCGGATGGATTCCGTATTTTCGGCAAGAATTTCAGCCAGATCGTTCATCGCCCGCTCCTTGGCACGGTTAGATTTGGAATTGGATTTCGCGAAGCACGGCGACCGGACCGGCTCAGGGAATTTCAATCACCTTGCTGCCCAAAACATACACTACGATGGGGGAATTAATTGACTTAGTTTTTCGCGAAACACCCCCATGCCCTCCCACTTCGAGACAAAAGAAGTGACCTTGAACAGCTCGCACATTTCTCTTTGTTGATCGAGAACCGACCAGACCAATATGGGGATCGCAGCCAAGCGCGGTGTGCCATGCCACATGCGCAGCAATTCAAATCCGCTGTCCATTCCGAGGTCGAGATCGAGAACGATGCCATCTGGCAGAGATCCCTTGCCGGCCAGTCCCTCTTCAAGAAGCGTTCGCGCCGCGTGAACCGAGTTGCGTGTGTGGATCTTGTCAAATCCCAGCGCCTCGGCCACGTCGGTCGCTTTCTTCAGATCTACGGACTGATCGTCGATTAGCAGCAATTCCCGCACGTGTAATTTCTCCGGTGCAACTTGTGTCGTGTTAGTTTAACGGCTGCTTCGCAAATCCGCAAAGCCCGACTGCATTGGGATTAGAACCAGTACGAGTCGGCTCGAAGTTCGTTCTGAATTGCACCAGATCTGAGGCGCTATTGCACAAACTCCGACCTAGCCCACTTTCCCACAGCCCCAAAAACGACAGCATGATCCGCTGAGAGCCTCAGTCTATACACTTTTCGCCATTCATGCTGCTGATAACCTCAGTGCTGCAGTTCGAACCAACCCAGCCCCGATGGCAAGGGATTGCAGGTGAAGCATGGGTAAACAGATTGTCGTGGTAGGCAGCGTGAACCTTGACCTTGTGTGCACAGGGAAACGGATTCCCGCTCCCGGTGAGACGGTAACAGGCAACAAATTCCAGACCTTCTTCGGTGGAAAAGGCGCTAACCAGGCCGTCGCCGTCGGCAGGCTCGGATACTCGGTCAGCATGATCGCCAAGGTTGGCGACGATGAATTTGGAAATCAACTGCGCAAGGGCTTGCGCACTGCAGCGGTAAACATCCGCCATGTCACCACCGCAGAAGGCACCGCATCCGGTGTGGCCCTCATATCGGTCGATGCTCGAGGACAGAACAGCATCATGGTAATCCCCGGCGCGAACGGCAAACTGCTGCCAGAGGATGTTGAAAGCACGCTTCCCATCCTGCGCGCCGCGGGAATGATTCTGACCCAGCTCGAAATTCCCATGGAGACGGTGGAGTACTTGTGCGAGATATCGCGCCGGAACGGAGTGCCTCTCATGCTCGACCCCGCCCCCGCGAGAAATCTGCCACGAAAAATCCTGAAACAAGTCTCCTATCTCACTCCCAACGAAACCGAAATGTGCACCCTTTGCGGAATTCCCAGCCCAGATCTGAACGAAGGAATCATCGCCGAATCCGCCAAAAACCTCAGATCGAAAGGCGCAGCCAACGTGATCATCAAGCTTGGCGCTCGCGGCGCATATCTCGATGCTGCGGACAAACAGCGCAAGCTGATTCCTAGCTTCAAAGTGCCCGTCGTGGATTCAACTGCCGCGGGAGATGCGTTCAATGCCGGTCTCGCAGTCGCTCTCTTACGGGGCAACAGCCTTCCTGATGCGGTGCGGTATGCCGCGGCCGTCGGAGCGGTCTCAGTCACGCGTGCTGGAGCGCAACCAGCCATGCCAACCGCAACAGAAGTAGACAAGCTGCTCGCCCGCCGCACATAATCCATGCTCACTGCGGAGAACTCCGTGAACCGACGCCGGGCCTTACAAATACTCGCCGCACCACATGCCGGAATGCTCTTGCATCGCCTGGCCGCCCCCCTTGCTGCCCAGGCCCTCGCAGAGCCAGCGATTCAGCCCACACCCGCCCTGCTTGCCTTCCAGAAACTGCGCTTCGGTTGCTCTTTCCATTTCGGCATGCCCAACTTCACCGGCGACGACTACGATGTGGGCCGCGCCCCTGCGACAACCTACAACCCCACCCACCTCGACGTGCGCCAGTGGATCCGAGTAGCGCACGATCTTGGCGCCAGATATGCGATCCTCGTTGCGAAGTACATGTCCGGCTTCTGCCTCTGGCCTGCCAAAGGATACGACTACACCGTCGCAAACAGCGGAAACAAAACCGACGTGGTTCGCGCTTTCGTGGACGCCTGCAATGAGTTCGGACTAAAGTCGGGCTTTTACTACTGCATTCTCGACCCCCGCAACGAAGGCACTTTCGAGAAATTCAGCTGGGATTCTCTCATCTCCGACTCGTACTTCGATCTCATCAAGCGCCAGGTCGCCGAGTTGCATACGCTTTACCCGAAAACCTTTTATCAACTCTTCGACATCCCATGGAAACTGAAACCAGAGCAGCGTTGGGGACTCTACCGACTGGTCAAGCAGCACAACCCCGACTGCATCGTCGTCAACAACCAGGGATTCAAACAAAGCCGTGTGAATCAGGGACGCACCTGCGAGGTTGCCAGTTGGCCTTCCGACGTCATCAACGGTGAAGACACGCTTCCGCCGCTCGAAGGCCACGATCCGCACATCACCTACGAGAAGAAGCAACACTATCTGCCCTTCGAAACCTGGCTGCCCACCGGCCCCATCTATCCTCCCATGCCCTGGATGCACACATGGTTCTGGCATCCCTGGTTCAAAACGCAAAGCGCCGACGTGATCGCAAAGTCCTATCAGTTGTGCATGAGCTCAAACGCCAACCTGCTGCTCAATCTCACTCCCGACAACACCGGCCGCATTCCCGATGAGCAGGTCGCCACCATGCACCGCGTTGCCGAGTTGATTCACGCGCAGAAAGATTGAATTCTGAATCCGCATTCATCGTTCTCGAATCGATTCACCGCTGATTCGCCGGCTCTCCACATCATGGAACCCTCCTGCTCAAGCAATTCTTCGAATCGCCACAATATTTGTATCCAACGGAATCCCTCTTTATCTAAGTAGAGGAAGCTGTGTGTCTGTACTTTTCGCAGCCGCACATTCTATGTTGTTGTGACAATCAAACGACATTTCTGAAACAACTGAAATCAGCGCGTTCCATACTCTCGATTTCAGTACACAAGCTGTAAATTGCAGATTCATTCCTCCCCTGGACGACAGAGAGCCCTCCCCCTTTGAGCTGTCGTCCATCACTTTGTATGGAAGGACCAGTTCAAAGAAGGAATCAGAACGTGAAGTACCTCATTGCGAAGGTGTGGCTGCGCGCCGCCGGCCCACTGACACTTGCCTTGGTTTTCTCCGGTTGCGGCGGTTCTGCTATTCAGGTCACCCCGAACCCCGATCCCGATCCCAGCCCGGCGCACGCCAGCGCCAAATTCCTCTACGTCGTCAACGCCATTGAGTCCAATGTCCAGGGCTTCCAAATCAACGCGGCGACAGGAGCGCTGATACCGTCCGGATCAGCCGTTCCTGCGCACGATGCGCCGCTCTACGCTGCTGCCACACCAGATGGCAAATTTCTATATGTTGCCAACGCCGGCTCCAGGGCGATTGGCGTCTCGGGTTATCGCATCGACCCGTCGAGTGGTGCGCTCACTGCGACGTCGCCTGCGGAGTTCCCCACCACCGGCGATTCTCAACCGCTTGGAATCGCTGTAGATCTCACGTCAACCCACTTGTACACGGCCAATGCGCAGACATTATCCGCTTTCAACATCGATCCCGTTACCGGCGCGCTCTCCGATGTACCCGGCACACCCGTCGCAGTTCCTGCAACCGCAAACCTCCAAACAGTCGCGCTCACTCCTGATGGCCGCTTTCTGTACGCAACCGATCTCATCAACAGCCGCGTCTGGGAATTTGCGATCTCCGCATCAGGCCTGCCCATTCGCATCGACACTTTTGCCACTGCCGGCAACTCGCCCGAGAGTATCGCTATCGATGCTGAAGGCAGATTTGCTTACGTCGCCAATTGGCTTTCCAACAGTATCTCCAACTTCACCATCACGCCAGGTGCAGGCGTACTCGTCTCCACCGGTGCTCCAACTCCCATGGAAACAGGCTGCGGACCTCAGGAGCTAACCGTACATCCATCGCTGAAGTTTTTGTTTGTAAGCTGCGCAGCGCTCAACAAGATCGCCCGTTTCTCGATCGATCTCTCGACCGGCAACCTCACATCTCTGCCCTCATTCTCTACCGGCGCATTTACCGGTCCGCGAGGCATCGCCGTCGACTTCTCCGGCTCGTATCTCTACTCCGCATGGAACATGCGGAACAAAGCCGGCACCGCCGCAGTCGACCAGGCGGGCGGCCTGACAGCAGTTCCCGGTACGCCGGCCACTGGAAGAGGCCCAATCGGCGTGGTTCTTTCCGGCCGTCAATGATGTGAGAAGCAGTGACGTGCGTCGCTCAAATGGCACGGGGACGCGCACAGCTCCCGTAATCAACGTTCGCCCACATCGGTGGCACACTGCCCGAATGAAGCATCCGGAACCCTCGGCCCCAATCCGCTCGCGTCCATCACCACTTGCACAAACCGCCAGATTCCCGGCACACGCAAACCGATTCCCGCCACTGCCCAAGCCAGATTCAGGTGTTCGAGAGCCCTTCCCATGGCGCGGACGCCCTCGACGCATTGCGAGCCATCCTCGGGTACATACCGCATCCGTCGAATCGATCCCCGCGCCAGAGACTCGGCCGCAAGGATCTCCAGCCCGACAGGCCGCCGCACCGCAATCCACCGCCACAGTTCGCTGCAGGGAGCGCAGCCTGCTGCCATATACAACTGCGCTGGATTCCCCACGTGGTGCGGTCTCCATCGTGGAATCCAGTCGCGAACATGCGCACGATATCTGCGCCACGATTCTCCGAAACGGCTATCCATGTCCTCGCCCTCATCCCACCGAGCAATGCCCGCGCTGTATACCACGCATGTCAGCGGAATCAACAGGAGCCAACTGTTCCTCAGCACCGCCGCCCAAGCCACCAGCACAAGCGTGCAGCACAACTGCATGGGATTCGCACAGTATCTGTAAATCCCGCTCGTCACCAGCAAGACTGGTGGATCAAAGGGAATGGGTGTTCCACCTC
>Ga0157369_10003859_pt1 | contig 17817 bp, 16 predicted proteins | sample C25metaG_FD_113461 | JGI IMG/M metagenome (GOLD analysis project Ga0157369, IMG submission 113461) | Corn rhizosphere microbial communities from Kellogg Biological Station, Michigan, USA - C2-5 metaG | ecosystem: Host-associated > Plants > Roots > Rhizosphere > Soil | place: USA: Michigan... | reverse complement strand
TCCCGATATCGGCGGCTCGCGCGCCGGCATCGCCAATATCTGCGCCGAGCTGCTCGGCATCGACTACAGGCGCGTCTCCGTCATCATCGGCGACACCCAGACGGTCGGCTTCTCCAACCTCACCGGCGGCAGCCGCGTGCTGTTCGCTTCCTCGATGGTGGTGACGCAATCGACCGAGCAGGTGATCAAGACGCTGCGCGAGCGCGCCGCCAAGATCTGGAACATCGACCCCGAGGCCGTGAAGTGGGAGAACGGTGCCGCGCATCCGGTCAGCCCGAATGCCGGCCAGTTCGAGCCGCTCACCTTGCAAGAGCTGTCGGAAAAGGCGCCGTCGCTGGGCGGTCCGGTCGGCGCCAGCGTGCAGCTCAACACGCAAGGAGCCGAAGGCGGCTTCGGCACGCATATCAGCGACGTCGAGGTCGACACCGAGCTCGGCATCGTGCGCGTGCTCCGCTACACCGCGGTGCAGGACGTCGGCCGCGCCGTTCATCCGAGCTATGTCGAGGGCCAGCTCCAGGGCGGCGTCTCGCAGGGCATCGGCTGGGCGTTGAACGAGGAGTACATCTACAACAAGGAAGGCAAGGTCGATAATCCGGGCTTCCTGGATTATCGCATGCCGGTGTGCTCCGACCTGCCGATGATCGACACGCTGCTGGTTGAAATCCCCAACCCGAAACATCCGCAAGGCGTGAAGGGCGTCGGTGAGGTGCCGCTGGTGCCGGTCATGGCGGCGGTCTCCAACGCCGTCTACAACGCCCTCGGCAAACGCTTCTACAGCCTGCCGATGTCGCCGCCGAAGGTGAGTGAGGTTCTCGACGCGCCGGTCGCGCAGGCGGCGGAGTGATGGAGGACGTAGGATGGGTTGAGCGAAAGCGAAACCCATCTCTTTTGTCGATCCGGGGTGATGGGTTTTGCTGACGCTTAACCCATCCTACGAGCTGTTACATCCATGGCCGACGCCGAGAAAGCCGCAAAAGTCCTGCAAGCCCTGACCGCGGCCGAGCATGAGCCCGCGCCGGTCGCGCTGCCGATGCTGAACGCGCTCGTCGGCCTGGCTCAGCCCGACGGCGAGCAGCCGCTCGAAATCGAGGAGGCGCGCTCTTCGGCTTTCATGGCCATCTGCGAGATCGGCAAGGCACTGCATCGCGGCCAGAGCGCCGATCATCTCTGGCAGACGGCGATTGACGCCACCGAGCGCTGGAAGTCGCTGGCGGGCTGAGTCGGCCGCTCACTGGCCCGTGCCGTAGGATGGGTTGAGCGAAAGCGAAACCCATGTTGTTCGTCCGAGGAGTGATGGGTTTCGCGTTCGCTCAACCCATCCTACGGATCCCTTCCTACGCCTGCATCACGACGGGATCCTATGCACGGCGCAAAGCTTGTTGCCGTCGGGATCGCGCAAGTACGCGATGTAGAGCTTCATGCCGTTGCCTTCGCGGATGCCCGGCGGGTCCTCGCAGGTCGTGCCGCCATGGGCGAGGCCGGTGGCGTGGAAGGCGTCGACATCGGCCGTCGAGGAAGCCGCGAAGCCGATGGTGCCGCCATTGGCGAAGGTCGCCGCCTTGCCGTCGATCGGCTTCGAGGCCGAGAAGGTGCCGGTCTTGGTGCGCCAGAAGATGCGATGGCGATCGACAAAGCCCGGCTTCACGCCGAGCGTGCCGAGCAGCGCATCATAGAATGACTTGGCCTTGTCGAGATCATTGGTCCCGATCATGACGTGTGAAAACATCTTAGCCCCTCCCGCTATTCGTGCTTGTTCGTTGTGCGAGACGCCGCCCGCCAAGAAAATCCTAGCAGAACTTCACGCCAAAGCGAAAGCGGCAGGCAAGGGCGGATGACCTGGTCGGCCTCCACGCTAGCGCGCGGCGGCCGGGATCACCGCCAGGATCGGCTGCGTCGGCGCCGGCGCGCTGATCGCGGCGACCTCGGTGCGGTATTGCGGCAGATAGCCTTCGCAGGAGTAGAAGGCGCAGAGCGCGAGGCTGCCCCACACCGCGGCGCTGAAATAGAGCGACATCCAGGCAATCTCGTCCTTCCAGTGTGCGAAGTCGTGCGTCACGATCCAGCGCGTGCTGGCATCATAAAGCCCCTCGAGTGGCCGCAGCAGCCGGCTTCCTTCGGCAACATCCGACCGCCACCGGTTCAGATACATCGGCACGTCGACGGTCATCAGGAACGCCAGGTAGAACGCGATGCAGGCGATCGTGACGACAAGGAAGGCGCGCACCAAGCCGTGGAATTCCGGCAGCAGCCGGCAAAGGCCTATACCGATCACAAAGAACGTGACGGCCCAGATCGAGTTCTCGATGGCGTTGCAGAGGAAGTTTCTGGTCAGCACCGCGTACCAGGAGAAGCATTCCGCGATCACGATCAGCGGCACGATCGCGGCGGCGGCGTTCAGCGACGTTTCCGCGCCCGTCATGGTGCCGAGCTGTTGCAGGAAGATCGCCCACTGCGCGGCGAAGGCGATCTCGGCGACCGTCGCGACGCTGCGCCCGACGGTGACGCTCGACAGCCAGGTGTCGAACAGGCAGATGCGCTGCACGTCGGCGCGCGGCAGCAGCGAGCGGAACGCACAGCCAAACACATAGGCCGCGCAGAGCACGAGCATCAGTCCAAGGCCGCCGGGGCTGGCCGTGCTGCCGGCCGGGGTGTCGTGGAACTGGCGGTACAGGGCGAACCACACGGCGATGTTTGCCGCGCTGACCAACGTCAGCGAGCCCCACCACCACGCCACGGGATTTGACCAGGCCAGTGATCGCGATTTTGACCGTGCCCGCCACTCCGGACTCATCCGCCGCTCCGCTGTGATCGAAATTGCGTAATCAAAATTAGATGTGAATGTAACAACGACGTCATAAATCAGTCACGACAAAAATGCGTGTGGCGCGTGGTTTTTTGCGCGCTGTCATAATTGTCATAATTGCAGGAGGGCCGCCGTGAGCATTTCCGTCATCGAGCAAGCCAGGATTCAGGCGCAGGTGCTGGTACCGCTGGTGAAGGCGCTGCAAGCGGAGCTGGGCGAGGCACGCGCCAATGCGATCGTGCGCGGCGCCTTGCGCGACCTCTATCGCGGCTATGGCGAAGCGTTCTGGCGCGTCAAGAGAGAGCAGACGCAAGACAAGAGCGATCCGGATGTCGGCAAGGCCGTGGCGTCGGCATTCGCCGCCTACGCCCGTGACGACGCGTCGACTACACCGTGATCGAGCAGTCGGAAGACGCCTTTGCCTTCGACGTGACGGGCTGCCGTTATGCCGAGTTCTACAAGGAGTTGGGCGAGCCCGAACTCGGCTTCCTCCTGGTGTGCAGCGCCGACTTCGACACTGCCGAAGGATTCGGCGGCGATATCGCGCTGACGCGCGCGCAGACGATCATGCAGGGCGCGTCGCATTGCGATTTCAGATACCGGCGGGTGAAGGAGTAGGGCGGGTTGGATTTACTGCGTCTATTCCCTCATCCTGAGGAGCTTGCGAAGCAAGCGTCTCGAAGGATGAAGCCACGGTCGGGGCCTCATGGTTCTCTCCGCGATGCCAAGCATCGTCCGGAGACGGCGCTGACGAAGCCAGTTGAGTTGCGGCATCGGATTCGTGGCGCAGACGACGAAGGGCGCCGGCTGTCGCGCGGCGCCCTCCGAATTCTCTGAAAAATTTCGCTGCTCTTCCTTACGAAGTTGCCCGCTGTGCGCGACCGATCGGCGCGGGTTCCTCCGCGTGGTGATGATGGGCGCCGAGATTGGCGGTCAACCACGCATAGGCGGGGCCGATGGCGTTCATGAGGATGGTGGCGCCGAGCGCGACCAAGAGGTTGCCGGGCGTGGGTCCGAAGCCTCCGAACAGGGTCGCGAAATACGATGCGAACCCGAAGAACATGCCCGGTACGAAGCTGAGCGCCGGGATCCGACCGAGCGACATCATGGCGCCGTTGAGGCAGAACAGGATGACGCACTGTGCCAGGACGAACGAGGTGCCGCTGAAATATTGCGAGGCCAGATGGAAGCCGGCAACGATCAGGCACGCGGTGATCGCGCCGATCGGCATCGTCACCCAGATCTTCTTCAGGGTTTCAGGCTTGGGGCCGCCGGCGGCGAAGGTGCCGGCCCAGGAGATGAAGATGGCCCATGGCGGAAGATTAGCGGGCGCAAACAGTGTGGTCACTGCTAGCAGCGAAGCGACAATTTCGGCAGGCGGCTTTTTCATGGCGTTTCCTTTCGCGTTTCCGTTGACGGTTACTTGGCTGTTGATGTTGTTGGTGCCGGTCTTGTGCCGGCTTCGGCTTCAGTCAGGCGTGGGCATGCTTGAGCGTGGTCGCGTGGGCGTGACCGCAACTGCGGCAGATCTTGCTCTCATATTTGGTGACGACGACGACCCGGCCGCGCTTGAACACCCATGAGCGCGGCGGCAGGTCGAGCAGGCAATCGGCGACCGTATAGGTGTCGAGGATCATCAGATCGGCCTGCTTGCCGACGGCGAGGCCATATTGCCCGGCGATGCCGACGGCTCGCGCGGCGTTGCTGGTGCTCATCTTGATGATGTCGGCCTGGTGGTCGGGCGTGCCGAACTGGATCAAATGAGCCAGAAGGTTGCCGATCTGCAAGGGATCGGCCTTGCCAAAGGGCGTGAAGGCATTGCGGATATTGTTCGAGGCGTAGACGACGTTGACACCGGCGGCGTGCAGCGCGCGTACCGGCGTCAGTCCGCGCCTCTGGTTTACTTCGTCACGCCGTCCGCCGAGATAGGTATCGGTCGCCGGCAGGGTGACGATGTGGATGTCCGCCTCGCGCAGCAGGTCGGTGATGGGCTTCAATTGCTCCGAGTTGAGGGAGCCGAGGCTCGTGACGTGGCCGAGGGCGACGCGGCCATGATAGCCGGTGTCGATGGTCTTTCGCGCGATGTACTCGGTGGTCGCGAAGCGGCGATCCGTCGTATCGTCGGCGAAGTCGACATGCATGTCGACATCGAGGCCGCGCTTCTGCGCGAGATCGAAGGCCCTGTCGATGTGGCTGCGGGTGTCGTCCCAGCTGAGCTCGTTATACGGACAGCCGCCGACGACATCGGCGCCGAGATCGACCGCCTTCTCCATCAGGTCCTGCACGCCCTCGGTCTTCAGCCAACCCTCCTGCGGGAAGGCCACGATCTGCAGATCCAGGAGATCGCGATATTCTTCCTTGAGCTGCACCGCGGTTTCGACGCCAATGAGACCCTGGATCGGGTCGACGTCGGGATGTGCACGGACCAGCGTGGTGCCGTTCTTGATGGCCATGTCGAGAACCTGGCGGGAGCGATCGAGAACATCCTCGCGCTCCTGCTTCGATTTCAGGATGCCGGTGACGCGAATGGCCTCCTCGAGGGTGCCGAAGCGCGCCGGCATCCGGCGATGCAGGAAGGCCTTTTCCAGATGCAGATGCGCCTCGATGAAGCCGGGAAGGGCGACGCGCCCTTCGGCGTCGATCTCCTCATCGATCTTCTTCTCGATCTTCTCCTCGATCGCGACGATCCGTCCGTCCGCAATGCCGATGTCCACGAGCGGCTGTTCGTCACTGATCCGTACCCGGCGAATGATCATTTCCATTTTGCATTCCCTCCCTTTTTTCGTTCAGTATCCTAGAGCGACGCCTTCTCCCCGGACATCTGCTCCTCCTTCAAAGAAGGGGGACCACGGTCCTCTCAAGCGAATGGCCTGCGCCGTTCCCATGCGCGTGTGCGGCCAGCCAACCCGCTCGACCGGATGCCCACTGCGCCTCAATCCGTCAAAGACGGTATCCGGCGCGCTGCCTTCCAGCAGCAGCTGGTTGGATGCGTCGCCCCATGAGCGGCCGTAGAGCAGGCGCGGTGCATCGAGCGCCGACTGGACGTCGAGGCCGAGATCGACGATCCGGGTGACCAGCGCCGTTTGCGCCTGCGGTTGCACCTCTCCACCCTGGCTGCCGTAAACGAGATAGGGCTGGCCATCCTTGCAGAGCATCCCGGACATAAGTGTGGAGGCCGACTGCTTGCCCGGCTTTAGATAATTCGGATGCTCCGGATCGAGCGAGAAGAAGCTGCCACGGTTCTGCAGCAGCACACCGGATTCCGGGTCGACCACGCAGGCGCCGAAATCGAAATACAGGCTCTGCACCATGCCGACCGCATTGCCCTCGTCATCGGCAACACAGATGAAGGTGGTGTCGCTGCCGGACGGCGGGCTCACCGTTTCGCGCTGCAACTCCGCTAGCCACGGTGCACGTTCAGCCGCGGCAAGCCGCGGGTCGAGCAGTTCCGGAATCGGAACCGAATGAAACAAGGGGTCGGCCAGATGGCGGTCGCGCTTTTCGAAGGCCCACTTGGTCGCCTGGATCAGCGCGCTGTAGAATTCGGGAGACGTCGGACCGAGCTTGCGCAGATCCAGCCCTTCGAGAAAGTTGAGGATCAAGAGACCGGCGATCCCCTGCGAGGGCGGCGGCAACTGGAACGCGTCGAAGCCGCGGTAGCGCGTCGTGATTGGATCGACCCAGCGCGCGGCGTAGTCGGCGAAATCTTCCGCCGTGAGCGCGCCGCCGATCTGGTCGAGATAGGCCGCGATGCTGCGGCCGGCCACGTCATAGAAGGAACGCAGGCCGCGCGAGGCCATGCCTTCGAGCGTGCCGGCAAGCGCGCGTTGGGTGAGGCGCGTCCCCGGCAGATAGGGCTGTCCGCCGTCGAGGAAGATCTGTGCCGCGCCGGGATCGGATGCGAGTTCGTGACGGTCGTCGTGAATCCATGTCGCGAGGTCGTTGCTGACCGGCGAGCCCTTGCGCGCATACTCCATGGCCGGTTGCAGCAACTCTGCCACCGGCAGCCGGCCGAAACGCTCATGCGCCAGACGCCAGCTATCCACCGCGCCCGGCACGGTGATGGCGGAGCGGGGGCCACGATGCGGAATGCGGTTTTCGGGCGTGTAGGAGCCGGCGTCGATGTTGCGGCCGCAGGGACCGCTGCCGTTCAGGGCATGCACCTTGCCCGAGCGGGCGTCATAGATCAGCCAGAAGGCGTCGCCGCCGATCCCGATCATGTGGGGCAGCACCACGCCCAGGGTTGCCGCGGCGCAAATCGCGGCATCGACGGCGCTGCCACCGCGCTTGAGCACATCGAGAGCCGCACCGGACCCCAGATAATGGGCCGTGGCAACCATGCCTCGTTCCGATCGACACACCGCCCGCGAGGGTCTCATTAGATGCTCCCACTGGTAGACCAGCGAGGGGAAGCCTAGGAGAGTTTGGATCGGCCGAAAATCGGTGGTGTCCTAGCGCGATCTAGGAAAATTCCTAGATGGCTAGGGCCGCTGGTCGAGCTGATGGCGCAGCGCGTAGCGCACCAGGTCGGCGGTGGTCTCGGCCTTCATCTTGTGCAACAGGTTGGTCTTGTGGGTGCTGGCCGTCTTGATGCTGAGGCCGAGCTCGCGCGCAATATCCGACATCTTGCGGCCGAGGACGAGGCGATCGAACACCTCGCGTTCGCGCGGCGTCAGCCTTGTGTGAGGCAGGGGTTCGCTCGGCGCGCGCGCCTGGCGGATCAGGCTTTGCGATGCTGCCGCGCTCACGAACATCTCACCCTTGACGACCTTGCGGATCGCGAGGATCAGCTGCTCCAGCGCGCTGTTCTTGGTGACATATCCGGCAGCACCGGCCTTCAGCGACTCGACGATATATTGATCCTCCTCGTGCATGCTGAGCACGATCACGCGCCACTTGTGGTTCGAAGCGACTTCGCGCAGGAGCGAGATTCCGCTGCGCCCGGGCATGGTGAGATCCAGCAAGACGATGTCACAGGACAACGAGCCGAGTTGCGCCAGAAGCTCATCGCCATTGGTGGCCTCGCCGACGATCGTCAGATCGGCTTCTTCCGCCAGCATCTGCTTCAGCCCTTCGCGGAAGATCGTATGGTCGTCGGCAACAAACAACCGGATCATGGTGCAGCGGCCGTCGCAAGTTTGTCCATCGACAGCGGCAGCCGCACCGAAATACGGGTGCCGCGCCCGGGCGCGCTGTCGATCTCCATCGCTCCGCCCAGCATATGCGCGCGCTCGCTCATGCCGATCAGCCCGAGATGCTCGCGCCTCGATCGCGCGACGTCCATCCCGCGGCCATCGTCGCTGATGTCGAGCTGCAGCTCGTCACGGGAATGGCGCGCTATGATCCGCGCCGATGCCGCGCCGCTGTGCCGTACGATGTTCGTCAACGCCTCCTGCACGATACGAAAGGCGGCGGTGCTGACGTCTTTTGAATAGACCGCATCGGCTTGTTCGAAGGAAAGCTCGATCGAGAGCGGGCTCCGCTCGGAGAAACTCTGCGTCAGCCATTGAATGGCCGACGCCAGGCCGAGCTCATCGAGGATCATCGGGCGCAGATCGGACGCAATGCGTTGCAGGTCCGTCACCGATTGGTCGACGATCTGCACGAGGCGGTCGAGGCGCGTCCGCAACATCGCCGGTTCGGCTGGAAGCCGGTCCTTGAGCCAGCCGAGCTCCATCTTCAACGCGGTCAGTGTCTGGCCGAGCTCATCATGAAGCTCGCGGGAAATGCGGGCGCGTTCGGCCTCGCGAACCGACTGAAGGTAGTTCGACAATTCCCGCAATTGAGTACGGGACTTGATCAACTCGCTCTCGGCCGCCTTGCGCTCGGAAATGTCGCGGGAAATGCCGACGGTACCGATGATGCGGCCGGCCTTGTCCCGGATCGGCGATTTGATCGTCTCGAACCAGCGACGGATGCCGGAGGAGTCCGGCCGCGTCTCTTCGTAGCGGCGCCGGCGGCCGCTTTTGAGCACCGACCGATCGGTTCGCAGATAAACCTCGGCAATCTCCGCCGGCCAGATTTCGTCGGGCCGTTTGCCGAGCACGGCGTGCTCCGGCATGCCCAGGATCTCGAGATAGGCGGTATTGACCGCAAGGTAGCGGCAGTCGCGATCCTTGAGCCACGCCATGTCGGGAATGTTGTCGAGCAGCGCCCGTTGCTGCTGTTGGGTATCCTGCCTCGTTATCATTCCTACGCCCGCTACGACATAATTGGAGAGGGACGCGATCCCACGCCCATAGCTTGCGCCGATTCAAAGACCTCGTCCACAAGGCGCCCAGCCGGGAGGCCGATGCAAGCCATCAATGCGATGGTGCGGCGCATGATCACAGGCGTCTCCCCGCGTCCGGCACGGCGCAATCGCCATGGTTTGGGAACGAGGCCTGGCTCAACCAAAACGATCAATCGTCGCTGCTGGGGCAGGGTCAGCATCGGCTCCTCGCCAGGAAGGCCGCTGCGTTTCTCACGAAGCGTTGCGCATACGACACAAGCGAGGGAAATCGGCAGGTATCGCGCTGTTTTTACTTCCTCTGCGGTGGGAGGAACAAGGAACGCTGTCCTATAAAGTTGCGCAAGCACATAGAAAAATGCGCCAAAGGCGCAAGGCGTCCAGACTGATGATGAACTGCCACCTGATTGATCGCGCCCCGGGCGCAACTGCCAGGCTGCGCCTGCGCACCACTTGTAGTGCGATCGCAATTTTCGTTGCCGTATCTGCGCTGACAGTCGTGCCGGCTCGCGCCGACGGTGGTGCGGGTGGTAATGGCGGCAGCGGAGCAGCCGGCGGTGTCGGCGGCACCTCTGCCTCTCCGACGGGCGGGAACGGTGGCAACGCCATCGACACCGGTGCCGGCGGGGGGGCGGCGGTGGTGGACCGGGCGGCACCGGTGGTCTCGGCGGTGCAGACCCCGGCGGCGGCATCGGCGGCAATGGCGGCGCGGGCGGAGCTGGCGCGATCGGCAACTTTGGCTCTGAGGGTGGCAACGGCGGCTCTGGCGTCCAGGGGATCAGCTTCGGCGGCGGTGGTGGCGGTGGTGGCGGTCAAGGCGGCAACGGCGCGAACGGAATTGTTGGCACTAATTCCACTGGCAACGGCAATCAGACCGGTGGCACTGGCGGTCCTGCTGTCGTCGGCGGAGCCGCCGGCAATGGCGGTTTCGGTGGTGATGGCGTGCAACTCACGAGCGGGGTGCCCTTCACGGTTTCTCAGCCGATCGGCGCGGGCGCCGGTGGCTCCGGCGGTCTGGGCGGGCTGTCCGGCGCCGGCGGGCAGGGTGGCATTGCAGACAGTCAAAGCGGTGGGTTCGCCACCGGCGGCGATGGTGGCAGTGGCGCTTTTGGCGGCCTCGGTGGCACTGGTGGCAACGGAGGGGCGGCGGTGCTGGACCCCAGCGGCGCCCCGCTTGCGGTCTCGCAAAGCGTGTTCGGCGGCGCCGGCGGCCGCGGAGGTTTTGGAAGCGCAGGTGGCGCGGGTGGCGCTGGTGGAGAGGGCCTGCAATCGGATCCAAGCGGCGGTGGATTTGCCACGGGAGGGCGTGGAGGCTCCGGCGCTCTCGGCGGTGTGGGCGGCGATGGCGGCGCGGCATTGCAGATCACCAACGGCGGTGCTGTCGGGATCTCGCAAGCGGTGACCGGCGGAGCGGGCGGCAGCGGCGGCGCGGGCGGGTCTTCCGGGCTCGGTGGCCAGGGAGGCGCTGCGGAGAATGATGGCAATAGCCATAGCGTCGGCGGCACGGGTGGTGCCGTCGGCGCTGGCGGTAATGGCGGCGCCGGCGGCGCCGGCATGCTGGTCGGCGGCGGTACGACGATGACGAACTCGCAAACGGTCTCCGGTGGCGCCGGCGGCAATGGTGGCGTTGGCGGCGCCGGCGGGGCGGGCGGTGCTGGCGGCGTCGCCGCGGGGCTTAATCTTAGCGACGCTGTCGGTGGTGCCGGCGGCTCTGGCGGCACCGGCGGTGTGGGCGGCACCGGCGGTGTCGGCGGCGTCGGCTTGCAGACAACGAGCGGCATGACCGTAACCAATCTTGGCGGGATTAGCGGTGGTGCGGGTGGTAATGGCGGCGCTGGCGGTGCCGGCGGTACTGGCGGTAGCGGCGGTAACGCAGCAGCGCTTGCAGCGAGCATAGGTGGTTCCGGCGGCGCCGGTGGTCTGGGCGGCGCCGGCAGCAATGGCGGCAATGGTGGCCATGCTGCAATTTTTGCCAATGGCGGCACGCTGACCAATCAAGGCAGCATCACGGGAGGCGCCGGTGGCAATGCCGGCGGAGGCGGTGGTGGCGGCGGCGGTGGAGGCGGTGGCACCGGTGGCCTGGCCGGCGCGGGCGGCAATCTTGCGCTTGGCGGCATTGGTAGTCTTGGCGGCAACGGTGGCAACGCCGCCTCCTTCGCCAACGGCGGGACGCTGATCAATCAAGGGATGATCTCTGGCGGTAACGGTGGTCTCGGCTCTGCCCTGGGTACGCCAGGCAGCAACGGCGCGCAGGGCGGCGGCAGCGGCGGTAATGGCGGCACGGGTGGCTTGCTCACCGGCACGGGAGGCGGCGCGGGCGGGATCGGCGTTACCGGCGCCAACCTCACGGTCGTCAACAGCGGCTCGATCTCGGGCGGTCTCGCAGGCGACGGCATCACGCGCGCCGATGCCATCCTGTTCACCGCGGGCACGAACGTGCTCGAGCTCCAGGCGGGCTCAACCGTGCAGGGCAACGTCGTCGGCACCGGCCACGATACGCTGCAATTTGGCGGCGACGCCAACCCGACCGCGTCATTCGACGTTTCGCTGATCGGATCGACCGCGCAATATCGGGGCTTCGCAAGCTTCGTGAAGACAGGCGCTTCGACCTGGACTTTGAGCGGCAACAACACCGCCGCGCTGCCCTGGTCGATCGATGCCGGCACGTTGCTGGTGAACGGCACGCTGGCCAATTCGACCATGAGCGTGAACAACGGCGGCACGCTTGGCGGCGTGGGCACCGTTGGTGCGACGACGGTCAATGCGGGTGGCATCTTTGCCCCCGGCGCCGTCAACACGCCCGGGACGTCGCTGGCGGTGAACGGCAACCTCGCTTTCCAGTCAGGCGCGCTCTACCTCGTCTCGCTTGGCCTGACTGCGAACTCCGCCAATGTGACGGGCACGGCGACACTGACCGGCGCCAATGTGGTCGCGAACTTCCTGCCCGGCGGCTTTGTGTCGAAGACCTACAAAATCCTGACGGCGGCCGGCGGCCTCGGCAGCACTACGTTCTCTGGAATCACCAATGTCGGCCTGCCGGCGGGCGCGAGCGATACGCTGAGCTACGACGCCGACAACGCTTATCTGAACCTGACGGCCCCCTTCGGCAGCTTCACCGGCCTCAACCGCAATCAGCAGAACGTCGCCAACGCACTGGCGAATTTCTTCAACGCGAATGGCGGCATTCCGATGGGCTTCTTCGGGCTGAGCCCGGCGGGGCTGACTCAGGTCTCCGGCGAGGGCGCCACCGGCTCGCAGCAGGCGACCTTCAATGCCATGAGCCTGTTCATGGGCGTGATGACCGATCCCTTCATCTCCGGCCGCGGCGATGTCTTCAGCGCCGGCGGCACGCCGACGGCCTATGCCGAGGAAAGCATGGCCTATGCGGCGGGCGGCAAGGGCCGCTCGGCGAGCGAGCGCAATGCCTATGCGGCGATGTACGCCAAGGCGCCGGCGGCTGCGACCTTCGAGCAGCGCTGGAGCGTGTGGGCGGCCGGCTTTGGCGGATCGCAGACCACGGATGGCAACGCCGTACTCGGCTCCAACAATGCGTCGAGCAGCATCTATGGCACCGCGGTCGGCGCGGACTATCGCTTCTCACCGGACACGCTGGCCGGCTTCGCACTTGCAGGCGGCGGCACCAGCTTCAACCTCAACGGTCTCGGCTACGGCCGCTCGGACCTGTTCCAGGCCGGCGCGTTCGTGCGTCACAACATCGGCGCGGCCTACGTCACCGGCGCGCTGGCCTATGGCTGGCAGGACATCACCACCGATCGCTTCGTCACGGTCGCGGGCCTGGATCATCTGCGCGCCGAGTTCAACGCCAATGCGTATTCCGGGCGCGTGGAAAGCGGCTATCGCTTCGTGGTGCCGACCCTTGGCGGAGGCCTCGACGTCACGCCCTATGCGGCCGGCCAGTTCACCACCTTCGACCTGCCGGCCTATGCCGAAGCGGCCGTCGCCGGTTCGCCGCTGTTTGCGCTGAGCTACGCTTCGAAGAGCGTGACCGATACCCGTAGCGAGCTGGGCTTGCGCACCGACAAGTCCTTCGCCGTGCAGAACGGCATCTTCACGCTGCGCGGCCGCCTTGCCTGGGCCCACGACTTCGACCCGGATCGCTCGATCGCCGCGACCTTCCAGACGCTGCCGGGCGCAAGCTTCATCGTCAACGGCGCGGCACTGGCCGCCGACTCCGCGCTGACCACGGCTTCCGCCGAATGGAAATGGACCAACGGCTGGTCGGCGGCGGCGACCCTCGAGGGCGAGTTCTCGAGCGTCACGCAGAGCTACGCAGGAAAGGGCGTGATCCGCTACGTGTGGTAATGTCCCGTCGTGGCCTCTCCTTCGAGACGCTTGCGCCGCCCAAGCAGGGAATCGCGTCGTGCTGCTCGTCAGATGCCGAGATATGCCTGCCGGACGCGCTGGTCGGAAAGCAAAGCCTCGCCCGTGCCGGTGATCGTAACGCGGCCATTTTCCAGCACGTAAGCCCTGTGGGCGATCTTGAGCGAGACGGCCACGTTTTGCTCCACCAGGACACAGGTGGTTCCCGCGGCATTGAGGTCGCGTATCGTCTGCAACACGTCATGAACGATGGTCGGTGCAAGTCCCAGCGACGGCTCGTCGAACATGATGAGCTTTGGCTCTCCCATGAGGCAGCGGGCAATCGCGAGCATCTGCTGCTCACCGCCGGAAAGCGTCCCGGCTGCCTGCCCGAGCCGATCGTTCAGCTTGGGAAACATCGCCTGAACCCGCTCGCGGTTTTGGGCCCGCTTCAGGCGCGCACGCGGCAGCATGGCGCCCATGTCCAGATTTTCGGCAACGGTCAAGGTCGGGAATATCTGCCGGCCCTCGGCAACCTGTCCGATGCCGAGGTCGCAAACCCGATGGCTCGGCAGGCCCGTGACATCCGCCCCCTCGAACAGGATGTGCCCGGAGGCGGGCCGATGCATTCCCCCGATGGTGCGGATCAGCGAAGTCTTGCCGGCGCCATTTGCGCCCACGATCGCCACGATCGTTCCGGCGTCGACGCTGAGCGACACGTCTTCAAGCGCCTGCGCGTCGCCGTAGAACACATTGAGATTGCGCACCTCGAGCATCAGAGCGACTCCGGGCCGAGGTAGGACTCGATGACGGCGGGCTGGCGGAGGACGTGCTCCGGCGTACCTTCAGCGATCGCTGCGCCGTGGTGCAGCACCAGGATCCGCGAGGCCAGCGCGGTGACCGCGCGCATGACATGCTCGATCAGCAGGATCGTCAGCCCGGTCCGGTTGAGCTCGCGAAGGATCGCAACGATACGATCGGTTTCGGTCGGGCGCAGGCCGGCCATGACTTCGTCAAGCAAGAGCAGCTTGGGCCGGGTTGCGAGCGCGCGCGCGACTTCAAGCCTCTTGCGGTCCGGCAAGGTGAGGCTCGAAGCGATCTGCGCGCGTTTTTCGATCAGGTCGAGTTGCGACAGTATCTCCTGTGCGATCCTCCGCGCTTCCGGCAACGTCCTGGCGTGCAGCAGTGCGCCGACGATGACGTTATCCTCGACCGAAAGCGCCGGGAACGGCTTCACGACCTGAAAGGTCCGGCCGATGCCGCGTTGTGCAATCTCGTCAGCGCGCAGGCCGTCGATGCGCTCGCCGGCCAGGACGATCCTGCCCTCGTTGGGCGCCATGGCTCCGGCGATCATGTTGAACAGTGTGGTCTTGCCGGCGCCATTCGGGCCGATCACGGCGAATATCTCGCCAGGCTGGACATCGAAGCTCACGCGGCTTATCGCGGCGAGGCCGCGGAAGTGTTTACTGACATCGCTAACGGAGAGCAGGGCGGTCATTTGCTCTCCTTGCCGAGTCCGAGATGACGGGCGAGCCACGGCCACACGCCGTTGGGCTGCAGCGAGATGATGACCATGAGAGTGATACCGTAGAAGATCGCCTTGGTGCCCGGCGCGTTCAGGCCAAGCCGCTGGACCAGGTCGGTAAGCGTCTCGCCGAGCGGCGTCAGGATGATCGCACCCACGACCGGACCGAATACGGTGCCGAGGCCGCCGATGATCGGCGCCAGGATGAGCTCGATCGAGCGGCCGATGTCGAACACCTGCGAGGGAAACAGGTTGCGGTAGTAGAATCCGTAGAACACGCCGCCGACCGCCGTCATGCTGGACGAGATCAGCATCGCCATCATTCGGGCGCGGAAAGTATTGATGCCTGCCGCCTGCGCGGCCTGGGGGTCTTCGCGCACGGCAAGCCAGCGATAGCCGAGAGGAGACTGGCGCAGCCGCGCCACCAGGATCGTGGCCGCCGTCGCCAATGCCAGCGCCAGATAATAGTACAGCAGCGGTCCACCGCCGAGATTCCACCATCTGCCCGCGGCTTCGCCGTTGACGGGCAGGAATAATCCGCCGGCCGCGCCGGTGATCTGCAGATGATCGAAGCCGATCCGGGTGAATTCCGCGAACGCGATGGTCAGCAGCGCGAAATAGACGCCTTCGATGGAGAAACGCCAACCGAGCCAGCCGACGAACGATCCGGCCGCGGCGGCAACGGGAATGGCAATGAATACGCCGAGCCACGGACCGATGCCGTACAGGGTCCACAGCGCGGTCGCCGTGTAGGCGCCGAGCCCGAGATAGAGCGCGTGGCCGAGGGATAATTGCCCGGCAAAACCCATCAGCAGATTCCAGGCCTGACCGAGATAAGCGAAATAGAAGACCAGGATCAGGACCGACAGCAGGTAACGGTCGGCCACTATAGGCGCGAACAGGAAAGCCGCGAGCAGCAACAGACAGAGCGCCTTGCCGCGCGTGGAAGTTTGAAGCCAGATCTCGCTCACAAGCGGCGCCCCATCAACCCCTGCGGGCGCAACACCAGGACGATGATCAGCAGGGCAAAGGAGAACATGCTTTTCATCGACGGCTGGATGTAGAAGCCGGCCAGCGCTTCGGAGACGCCGATCAGAACGCCGCCGATCAGCGCGCCCACCATCGATCCCAACCCGCCGATGATCACGATGGTGAAGGCAAGCAGCGTGTAGGCCTGAGCGAGGCTCGGCGAAGCGTCCGCGATCGTCGCCATCAGCGTGCCTGCCGCGCCGACGCAGGCTAGGCCCAATCCGAACGTCACGGCATAGAGTTGTTTCACGTTCAGCCCGACGACGCCCGCCCCGGTGAGGTTGTCGGCGCAGGCGCGGATGGCAGTCCCGGTCCGGGTGTAGCGGAAGAACAGCAACAGCGCCGCCGCGACAGCCATCGCCGCCAACGCGGCGAAGACCCGGACCTTGTCGAGGAACATCGGGCCCACGGCGTAGCTGTCGAAGCTGTAGGGCAGGTCGATCGGCCGCGCATCGGGGCCGAAGATCATGAGCAGGCCGTTGACGATCACGGTGGCGAGCCCCACCAGAAGGATGAACTGTTCGTGCTCGGCGCGTCCCACGAAAGGGTTGATCAGCGTACGTTGCAGCAGATAGCCGATCCCGAAGAACACAGCTCCGATCGGCAGCAATGCCAGCAGCGGATCGAGATGGAGCACCTCGAACAGGACGAACGCCGCATACATCGCGACGACCGTGAGTTCGCCATGGGCGAAATTGACGACCCGCATCACGCCAAAAATGACCGACAGCCCGAGCGCCATCAATCCATAGACGAGACCGGTGAGCACGCCTTGAACGATGACATTCAAGGTGATTGCCATTCCTTGCTCCAACTGCTTAGCGATCGTTCACGCACGGTGAGCATCACGCTGCGCGCGATACTCACCGGCACGACGTTTTGTGGTTCGGATCAGGTGCGGCCCTGCCACGCCGGCTCGGGCAATACCGGCGTCATGGTGGCGACGTCCGCCGGCAGCACCACGGTCGGCGTCCGGTTCCGGTTCTGCACGCAACTCGACGGGATACCGGTGTTCTGGCCCTTCTCGTCGAACTTGATCGGAGGCCCGATCATGGCGTGGTCGGTGAGGTTGGTGGCTTTGAGCGCCTTCATCAATTCCGGTCCGTTCGCCGTGCCCGCGCGCTTGAAGGCGTCGGCGCCGATCAGCAGAGCGTCGAACGTGAAGCCGACGTTGAAGCATTCCACCGCGAACCGGTAGTTCGGCTGCTCCTTCTTGAAGGCGGCCTCGAGCGTCTGGGTGACTTTTGACTTCGGATTGGCCCACGGAATGGCATCGACGTGATAATCGGCGAGCGGCCCGAGCGCCTTGTAAAATTCCTCGTCGTAAAGGCCGGGAGCGCCCGGAGAGATGATGCCCATCGGCTGGAATTTCTGGCGAACGATGTCGCGCACCAGCTTGATGGCGTCGGCCGCGCGCGTGACCACGAGCAGCAGATCCGGATTGAGGCCGCGGATCTTGGTGACTTCGACCGAGAGATCCTGGGCCTTGGGATCATAGGGAATGGATTCGAGGAGCTTGAATGGCAATCCGGCCTTCGGAAACAGGGCGTCCATTCCCTTGCGCTGCGCCATTCCGAAATTGTCGTTGGCGTGCAGGAACACGGCGGTCTTGGGCGCGATCTTGGTGGCGTCGATCAGGGCCTGGATTTCCTTCAGGCCGTTGGCGACGAGCATGCCGCCGGTCGGGAAATTGCGCACCAGGAATTTGTAGCCCTGCTCGGTCAATTGCGGCGCCGCGCCGATATTGACGATAAGCGGCACCTGGCGCTGCTCGCAGACCTGTGCGATCGCGAGCGTCGCCGCGGAATCGAAGGCGCCGACCACGCATTGCGCGCCCTCGTTGATGGCGCGCTCCGTCTGGGTGCGGGCGACGTCAGGATTGGACTCCATGTCGATGTGCACGAGCTCGAC
>Ga0157369_10003858_pt1 | contig 17819 bp, 13 predicted proteins | sample C25metaG_FD_113461 | JGI IMG/M metagenome (GOLD analysis project Ga0157369, IMG submission 113461) | Corn rhizosphere microbial communities from Kellogg Biological Station, Michigan, USA - C2-5 metaG | ecosystem: Host-associated > Plants > Roots > Rhizosphere > Soil | place: USA: Michigan... | reverse complement strand
CGTTCGGCGGCGGCGGCGATGTCGATGCTGTCGTAGCCGACGCCGTGCTTGGCGATGATCTTCAGTGCGGCCGATGCGTTGATCATCTCCCGGGTCAGTTGGCCCTGGCGCACGATGATTGCGTCCGGTTGTTCGCGGGCAATGATCGCGATGAGTTCATCGGCCGGTGCGTAGGGGGTGGTAGGGATGACGCGCACGCCGTGGGAGGCGGCGTGGGTCATGGCGTCGGCGGTCAATTCCGGGCCGGTCAGCAGGAGGGTTCGGGTCATTTCTGTGCACCTTGGTGTTTTTGTCGGTGTGCGGTAGTGACTGGAAATTATCATAATGAAACGGCGTTGCAATAAATAATTTTTTTATCGTCGCTTCAAAGTCGGCCAAATACAGTACCCAACCTTGCCAGATAGGGTTTTGTGCTGGTTTTTCAGGAGTTGTACCGCTGGTCATTTGATGCCTGGATTGGGCTTGAGTCTTGTTGATTTGAATTTGTGGTGTTAATTTCGAAATGGTGTTTCAAAATAAACAAAAATCATCAGAGGAATACCCCATGTCCATCGGATTCAGAGTGCTCAAGCAGCAACGCAAGGTCGCCGTTGAGTGGGTCGAGCGTTACCGGAGCGTGCCTGTCGCCAATATCAGCGACTCCATGCACCGCCTTACCGCCGGCGGCGCAAGCCTGCAACCGATGCATCGCACGGGCGTATTGGTCGGGCCGGCGCTCACCGTAAAGGCGCGGCCGGGGGATAACCTGATGCTGCATCACGCGCTGGACATCGCCGAGCCCGGCGACGTGATCGTGGTGGATGCCGGCGGTGACCTGAGTAATGCGCTGATTGGCGAGATGATGGTGGCGTACGCGATCAAGAAAGGTGTGGCGGGTATTGTGATCAACGGCGCGATTCGCGACGCAGCCAGCATCGGCACCGGGGATTTCCCGGTGTTCGCCGCCGGTATCACCCATCGCGGCCCTTACAAGGACGGACCTGGCGAGGTGAATGTGCCGATTGCCCTGGCCGGTATGGTGATCGAACCCGGCGATCTGGTGATCGGTGATGAAGATGGATTGCTCTGCGTGCCGTTTGAGCAGGTCGGTGAGGTGTATGATCGCGCCAGTGCCAAACATGCCGCCGAACAGAAGCAGTTGGAACAGATTGCACTGGGCGAAAACGACCGCTCCTGGGTCCTTGAATCCCTGAAACAAAAGGGCTGTGAGTTTATTTGAATCCTGCGTCTACCTCCCGATGGCCCACGCCCATCCGCGCGCTGCGCCATCGCAATTTCCAGATCTACTTTGTCGGTCAGGGTCTCTCGACCCTGGGCAAGTGGGTGCAACAGGTCGCGCTGTCATGGCTGGCCTACCACCTGACGGGCTCGGCCGTACTGCTGGGGGCCATTGCGTTTTTGACGCTGTTGCCGCAGCTGTTGGTCGGGCCGCTGGCGGGCGCCTGGTCCGACCGCCACGACAAGCGTCGCCTGTTGATGGCGGTGCAGGCCGCCCTGGCCCTGCAATCGCTGGCCCTGGCCGTGCTGACCTGGCAGCAGTGGATGGGCCGTGCGGTGATCATCGCCATGGCGCTTCTGCTGGGTTTGCTCAACGCCCTGGAAACGCCTCTGCGCCAGGCCTTGATCGCCAGCTTCGTCGATGACCCCAACGACCTGCCCAATGCCCTCGTGCTCAATGCAATGCTGATCAACGCCGCGCGCTTTATCGGCCCACCGCTGGCCGGTTTGCTGATCAACTGGAGCGGTGAGGCCGGTTGCTTCCTTCTCACCGCTATCGCCTTCGGTATGTTGCTGATCGGGCTGGGCAAGGTGCAGAGTCGTGCGCCCGTGCGGGCAAAGGGGTCGACCGGGGAGATTTTCCGCGAAGGCCTGCGCTACCTGTGGGGCACACTGTCCATCCGGCGCTTGCTGATCAGTGTGGTGATGGTGAATCTGCTCGCCTCCTGCTACACGGTGCTGCTGCCGATTCTGGCCAAGCACACGTTCAGCGGCGACGCGCAGACTCTGGGCTGGCTATGGGGCGCTGCGGGCGCGGGGGCTTTTGTGGCCACGATCTTTCTCGCTTTCGCTGGCAGCACCTCGCGATTGGGCCGCATCATCGCCATGGGCGCGGTGGTCTGTGCGGTTTCGTTATGCGCGGTGGCGGCCGACCCACCGCTGTGGCTCACGCTGGTTGCGCTGGCGGGGTTGGGCTTTGGCATCACGGCGAGCAATGTCAGCAGCAACATGACTCTACAAAGCGCCGCGCCCGAAGCGTTGCGGGGCAGGGTGATCGCGTTCTATATCGCCATGCGCTTCGGCTTTGAAGCCATCGGCGGGTTATTTGCAGGCTTGTTGGCGGCGGCGCTGAGTGTGCAATGGACACTGCTGCTGGCGGGCGGTTTACTGGGGCTTTATCAGTTGGCGAGTTGGCGGATCAGCCGCGCGCGCGGGTGAGAACACCCCCGCACGGCCCACGGCTTGACCCGGCATGCTAGCTCGGTTGCTGTTCCAGAAATGCCGCCACACAGGCCATGCACGCTTCTCGTTCTTCCACGTGGGGCATATGACTGGACGCCTCGAATATCTGCCACTGCACGTTGGCGATTCCGTCGGCGAATGGCTGCACCGTTGCGGGGGTGGCTTCATCGTAGCGACCGGAAATCAACAGCGTCGGCACCTGGATGCGAGGCAAGCGATCAATGATCGTCCAATCGCGCATGCTGCCGATCACGTGGAATTCGGTGGGGCCGTTCATGGCGTGGTAGACCGTGGGGTCCGCATCGATGGCAGCGAAGGTGCGCGCCACTTCGGCGGGCATCGGCTGGATGCGGCATACATGGCGCGCATAGAACACGTCCGATGCTGCGCGGTACTCGGCGCTGGAGGTGGTGCCTGCTGCTTCGTGGCGTTGCAGCGTTGCCTGCACATCCGCAGGGAGTGCCTGGCGTAGCTCATTCGCGGCCTCGGACCACAGCGCCATGGACGCCGGCGAGTTGGCGATGATCAGTGCCTTGAGGCCGACCGGCTGGCGTACCGCATGCTCGGCCCCCAGAATGCCGCCCCAGGATTGGCCGAGCAGCGCGTAATCACGGATACCCAGGTGAGCGATCAGGTTGTTCAGTTCGGCGAGAAACAGGTCCACCACCCAGTATTCGCGGGGCGCATCCGGCAGATGGGTCGAGCGGCCATTGCCGATCTGGTCGTAGTGCACCACCGCCCGACCGGTGGCGGCCAGGTCCTTGAAACTGTCGACGTAGTCGTGGGTGCAACCGGGGCCGCCGTGGGCAACGATCAGGGGCAGGCGCCCCGAGTCCGGATCGCCCGTGACCCGGAACCATGTCCGGTGCCCACGGAACTCGGCATAACCTTCGCGAACCTGCATGCTGTGTACCTCCTGGGGATCAATGAGGTACAGGCTAGTCAAAGCGTGCCGTCAGGGGCACTGGCAAAAGTTATAGGTTCTCAGATCTCCACCAGCCGGTAATGCAGGCCACGGACCACCGCTTCCACGCGGTTGCGCGCGCCCAGTTTGCGCGCGGCACCCACCAGGTGCAGGTTGACCGTGGCCTGGGACCGGTTGAGGGTGGCGGCGATGCCCTTGGCCGTAAGCCCCTTGGCCGAATGTTGCAGGCACTCGCGTTCGCGGCGGGTGAGGTGGATGTGGGTGCAGCAGCGTTCGGCCGGCGCCAGCAACTCGCTGGCCCTGGACTGGAAGGCATGGGCCAGTACCAGCATCTCGCCCAGGTTGTGCTGGGCTTGTCGTTCGGCGCCGTCGGGCGTGCCGTCGACAATGGCGGTCAGTGTGGCAAAGCCGCCATCGGGCAAGTGCAGCGGCACGGTCAGTCCGGTGCTCAAGCCATAGTCGCGAATGTAGTGAGCCACCGGGCGATGGGCGTCGGTGAGGGCGCCGTTCCAGTGCGTGTCCGCGCTGAATGACCAGACAAATGGCGTGGTCCGGCGGGCTGCGCATTGCTGCACCGGGTCGATCTGGTAATAGCCGCGCTCACACCACAACGTGTGCATGTCGGTCGGGGCATTCAGGGTCTTGAACACCGACGGTGTGATCAGCGCCCCCTCGTGGCTCACCGGCACGGGGGCGTAATCGTAGATCAGCGTCTTGAAACCCAGTTGGTCGGTGGCGGCCTGAACCTCGGCCAGGCACGCGTCCAGCGTCGTGGTGTGGGCGAGTTGCTCGCTGAATCGCATCAGGTCGGTGTGCATGGCGCCTCCGGGCGTTGGGTTGCGCGGTTTTCCAAGCAAACAATCTGCCAAGGCCAAAACCTAGTATTTTTCAGGATACAGCTGCCGGCCTGTAACGCCCTAGAGTGAAGCTTCTGTCCAACCATTGCGGAGCGTCATCATGATCGATCCTTCCACCCCCGGTGACAGCGCGGAGCTTGCGCGTTTCGGATATACCCAACAACTCAAGCGCCAGCTGAGCCTGGGCGACCTGCTGATCTACGGCATGGTGTTCATGGTGCCGCTGGCGCCATTCTCCATCTTTGGCGGGGTATTCGACGCCAGCCACGGCATGGTGCCGCTGACGTACCTGATCGGCTTCGTCGCCATGCTGTTCACCGCGATCAGCTACCAGCAGATGTCCCATGCGTTTCCGGTCGCCGGTTCGGTGTATGCCTATGTGGGGCGTGGGCTGAACAGCCAGCTGGGGTTTCTTGCGGGCTGGGCGATCCTGCTCGATTATCTGCTGGTGCCGACGTTGCTGTATGTGATCGGTGCCAATGCCATGGCCAATGTGATCCCCTCGGTGCCTCAGCCATTGTGGATCGTGTTTTTCGTGGTACTGAACACTCTGGTGAACCTGCGCGGTATCCAGACCACTGCGCGCGCCAATCGCTTGTTCCTTTATGGGCAGCTGGTGGTGCTGGTGGTGTTTGTGGTGCTGGCCAGTATCGCGATCAGCAACGGCGTGAATGGTGCCAGTTGGACCCTGAAGCCACTGTACAACCCGACTGAGTTTTCCCTGCCGCTGATCTTCAGCGCATTGTCGGTGGCGGTCCTGTCGTTCCTGGGCTTCGATGCGATCTCCACGCTGTCGGAGGAGACCCGTGGCGGTAGCCGGGCGGTGGGGCGTGCGACCTTGTGGGCACTGGCCCTGGTAGCGGCATTGTTCATGGTGCAAACCTGGTTGGCCGCGCTGTTGCAGCCCAACCTGGTGCAGTACCCGGATGCCGATGCGTCGAACAACGCGTTCTACGAAATCGGCCGCCTGGTGGCAGGCCCGTGGTTGCAAGTGGTGATCGCCCTGGCCGTGGCCATCGGCGCCGCCATCGCCAATTCCCTGGTGGCCCAGGCCGCCACCTCGCGCCTGCTGTTTGCCATGGCCCGCGATCGCCAACTGCCGCAGTTTCTCAGCCAGGTGCACCCGGTCACCGGCGTGCCGCAGCGCGCCACCTTGTTGGTCGCGGGCTTGAGCCTGGTGCTGGGCTTGTTCTTCGTGGGACAGATCAACCTGCTGGCGTCGATGTGCAACTTTGGTGCGCTGAGTGCGTTCCTGCTGCTTCATGTCGCCGTGGCCTGGCACTACCGCGGCGCCGGTCGTCGGTTGGTGCATGGGCTGGTGCCATTGATCGGCTTTGTGATCATCAGCTATGTGCTGGTCAACTCTGATATCTATGCCAAGGTCGGCGGCACGTGCTGGCTTGCGCTGGGGATTGTCGTGTTGGTGTTCTTCAAGGCCACCGGGCGCTCCACGGAGCTTCAGGTGGGGTGACCGATCCTGTGGAGCCGGCAAGCCGGCCCCTGCGGAGGATAAATCAGAACTTGAAGCGTCCCACCAACCCTTTGAGCTGCCCCGAAATATCCGTCAGCCGACCCGACCCGGTCTGCGCCGAATGGGCAAACCCCTCGACCAGTTGCGCATCGGCATGGATCTGCGCGATGTGCCGGTTGATCTCTTCGGCCACCTGGTGCTGTTCTTCGGCGGCGGTGGCGATCTGGGTGTTCTGGTCGCGGATCGAGTCCACCGAGCCACGGATCTTGTCGAAGCTGTCGCGGGCCTGCTGGATGCGCTCCACGCTGGTGTGGGACACCAGCAGGCTGCCTTGCATCTGCTGGGTCACTTCCTGGGTGCGACGGGCGAGGTTGCCGAGCAGGCTGTCGATCTCGCCGGTGGAGTCGGCGGTGCGACGGGCGAGGGCGCGGACTACGTCGGCGACCACCGCAAAGCCACGGCCCTGGTCACCGGCACGGGCGGCCTCGATGGCCGCGTTGAGCGCCAGCAGGTTGGTCTGTTCGGCAATCGAGCGGATGGTGTCGAGGATGGTGTTGATGTTTTTGCTGTCCTGCTCCAACTGCTGCATGGTCTGGGTCGAGCGTTGCAGGTCTTCGCTGAGCTGAAGCACGCTGCCGGTGGCTTCGCCGATGTGCTGCTGGCCGTCGTGCACATCGCGGTAGCCTTCGTCGGCACTGGTGGCGGCGGCACTGCAGGAGCGCGCGACTTCGTTGGCGGTGGCCACCATCTCGTTGAACGCGGTGCTGACCAGTTCCACCGCTTCACGCTGGCGACCGGCGGCCTGGTTCATGTTGTGCGCGACTTCGCTGGTGTCGGCGGCGGCGGTTTGCAGGTCGGACGAGGCGTTGCCGATGCGCTGTACCAACTGGGCGATCATGCTCAGGAACTGGTTGAACCAGCCAGCCAGGCTGGCGGTTTCGTCCTTGCCCTGCACCTTGAGCTGGCGGGTCAGGTCGCCTTCACCTTCGGCGATCTCTTGCAGGCCGTCGGCCACGCCGCGAATCGGACGTACGATCACGCTGGCGAAACTGGCGCCAACAATCGCGAAGACCACGGCCAGCGCGGCGGCAATCGCCGCGATCAACCAGGTAAGGCGGGTTGCGCCGGCCATTACTTCGTCGCGTTTGATCAGGCCGATAAAGCGCCAGCCCAGGTCTTTGAAGCTGACCATGTTGGCCATGTAGGCCACGCCATCGATATCGATCTGGCTCACACCGTCGCCGCGCTTGGCCAGCTCGGCGTAGTTGGGGCCCAGATCGGCCAGGGGCTTGAAATTGTACTTGGCGTCGCTGGGGTCTACCAGCACGTTGCCGTTGCCTTCCACCAGCATCAGGTAGCCGCTGTCGCCGAGCTTGATGTTGCGCACCAACGCGGTGAGCTGCTTGAGCGACACGTCCAGGCCAACCACGCCGAGGATCTTGCCGGCGGCGTCGGTGACGGTGTGCACGGTGCCGATCAGCGTCACGTCGTCCGGCGCCCAATAGTAGGCCCCGGTGCGCACGGTTTTACCCGGCGCGGCGATGGCGGCCTGGTACCAGGGGCGTACGCGCGGGTCGTAGTTGTTCAGCTTGGTGTCGTCGGGCCAGCTGGCGTAACCGCCGTCGGCGAGGCCCAGGGACAGGTAGGCGGTACTCGGATGGCTCTTGGCGAACTGGTCGAAAATCTCCAGCAGCGCTGTGTTGGTGGGAGTGAGGGGGATTTGCGCGGCATCGGCGCCGGCGTAGCTCTTGAGGTCCTTGGCCGCGACAACGCGCGGGTCCTTGGCCACATACTCGACGTTCTGGCTGATGCCGTCGAAGAACTGCTTCATGCCATTGTCGATCTGGCGGATCTCGCGGCCGCTGCTGTCGAGGAAATTGGCCTGGGCCCCCTCGCGCAGATTCAGTACAACCAATACAGCGACCAAAATAACCGGGACGCACGCGATGGCGGCAAACGCCCAGGTCAGCTTTTGCTTGATATTCATGACTTCACCCGCGGGTATTTATAATTTTGGCAAGGAGAAAACAGTAGCGTCGAGCGTCGCATGTGTTGTTTTAAGGAGTGTGGCCCATGCGTACCCTCTGTATATCGACTGCGCGGGCACGCACTTGAGGGCTGAGGGAGGGTTTAACCGATGCGCTCGCCACCCAGCGCATCACGCTGCATCGACTGCAGGTTTTTTTCGATGGTTTCGCAGATGGTGTCCATCTGGATCTGGTGTTCGCTGGAGTTGAAGGGGCTTTGCAGGTCGGTGCCGATGCGCTCGATGGCCAGCAGCATGAACCCCACCACCGTCGAGGCCAGCGGGGTGAACCAACCCAGGGACTCCACCAGGCCCACCGGCACGATCAGGCAGAACAGCGAGATAAACAATCGCGGGAAGTACACGTAAGGGTAGGGCAGCGGGGTGTTGGCGATCCGCTCCATGCCGCCCTGGGCGTTGGACAGGTCCACCAGGGTCGACTCCAGCCGCGCCCGACGGATGCTGTCGAGGTGACCGGCCTTGTACTCCCGGGCCAATAACGCCGCCGAGCCGGTAAGGATATCGTTGGCAAAGTTGTTGGTGGCGCCGTTGCGCGCAAACTCGTCACCAGGGATAAACGCGCGGACTTCTTCGGGGCACGGCTGGCCCTTGAGGTGCGCGGCCAGGCAATTCACATAGGCCACATGACGACGCAGCAGGGTGGCCTTGACCGGGTTCACTTCGTCGTCGGGGTCGTCCAGCAGGGTCAGTACCTGGCGCGCAAAACTGCGCGAGTTGTTGACCATCGCGCCCCACAGTGTGCGGGCTTCCCACCAGCGGTTGTAGGCACTGCTGTTACGGAAACTGATCAGCACCACCAGCGCCGAACCCAGCAGGGTCAGAGGCATCAGCGGCAGATTGATCTTGTAGGTGAGAAACAGCATGAAGTCCACGGTGACGGCGACGTCCCACAGCAGCAGCCAGAACAGCGCCCAGCCAACGTAGCCCATGGTCTTGATGATCAGGCGGTACTTTTTGAGGATGGCGGCTTTCAAACGGAGACCTCGCGGTGAGTGGCAGGCAACGGTGCCTTAGCTCGGACGCGGGTCGCGGTGAAAGGTTCGCCCCAGGGCCTGAATCGTTTAAGTAGCGCTCACCGGCTCCCATGAGAGTCGTCGCAATTCTTCCAGTGCCGCCAGGATTCAATGGCATCGGCGAACAGGTCGATTGAACAGTTTCACCACAACGCTTGGATATATTTAAAGGCAGCGAAGCACCGCAGCTGTCATGGGCGTGTATGAGTGGGTTGTTGTAGGGAAGGCAATACGTTTTGGAACAATTTTGGTAGCGATGATGTCTGTCGGGTTAATCGCGATACATTGCGCTCGAGGCAAAACGCCATCACTGGTGGTGTTTACGACGTGAGTTGTTGTGAGACCTGGTTGCAGAAGTGCTGCGCCATCGATCAGTGAATTCCAGTAGGTTGATCAGGGCTCTTTCTCATGTGCGTCAGTTCGTTGAAGTGGGCGTTGGATCATTCCGCGCAGGTGTTGGAACGTCACGGGGAATTTGAATGCAGTATTCGCGCGCACTACGCCATTCTGCTGGGTCCCTATTCAAAACGACCGTTTTTCTACAAGACAGCGCTGAAGTTCAACCGTTTGATGGTGTCTTTCACGCTGCTGAGTGAATATTTCTCCAAGCCCGCGCCATTGTTGTCCGACGTGAAAGCGTTCTGCGTGGCTCGCGGCTTCTGTTCCAGGAACAGCCTGGAGTCGATCTTCCTGCTGTTCCGGGCACTGGGGTTCATGAAGGTCGCCGGCCACCCTGACGACAGCCGTTTCCGAGTGTTCAGCCCATCGGCCCAGGCCTGCCATGAAGTCAGGTCGATGCTCAATTCCGTGGTGCAGCCGCTGGGACCAATGTGCCCCAGTGAAGCGCAGGTCCAGCGGATGATTGAGTTGGACGACCGAGCCTTCCTGGCACTTTATTTCAAAGGTTTTGCCACCCTTCTTTCAAATAAGCTGACCATCGATGTATTGCTGCCGGAATGTGACTGGCTGGTTAACCGCGATGCCGGACATATGCTGATGTTGGCGATTTATAACGATGCCTGTTCCTTGGACTGTCAGGGCGCAAGTTTCAGGACGTCTTCTTATCTTTCACTGGCGACGCGACTTTCAGTGTCCAAGACCCATGTGATTCGTCTGGTTCAGGAGGGTGTTGAAAAAGGTTGCTTTAAAGTGCATTCCAAGACGCAGTTGGAAGTATTGCCGCCCTTTGTAAAGTTGGTGCGCCGTTTCATGGCGTATTCATTTGCAATCACCCTGCTTAGTATCGAATTGGGCCCAGCCAGCAAAATATAGGCAACTTATGCGCAGGGAGTGTTGAGATGCCGGCTGACTTAAAGCTCAGGCCAAGGATGCAGAGGTTATTGTCGCCCGCTGTTGCCCAGGCGGAATGGATAGGCCTGATTGCCTGGTGGTGGGTGCTCTTGGTGGATCCGGTGCTGGAGTTCGGGTGGTACACCGTGCTCATTACCGTGTGTTTGACAGCGTTGTGTCGATTTCACCGGCGGTTGGCCAATTTCCTGGCCTGGCGGGCGTTCGGTGTGGTCTATATGGCGGTGTTGGCCGGCGGCTTTGCGTTGGTGATGCAGACCGATCAGGCGTTGCAGGTATTTGCTCTACCGCTGGCGGTGATTCTGGTGCTGAGCAGTGCCTTGCTCTTTATCGCAGTCCAGGACTTCTTGATAGGCGCTGCATTGATCTGGTCGATGCTGTGGCCAGCTGTTCATATGTCGATCTACGCCGGGGTTGAGGTTTACCTGGTGATGTTCTGCCTGGCGTCGGTGTCGATCGGCTTTATCCTGAATTATTCCTACGTGAAGAACCTGCGCTCTGTGTTGCTGGTCGAGAGTGAGTTCCGGGAGCTGGCAGAAACGGATTACTTGACCTCCATCCTGAACCGCAGGGCGTTTATCGAACGTTTCGCCAAGGTGATCGCCGAGGGGCAGTGCGGCTATTTCATGATGCTGGATATTGATAGCTTCAAGTTGAAAAACGACCAGTTTGGCCATGATGTCGGTGACAAGATTCTCTGTGCGATGGCGCACTGCCTGAAAGCCACGCCGGGCAGCGACAGCTTCGGCAGGATCGGGGGAGAGGAGTTCGGCGTGTTGCTGGTGGGAGATGACCCTGGGGCGGCCACTGATTTTGCCGTGCGGCTGCTGCAAGCGATCCGTGGCAGTGTCCCGCCGCCCCAGCACTACACGTGCAGCGCGGGTATGACGCATTTCTCGGTGGGTGCCGATATGTCAGTGGTACTCAAATGCGCCGACCGCAACCTGTATGCCGCCATGCACAATGGCAAGGACTGCGTGTATCTGGATGGCGAGCCAGTGACCGCTTCCAGATGAAACGGACAGATGGGCCTCAGTGCTGGGCCAGAATGCTCGCGAGCAAGCCGGGGAAGCGGCTTTCCAGGTCGTCCGCGCGCAATGCATTCATGTGCGTGGTCCCCACGCTTCGGGTCTGCACCAGCCCGGCATCGCGCAACACCCGAAAGTGATGGGACATGCTCGACTTCGGTCGCCCACCGTCCAATTCGCCGCAGGTAGCCTCGGGCACGCCGGCCAGGCAGCGTACGATTTCCAGGCGCACCGGATCACTCAGGGCGTATAGCACGCGCTCAAGGGTGAGGTCTTGCAGGGGAGGGTGTTTGAAGGCTCGCATGAAACGAATCATAACAGGGGGCTATCGTTGAATACCATAGTTCGATTACCATCGAACTATCGAATCAACCACCTGCTCACTGGAGTTGCCCCATGGCCGCATTGTTCGAACCGTTCCAACTAAAAGATGTCACCCTGCGTAATCGCATCGCTATCCCGCCGATGTGCCAGTACATGGCCGATGATGGCATCGTCAACGATTGGCACCTCGTGCACCTGGCCAGCATGGCCCGTGGCGGTGCCGGCCTGGTGGTGGTCGAAGCCACTGCCGTCGCGCCGGAAGGGCGGATCACTCCGGGCTGCGCGGGGCTTTGGAGTGATGCGCATGCCGAGGCGTTCGTGCCGATGGTCCAGGCGATCAAGGCCGCCGGTTCCGTGCCGGGCATCCAGATTGGCCACGCCGGCCGCAAGGCCAGCGCCAACCGTCCGTGGGAAGGGGACGACCATATCGCCGCCTCCGACGCCCGCCGTTGGGAAACCATCGCACCCTCGGCCATCGCCTTCGGTGCCAACCTGCCACAGGTGCCTCGCGCCATGACCCTGGACGACATCGCCCGGGTGCGCCAGGACTTCGTCGACGCCGCCCGCCGTGCCCGCGACGCGGGTTTTGAATGGATCGAGCTGCATTTCGCCCACGGCTACCTGGGCCAGAGCTTCTTCTCCGAGCACTCCAACCAGCGCACCGACGCCTACGGCGGCAGCTTCGACAACCGCAGCCGTTTCCTCCTGGAAACCCTGGCTGCCGTGCGCGAAGTCTGGCCGGAAAACCTGCCGCTCACCGCACGTTTCGGTGTGATCGAGTACGACGGTCGCGACGAGCAGACCCTCACCGAGTCCATCGAACTGGCCCGCCGTTTCAAGGCCGGTGGCCTGGACCTGCTGAGCGTCAGCGTCGGTTTCACCATCCCCGACACCCACATCCCGTGGGGGCCTGCGTTCATGGGGCCGATCGCCGAGCGCGTGCGTCGCGAAGCCGGTATCCCGGTTACTTCGGCCTGGGGCTTCGGCACCCCGCAACTGGCCGAAGGCGCGTTGCAGGCCGGGCACCTGGACCTGGTGTCGGTGGGGCGTGCGCACCTGGCCGACCCGCAATGGGCGTATTTTGCGGCCAAGGAACTGGGGGTCGAGAAGTCCTCGTGGACCTTGCCTGCGCCTTACGCGCATTGGTTGGAACGTTATCACTGAGGTCACGCGTCAACGGTGAGCCACTCGATTGAGTGGCTTTTTTTTTGCCTGTGTCAGCGCTGATACACAGTCGATGCGCAAAAAACAGCGAATGAGAATAGATGTCAAACGCGAATGACTTGATATACCATCCCTCGCGAATTCTTGGCAGGTTTGCCGTCCCATCTGGCTCATTCACTAGGTTCCACACCCATGCGTCGTACCCTGATTTCCCTCTGCGTGCTTCAGGCGTTTTCCCCTTTCTCCTGGGCAGAGGTTGCTTCCACCGAGAAAGCCAGCCTTGAGTTGCAAGCGACCAATGTCACCGGCGAGGCGGACTACGAGACCGCCCAAGGGCCGGTGCAGGGCTACCACGCCACACGTTCAGCCAGTGCGACGCGCACCGACACCTCGATCCATGAAACCCCGCAGTCCATCAGCGTGGTGTCCAGGGCGGTGGACGAAGACATCGGCGCCACCCGCCTGCAAGACGCCCTGGATTACGCTGGCGGTGTCGGCCGCGCCAACAACTTCGGCGGGCAGGGCCTCACCACCTTCACCGTGCGCGGCTTTACCACCGGCGAGTTCTACCGCAACGGTTTCCCGATCAACCGTGGCTACCCGAACATGCCGGACGCCAATACCATCGAACGCCTGGAAGTGCTGCGCGGCCCGGCGACCATGCTCTATGGCCGTGGCGATCCCGGCGGCACCTTCAACGTGGTGACCAAGCAACCGTTGGCCGAACGCACGGTCACTCTCGGCAGCCAATTGAATGACCAGGGCATGAAGCGCGGCACCCTGGATGCCTCCGGCCCGTTGGACGAGGAGGGCCGCCTGGCCTATCGCCTGAACGTGGTGGGCGAGGGCGGCGACACCTTCCGCGACCATGTGGAGACCGAGCGCTACGGCGTCACCCCGGTGCTCACCTGGCAGGCCAGCGACGACACCAAGGTGATCTTCGAAGGCGACTTCATGCGCAACAACCACCCGCTGGACCGCGGGCTGACACGCTTTGCCAATCAGAAAGGCACGCCTTCGCGCGACACCTTCTGGGGCGATAAAGACGTCGGCAAGTTGCACAACGACAACAGCATGGCCCAGTTGCGTTTCGAGCACCTGCTCAATGACAACTGGACCCTGGGCGGTGGTTTTCAATGGCTCGATGGCACCCTGCAAGGCAACGCCATCGAAGCCAACGGTCTGGCCGCTGATGGTCGCACCCTGGGGCGCAACTTCAACTACCGCAAGCTGGAGTGGACCGACAAGGATACCCAACTCAACCTCACCGGGCATTTCTCCACGGGCGGTTTTGACCACACCCTGCTCACCGGCGTCGAGTTCGACGACTACGACTACAAGTCGATCATCCAGCGCTCCAGCGGCGCGGTGGGTGCCTACCCCATCGATATCTTCAACCCGGTCTACGGTCAGCCGCGTCCGGCGCTCACGCGCACGCCGACCCACGACAAGGAAAACCTCAAGACCTACGCCGCCTTCGTCCAGGACCAAGTGGCCCTGACCGAGCGCCTGAAAGTACTCGCCGGCGCACGCTTCGAGCGCCTCGAGCACGACTACCACACCTATGTGCCAGGCGGTAAAAGCTGGGAGGCCAGTGATAATGCAGTCACCCCGCGCGTAGGCGTGACCTACGACCTCACCGACACTGTCGCGGTGTACGCCGATGCCGCTCGCTCGTTCAAGCCGAATACAGGTGCCAGCCGCCAGGGGGGTGGGTTTGAGCCGGAGAAGGGCAAGGCCTACGAAATGGGCATCAAATGGGAAGCGCTGGATCGTCAACTGAGCGTCGATGCTGCGGTTTACCAGATCGAGAAGAAAAACGTGCTCACCACCGACCCCCTTGACTCGACCTTCAGTGTCGCCGCCGGCCAGGTGCGCAGCCGCGGCTTCGACCTCAACGTCGCCGGCAACCTCACCCCTGAATGGCGCGTGATCGGCGGCTACGCCTACGTCGACGCCGAAGTCACCAAAGACAACACCATCCGCGTCGGCTCACCCCTGGCCAACATCCCGCGCAACAGTTTCAGCCTGCTCAATGTCTACGAGTTCCAGGACGGCCGCCTCAAGGGACTCGGGCTGGGCGCGGGCGCCAAATACGTCGATGAACGTGCCGGCCAGACCTCCAACACCGCCTTCTCGATGGACGCCTACACCGTGGTCGACCTGCTGGGCTACTACAAGGTCAACGACAAGGTGCGCCTGAACCTGGATGTGAAGAACCTGTTCAACCGTGATTTCGAGGAGGGCGCGTTCGGCAACTTCTACGCCTACCCAGGCGCGCCACGCACGGTGCAGGTGGGCATCGCCTACACCCTCTAATGCCTAGCACAGAACCAAATGTGGGAGAGGGCAAGCCCCCTCCCACATTTGGTTCTGTGTACCCCTTGAAGTCAGAGCGGCGTAAGCACGTTCATCACCGTATCCAACGCCACCCGCGTGTCATCCAGCTGTACCAGCGATGCATGCCGGGCGCCAAGGGCGTCGCGGTTCTGGATCGCGGTGAGGATCGCCTTGTGCCGGGGCAGGCTCAGGCCCTGGATGTCCGGGCGGCGGTTGGTGATGTTGATCGACTCGCGCAACGGCAGCGACAGCATGTTGCACATGTAGGCGAGCAGGTCGTTGCGGGTGGCATCGGCGATGGCGCGGTGGAAGTCCAGGTCGGCCTGCAATAGCTGTTCGTGGGTCTGCGCGGTTTCCATGCCCAGGTAGGCTTTTTCGATGGTGGCGATGTCTTCATCGGTAGCCGTGGTCGCGGCCATGGCGGCGATCTCCGGCTCGAGGATGCGTCGCACACCGGCCAGGGTGTTGAAGAACTCACTGTGGGGCGTGGACTGCATCAACCAGGACAACACGTCCGGGTCGAGCAGGTGCCACTTCAATCGCGGCCGCACCACCGCGCCCACCCGTGGCTTGGAATACACCAGGCCTTTGGCACCGAGCACCCGCGTGGCTTCGCGCAACACCGAGCGGCTGACCTGGTACTCCTCGCAGAGCGTGGCCTCCATGGGCAGCCGTTCTTCGGGCTTGAAGCGGCCGGAAACGATGTGCATGCCCAAGTCCTGAACGATCTGGGCATGCTGGCTCTTGCGCGGCTTGGGCGGCTGGTGATCCATGACGACGGGGAGGCTCTGGCTTAAAGACGCGGCATCATAGCATCCCAATTTGTGGGAATGCCGTGGGACTTGCGCCCCACGGCAACCCACCAGGAAGTCAAAGTCGCAGCCCTGGTCGGCCTGCAGCACATGGTCGATGTACAGCTGGCGGTAGCCGCCGACGATGAGGTTCTGCGGAGGCGCCAGGTCTGCCATGCGTGCCGCCAGCTCTGCGTCGGGGATGTCCAGGTGCAGGCGGCCGTTGGCGCAGTCCAGTTCGATCCAGTCGCCTTCCTTGACCGTGGCCAATGGTCCGCCGGCAGCGGCTTCCGGCGCCACGTGCAACACCACTGTGCCGTACGCCGTGCCGCTCATGCGTGCATCGGAAATTCGCACCATATCGGTCACGCCCTGGGCCAGCAGCTTGGCCGGCAGGCCCATGTTGCCGACCTCGGCCATGCCCGGGTAGCCCTTGGGGCCGCAGTTTTTCATGACCAGGATCGAGTTGGCGTCCACGTCCAGCTCCGGGTCATTGATGCGCGCCTTGTACATGTCGAAGTTTTCGAACACCACCGCACGGCCACGGTGCTGCATCAGTTCCGGGCTGGCGGCGGAGGGCTTGAGCACCGCGCCCAGCGGCGCCAGGTTGCCGCGCAGCACGCAGATGCCGCCGTCGGCGCGGATCGGGTTGTCGAGGGTGCGGATCACCTCGTCCTGGCCGTAGATCGGCGAGTCCTTGGTGTTCGCGCCCAGGGACTTGCCGTTGACGGTCAGGGCATTCGGGTGCGGGATCAGGTTGGCTTCACCCAGGCGGCGCAGCACGGCGGGCAGGCCGCCGGCGTAGTAGAACTCTTCCATCAGGAAGCGCCCCGAAGGTTGCAGGTCGACGATGGTCGGCATGCCACGGCCCATGCGGGTCCAGTCGTCCAGGCCGAGTTCGACGCCGATGCGCCCGGCGATGGCCTTGAGGTGGATCACCGCATTGGTCGAGCCGCCGATGGCCGCGTTCACACGGATCGCGTTTTCAAACGCCTCTTTGGTGAGGATCTTCGACAGCTTCAAGTCTTCGCGCACCATCTCCACGGCACGCATGCCCGACATATGCGCCAGCACATAACGCCGCGCATCCACCGCCGGAATCGCCGCGTTATGGGGCAGGGAAGTGCCGAGTGCCTCGGCCATGCAGGCCATGGTCGACGCGGTGCCCATGGTGTTGCAGGTGCCCGCCGAGCGCGACATGCCGCCTTCGGCTGCAAGGAAATCATCCAGGGTGATGGTGCCGGCTTTCACTTGTTCGCTGAGCTGCCACACCACGGTGCCCGAGCCAATGTCCTGGCCTTTGTGCTTGCCGTTGAGCATCGGCCCGCCGGTGACCACGATGGCCGGCACGTCGCAACTGGCGGCGCCCATCAGCAGGGCCGGGGTGGTCTTGTCGCAGCCGGTCAGCAACACCACGCCGTCAATCGGGTTGCCGCGAATCGCCTCTTCCACGTCCATGCTCGCCAGGTTGCGGGTGAGCATGGCGGTGGGACGCAGGTTCGACTCGCCATTGGAGAACACCGGGAACTCCACCGGGAAGCCACCGGCCTCGATCACGCCGCGTTTGACGTGCTCGGCGATCTGACGGAAATGTGCATTGCACGGGGTCAGCTCCGACCAGGTGTTGGATGCCGATGATCGGCTTGCCATGGAACTGATGGTCGGCAATGCCCTGGTTCTTCATCCAGCTGCGGTACATGAAGCCGTTCTTGTCGGCGGTACCGAACCACTGGGCGGAGCGGAGGCCGGGCTTTTTATCAGGCATGATCGATTCTCTTATTGTATGACTATATGTTCTATGCGTGCTTAAACATAAGCGCAAAAACGCTGCTTTGGAAGAGTTGTTTTGTAAATAGTCCTACTATATAGTCGATCTCAACTGAGGTATGACCCTGGCGGATTTTCGCGAGAGGCGTCCCCGAGCTTCTATAAAAACAACAATCGGAGATCGACCCCCATGAGCCAGGAACTGCGGCTTATTCGGCGCATCACGCTGAAACTGATTCCCTTCCTGATCCTGCTGTACCTGATCGCCTATGTGGATCGCTCCGCCGTCGGCTTCGCCAAGCTGCACATGGGCGCCGACATCGG
>Ga0157369_10003857_pt1 | contig 17822 bp, 15 predicted proteins | sample C25metaG_FD_113461 | JGI IMG/M metagenome (GOLD analysis project Ga0157369, IMG submission 113461) | Corn rhizosphere microbial communities from Kellogg Biological Station, Michigan, USA - C2-5 metaG | ecosystem: Host-associated > Plants > Roots > Rhizosphere > Soil | place: USA: Michigan... | reverse complement strand
TCTCGCCGAGGACCGCGATGGTGCGCTGGCCGGGGCGTTTGATCTGCGCGAGCGTCTTCAGCGCGGCCGTCATGGAATCGGGGCTGGCGTTGTAGGCGTCGTTGATCACGGTGACGCCGTCGGGGTTGCCCAGCACTTCCATGCGCCCCCGCTCGGCGGTCTGCACCGAGTGGAGGGCGCTGACGATGTCATCGATGGGAACACCCAGTTCCTCGGCGGCGGCGGCGGCCGCCAGGGCGTTCATCACGTGGTGCTCGCCGAGCACGCGGAAGAGCACCGGCCGGCTCTGTCCCGACGCCAGGTGCAGGGTGAAGCTCGTCCCGGCGGCCGACACGCTCACGTCGGTTCCACGCACCACGGCGTCCGGCCCCTGTCCGAACCAGAGCACGCGGGCGCGCGTGTGGGCCGCCATGCCGGCGACGCGATGGTCGTCGATGTTCAGCACCGCGACATCCGTGGGAAGCAGGTCAGTGACCATCTCGGTCTTGGCGCGCAGGGTGCCTTCGATGCCGCCGAATTCGCCGGCGTGGGCCAGGCCCACCTTGAGCACCACACCGATGTCGGGGCGCGCCATCCGCACCAGGCGGGCGATCTCACCGATGCCGCTGGCGCCCATCTCGGCGACCAGGAACCGGGTGTCCTCGGTGAGCTGCAGCATGGTGGTCGGGGCGCCGACCTCGTTGTTGAACGATGCGCGGGGCGCGACGGTGGGGCCGACCCGCTCCAGCACCGCGCGCAGCAGGTTCTTGGTGGTGGTCTTGCCGTTCGAGCCGGTGATCCCGACGATCTTCAGCCGGCCGAGGGCGCGCACGCGGGCCACGACCTCTGTGGCGAGGGCGCCGAGCGCGGCGACGACGTCGGCGACGACGATCTGTGCGACCGGCAGGTCGAGTTCGCGCTCGACGATCAGCAGGGCGGCTCCCTGGTCGACCGCGGCGGGGGCGAACAGGTGGCCGTCGGTGACCTCACCGGGCTTGGCGACGAAGATGTCGCCAGGCCCGATCTCCCGCGAATCGGTGGTGACAGTGCCGTCGACAACGGATGCCGCGTCGCGGCCGCCGGCGGCACGGAGCGAGCCGTCGACGACGTCGGCGATCTCGGCGAGGGTCAGCGCGATCATGACAGCCACCCCGCCTCGCGGAGCGCCTGCCGGGAGTCCTCCCGCGCGGAGTAGGGAATCTTCACCCCGGCGACCTCGTGGTAGTCCTCGTGACCGGGTCCGGCGTACAGGATCACGTCACCCTCCTTTGCGAGCGAGAGCGCCGTGCGGAACGCGGCGCGCGGGTCGGGAACCTCGTGGAACTCGCCGTCGGGAACCGCCTGGCGGGCCGCGGCCAGCAGGGTGGCGCGGATCGCGGCCGGGTCCTCGTAGCGGGGGTGGAAGTCGGTGACGACCACGACGTCCGCTCCGCGGGCCGCAATGGCGCCCATGTCGGCCCGCTTGGTGGTGTCGCGGTCGCCGTCGGCGCCGAACACCATGATCACGCGGCCCTCCGCGACGGCGCGGATCGCCTGGAGGGTGTTCAGGAAGGCGTCGGGGCTGTGGCCGTAGTCGATGTAGACGAGCGGGCCGCGCTCCCCCGAGATGCGCTCGGCGCGCCCCGGCACGTACGCCTGGATCCCGCCGTCGCGGTCCAGGGTGTGCGCGATCGCTTCGAGGTCGTAGCCGGACTCCACGAGCATGACGATGGCGAGGGCGGCGTTGGCGGCCATGTACCAGCCGAGCAGGGGCACCCGGGTGCGGAGCTCCTTGTTCTCGGGCCCCTCGAGGAGGAATTCGGTGTACGTGGCGCGCTCCTCGAGCACCCGCATGCGCCAGTCGGCGTCGCCATCGCCGCGCGTGGAGAGCGTGGTGATCGGGATGCGGGACTCGTCGACGATTCGGCGACCCCAGTCGGAGTCGACCGTGACCACGGCGCGTCGGGAGCGGTCGGGCTGGAACAGCTCGAGCTTGGAGCGGAAGTACTCGTCCATGTCGGCGTAGTCGTCGAGGTGGTCATGGCTGAGGTTGGTGAAACCGGCGACGTCGAACACGAGGCCGTCGACGCGGTGGCGGCTGAGCGCCTGCGCCGACACCTCGATTCCGACGGCCCGCACCTCGGCCTCGCGCATGCGGGCGAGGAGCGCGTGCAACTCGGTGGCCTCAGGGGTGGTCAGGGCGCTCGTCACGGCCTCGTCGCCGATGCGACGTTCGGCGGTCGACGTCAGGCCCGCGACGACGCCGAGCTGGCGCAGGATGGCGAAGAGCAGGTAGACGACACTGGTCTTTCCGTTGGTTCCGGTCACGGCGAACAACGTGGCGTTGAACTCATCGGTGCGGTAGATCCAGGCGGAGACGGCGCCGAGGGCGGCGCGGGCGTCGGGGGTGACCAGCACCGGCAGGCCGCTGCCTTCGGCGAGTTCCGCGCCGGCCCGGTCGGTGAGCACGGCCACGGCACCGGCCTCGGCCGCGGCGGCGGCGAAGGCCGCGCCGTGGCTGCGGCGACCCGGCACGCCCACGTAGAGGTCGCCGGGCTGCACGGTGGCGGAGTTCAGGGTGACGCCGGTCACTTCGACCCCGTCGATGTCGCCGTGCAGTTCGAGGTCGAATTCCCGGGCCAGCTCCGATAGAGATCGAGGGACCGGATGTTGGGGACGAAGAGCCGAAGACACCAAATCGGTCACGAATTCACTTTCTTAGCAAGTACAGACTTACCAGGTGGCGGGGAGGACAGGAGGTGCGCTCCCCGACGGAACTGCCCGGTACTTTTTCAGCACCTGGCTCATGACCTTCTGGAAGATCGGAGCCGAGGCCGCAGATGAATTCATTTTAACAGGATCCGCGAGACTCACGGACACGACGAACTCGGGGTCGTCGGCCGGCGCGTACCCCGACACCGACACCAGGTAGCCGTGCGAGTAGCCGCCGTGGCCGTCGGGCATCTGCGCCGTGCCGGTCTTAGAGGCCACGCGGTAGCCCGGGATCTTCCACACGTCGCGCAGCCACGCGTGGCCGTAGACGTTCTCGAGCATCTGGCTCGTCTTCTTTGCCGCGGACTCGGAGATCACCCGCGCGCCCTTCTGGTTCGGCACCTCGGTGACCGTGCCGTCGGGCGCTCGGCATCCCTCGACCAGCTGCACGGGCATCCGCACGCCGTGGTTCGCGATGGTCTGGTAGATGCTGGCGATCTGGATGGCGGTCGTGGTCAGGCCCTGACCGAAGGTGGTGGCGTACTTGGTCTGCGCGTCCCAGTCCTGATAGGGGTGCAGGATGCCCGGGTCTTCAGACGGGAAGTGCACCTCGGACTCGGTCCCCACCCCGAACTTCTTCATGTAGTCGAAGCGCGCCTTGTCGGTCAGCCGTTCGCCGAACTTCGACATGCCGGTGTTGGAGGACTCGATGAGCACGCCGGTGAGTGTGAGGTTCTCGTTCGGGTGGAACTCGCTGTCGTTGATGTTCGCGCCGTTGGGCGGCAGGTACCGGTAGGGCGCGACGACCTGGCTCGTCGGCTCGGCCTTGCCGGCGTCGATGACGGATGCCGCGGTGAGCGCTTTGAACGTCGACCCGGGTTCGAAGGAGGCGGTGAACGCACGCGAACCGCGGTCCTCGGCGTCGGAGGCGCCGACGTTGTTGGGGTCGACGGTGGGATAGTCGGCGACGGCGAGGAGCTTTCCCGTCTTGGCCTCCTGCACGACGACCGTCCCCCAGGCCGCGCCGGTGGCCTTGGCCTGCGCGGCCAGGGTCTCCTGCACGTACCACTGCAGGTCGGAGTCGACGGTGGTCAGCACATCGCCGCCGTCCTCGGCGGGCTTCGTGGTGACGCTGCTGCCGGGGATGGGCACGCCGTCGCCCCCGCGCTCGTACACGGCCGTGCCGTCGTGGCCGGCGAGGCAGGCGTCCTGGCCGAGCTCGAGCCCGGCCTGCGCGGCGCCGGAGGAGGACACGAAGCCGACCAGGTTGCCGGCGACGGCGCCGTTGGGGTACACCCGGCTGGGGTGCGCCTTGAAGTACAGCCACGGGATGTCGAGCTTGTCGAGGGCGCGGAAGGCGTCCACGTCGACCTGCTTGGCGACGTAGGCGAAGTCGGACTCGGGGTTGTCGGCCAGGGCGCCCGAGATGATTCCGAGCACGTGGTCCTGGGACTGACCGACGATGGCCCCGATCTCACCGGCGGCCTGGGCGACCGTCACCGTGGTCTCGGTGCCGTTCACGGTGCGTTTCCACGGGGCCGCGTTCTTCGGCGACAGGGTCACGTCGTACCGCATGACGGCGCCGGCGAGCATGGTGCCGTCGGCCGCGAGGATGTCGCCGCGGGCACCGTACAGGGTGTCCTCGACCGAACGGTTCCCGAGCGACTGCGCGTTCAGGGTGTCGGCGCGGACGACCTGGATGTCGACGAGCTTGACCACGAAGAGGCCCACGATGAGGACCAGTGCGCTGAGGGTCACGGCGATGCGGCGCCTGGCCGTGCTGCCTGTGGGGTGGTGCGACACGTGAATACCTATCCGGCGGCTACCGCCTGATTATCGTGTGGAGGGCGAGGGCAGTCCGCCTTCCGCGCCGGCCGCTGCTGGTGCTACGGGAGAAGCTACCGGAGCGGCCTTCGGCTGGGGCTTGGCCACGCCGGTCAGCAGCGAGTTGGGCACGAGGGCGGCGGCGCCGTCCCCCTGGGCGGCAGCAGGCGCGCCGAGAACCTTGCCGTCGGAGAGGCGCAGGTACACCGGGTTCGCATTGGTGACCATGCCGAGCGCGGCCGCGTTGGCGGCGAGGCTCTGCGGTGAGGAGAGGCGCACGAGGTCCTCGTTGATGCTGGCCGCGGTGCGCCCCAGCTCGACCTTCTGCGCCTCGAGGGTGGAGATCGTGTAGGCACCCTGGGAGATTCCCACCGAGAGCAGCAGCTGCGCGACCACGATGGCGCCGATGCCGGCGACGGCCGTGACCGCGTACATGACGCGGGGACGGGAGCGGCGCTGCTGCTTGGCGGTGACGATTTCGATGTGGCGGCGTTCCGGCTCGACGGGCGCCTCCGCGCCCAGCCAGCTCGGCCTCATCACGCGTGCCAGGTTGTCGCTCATTCTGCCCTCCTGAGTCGTTCAGCCGCACGGAGCCGCACGGGGGTGGCGCGGGGGTTCCGCGATTTCTCTTCGTCACTGGCGAGTTCGGCGCCGCGCACCAGCAGCCGGAACAGCGGCTTGTGCTCGGGCAGTTCCACGGGGAGTCCGGCGGGAGCCGACGACCCGGATGCGGCAGCCAGCATCCGCTTCACGATGCGGTCTTCGAGGGACTGGTAGGCCATGACCACGATGCGGCCGCCGACCGCGACCGCGTCGAGGGCCGCGGGAATCGCCTCTTCGAGCACCGCCAGCTCCTGGTTCACCTCGATGCGCAGGGCCTGGAAGACGCGCTTGGCGGGGTGCCCGGCGCGCTGGACGGCCACGGGGGTGGCGGCGGTGATGATCTCGACGAGGCGGCCGGAGCGCTCGAGGCGCTCCTCCGCGCGGGCCGCCACGATCGCTCGCGCGTAGCGCGCGGCGAGCTTCTCCTCCCCGTAGTCGCGGAAGATGCGGCGGAGGTCCTGTTCGCTGTACTCGGCGAGGATCTGCTCGGCGGTGAGCGCGGAGGTGTCGTCCATGCGCATGTCGAGCGGCGCATCCTTGGAGTAGGAGAAGCCGCGCTCGACGCGGTCGAGCTGCAGCGAGGAGACCCCGAGGTCGAACAGGACTCCCTGCACCTCGTCGATGCCGAGCTCGCCCAGCGCGTCGCGGATGCCGTTGTAGACGGTGTGCACGAAATGCACGCGCCCCGCGAACGGTGCCAGCCGTTCCTTGGCGATGGCCAGGGCCTCGAGGTCGCGGTCGAGGCCGACCAGGGTGAGCCCCGGAAAGCGCTCGAGGAACGCCTCGGCGTGGCCGGCCATGCCGAGGGTGGCGTCAACGAGGACGGCACCGGGTGCCTCGATGGCGGGTGCGAGGAGTTCCACGCAGCGCTCAAGCAGCACAGGGGTGTGGATCTGGTTGTTGTCGCTCATAGTGTGACGGGCCCGGCCCTGTGTCCTGATCCCCATCCATTCGACCTGGCGCCGGGGAAGTGCGCCAGGGCTGTGAACGGCTGGGAGTCAGGCGACAGGGACTAGAAGAGTCCCGGGATCACCTCCTCCGCGGTGTTCGCGAACGCGGTCTCCTGTTCGGCCAGGTAGGCCTCCCAGGCTTCGCTGTCCCAGATCTCCACTCGGCTCCCCGCGCCGATCACGGTGAGCTCGCGGTCGAGCCCGGCGTAGTCACGGAGGTTGGCGGGGATCGTGACCCGGTTCTGCTTGTCGGGGGTCTCGGCGGAGGCGCCCGAGAGCAGCACACGCAGGTAGTCACGGCCCTGCTTGCTCGTGATGGGGGCCTGGCGGATCTTCTCGTGCATCTCCTCGAACTCCCGCGTGCCGAACACGTAGATGCAGCGCTCCTGCCCCCGGGTCATGACGACGCCGTTGGAGAGCTCATCGCGGAACTTGGCGGGAAGGATGATGCGGCCCTTCTCGTCGAGCTTCGGGGCATAGGTGCCGAGGAACATTGCCTGCCCCTTTCGCTCCACGCGGCCGAATTTCGCTCCACTTTACTCCACTATGCACCACTCAGCAGGGAAAAAGGCGCTTTCAGCCAGAAAAACTGGGCAAAGAGGCCCGGAATCACGCGGAGGCGGCCGGTGGAGGGAAAGGGAGGGCGGCGTGGGGCCGTTCCGACGCCCGAGAAGGCCCATTTCCGCAAGTCACGCAATCGCCCGCCGGGCGCATCCGCTGAGGTGCGGACTTCGCGCCCTCACGGCGCCCGACAAGGCGCGTTCTCCGCAACTCACGCCGTCGCGCACCGGGCGAGCCCGGGGTCAAGCGCTGCGCGGGCATAAAAAACGGGCCGATCCGAAGATCGGCCCGTGCGCGGGGAGGAAAATGGAGGGCGGTGAGCTAGCGCTGTTCGTCCTGTCGCCGGTCCCACTGGTCGTTCAGTTTGTCCATGAAGCCCTGTTTCGGGCGGGGGTGATGCGCCCGGGACTTCGACACCGTTCGGATCGTCTTGGCCGGGCTCAACGCAATGAGCACGCCGGCGAACATCACCACGAAGCCGAGAATGCCAAGCCACAACTGCTGCAGTGCCACCCCGGCGATGAGCGCGGCGATGCCGACGACGGCCACGAGCACGCCGACGGCGATGGAGCGGTAGTTGGGTCGCAGGCGCGTGGCGCCCACCGTCGCCACGAAATCGGCGTCATTGTGATAGAGACTGCGCTCCATCTCTTCGAGGAGTCGCTGCTCCTGCTCCGAAAGTGGCATCTCATTCCCTCCGTTACGGGATCGAGCAGATCACATCTGATTCTAGTCCTGCTGCCATAGCTAGGCTAGGCGCGTGGCTGAAAGCACTCCTTTGGTGGACCTGGTTCGTTCCCGAATCGACGAGTTCCTCACCGCGCGCGAACCAATTCTCGCCGCGATCGGCCCCGACCTCTCCCCCTTGTCAGACTTCTCTCGGCAGTTTCTCAGCGGTGGCAAGCGCTTCCGGGCGCAGTTCTGCTACTGGGGCGCGCGCAGCATCGCCGAGCAGTCCGGTGACGCGCTGTCGGCGACCGTCTCCTGCGCCACAGCCCTCGAGGTCTTCCACGCCGCCGCGCTCGTGCACGACGACATCATCGACAATTCCGATACCCGCCGGGGCAGCGCATCCGCTCACCGCCTCTTCGAGCAGGTGCACGCGCGCAGCGGATGGGCCGGCAGCGCAGCCGAGTACGGTCGCGCCGCCGCCATCCTGCTCGGCGACCTGCTCCTGGGGTGGAGTGACGAGCTCCTCGACGAGGGGCTGGACAGCCTTGCCGACCGCGCCGCGGCACGCCGCGCCCGCATGCTGTTCAACGCGATGCGGACCGAGGTGACCGCGGGCCAGTACCTCGACATCCTCGAGGAACGCGCGTGGGTGGTGCAGCCGGAGTCGGAACTGTTCACCCGCGCCCTCCGCGTCATCACCTACAAGTCGGCTAAGTACAGCGTGCAGGCCCCGCTCCTGATCGGGGCGGCGCTCTCGGGCGCCGACGCCGAGCAGCTCGACGCGCTGGGCCGGTTCGGCCTGCCGCTCGGCATCGCCTACCAGCTTCGCGACGACCTGCTCGGGGTGTTCGGCGACAGCGAGGTGACCGGCAAGCCGAGCGGAGATGACCTCCGTGAGGGCAAGCGCACGGTGCTCGTCGCGCTGGCGAGGGACGGCCTGGACGACGCGGGGCGCCGCGAGCTCGACACGGGCCTCGGCGACCCGGAGCTCGCCGGGGAGCAGATCGCCGGGCTGCAGCAGCTCATCCGTCGAAGCGGCGCCCTGGACCGGGTGGAGGCGATGATCGCCGATGAGGTCGCGGAGGCGCTGGCAGTGATCGACGGCGCACCGCTTGAGGCGGAGGCCCGCCGGCAGTTGCGCGGCCTCGCCGTGACGGTGACCCGCCGGACGGCGTGAGGCTCAGGCCAGGGCCTGGGCGACCCGGCGCACCTCGGTCTTGCGACCGGCGCGCAGGGCGTCGATGGGGGCGACGCCGAGCACGTCATCGACCTCGAGCAGCCAGCGCATCGCCTCCTCGTCGCTGAAGCCGTCATCGCCGAGCACGAACACCGTGCCGCGCAACTCGCCGAGCGGCTCGTCGCCGTCGAGGAAGATCTCGGGAACAGCAAGAACGCCGTCGCGGCGCACCGCGAGCAGGTGCTTGTCCTCGATGAGGCGGCGCACCCGGCCCTGCGAGATGCCGAGCCGCTCAACGAGGTCGGGAATGGTCAGCCACTGATGCTCATCAAACGCGTCGGTCACGGCATTAAGAGTGCCACGCCGGGCGGGTGCAGCAAAATACCCCGCGCCGAAAGGTTCCGCCCTCCCGCGCCGCGCCGGGGCTTCGGGTTAGGCTGTGCCCGAACCCGAGTCCGTCCACGAACTTGCAGGGACTGCTCATGTCATCCTCTGAACCCACTCCCGAGCACCCGAGCCGCCGGCGGCGCCTGGCCCTCGCGCTGCCCGTGGCGCTGGTGAGCGCGGCAGCCATGGTGCTGCACCCGGCCGCACCGGCCGATGCCGCCCCCGCGCTGAAGAAACCGGCGAAGGCGAAAGGCCAGCTGCGGGCGGGCGGGGCGAAGCGGGCCGCAGCGGCTGCCGCGCCCGCTCCGCACCGGTACACGGTCGTCGAAGGCGATACCGTCGCCGACGTGGCGTCCCGATTCGGCCTGCCCACCGCATCCGTTCTGGCGATGAACGGCCTGGGCTGGTCGACGCTCATCTTCCCCGGCCAGGTGCTGGTACTCGGGCAATCCGCGCCCGCCCCGGAACCACAGGCGGCGACCGGCGGCGACTACACGGTCGTCGACGGCGACACGATCAGCGGCATCGCCGACGCGCACGGCGTGTCAACGGATGCCGTGCTCGCCGCCAACGGCCTGGTCGCGTCGAACACGATCTTCCCCGGGCAGTCGCTGGTCATTCCCTCGGCCGCGGCCCCCGCTCTCTCCCCGGCTCCCGCCGCGCTGTCAGCCGACGCCCTCGACGACGAGATGCGGCAGAACGCCACGGCCATCATCACCGTGGGCCGCGAGGTCGGCGCCAACGACGAGGCGCTCGTGATCGCCCTGGCCACGGCGGCGCAGGAGTCGGGGCTTCGCAACCTCGACCACGGCGACCGGGACTCGCTGGGCCTGTTCCAGCAGCGGCCCTCGACCGGCTGGGGGTCGCCCGCGCAGGTGATGAACGTCGACTACGCGATCCGGGCGTTCTTCCTGGGCGCCGGCAACCCGAAGACGGGGACGACCCGCGGTCTCTTCGACGTCCCCGGCTGGGAGTCGATGAGCGTGAACGACGCGGCCCAGGCCGTGCAGATCTCCGCCTTCCCCACCCACTACGCGAAATGGGAGGCGTCGGCGAGGCGCTGGCTGGAGGAGCTCGGGTAGCGCCGACGCATCCCGACTTGGTCACGAAACCGGGCATTCAGAGTGTCAGGTCAGGACCAGCTGCCCGGAATCCCTAGACTCTACGGGTGACTGAGAGCTCCACCGACGCGATGATCGGCCGTCTGATCGACGGCCGGTATCAGGTGCGCTCTCGCATCGCCCGCGGGGGTATGGCCACGGTCTACCTCGCGACCGACCTGCGCCTCGAGCGCCGGGTCGCGATCAAGATCATGCACGGTCACCTCGCCGACGACCAGGCGTTCAAGAGCCGTTTCGTGCAGGAAGCCCGGTCGGCCGCCCGCCTCGCGCACCCGAACGTGGTGAACGTGTTCGACCAGGGCCAGGACGCCGACATGGCCTACCTGGTGATGGAGTACCTGCCCGGCATCACCCTGCGCGACCTGTTGAAGGACTACGGCCGGCTCACGCCGGAGCAGACCGTCGACATCCTCGAGGCCGTCTTGAGCGGCCTCGCCGCGGCGCACCGCGCCGGAATCGTGCACCGCGACCTGAAGCCCGAGAATGTGCTACTGGCCGACGACGGCCGCATCAAGCTGGGTGACTTCGGGCTTGCCCGGGCGGCCAGCAACAACACGGCGACGGGGCAGGCGCTGCTCGGCACGATCGCCTACCTCTCCCCCGAACTGATCACCCGGGGCGTCGCCGATGCGCGAAGCGACATCTACGCGCTCGGCATCATGACATTCGAGATGCTCACCGGCGATCACCCCTATGTCGGCGACGCGCCCATGCAGATCGCCTACCAGCACGCCAACGACACGGTGCCGCCGCCTGGCAGCCGCGTTCCGTCAACCCCGCCGGAGCTCGACGAGCTCGTGCAGTGGGCGACAGCGCGGGACCCCGAAGACCGTCCGCGTGACGCCGGCGTGATGCTGCAGCGGCTGCGAGAGGTCGAGGCGGCGGCGCGGGGTACGGGTGGCGGGCTGGCCCGGACCATGGTGCTGCCGTCCGCCGTGACGGTAGCGACAGCATCGTCGGCACCGACGGCACCGACGGCATCCGTTGATGCCGACGCGGCCACGCAGGTGTTCGGTGCCGCGCCGCAGGCCCTGGTGGGCGCCGGGGGCGGCGCTGCCATCGAGCCTGACCTGCCCGAGAGCAGCGTGCTGCTGGCCAACCGGGTGCGGCGGCGGCGCGTGTCAGGCTTCTGGCTGTTCGCGCTGGTGCTGATCCTGGCCGCCGGCATCGGCGGCACCGGCTGGTACTTCGGCAGCGGTCCGGGCTCGCAGGTGATGGTTCCGAAGCTCGCCTCGCTGACGGCCGCCCAGGCCGGCACCCGGCTCGCCGAGCAGGGGCTGACGGCGAAGGCCGGTAAGGCGTGGAGCAGCACCGTCGAGAAGGGGCGCGTGGTCGACACCGACCCGAAGCCCGGGGCGCACGTGCCCAAGGGCAGCGCGGTCACGCTGAACATCTCGCAGGGGCCGCAGCCGATCACGCTGCCCAAGCTCGCCGGGCTCAGCCAGGACGACGCGTCGAAGGCGATCACCGCCGCGCACGCGCAGGTGGGCACGGTGCAGACGCAGTTCAGCGACGATGCCGACACGGGCATCGTGATCGCGGCGACGCGCGCCAGCGACGGCAGTGACGTGTCGAAGGGCGGAAGCTACTTCATCGACCTCAAGGTCAACCTGCTGGTCTCGCTCGGGTCAGTGCCCGACGTGAGCGGCAAGAGCGTCGACGACGCGATCGCGATCCTCCATGACGTGAAGCTCAAGGCGCAGCGAGGCGACGAACAGTACGACAACGACGTCCCCGAGGGGAACGTCATCTCCGCCCACCACCTCGAGGATGGCGCGGTGCACGAGGGCGACACCTTCGTGCTCACCGTGTCCAAGGGGCCGGAGCCGGTGGAGGTGCCGAACGTCGTGGGCATGGGGTGGAACGACGCGAAGCAGAAGCTCGAGGCCCTTGGCTTCAAGCTCGCCTACAACCCGGGCGCCGACGCGGTCGCGCCGCTGCTGAAGGTGCAGTCGATGGACCCCGCCGCCGGCACCCTCGCCCCTCCGGGCAGCACCGTGTCGCTGACGCCCACGTTCTGACCGTCCCCTGCCCGCGCCCGCCGGCCCGCTCCCGTCGAGACCGCCCGGTGCGGTCGAAACACACCGGCGTGCCGGGCGGGCTCGACCGGAACGGACCGCCTCGGCGGGCAGCGCGTCCGGCGGGCGGCGCGCGTCAGCGGGCGGCGAGCTCCCCCGCCACCAGGAACGCGAGTTCCAGCGACTGCATGTGGTTCAGGCGCGGGTCGCAGAGCGACTCGTAGCGGGTGGCCAGGGTCGCCTCGTCGATGTGCTCGGAGCCGCCCAGACACTCGGTGACGTCGTCACCGGTGAGCTCCACGTGGATGCCGCCGGGATGCGTTCCCGCCGCGCGGTGCGCCTCGAAGAAGCCCTTGACCTCATCGACGACGTCATCGAACCGGCGGGTCTTGTAGCCGGTGGGCGTGGTGAGCCCGTTGCCGTGCATCGGGTCGGTGACCCACAGCGGCTGGGCGTCGCTCGCCTTGATCGCCTCGAGCAGCGGCGGCAGGGCGTCACGGATCTTGCCGGCGCCCATGCGCGTGATGAAGGTGAGCCGCCCGGGCTCGCGGTTCGGGTCGAGCGCGTCGACCAGTCGCAGCATGTCGTCGGGGCTCGTGGTGGGTCCGAGCTTCACCCCGATGGGGTTGCGCACCCGGGAGAGGAAGTCGACGTGGGCGCCGTCGAGGTCGCGCGTGCGCTCGCCGATCCAGACGAAGTGCGCCGAGGTGTTGTACGGCGTGCCGGTGCGGGAGTCGATGCGGGTCATCGGCCGCTCGTAGTCCATGAGCAGGCCCTCGTGGCTGGTGTAGAACTCGGTGCGCTTCATGGCGTCGAAGTCCGCCCCGCAGGCGATCATGAACTTGATCGCCCGGTCGATCTCCTTGGCGAGCTTCTCGTAGCGCTGGTTGGCGGGGTTCGCGGCGAAGCCCTGGTTCCAGCTGTGCACCTGGCGAAGGTCGGCGAACCCGCCCTGGGTGAAGGCGCGAATGAGGTTGAGGGTGGACGCAGCGGTGTGGTACCCCTTCACCAGCCGCGCCGGGTCGGCCTCGCGCGACTCGGGCGTGAAGTCGTATCCGTTCACGATGTCACCGCGGTAGGCGGGCAGGGTGACGTCACCGCGGGTCTCGAAGTCGCTGGAGCGGGGCTTGGCGAACTGCCCCGCCATGCGGCCCATCTTGACCACGGGCATGGACGCGCCGTAGGTGAGCACGACCGCCATCTGCAGCACGGTCTTCACGCGGGCACGGATCTGGTCGGCCGTCGCGCCGGCGAACGTCTCGGCGCAGTCACCGCCCTGGAGCAGGAAGGCCTCCCCGCGGGCCGCTTCGGCCAGGCGCTTGCGGAGGATGTCGACCTCACCGGCGAAGACGAGCGGCGGCAGCGACGAGAGCTCGGCGGATGCCGCAGCCACGGCATCCGGGTCGGTCCAGTCGGGCTGCTGCTTGATCGGAAGCGTGCGCCAATAGTCCAGCCCGGCAATCACAGCTTCGTCTGCGGCCACGACTGGTTCGGTGGGGTCTACCACTGGGCTTCTTCCTGTGTTTCACGACGCGCAAAAGTGCGCAGGGACCACCGAAGCTTATCGCGAAAGGTTGGCCCGCTTCTCCTTGACGCTGGACGCGTAGACGTCCACGTACTCCTGGTGGCTGAGCCGCTGCAGTTCGTACATCAGTTCGTCGGTGATGGCGCGCAGCACGAAGCGGTCGCCCTCCATGCCGTCGAACCGGCTGAAGTCGAGGGGCTCGCCGATGATGATGCCGATGCGGCGGACCTTGGGCACCCGCGTGCCGGTGGGCATGGCCTTCTCGGTGTCGATCATCGCAACGGGCACGATCGGGACGCGGGCTTCGAGCACCATGCGGGCGACGCCGGTGCGGCCGCGGTACATGCGGGCGTCCGGGCTGCGCGTCCCCTCCGGGTAGATGCCGAGGATGCCGCCGCCGCCGAGCACGCGGAGCCCCGTGTTCAGGGAGTCCTCCGACGCGCGGCCGCCGGAGCGGTCGATGGGCAACTGGCCGGTGGCCTTGAAGAACTGCCGGGTGGCCCAGCCCTTCAGGCCGGTGCCGGTGAAGTACTCGCTCTTGGCGAGGAATGCCACGCGGCGCCGCACGACGAGGGGCAGGAAGATGGAGTCGATGAAGGACAGGTGGTTGCTGGCGAGGATCACCCCGCCGGTCTTGGGGATGTTCTCGAGTCCGAACACCCACGGCCGGAAGATGCCGAGGAGCAACGGCCCCACGACCACATTCTTCATCAGCCAGTAGAACATCGTGCTCCTTGCCTGGTCAGTGGGCCGGGGACGGGCGCGTGGCCTGCACCCGGGCGAGGTCGGCGGCTCCGACGACGCCGGCGTCGTTGACGAGTTCGGCGATGGCGAAGCGGGCCTCGGGGTGGTAGCCGCGGGCGGGAAGGTGGTCGAGGTAGGCCTGCCGGATCGGGTCCAGCAGCAGGTCGCCGGCGTCGGCCACTCCCCCGCCGATGACGAACAGCTGCGGATCGAGCACGGCGCCGAGGCTGGCGGCCCCCTGACCGAGCGAGGCCCCGAGCTGCCGGAGTGCCGAGAGGGCGCCCTGGTCGCCCTCCCGGATCAGGCGGCCCACCTCGGCACCGGAGAGCTCGCCGGATGCGTCGCGAGCCGCAGCCAGCGGGAGGCCGATGCCGCCGGCATCCGCCAGTTCGCCGGCGATGCGAAGCAGGGCACGACCCGAGCCGTACTGTTCCAGGCAGCCGTGGGCGCCGCATCCGCAGGGCAGGCCGCCGGGAACCAGGCGCAGGTGGCCCAATTCGCCGCCGGAGCCGAATCCGCCGCGCAGCAGGCTCCCGCCGGACACGATGGCGCCGCCGACACCCGTGCCGATGGTGAGCATCACCATGTCGGTGGCGTCGCGACCGGCGCCGAAGCGGAACTCCGCCCACCCCGCCGCGTTGGCGTCGTTCTCGATGAGCACCGGGAACGGCACCCGCGCCTCGAGCTTCTGCTTGAACGGCTCGTTGCGCCAGTTGATATTGGGTGCGTAGTAGACGGTGGAACCGTCGGCGTCGATGAACCCGGCGGCGGCGACGCCCACGCCGCACACCTCTTCACCCTCGGCGAGGGTCTCGATCATGGCGACGACGACGTCTTCGATCTGGCGCGGGTTGCCCGCGGGGCTCGGCTGACGCTCAGAGCGGATGATGGTGCCGGCGTCGTCGACAAGCGCGCCGGCGATCTTCGTGCCGCCGATGTCGATTCCTATCGCATGCACGCGAGGCGCCTTTCGTCACGGTGCGGGACGCACCCTCTAGAGTGTAGTAAACCAGTTTGCCGTCCGGGACAGCCCGCTTGCGGTGCGCCACCTCGAGCGAGCAGACCCTCCGGTACCGAAGGAGTTGCCGTGAAACAGTTCGATGCACCCGCCGTGGTCGCGCCTCGCCCCGAGGCCAACGTCACCGACCTGCTCGTGGACCGCCTCGCCGCATCGCCCGACCTCGTGCTGTTCTCCGTGCCGCGTGACGGCGGCTGGGAGCCGGTGACCACCCGCCAGTTCCACGATCAGGTCGTTGCGTTGGCCAAGGGCTTCGTGGCTGCAGGCATCCAGCCGGGCGAGAAGATCGGGCTGATCTGCAAGACCCGCTATGAGTGGACGCTCATCGACTTCGCCGTCTGGTTCGCCGGCGCCATTCTCGTGCCGGTGTACGAGACCAACTCCCCCAGCCAGATCCACTGGAGCCTCAGCGACTCGGGCGCGACCGGCATGATCGTCGAGACGCCCGAGCACTTCTCGCGCTTCGACGAGGTGCACCCGGAGCTCGCCGCGGTGCGCGACGTGTGGCAGATCGACCTGGGCGACCTCGACAAGCTCGTGGCGCAGGGCCGGGATGTTCCCGACGCGGAGATCGAGCGCCGCCGGAACCTCGCGAACGGCGACGACATCGCCACCCTCATCTACACGTCCGGATCCACGGGGAAGCCCAAGGGCTGCGTGCTCACCCACTCGAACTTCGTCGAGACCGCCGCGAACTCGGCGGTCGGCCTGCGCCTGGTGCTCGAAGACGAGCGCGGTGCGTCGACGCTGCTCTTCATCACCCTCGCGCACGTGTTCGCCCGCTTCATCGCCGTGCTGTGCGTGCACGCGGGCGTGCGGGTCGGCCACCAGCCCGACACGAAGCAGCTCCTGCCCTCCCTCGGCTCGTTCAAGCCGACGTTCCTGCTCGCGGTGCCGCGCGTCTTCGAGAAGGTGTACAACTCCTCGGAGCAGAAGGCCGAAGCCGGCGGCAAGGGCCGCATCTTCCGTGCGGCGGCCGCGGTCGCGGTGGAGCACTCGCGCGCCCGCGCTGCCGGTGAGACGCTGCCGCTGTCGACCAGGCTGAAGTTCGCGGTCTTCGACCGGCTCGTGTACCGCAAGCTCCGCGACGCGCTCGGCGGCAACGTGCGGTACGCCGTGTCGGGGTCCGCACCGCTCGGCGCGCACCTCGGGCACTTCTTCCACAGCCTCGGGATCGAGATCCTCGAGGGCTACGGCCTCACCGAGTCGACGGCCCCCGCGACCGTCAACCGCCCCGGCGAGTCGAAGATCGGAACGGTGGGCCCGCCCCTGCCCGGGGTGTCGGTACGCGTGATGGACGACGGCGAGGTGGAGATCAAGGGCGTCGACGTCTTCAAGGAGTACTGGCAGAACCCGGATGCGACGGCGGCGGCCTTCGACGACGGCTGGTTCAAGACCGGTGACATCGGTGATTTCGACGAGGACGGCTTCCTCACCATCACCGGCCGCAAGAAGGAGATCATCGTCACCGCCGCGGGCAAGAACGTGGCGCCGGCGGCCCTGGAAGACCCGATCCGCTCGAACCCGCTGATCGGGCAGGTGGTCGTGGTCGGCGACCAGAAGCCGTTCATCGCGGCCCTGGTCACCCTCGACCCCGAGATGCTCCCGGTGTGGCTGAACAACAACCGCGAGGATGCCGGCATGTCACTCGCCGAGGCGACCCAGAACCCGGCGGTGCGGGCCGAGGTGCAGCGGGCGATCGACGAGGCGAACCAGCGGGTGTCGCGGGCCGAGTCGATCCGCAAGTTCGTGATCCTCCCCACGGAGCTCACCGAGGCCAGCGGTCACCTGACACCGAAGCTCAGCATCAAGCGCAACATCATCCTGCGTGACTTCGCCCCGGAGATCGAGGGCATGTACCAGGGTTCGCCGGTGACCGAGGGAATCTCGATCCGCGAGTAGTGGGCGCGCGGGCCGGACGGGCGACGAATCAGAACCAGTCCGACTCGCGCACTTCTTTCATGGCCGCGCGCCGGTTCTCCTTGTCGAGCCGGTCGAGGTAGAGCAGCCCGTCGAGGTGGTCGGTCTCATGCTGCAGGGCCTGCGCCAGCACGCCGGTGCCGGAGACCTCCATAGGGGCGCCGTCGAGGTCGACGCCGGTCGCCCGGGCGAACGGATACCGCCTGGTCGGGTACCAGAGGCCGGGCACCGACAGGCAGCCCTCATCGACGAGTTCCGGCTCTCCTGACAGGTCCACGAGGACCGGGTTCAGGAGGTACCCGATCTGTCCGTCGACGTTGTAGCTGAACGCGCGCAGGTTGACGCCGATCTGTGCGGCGGCGACGCCGGCGCGGCCGGGGAGCCGCACGCTGTCGAGGAGGTCGGTGACGAGCTGGCGCACGCGGTCATCGATGGCCGTGATGGGCTCGGACACCGTCTTGAGGACCGGGTCGCCGAAGAGGCGGATCGGGCGTTCGGGCACGGATGTCTTCCTGTTCTGTGGGTGCGGCGTCAGTTGGTTGCCGTCGGTCGCCGGAGTGCGCAGCGCGGCCGGACGACAACGAGCAGGTCACCGGCGTCGACCTGCTGGGTCTTCGGGATGGCCAGGCGCT
>Ga0157369_10003856_pt1 | contig 17824 bp, 22 predicted proteins | sample C25metaG_FD_113461 | JGI IMG/M metagenome (GOLD analysis project Ga0157369, IMG submission 113461) | Corn rhizosphere microbial communities from Kellogg Biological Station, Michigan, USA - C2-5 metaG | ecosystem: Host-associated > Plants > Roots > Rhizosphere > Soil | place: USA: Michigan... | reverse complement strand
TGGTAGATCGGGACGTGCTCCTCGACGCAGATGCGCACGACTTCGTCGCGTTCGATCCCGACTTCCTTCGAGAGCTCTTCCGGTGTCAGGTGATTCGCCACGTCGCTCCTTCCTGCCTGTCGTTACAGCACAAAAAAACCCGCCGCGCACGAGGCGCGAGCGGGCGAGTTCTTCAGCTCCGCGTGGATCGAGACGGGAACCATGCACCTACGATAATCGATCCTCGTGACGGATGCGACCGACTTGTTACCGGGCCTCGAGGAGCGGGTTCACGAGCGGCGAGGCCTGCGGGTCCGGCTGTTTTCAGGCGGGGAGGGGCCGCCGCTGCTGCTCGTGCACGGCTACGGCGGGTCGGCTTGGAACTTCGCGGAACTGGCGGAGCGGCTGCCTGGCCGGCGCCTGATCGTCCCTGACTTGCCGGGCCACGGCGACTCCTCGCCGCTGCCGGCCGCGCCGTCGCTCGCGGGGTTCGCAGACGTGCTGGCGGCGATCTGCGAGGAGGAGGGGATCGCGCAGGTCGATCTCGCCGGGCATTCGCTCGGCGGTGTGGTTGCGCTGCGGCTCGCCGAGCGGCGGCCGGAGCTGGTGCGCCGCGTGGTCTTGTTCGCGGCGGCGGGCATCTCGTCGTCGACTCGAATCGGCGAGCTGCTGATCACCCTTGCCGGCGTGATCCGGCCGGCGCGGATGGCCGGACGCCGCGTCGAGCGGATCGCGTCCTCACCGCGGCTGCGGCGGGCGTTGTTCGGCGGCCTGGAAGTATCGAATCCGGATCTGCTCACCGAACGCCAGGTGCACGGTTTCCTGCGCGCCGGGCCGCTGCACCAGGATGCGTTGACGGCCGGCCTCGCGCTCGCGCGCGACGACCCGCGCATCGGCCTCGACCGCGTGCAGAGCCCCGTGCTCGTCGTCTGGGGCGCGCGCGACCGCCAGGTGCCGCTGGACGACGGCTTCGAGTACGCGCGACGGCTGGGCGCGCCGATTCGCGTCATTGCCGATTGTGGTCACCTGCTGATCGGCGAGCGGCCCGACGCGTGCGCGTCTGCCATCGAAGAGTTTTTAGCCGCTACGCTGTGACGCGCTTCGGGGTGTGGCGCAGCCTGGTAGCGCGCTCCGTTCGGGTCGGAGAGGCCCCCAGTTCAAATCTGGGCACCCCGATTTCTCTCGCGTAGTGCCGTCACGACGAATCCCGCCGTGGCGGCCGCGACGGCGGCAGCGCCGACGCCCCACCACAAGCCGCTGACGTTGTCGTCCCAGCCGAGCGCGCGGTCGATCGAGAAGCGGCCGGGGCCGGCTGCGGCGACCGACACGGCCACGGTTGCGAGCAGCAGCGGGAACTCGAGCCCGCCGTTGCCGTTGAAGAACCCGTTCTTCCAGTGCACGGTGACGATCGCGACGAGCATCACGGTCGTCATGCCGACCGCGGCGAACGGCGTGAGGAAACCGAACGCGAACGCGAGGCCGCTCGATTCGCCGAGCCCGGCCAGGACGGCCATCACGAGCGGTGCGCGGAAGCCCATCCCGCCGAAGAAACCCGCGGTACCTTTCGGGCCGCCCCCGCCGAACAAGCCGAGGAGCTTCTGCGAGCCATGTGCGAACAGCGTGCCGCCGGCGCCGATGCGGAGGAGCAGAATCCCGTAGCCCATCTCGATCGTCTCTCCTACTAGTTGACCCCTCAAACATTAGCCGTTGTGTTCGACGTGGACTTCACCTTGGCCCGCCCAGGCCCCGACCTAGGCGCCGAGGGTTACTGCCGCGTCGGCGCGCGGTACGGCTTGACGCTCGACGCGTCGAGGTACGACGAGGCGAGGCGCGCGGCGTTCGAGACGCTTGAGCGTCATCCGGAGCTCGACTACGACGAGGGCATCTGGGTGCTCTTCACGCAACGCATCCTCGAGGGGATGGGCGGCGCGACCTACGAGGCCGCTCTCGAGTTGACGCGGGCGTGGGAGACCGCGGCGCACTTCGAGCTGTACGACGACGTGCTCGACACGCTGGCGCTGCTGCGTGCGCGCGGGCTGAAGATCGGGCTCTTGTCGAATCGCGGAGGCGTGCTGGACGAGTTCGTCGTGCATCACGCGTTGGACGTCGACGCGCATCTCACCTCGAGCGCGCACGGCAAGGCGAAGCCGCACGCGACGATCTTCCGTCGGCTGCTCGATTCTCTGGCCGTCGCGCCGGAGGACGCGGTCATGGTAGGCGACACGATCGAGGACGACATCGACGGTGCGCGTGCGATCGGCATGCGGGCGATCCTGCTCGACCGCGCCGGCCGTCATCTCGGCCTCGAGCGGATCGAGTCTTTACGCGAGCTGCCCGCCGCGCTCGGCTTCGGCGAGCGTTAGCACCGGGCCGACGCACGTCTCTTCGCCTTCGAGTAGCGCGAGCCAGTCGGCGAGCGTGCCCGTGCGGAAGAGCGCTGCAAGTTCGGGGAGCTCGGGCTCGAATGCTTTGTCGGTTAGCTCCGGGCGCTCGATCAGCTCGCACAGCCGTCGCCAGAACTTCGGCTCGAGCGCGGCGACGGTGAGATAGCGGTTGTCGCTCGTCTCGTAGATGCGGTAGCAGGCGACGCCTCCGGTGAGCAGGCGCGGCACCGGGTCGCCGGCGAGTCGGTGGGCGACGAACTTGTGCGACGCGTCGGTCATCGAGACGACGATGCGCGCGCCGCCGCCGGCGAGCAGCGCGGCGAGGATCTCGATCACGGCGGTCTGTGCGCCGGCGGCGAGGTCGGCGATCTGGATCGGCGGCAAAGCCGGAGCGGTGTCGGCGAGCACGCCGGCGTAACCGAGGTAGTTGAGGTCGTGGCCGGCTTGCTGCTCACGTGGGTTGTCGACGCCGAAGCCGGTGATCGAGCAGAGCACTGCGTCGTCGCGGACCGTCAGCCCGAGGCGATCGAAGACGCCCGGGCGGAACCCTTCGAGCACGACGTCGGCGCGCGCAACGACCTCGGCTGCGGCGTCGAGCGTGATGATCTCCTTGTCGCGGTTCAGCTCGTCGTACCAGCCGGGCGCGGCGGTCTTCATCGGATCGCCGGGCGGCGGCTCGATCTTCACGACGCGCGCGCCGAGGCGCAACAGCTCGCGGCTCGCGAACGGGCCGGGCAGGTGGCGCGTCAGGTCGGCCACGGTGATGCCGGTCAAGGGCGTCACGCGCGCGATTATGCTGCCTCCCTCGTGTCGGAGAGAGCTGAAGATCGTCGTCGGTCACTCGTGCGCGCGGCGATTCGTGTGTTCGCGCAGAAGGGTTTCCACGACGCGCGGGTCGGCGACATCGCAAAGGAAGCCGGCGTCGCGCACGGTTTGCTCTACCACTACTTCTCGTCGAAGGAGGAGGTCCTCGAGACGATCTTCCGCGAGACGTGGGCGAGCCTGGAGCGCGAGGTTGTGCGCATCGAAGGGTCGGGCGCGCCGTTGCGCGAGCAGCTGCGCCGGTTTTCGACGATCTTCCTCGGCTCGTGGCTGATGACGCCGAGCCTCGTGCGCGTGATGATTCACGAGGTGGGGCGGAGCCCCGAGGTGAGCTCGCGTGTGGGTGAGCTGCGCGAGGTGTTCGTGCGGCTGCGCGCGATGATCGAGTCGGCCCGTGAGCGCGGCGAGGTGCGCGCGGATGCGGATCCGCAGCTCGCGACGTGGGTGTTCTACGGTGCGCTCGAGCAGATCCTCACCGGTTGGGCGATGGGTCAGCTGCGCAGCGACGACGAGGATGTCGACCGTGCGGTTGCGGAAGTCGTCGATGTTTTCGCGACGGGACTCGCGGCGTGATCCTCAACCTGCGCGATCTCGAGGTCGAGGATGTCGACGGGCGTTTCGGCATGCAGTCGCTGACGCGTGCATGCGGCGCTTCGTTGACGGGGACGAGTGTGTACGAGCTCGCCGCGGGCGCGAAGCACTGGCCGTACCACTTCGAGGTGATCGACGAGGAGTGGCTGTTCGTGATCGTCGGCGAGGTCGTGCTGAGGACCGCTGACGGCGAGCAGGTGCTGCGCGCGGGCGATGTCGCGTGTTTCCCGGCCGCGACGGCGCACGGTGTTCGCAACGACAGCGACGCGGTCGCGCGGTTCGCGATGTTGTCGGCGCGGCCGCGGCTCGGCGGCGACGCGGTCGTCTATCCCGACAGCGGCAAGTTCGTCATTCGTGCGGCGGGCGGTTTCTCGCATCGCGGTTTTCTCGGCGAACAGGTCGATTACTGGGAGGGCGAGGCGTGAACCTCTTCGAGGCTGCGGTCAGCTACGACGAGAACGATCCGGTGGGGTACCGCGGCGGCGGCCGGCGTCTTGCGCAGGAGGTCGGCGCGCAGCAGATCGCGTTCAACCTGTTCGAGCTGCCGCCGGGCGAGGCATTGTGTCCGTATCACTGCGAGCCCGGACAGGAGGAGTGGATCGTCGTCCTGTCGGGCCGTTTGCTCTTGCGCACGCCGGAGGGCGAGCAGGACATGGGGCCGTGGGACTGCTACTTCTGCCCGGACGGGGAGGCCGGCTTGCACAAGACGTCGAATCCGTTCGACGAGCCTTGCCGCTTCGTCATCTGGTCGAACACCAGCAATCCCGGCGTCGCCATTTACCCCGACTCCGGCAAGGTCGGCGTCTGGCCGCCCGACAAGCTCTTCCCGCTCACAGCCGCCGTCGACTACTACGCCGGCGAGGTGTAACTGTCGATTTAGGTCATGTCTGAGGGCCAGGCCCTCGGACTTGTCTGTTTTTGGCGACGCCGTGTTCGACGATGCGGTGCGCGACCCACGGCGCTACGGTCGCTGCATGGTTCGCATTGCGCGGTCCGCGTTGCCGCCGATTGGCGTTTACCACGTCACTGCTCGCGGCGTAGACAAGCGGGCGATCTTTCTGGATGACCTTGACCGGCATCGGTTCCTGGGATTGGCTGATCTCGCGGGTAGGCGCCACCTCTGGCACGTTCTTGCGTACTGCCTGATGACGAATCACATTCACTTCGTCATCGCCTGCCGTGTCGAGGAATTGACGTCGGGTATGCATGTCGCGCTCGGTCGCTACGCGCAATCATTCAACTTCAAGTACGAACGAGCGGGCCACTTGTTCGAGGGCCGCTTTCGTTCACGGTCGATCGAAGATGATGAGTACCTCGCGTACGTTTGCAACTACGTCTTCGACAACCCGATCCGTGCCGGGCTCTGCCGTCACCGCGAAGACTGGCCCTGGCTCGGTGGCGCGCTCGCGGCCTAAGCGCGCGAATGAACCGGAGAGAGCGCCGGCGCCCACGAGCAGATCGGCGACACGTCGCCGCTCGAGCCGTTCAGCCGCCGGTAACCGAGCGCATGCTCGGCCTGCATCATCTTGTGAATCTGGGTCGTGCCCTCGTAGATGATCGGCGCGCGCGCGTTGCGGAAGTACCGCTCGATGCCGTACTCCGCCGAATACCCGTACGACCCGAAGACCTGAATCGCGAGGTGCGCCGCCTCGAACGCCGACTCCGTCGCATGCCACTTCGCCAGCGACGTCTCGCGCGTGTTGCGCAGCCCCTCGTTCTTCATCCACGCCGCCTGCATGACGAGCAGCTTCGACGTCTCGTAACCGAGCACCATCTTGGCGATCATGTCCTGCACGAACTGGTACTTGCCGATCTCCTGACCGAACGTCTCGCGCTCGCGCGCATACTCGACCGAACGCTCGAGGCACGCACGCACGACGCCACACGCACCCGCCGCCACCGTGAAACGCCCCTGGTCGAGCGAGTGCATCGCGATCTCGAACCCGCGGCCCTCCTCGCCGAGCAGGTTCTCGGCCGGCACTTCGACGTTCTCGAAGAACAGCTCGCCGGTCGAGCCCGCCCACACGCCGAGCTTGTGCTCCGTGTCCGCGGACGTGAAGCCGCGCATCCCCTTCTCCAACAGAAACGCGCTGACCCCCTTGTGCCCGGCCGCTGGATCCGTCTTCGCAAACACGAGCGCGTGATCCGCAACCGTCGCGTACGAGATCCAGTTCTTCTGTCCGTTCAACACGTACACGTCGCCCTCGCGACGCGCCGTGGAGCGCATCGACGCGACGTCCGACCCCGCACCCGGCTCCGTCAACCCGAAGCACGCGAGCTTTTCGCCCTTTGCCTGCGGAGTGAGCCACCGCTGCTTCTGCTCCTCCGTGCCGTATTTCAAAAGGGAGAGCGAGTTCAGCCCGACGTGCACCGAGATCAGCGTGCGGAACGCTGCCTCGCCGCGCTCGATCTCCTCGCACGACAAGGCCTCGGCGACGAAGTCGAGCCCGGCGCCGCCGTACTCCTCGGGGATCACGATCCCGAGGATCCCGAGCTCTGCCATGCCCTCGATCAGCTCCATGTCGAGCTTGTGGTCGATGTCGTTCTGCACCGCCACCGGGAGGACGCGCTCGTCCACGAACGTGCGGACCGTCTCCTGGATCAGCCGCTGCTCGTCGGTCAGTTTGAAATCCATCGGCCGTGGAGACTACCGGGTAGATTATTGACTGATGAGTCAATCAACTCTCGCCACGGGCATTTCCTTCGCGCTCACCGACGAGCAGCGCGAGCTTCGCGCGCTCGCCCGGGAGTTCGCCGAGAAGGAGATCCGCCCGAAGGCCGCCGAGTACGACGAAGCCTCGCGGCACCCCGCCGACGTGATCGCGAAGGCGCACGAGCTCGGCCTGATGAACCTGCACGTCCCGGAGGAGTTCGGGGGCCTCGGTCTCACGGCGTTCGACGGGATGCTCGTCGGCGAGGAGCTGAACTTCGGCTGCTCCGGCATCGGCACGTCGATCGGCGCGAACGGCCTCGGCTCCGGCCCGGTGATCCTCGCGGGCAGCGACGAGCAGAAGGCGCAGTGGCTGCCGCCGCTGCTCGAAGCGCCGATCCTCTGCAGCTTCGGCCTCTCCGAGCCCGGCGCCGGCTCCGACGTCGCGCGCCTGAAGACCACGGCCGAGCGTCGCGGCGACGAGTACGTCATCAACGGCTCGAAGACGTTCATCACCAACGCAGGTCACGCCGCCTGGACTGTCATCTTCGCGAAGACCGACGCGAGCAAGGGCCACCGCGGCATGTCCGCGTTCATCGTCCCGATGGACACGCCGGGCGTCACGATCGAGCAGCACCTCGACAAGATGGGCCAGCGCGCGACCGACACCTCCGCGTTCGCGCTGCAAGACGTCGTCGTTCCCGCCGAGAACCGCATCGGCGAAGAGGGCGACGGCTTCAAGATCGCCATGAAGACGCTCGACTTCACGCGCCCGGGCACCGCCGCCGGCGCGGTCGGCGTCGCGCAAGCCGCATACGAATTGGCCGTCGAGTACGCGAAGGAGCGGGTCACGTTCGACGTCCCTATCGCGATGCACCAGGGCGTCAACTTCATGATCGCCGACATGGCGACGGAGATCGAGGCGGCACGCTTGCTCACTTGGCAGGCAGCGTGGATGCTCGACCAGGGCGACCGCGCCACGCTCTACTCGTCGTTCGCCAAGCGGTTCGCGGCCGACACCGCGATGAAGGTCACGACGGACGCGGTACAGGTATTTGGCGGGTACGGCTACATGAAGGAATATCCCGTCGAGAAGCTCATGCGCGACGCGAAGCTCTTCCAGATCTACGAAGGCACCTCCCAGATCCAGCGTCTGGTGATTGCCAAAGAGATCTTCATGCCCCGTGATTGAGATCGACCTCTCGGGTCGCGTCGCCCTCGTCACGGGCGGCTCGCGTGGGCTCGGCCGCGCGGATGCGCTGACACTCGCGCGCGCGGGCGCCGACGTGGTGATCGCGGACCTGCTCGTCGAATCGGAGCTCACCGAAGAGACCGACGCGTACGGCCCGCTTGCCGCGGTCGCGCGGCAGCAAGGCATGGTGCACACCGAGTCGACAGCCGACGAGATCCGCGCAATGGGACGCCGCGCATTCGCTGTTCGCTGTGACGTCACCAGCCGCGAAGACGTCGCGGCTGCCGTCGAGAAGGCCGTGAACGAGCTCGGCAGCGTCGACATCCTCGTCAACAACGCCGGCACGCTCGACCACGTCGGCCAGTTCGGCGACCAGAGCCCCGAGCTGTGGGAACGCGACCTTCGCGTCAACCTGAGCGGCGCGTTCAACTGCGCGCAGGCGGCGTGGCCGCACATGAAGGAGCGCAAGTGGGGCCGCGTCATCAACATGGCGTCCGTCGCCGGCACGCTCGGCGGCTTCGGCCAGGCGAGCTATTCGGCGACGAAGGCCGGCCTGCTCGGGCTGACGAAGACGCTTGCGATGGAAGGCGGCCGTCACGGCATCACGTGCAACGCGATCGTGCCCGGCATCATCGGCACCGAGGCGTTCCACATGGCGAACGCCGCGATGAACGAACGCATCGCAAACCGCACCGTCTTCAAGCGCCCCGGCGAGCCGCAGGACATCGCAAATGCGATTGCCTTCCTCTGCAGCGACCTCGCCTCGTACGTCACCGGGATCGAGCTGAACGTCTCCGGCGGCGTCGAATTGTTCGTTTTTTAGCGGCGCTACCATGCCGCGACCTTGGGGCGCCGCCTGGTTGTCGGAATCGCCGCGCTGCTCGCCGTCGTGGCCGTGGTGCTCGGTTTCGCGTTCGCCGGATCGGCCGGACGACTCGCGGACGGAACGCAAATTGCGGGCATCGACGTCGGCGGCCTGACCGCGAAGCAGGCGACGCAGAAGCTCGATGCACGCTACGCCGCGGCAGCTGCCCTCCCCGGCACGTTCACCGCCGGCGGGAAGACGTTCCGCATTCCGGCGAAGGAGCTGAGCGTCCAGGTCGAGTTCAAGCGCGCCGTCGCCGACGCGATGAGCCAGGGCGGCGGCCCGGGCGTCGTGCGCGGCTACCGCCGCCTCACGCTCAAGTTCTCTCCGATCTCGATCGACCCTCAGGTCGAGGTCTACGACGCTGCAGTCAGGTACGACGTGTCGAAGATCGCGCGAGCCGTCGACCGCCGCGAACGGAACGCCGCGCTCGTGCGGCGCGGGCTGCACATCACCGTCTCTCCCGGCGAGCCTGGGCTCGAGGTCGACCAGGCCGCCGCGCGCACGATCCTCGTGAATGCGCTCGCGTCCTTTTCGCGCACGCCTGTGGCGTTGCCGGTGAAGCGGACGTCGCCGTCCATCACCGTCGATCGCCTGTTGCCGGCGCAGCGGCTCGCGTCGCGGATCGTCGCCGCGCCGGTGACGCTTCGCCTCGGCGCGACGCGGTGGCGTGTGCCGCGGTGGCGACTCGCGACGCTGTTGCGCCTCGGCGCGCGGCTCTCCATCGCCGGCCCCGCTGCGGAGCAGTACTTCGCGCAGTTGCGCAGGCGCGTGAACGATCCGGCACGCGATGCAACGTGGGAGCCAATCGCAGGCGGCAAGGTTCGCCTCGTGGCAGCGCGGCCGGGAACGGCGCTCGACATCGAGCGTTCAGCCCGGCGCGTGCTCGCTGCTGCCGAGCGCACGCAGAACCGCGTCGCGACGCTCGCGACGCAACCGAGCGCGCCGCAGCGGTCGACCCCACGGGCGAAGGCCATGGCGATCACCGGCACGGTCGGTAGCTACGAGACGCTGTACAGCGGCGTGCCGAACCGCCTGCACAACGTCCAGCTCGTCGCGCGGCTGATCGACGGCAAGCTGATCGCCCCGAACGAGACCTTCTCGTTCAACCAGGCGACGGGCGAGCGCACGGCGGCGAAGGGTTTTCGCGTCGCGCCCGTGATCATCAACGGCGAAGTGACGACCGGCCTCGGGGGCGGCGTCTGCCAGGTCTCGACGACCGTTTTCAACGCGGCGTTCGAGGCGGGGTTGCCGATCACCGCGCGCACGAATCACGCGCTTTACATCTCGCACTACCCGCTCGGGCGCGACGCGACCGTCGACTACCCCGACGTCGACCTGAAGTTCGTGAACGACACCGGCCATTGGCTGCTGCTGCGCACGTTCGTCGGCCCGGATTCGCTGTCCGTCGTGCTCTACGGCACGCCGGTGCAGCGCCGCGTCGAGGCGATCGCTCAACCGCTCGTCGTCACGGGCAAGCTGCCGGTGAAGAAGACGGTCGACGCGACGCTGGAGCCGGGCGAGATCAAGGTCGACGATCCCGGCGTGCCGCCGCAAAAGACGTCCGTCGAGCGCAAGGTCTACGACGAGAACGGGAAGCTGCTCTCCGACCAGACGTGGTACTCGACCTACCGCGCGGAGCCGAAGCTCGAGCGCGTCGGGCCTAAGAAGAAGCAGCCGAAAGCTCGTCCTGCAGCCAAGCAGGCACGCGCGTCGGCCTGAACGTCGCGCCGTCGACGGTTGCGTGCGCGGTCCAGCCGTCTGCGATCAGCTCGCCGTCGCGCTCGATCGCATACTCGTAGCGGAAGCGCGCGCCCTTGATGTCGACGCAGCGCGCGTGGATCAGCAGGCGGTCGTCGAACTTCGCGGGTGTCAGGTAGCGGATGTGCGTCTCGAGCACGAGCGCCTCGACGCCGAGGTCGCGCAGCCGCTGATAGCCGCCGGCATAGCGCTCGAGGTGAGCCACGCGGGCGACCTCGAACCACACGAAGTAGTTCGAGTTGTGGGCGATCCCCTGCGCGTCCGTCTCGGCGAAGCGCACGCGGACGTTGGTTGAGAAACTGAAGCCGTGCACGACGCCGAGATGCTCGCAGAACTGATCTCGCAGCGACAGCCCTGCGTCGTGTTGACCGGCGCGGGCGCATCGACCGAGAGCGGCATTCCCGACTTCCGGAGCGCGTCCGGTATCTGGGCGCAGTACGACCCGACGGAGGTCGCGTCGATCGACGCGTTCCGCCGTGATCCCGCGAAGGTGTGGGAGTTCTACGCCAGGCGGCTCGACGTGCTCGGCCGGGCCGAGCCGAATGCCGCGCATCGCGCACTCGCTGCGCTGGAGGCGAAGGGGCTCGTGGATGCGATCGTGACGCAGAACGTCGATGGCCTGCACCAGTGCGCGGGCTCGCAGGACGTTGTCGAGGTGCACGGCAGCATCCGCTTGGCAACCTGCCCGAGTTGTGCGCACTCGATGCCGGCGGACGAGCTCGAGCTGCCGCTGCCGCGTTGCCCAACGTGCGGCTGTGTCGTCAAGCCGGCGGTCGTGATGTTCGGCGAGCTGCTCCCGGCCGCCGCGTTGGAGCGTGCAACGGAGCTCGCGCGCGGCGCCGCGCTACTGCTCGTCGTCGGCTCGTCGCTCGAGGTGTGGCCTGTCGCGGGCCTACCGCAGGAGACGCTGATGCACGGTGGCGGGCTCGCGATCGTGAATCACGACCTGACCCCTTACGACGGACAGGCGCTCCTGGTCGCCCGAGCGTCGGCGGGCGAAGTGCTCGCGGCGGTTATCCGTCGGCTCGCTTGAGCGGCCGCTCGCCGAGCACGGCGTGGCACACGCGGCACACGTCCTGCTCGACCTCGAACGGCACGCCGTGCTGCTGCACCACAGCGTGCACGTGCGAGACGACGTGCTCGTGAGCCGCAGGCTTTCTCGTTACGTCGGTGGTGTTCATCTCCAATTCCAAGGTACTCCGCAGTTGATGAAGTTTGGGTTACACGTCGGACAACAGATTTAGACGATTTGGCCAAGCGAAAGTTGCACGTCGTCAGCGAGGCCGCTGACGCCGACGCCGACCAACCGCAGCGGGCCGGGCCGGTCCTTGAGCGCGCGGTCGAGCAGGCTGCACGCGAGCTCGCCGATTCTTTCGGCGCTATCAGTTCCCACGGGCAGTGACGTCGAACGCGTCCGGATCGCGAAGTCGGGATAGCGCAGCTTCGTCGTGACGGTGCGCGCGACCTGTCCGCGCTTGCGTAGGTGATCGGCGAGATTCGTCGCCATGCGCCGCAGCTCGTCGTGCAGCTGCTCCGGGTCGCCGATGTCGCGCGCGAACGTCTCCTCGTTCGAGATCGAAATGCGCTCCGTCGACACCTCGAGCGGGCGTGGGTCGATGCCGCGCGCACGGTCGCGCAGCTGCGTGCCGACGACGCCGCGGAAGACGGTCCGCAGCTCGTCGTCGCTGAGCGCCGCCAGTGCGCCGATCGTCTCGACGCCGGCGCGCACGAGCCGTTCCTCTGCTCGCGGGCCGACGCCCGGCAGCAGGCGAATCGGAAACGGCGCGAGAAACGACGCCTCGCGACCGGGGCGCACCGCCGTCAGCCCGCCCGGCTTGCGCCGGTCGGAGGCGATCTTCGCGACGACCTTCGACGATGCGACGCCGAGCGAGCACGACAGGCGCGTGCGCGCACGCACGACCGCCCGAACAGCCTCCGCGACGGCACGGGCATCGTCGAACGTCTCCGAGATCTCGCCGAGGTCGAGGTAGCCCTCGTCGATGCCCGCCTGCTCGACCGTCGGCACGATCTCGCGCACGGTCGACCACACCTCGCGCGAGTAGTCGCGGTACAGCGTGTGGCGCGGAGGCACGAACGTCGCGTGCGGGCAGCGGCGCAGCGCCTCTGCACACGACATTGCCGAGTGGATCCCGAAACCGCGCGCGACGTAATTCGCGGTCGCGACGACGCCGCGGCCGTGCGGGTCGCCGCCGACGATCAGCGGCACCCGTTTCAATTCGGGGTTTTCGAGCTCTTCAACGGCGGCGAAGAATGCATCCAGGTCGAGATGGGCAACGATCACAGGGGAACAAGCGTACGACTGCAATCGGAGCGTGTAGCGTTTCGAGAAGAAAGGAGCCTCATGGCACAGAATCCCCTCTCCAGGCTCGCCTCATTCGGTGAGGACGTCCTCGAGAAAGCCGCTCAGAATCCGACTACGTCGAAGCTCGTCACGCCGGTCTTGCAGCTCAAGGAGCGCACCGACGACCTCGCGCGCCGCGTACGCGGGCTCGAGGCGATGGAGCGCCGCATCGAGCAACTCGAAAAGCGCCTCGCCAAGCTCGAGACCGACAGCAAGCCGAAGCCGAAGCCTGCTTCGAAGCCTTAAGGAACGAGCAGTTTCAGCGCGCCCGGGACGAGCTCGAACGTCACGGGTGTCGTTCCCACCTGCTCGCCGTCGAGCTCGATCGGCAGCTGCTCGTCCCCGGTGACGCCGACGCGGCGCGAGCGCAGCACCTCCACCTTCGGGTGCTTCACGTGGCGGCCGCGGTAGATGCCGGGCGCCTGTGTTGCAAAATCGAGTTTGGAGACGTCGCCGATCAGCACGACATCGAACGTGCCGTCGTCCGGCTCGGCGCCGGGTGCAAGCTTCATGCCGCCGCCTGCGAAGCGCCCGTTCGCGACGATCACATCGTGCATGCGGCCGTGGCGCTCGGCGTCGTCGAGCGCGACCGTCACGTCGCTGTTCCGCCATTCGAGGAAGACGCGCACGAGCGCGTAGAAGAAGGTTGCGCGTCCGCCGAGCGTTTTCGACATCCCGTTCGCGCGTTGCGCGACTGCGCCGCTCATGCCGACGGAGCCCATGTTCGCGAACCAGCGCTCGGCTTCTTCTCCCGCCCATGTACGGTAGCGCACGCGGCCTGCGTCGATCGTCCGCACGTTGCCGGCTGCGGCGACGCGAACCGCAGCCTCGAACTTCGTCGGGATGCCGAACGTGCGCACGAAGTCCATGCCCGTGCCGAGCGGAATCGTTGCGAGCTCCGTGTCGCTGCCGGCGATGCCGTTCACCGCTTCGTTCAGCGTCCCGTCGCCGCCCACCGCGACGATGCGTTTCGCGCCGCGCGCAACCGAGTCGCGCGCGAGCTCGATCAGGTGACCGGGGCGCTCGGAGAAGAGCGTCTCGCCTGTGAGGCCCAGTTGCGCCGCGCGATGCGCCAGCTCCGGCCAGCGACGTCCCGTCGCTCCGTTCTGGGACGCCGGATTGACGAGGAAATACGTGTTATTCGGCGGTTGCGACATCGAGCGCGATGCGCGTCATGCGATCGACCGCGGCCTTCAGCTCGTCGTCGCTGATGCGCAGGAACTCGCCCTCGACCACGATGTCGCTCACCGTGAGGAGGCAGCCGGCCTCGACGCCACGGATCGCGCCGACCGTGAACAGTGCTGCGGCTTCCATCTCGACGGCGAGCACGCCGCGCGACGACCAGCGCTCATACTGGCCGCCGTCGGGGTTGTAGAAGAGGTCGCTCGAGACGATCGGCCCGACGTGGAGTTGCTGCTCGCGCTGCTTCGCGACGTGCACTGCCTCGTGGACGATCGACCACGAGGCGGTGGGGCAGTGTGGCTCGTTGCCGACGAGGTGCATCGCAGTCGAGTCGGCGGGCACGGCGCTGATCGCCACGATCAGGTCGCCCAGCGAGTGCGTCGGCTGCAGGCCGCCGCACGTGCCGACGCGGATCAGCTTCTTGCAGCCGAGCTGGATCAGCTCTTCGAAGACGATCGTCGCGCCCGGGCAGCCCATGCCGGTGCCCTGCACCGAGACGCGCTTGCCGTTGTACGTGCCGGTGTAGCCGAGGAGGCCGCGCTCGCCGTTCTTCTGCTCGACGCCTTCGAGGTATGTCTCGGCGATGTACGTCGCCCGCAGCGGGTCGCCCGGAAGGAGGACGGCGTCTGCGTAATCACCCGGGTTGGCGCGAACGTGGATCGGCATCGCGCGCGACTCTATAGAAGACTGCGCACGTGATCGAACCCTCGCTTGAGCAGATGCTCACGTTCTGCGCTGCAGATCCGGTCGAGCGCGTCTTCCTGGAGGACGTCGCGCGCCGCGGGCTCGGGCGCTTCGTGGCGGTCGAGAGCAGCGGCTCGCTGTCCGCGTTGTGTCATGTCGGCGCGAATCTCGTGCCGGCCGGCGACGGCTGCGCGGCGTTCGCGGAGGTCGCCCGCGCGGCGAGCCCCCGGATGATGATCGGCGAGGCGGCGGCGGTGACCGAGCTGTGGGAGGCGGCGCAGCCGTTGATGCAGCAGCCGCGCGAGGACCGGCCCGGGCAGCCGGTGTACGCGATCACGGCGCCGCCGTCTGCGGGGGACAGCGGATTGCGAGCGGCGACGCCGGACGACGTCGACGTGCTGGTTCCGGCGTGCGCCGCGGCGCACGAGCTCGAGCTCGGCGTCAATCCGCTGGAACGCGACCCGGAGGGTTTCCGTTGGCGCACGCTTGCGCAGATCGATGAGGGGCGCTCGTGGTTGTGGGCGGAGGACGGTGTGATCCGCTTCAAGGCGGAGGCGTCGGCATGGACGCCGCAGGCCGTGCAGATCCAGCAGGTATGGGTCGATCCTGTCGCCCGCGGCCGCGGCGACGGCGCGCGGGGCCTGCGCGACCTCTGCCGCCTGCTGCTCGAGCGGACGCCGACCGTGACGCTCTTCGTCCGCCGTGAGAATGCCGCTGCGATCGCCCTCTACGACGCGATCGGGATGCAGCGCGTCCTCGAGTACCGCAGCGTGTTGTTCTAGTGCCTGGCACTCTTGGTGCCAGGCACATGGATGTCCTGGCCCGGATCGAGGATCACATCCGCCGCCACGAGCTGATCGAGCCCGGCGGTGAGGTGCTGTGCCTCGTCTCCGGCGGCGCGGATTCGACCTGCCTCTTCCACGCGCTGCGGGAACTCGGCTACCGCGTTCAGGCGCTGCACGTCGACCACGGCCTGCGCGGCGACGAGTCGGACGCCGATGCGGAATGGTGCGCGACGCGATTCGACGCCGAGGTCGTGCAAGCGGCTGCGCGCTGCCACAACGAAGCGGGTTTGCGCGACATCCGTTACTCGTTTCGCGCGACCGAGCTCAGGGCAACCGGCCACACGCTCTCCGACCAGGTCGAGACGATTCTCTACCGCCTCGTCTCGAGCGGGAACACGAAGGGGATCAAGGTGCGCCGCGAGGACGGCGTCGTGCGGCCGCTGCTCTGCGTGTGGCGCGAGGAAACAGAAGCCTTCTGTCGCGAGCGCAACCTGCAATGGCGCGAGGACTCGACGAACGTCGACACGATTCGCGGCGTGTTGCGCGCGCAGATCATTCCGGCGCTGCAGCAGATCCACGCCGGCGCGCGCGAGAACATCCTCCGCGCGCTCGACACCCGTCGCACGCTGCCGCCCGCGCTCGCCGAGCTGCTCGATGCACCTGCCGGCTCGAAGCGCGTCGATCTCGGCGGCGGGCTGCAAGCCGTGCGCGAGCACGAGCGCCTCTGGCTGGAACGCACACCGGTGCAACTCGACAGACCTGTTCGCTGGGGCAACTGGAACATCGAGGCGACGCTGCCAGGGCTTAAGGTACGGGGATGGAAGCCCGGCGACCGGCTCGCAGGACGTTCGCGCAAGGTGCAGGATGTGTTCGTGGACGCGAAGGTGCCGCGCTCCGATCGTGAAGGCTGGCCGCTTGTCGTGCGCGGCGACGAGGTCGTCGCGGTGCCCGGGATCGTGGAGCACGAGGGGGTGACGGCGACCCGTGTCGCAGACTGAGGTCGAACGCGGCGTCGGCGAAGTCCTCATCGACGAGGACCAGCTGCAGGAGCGCATCCGCGAGCTCGGCCGCGAGATCTCGGGCGACTACGCCGGTCGCGAGCTGCTGCTCGTCGGCGTGCTCAAGGGCGCCGTCTTCTTCATGGCCGACCTGATGCGCTCGCTGACCGTGCCGTGCGAGATCGACTTCATGGCGATCTCCAGCTACGGCGCGTCGACCGACTCGTCGGGCGTCGTGCGCATCCTCAAGGACCTCGACATCAACATCGAAGGCCGCCACGTCCTCGTGGTCGAGGACATCATCGACTCCGGCCTCACGCTCTCGTATCTCCTTCGGAACCTCGAGTCTCGAGAGCCCGCGAGCCTCGAGATCTGCGCCCTGCTCACCAAGCCGTCTCGCCGCGAGATCGACGTGCCCGTCCGCTACATCGGCTTCGAGATTCCCAACAAGTTTGTGATCGGTTACGGGCTCGATTTCGCCGAGCACTACCGGAATCTGCCCTATGTGGGGGTTTTGCACGCAGATCTGATGCCGGAAGGGGCGTAACCCGGGACTGCCGAGGAGGGTTTTCCCGATGACGCCGAGAACATCCGCTCGGCTACTCTGAACGAACTTAAACTCGTGAACCGTCTCTTCCGCAGCGCGTTCGTCCCCCTCATCGTGATCGTTGTGTTGGTTTGGCTTGCCAGCCAGACCCTGATCCCGAAGAAACACAACGCGGACCCGAACATCAAGACGTTCTCCGACTTGATCGCGGCGGTCAACAACGACACGGCCACGTTCAAGGACGTCGTCTTCAACCCGGGCAAGCGCGCGATCACCGCGACGGAGATGAGCGGCGCCAGCTCGACGGTTCACTACCCGAGCGACCAGTCGCAGGTGCAGTTCCAGGACCTGCTGCAGAAGAAGGGCATCAGGTTCGACTCGAAGGGCGTCGGCGGTTTCTCGTGGACGGCGTTGATCGGGTCGTTCTTGCCGTTCCTGCTGCTGATCGGCTTCTGGATCTTCCTGATGAACCAGGTGCAGGGCGGCGGCTCGAAGGTGATGAGCTTCGGCAAGTCGCGCGCGAAGCGCATGGCGCCCGACTCTCCCAAGATCGGCTTCAAGGACGTCGCCGGCGTCGACGAAGCGGTCGAAGAGCTGCAAGAGATCAAGGAGTTCCTCGAGAACCCGAAGAAGTTCCAGGCGCTCGGCGCGCGCATCCCGAAGGGTGTGCTGCTGTACGGGCCGCCTGGCACCGGTAAGACGCTGCTCGCGCGCGCGGTCGCAGGTGAGGCGGGCGTGCCGTTCTTCTCCATCTCCGGTTCGGACTTCGTCGAGATGTTCGTCGGCGTCGGCGCGTCGCGCGTGCGCGACCTGTTCGAGCAGGCGAAGCAGGCGGCGCCATGCATCGTGTTCATGGACGAGATCGACGCCGTCGGTCGTCACCGCGGCGCGGGTCTCGGCGGCGGGCACGACGAGCGCGAGCAGACGCTGAACCAGCTGCTCGTCGAGATGGACGGCTTCGAGATGAAGGACAACATCATCCTCATCGCCGCCACGAACCGGCCCGACATCCTCGACCCGGC
>Ga0157369_10003855_pt1 | contig 17824 bp, 12 predicted proteins | sample C25metaG_FD_113461 | JGI IMG/M metagenome (GOLD analysis project Ga0157369, IMG submission 113461) | Corn rhizosphere microbial communities from Kellogg Biological Station, Michigan, USA - C2-5 metaG | ecosystem: Host-associated > Plants > Roots > Rhizosphere > Soil | place: USA: Michigan... | reverse complement strand
TCCGGCGGCTTGGCCGCGGCTTGCTCTTTTTCCCATTGGAATGTGCCGTCCCATGGCGGCAACGGCGTAGGCGGCAACGGGACAATCTTGTCTATGTCGGGAACGGTGGGATTTCGTCCATCGCTGCGCTCGAAAAACCTGCGAATCTTTACGTAACGAGCCGAGCGCTCAGGATCATTGGATAGGGCGATGTAGAACAATCGGTTCGTAGGCGGGGGTCCCTTGAAGCCGTTCTCTAGCCCAAACGCCGAATCAATGCTTCCCGCCGCCACGCCCTTTTGGAAGGCATGGACCGCCTCGTCGAAACGCCCCTCGATCTGAAGTAGATGGCCCAACGACGATGCAGCATTCGCGGACCCCTGTTCCGCCGCGCACTGCCACATCTGGATGACGATACTGCGAGAGGGTTGGTCCGCGAGCAACTTTTCAGCAACGTAGTCTTGCGCCTCGGGGTTACCAAGATCTGCCGCCTTTCGGAAGTAGCGCAACGCGGCCGCAACGTCCTTCTGGACGCCGTAGCCAATCTCTAAAAAGTGACCGACGTCGTAATACCCGCCGGGAATACCTTCGCGCACCCCCTGCATGGCTAGAGCCACATCCTCTTTCCGACCCTCGGGTGCCAAAACGAAGCCCTGAGTGATTAGCAGCTGCGCATTGTGATTCGCCTTGTAATGCCCATACGCCGCTGCGATCCGGTAGTAGCGCATGATGTCATCGAAGTCCTTCTGCCCCTCTCGCTTCTGCAGGTTCCTTGCGTAGAGAAACAGCTTGTCGGCATCCGGATCTAGCTTGGGCACACGCGCGTCTTCATGCACACAAGTGAACGCCAAGTTCGCTCGCAGCGCATTTAAGTCAGAAGACTTCGACGCGGTCGGCTCTTTCTTAGCACAGGCACCTGCCAAGACAGCCAGAGCAATTACTGCGATTTCGCGTTTCATTCAGTGGTCGGTGCCCGTCCTTCGACGAGCCAAGAGTCCAACGTGGGGGGCTAGCTGATGCGGTGCTCTCGCCACGCTGGTCATCAATGCGGGCAATGATGTTCGGCCGACGCGAAATGCGCCGGTCTACATATGATCACGCGACTCGGTAGCTCATAGAGCGCTAGCTCATAGAGCGCTAGCTCTCATACGAAACCAACTGCCAGACGACGTTTTCCGTTTGCTCCTTCGCCCCCATCAAGCGATCAAGAATGGCGATCTGTCTCGGCGCTTGAATTGAAAGCGGCGGTAACGTTTCGCCTTTCGCGAATCGGCGTTGCGCATTGGCCGCTTGTCGTGCACCTAGGTTTGCGCACCAGATACCGTCTTCCGGGCATTTGTCGCCAGTGAGGGCGACCGTGCCGAGGGGGAGACGATCCACAACATGCTCTTCTGACAATGTCGGTTGCTGCTCCGACTCCGATGTCTGTGCCGTCGAGCCTGGTAGCGGCAAACCCGTCGCCGGATCAAGATGCTTCTCCTTTGCCAATCGATTGACGAGTTCGTCCGATGGCGTCTCCGGCGGCTTGGCCGCGGCTTGCTCTTTTTCCCATTGGAATGTGCCATCCCATGCCGGCAAGGGCGTAGGTGGGAGCGGGACAATTTTTTCGATGTCGGGGACCTTCGGGTTTCGGCCGTCGTTCCTGTCTATAAAGTCGCCGATCAGTTTATATCTCTTCGATCGCTCGGGATCATTAGCGAGTCCGAGATAATTGATCTTGTCGGACGACGGTGGCCCTCTAAACGCTTGCTCGAGGCTGTACGCCGATTGCGTCTCGCCCGCCTGCACCCCAAGCTGAAACGCCGACAGCGCATCCTCGAACCTACCATCAACGGATAGAACGACGCCAAGCTGATTTGCCGCGCGACCATCACCTTGCTCCGCAGCGCAGCGCCACATTTTTCGAGCAATATCGGGTGCCATTTCAACCGGATTTAGCTTGCTAGCCACATAATCCTGGGCTTCGGGGCTGCCAAGATCGGCCGCCTTCCGCATGTAGCGCATCGCAGCGCCCACGTCCTGCTGAATGCCGTACCCGATCTCAAGGTAGTGACCCAGGTCATAGTACCCCCCAGGAATTCCCTGTTGCACAAGCTGCATCGCGAGATCAACGGCTTCCTTTCGGCCCGTCGGCGAAAGCGCAAGACCTTGCGTAATCAGCAATTGCGCGTTGTGATTGGCCTTGTAATGACCGTAGGCTGCAGCGATGCGGTAGTACCGCAGGATGTCGTCGAAGTCCTTCTGGCCTGCTTGCTTTTGCAGGTATCTTGCATATAGAAATAGCTTATCGGCATCCGGGTTCAGTTGAGGCAGGTGTGAGGTCTCGTGCACACAACTAAATGCCAAGTTTGCTCGCAATGCGTTCAAGTTGGACGACTGAGACACTGGCGGTTCCTTTTTTGTACACGCACAAAGCAAAACAGCAATTGAAAATATGACGAGTTGGCGTTTCATTAGCTAGTCTTTGTATGAGCGGTCGTTTGATGACCGAAAAAATTCAACAAGCGAGCTCGCTGGCGCGGAACCCGCGTCGCTACGAGCCTTGTTTCGCACGACGATGTTCGACCACGCTTTGAACGCCTCTGCTAAACCATTCTGCCCGGTCGCATTTGCGCCGTCGACGGCATTCTGTTGTCCGTCTTTGTTTGATCCGCCTGAGTCGGACATGCGCGTATGCAACCCCCACAACTCCTGCCGCAACCCACTGGCAACCTGCCCATTCTCAAGCGCGATATTGATTTCACTATCCACGTTCATGCTGCGAAAGTTGATGTTCGCCGAGCCCAATGTCGTAAAAGCATCGTCGACGATCATCACTTTTGCGTGTACGTAGACAGGAACCCATGCTTTCGGGGGCGAATCCGGCGCGACGAGCGTGCAGATGATCACCTTGAGCGTAGGTGTGCCGCCCGGCGACGTGACGCCAAGGTCGGCGCCCGGTGTCAGCGTCTTTGCTGTAGGCGCCTGCTGTGCGAGCGACTTTTGCTGATTCTCAATTTCACCAATTTCAGCCCACATCTGACGCTGCCGAATCTCGCTATCCTGCAGATAATTCATCACCCCAATCGCCGAAGCAGGATCAACCCCCTGCGTCCGCATGCGTTGCTCAACCTCCTGCTCCTTAGCGAGGGACGCTTGCAGCGACGCTTTTCTCGCCGCCAGTTGATCCACAGCCTCCTCACGCTTCACCCCGGGCATCCGATCGCCATAACCCAGCGACTCGAGCATCTGATAGGTGGTCAGCGTCCCGGAGCCCACGGCAGCATCGCTCGAATTCGTGATCACAAAAAGATAAATCGGCCCATGCTCGCCCGGGTCGCGTCCCGCCTGTTGCTGTTTGACCGCGGCGGCCTTGATGGTGTCGGCGAAGTCCTGCCAGCGAAAGTACTGGTTCTGCACGAACACATACTGCGTCGCATTGTTCAGCGCCTGCAGATACGCCTTGCCGATATCGGTCTTACCGTGTTGCGACTGCGTGCGCAGCACTTGGGCCATCATCCCCCGAGCGTTGCTCGATCCCCCGAGACAAAGCTGATGCTTGCCCGCGACGCCTAGCTTCTTGCGCGCCTCGCCCAGCTTCTGCCCCGTGGCCTGATCCCACGCTTGGCAGAAATTCGAGTTCAAGTCTTGCAGCACCGGCCCCGTCACTCGGCTCGAAATGTCCTGCCACGGCGAAGGCCCGCTTCGTCCCGTCTTCGGCGTCGCAGGCGCAGCCTTGTGCTCATCCGTATCCCAGTACTGATCGAGCATGTTGTGCCCCATCACATAACCCACGGCCAGTTCGGGATGCTCGTAGTCGATCAGCACCATTTTCTGATGATGAGTGGGTATACCGCCCATCCCCTGACACATGCCGTTGATCAGCTTGCTGCTCCATCCCGCGGCTTTACCGTGGGCACGGATTCTCTTGACGATCTCCGTACGCTCCGACACGTCGAACGTTCGGGTCGCCAGCTCCAGGTTGTGGAACCCGACGGCGGCGTTCATCAGATAGTTCGAGGCGTCCCCTAGCAAAGTCGTCGGCATAAACCGCGATATGGATACGTCGTCGAGAGCTTGATCGCCCGCGTTCTTATGAACGGTGTTCGTCACGTTGTTCAAATTGGCGCGCCAATACCATTTCAGATCGAACGTGGTCTCCTCGTCGGTTTGGTAGTCGGGACTCATCATCGAGATCTTCTCGTACACAACGTCAGGCAGCATCCGTTTCGTGGTCGTGACCTTACCGTCGAAACCCGGCATGTTGTTCTCACCGGCTTCCGCTACATACAGCGGATCATGCCAACACAACAACCGCACCTTGACGTTATCCTTCTCCCCCTTATGCGCCAGCAGCTCCCCAACGCGCATCGACTTCCCCCCGTCGCGCACGAAATACATCGACGGTTGAAAGCCCCAGCAAATAATGTCGATCGAATGCTTTGCACCGAGCATGTCTTGGTAAAGCGAACCAAACGCCCGCTGCCCATTCACCAAGTATCTGAACTCGCACCACCGCGGATCGTATTCGGTCTTGTGTACGAACCACCGCATCGTGCTCTTCGCCGTGTTGGTCTCATTGAGCGCCATCGGCGTCGTGATCTTGCAGTCGAATGTGGGCGTAGCCATGACTTATGCGTCCGACGGAGGATTCAACAAATCGTTATAGCTCGAGCGATGCTGCGCCCGGTCCTCGGCCGGCGCATCGCCGCCGCCCGACCCTTCGTGAAATTGAAAACCTTGGTTCGCGAGCCGGCCGTTGTCCGCATCGCCACGGTAATCGCCGGGCACGGGAATGTCATGCGTCGTTCCGTTGATCATCTCGACCCGATAGTTTTGCGTCGTGACGTGATGATCGATCGCCAAGTAACCCGTGCGGTCGATCACCCCTTGCTTGACGAGCGCGCCGTCCGCAAAGAGCTTGTACGGCATTCCGGCCGGCACGCTGTTGGGCGCATCCGGCGAAGCATGCAGTTTGACCGCAAGCCGCTTGGTCGGCATGTCCTTGAAATCCGGATGCGTGACATCCATCCGCGTCGGCCCGGCAAACACGCGCCGCGCCCCCTTCACATCGACACTGCCAGGCCCATGAATTTCGATGTTCCCGTCCTTGATGCGGATATACGCGCCCCCCGAGGTCAACAAGATGCCCTGCTGCGCCGCGACCTTGACCATCTCCGTCGTGGCAAGCATCCGCACGGTCGTCTTGCCCGTCAGTTCGATCGTGTCCGTATGGGCCTGAATTTCGACCTTGCCCTTGCCGGCGAACAGCTTCATACCCGCGTTCTGGACGAACAGGCTGATCTTGTCCGACACGCTGGCGACCAGCGACTTGCCCGCCACGATATGCGCGCTCTGACCGCTGACGATGTTCAAGTGCTCGTCGCTCGACACATGCGTCGATTGCAGCGTCGACGTAGCGATGCTTTCGGGAGCCGCAACCAACATGATCGGTTTGGTGAAGCCGTTCGCACTGCCAGTCCCGCCGCCCGCCGTGCGTCCACGCGAGGCATCGCCGGCTACCGCGTGTTGCGCAGCGTCCGTGAATGCCTTTAGCGAATCGTGACCTTGCTGAAGGCTCTCCGCTTGATGATTCACGCTGGTCTGCGACAGCGCATCGATTACGCTTTGCGCGCCCGCAAGCTGCGATATCGCGGGACGTGCATCGAACGGTTGCTTCACCGATGCCGGATGCGTCGAGATATAAAGCCCCTGCCCCGCTCGAATGGCGCCGTAGGCATTCGACTTCAAATCGAACCCGGCGCCCAAATATTCACCGCGTTTATTGCCGGTGTGATCGACGAGATAGCCCAGATGCAGATGCGAATCCTCGCTCGTCGTAGCAAGGTGAATGCGGTTCTGACCCGTGGCGTCGTCCAACACCAGTTGATTGAATCCCCTGCCGCCATATTCTTTCGAGCGCAGCCCCGACAGCAACCCGGTCGTATGCCAAACCGGCGGCGTCGTGCCGCCGTGCATGCGGCCGACGATCACCGGCCGATCGCCATCGCCGCCGATGAAACCCACCAGCACTTCATCGCCCGCTCGCATCGGGAAATGCCCACCGCGCGTCGAACCGGCATCGGCGAATCCGGCGCGCACCCAGCACGAGGCCTTCTCGTCGCGCTCGTTCAAGCGATTCCATGGAAACCACACCTTCACGCGATTCAATGCATCGGTGTAGATCTCTTCGCCCTCAGGGCCCGCAATGATCGCAGGCTGCCACTGCATGACCGGCTTCTTGTGCTCGAGCGGGCTGCGAAATGGGGCACGCCGTCGCTGCGCCTCGATTTCCACTTGAAAGAACCCTTCGCTGCCGTCGGCGTGTTTGACGACGACACCGCCGCCACGCGCCGCCGACGCCGACACTTCGGCGATCTCGCTTCTCAAGCTCCCGGAGAAATCCGCCACATCCTCCATGCCGGGCAGATTGTTTCGGATCGTCCAAGCCGTCGAAAGAATGGCGAATTCACGATCTTGCGGCTGGCCGCGGTCATGCACGGGGTGCCCTTCGAGCGTGAACCAATACCCCGGCATCGCCGAGCGCAAGCTGCCGATACCGTGAAAACGCTGAGCCTGCGATGCCCATTCTTCGAGACGAACCGCCGCTTGATCGTCGCCGTGCTCGCGCGCGCCCCACGTGTACCCGCCCGTGTAGTCATACACCTCCCCTTGAGCCGGCACCGCGCGATCCGGGCGATTGACGTCGCCGCTCACGTGCTTCGTCCAATCGGGGCGCTTGTAGTCGAAGGTGCGCGTCGTCAGCGTCGCGCTTTGGATCTGTTGCCGCTCGTTCCATTGCGTGAAGCCGTCCGTTTCCTCCCGCAAACCAGTGCGCACGAAACGAACCGGTTCGGCACCAAGCGCCGGCACGAAGTACAGATCGTCGATGAGCACGAGCGTGTGCGATTTGCCGTCTTCGGCCTGCTCGAACCGGCCGAACACGCCCGCTTCCTCCAGGCTTCGATGCACGAAATTCCAGTCGCGCTCCCATTGCACGCGGTAGGAATACGACGGCATCGCTTGCCGCAAGTCGAACCGATAGGCGCCGCCTGCTTCGGGATGAGCATCGAACACATCGGCAATGATTTGCTGGCCGCTTTGCTCCTGCCAGTCGCGCATATCCCTGCGCAAATGCAAAAAATGCAGCCACGAAGAAAAGCGAAGCTGATAAAAGCTCAGGTAGCCATCCCCGCCGAGACGCGAGCCGGTATGTACATAGCCGTGATGCGGACGGTACGTCCGATCGGCTTGCTGAATCCACAGCGTGACCGGCGCACCGATCAACGTCTTGACATCGATTGCTTCGGTGCGCGTGGATACCGCATCCACGACGAATTCATAGTCGCGCCCAATACGTGAGACACCTTTCACGTACAGCGGCAAAAGCCGGTCGTCACCGAGTGGCGTGTCCAACTTCAGCAGCCGATTGCGTTGTATTCCCCCGTCGTACGCTGCGTCGATAAGCTTATTGGAAGCCATGCCACGCCCCTCTTTTGCTGATAGATTATTCTGAGAAGCGGCGATTTTAATCGAGTTGCCACGATTAATCGATAGCGGCAACTCGGGAAACACTTTTAAACGCTTGATTTATGCAAACGCAATGCGGGGAGCCTTTTATGATTTCGACAGGAAAATAATACCTTTTCAAACGATTGAAACCTCTAGCAAACCGGGTGTTTTTTCCGAGTCGCGGACGTTGACTCGTTGAACTGCAGACAATCGAAGCAATCGATGGCCGTTTCGCAGCCGTGCTCGCCGTTCGCCGTTCGCCGTTCGCCGTTCGCAATGCTCGACGAACAGGCTCCGGGACGAATTCGCAACGTTTTTTGCTCAACGCACCCTTTGGCCCTGACGCGCCCCAATCGCTAACGCGATCGCCGCGAGCACGACCAATACCGCTGCGAATATTACGTTCGCCCAAAGATGCCCAATTTGCCGAGACAGCAGCGCGACACCGACGGCAGGCAACGAATTGCCGCCGTAGCAGCAGAGCAAATACGCAGACAGCACTTCGGCGCGCCGTTCGGCCGGCGCAATTCGATTTACTTCCTGCAAACTGCCTCGAAATCCGAACGCGGTCGCGATGCCGCAGAGCGCCGTCGCGGCGATCAGCAGGGCGAGCGACCCGGCGATCTGCGCCCATAGCAATAGGCCGAGGCTTGGCAGAAGCAGCCACAAGCCGATGAACATTGTGAGCTTCGGCGCCAGCATGGGCGTCGCCACCACCGCGATCGCACCGGCAGCGAAGAGCTCGGCGACCACCGCGCCGCTCAGCGCGGGGCTATGCATCCGCATACTGCTTGCGAGCAGATTCGGCGCGAGCGCCACATAGAATCCGAGCAAGGCGAAGGTGGCGACGGCCGTCACGGCAGGCGCTATGAAGGCGACGCGCGCATCGGCCGGTACGCCGACGCGTGGCTTCAGTGAAAGCTGGCCCGAAGCGCGGGCGGGAGATTCGACGGTCTCGCGCGTGCGCGCGACGACCGCCGCGGTGACCAGCAGCAGCACGGCGTAGATGACGTACACCGTGCGCAGCGGTTGCGGCGCGAACTGCGCGAGCAGGCCGGACACCAATACGCCCACCGCGAGGCCGACCAAGTTGACTGCCGCGGCAAGGCGGCTAGCGAATGCTTTATCGGCGCAGCGATGCAGATCGGCAATCCAAGCCGTGGCCGTGGCGGCCCCCACGCCGATGGCCAGCCCGCTCGCCGCACGCGCGATGAAAAGCATGGCCGGATGCTCGGCGAATAAGAACAACAATGTGCTCACGCCGCCGACGGCCAGCACGAGAAGACTCACGAGCCGACGCCCGGCCTGGTCGGAGATTCGTCCGAACGCGAACAGCGCACCCAAATTGCCGATGACATAGGTGGCGTACACGAGCGTGATCGTCACCTCCGATACGCCGAACGTGCGTTGATAAAGGGGATAGAGCGGGGTGACGATCGTGCTGCCCGCGTAAATCACACCGAGCAAAACGGCGGCGGCGCATAACGACGCGGGGTTGCCGAGCGTCGCCCGATGCCATGGACGCGTCGTAAACATCGATATCCCTCCAGAGAAATCACTTTCTTATGAGGACAGCAAGCGATGTTCCGCAACGATGCTGCGTCAATGCGAGCGCGAGCGCGTCAGCGCAAACGCCGCGAGCCGCTATTCGTCCGTAATCATCTCCACCATCGTCGCGAGCAATTCCTTCACTACAGCGGGGAGCCTTCTCTCGCGCATCGTGCTCACTTGCAGCACGCGTTGACTCAATAGCGGTTCGTCGATGGGCCGCCAGATGACGGAGGTCTCGTTCATCATGCCTTTCAACGCCACCGAACTGCCGAGCGTGATCGCCCCCGCAAGCGCCGCAAAAGCGTGCAGCGCCGCAGAATTGTTGCTGCTCAGCACAGGTTCGATGCGAACGCCGCGTGTCGAGCAACATAAATCGAACAATTGCCGCACAGTCGTACCGCGCTCGAGCAAGGCGACGGGATAGGCCTGCAAATCGGCCAGCGTCAACGAGGCTTGCGACGCAAGCGGATGGTCGACCCCAAGCAAGGCGCGCACCGGCATCTGGATCGAATACGCGACACCGAGCGCAGGCGTATTGCCGCTTGAAAACGCCACGCCGATATCGACTTCGCCCACCGTCACCCAATGCTCGACCTGCGCGGGCGTGCCCGAACGCAACGCATAGCGCGCGTTCGGCGCGCCGGCGTGATGCCGCGCGAGCACGGCGGGCAGGAAAGAGCGCGTGAACCCTTCCGTGCACGCGATGCGCACGAGCCGGCCGCCGCGCGTCTTACCCGCCGAAATGTCGCCGAGCACCGCGTCGGCCTCGAGCAGCGTGCGCCGGGCGTGTTCGGCGAGCAATTCACCGGCTTCCGTCAGCACCATGCCGCGGGGTAACCGCTCGAACAACGGCGCGCCGACGTCTTCTTCGAGCTTGCCGATTTGCCGGCTGATCGCGGAAACGGCGACGTGCAGCTGCTCGGAGGCCGCCGCGAGCGACCCCGTGCGAGCGACTTCGACGAAGTAGCGCAGGGCGATTCCGTGCAGCATGTGTCTCACTCCAAAAATTGCGTTGCCTTTTCGGCAAGCCTAATCGACAAAATTGAAATTGTTGCGAATTTTTGGCGTTCCTAACCTCAGTGTCATTCGCCAGCCGAGGACATGCCATGAATGCGAGCCTGCTCACCGAAAGCCGACGCGCGGATGCAATCGAGCGTGCGCGGCAGACGTACGACAGCGGCCGACTGCTAGATGATCTGACGCGTCGCATCGGCTTTCGCACCGAAAGTCAGGACCCATCTCAAGCGGATGCGCTCCACGCGTACCTTGCCGACGAAATAGCACCGGCGCTCGCCCGGCTCGGTTTCACGTATCGGATCCTGGCCAATCCCACCGCCGAGCGTGCGCCGTTCCTCATCGCCGAACGAATCGAGGAGCCAACGCTGCCGACCGTGCTGACTTACGGCCATGGCGACGTGGTGCGCGGCTACGACGAACAATGGCGAGCCGGTCTCGCGCCATGGCGGGTGACGGTAGAAGGCGATCGTTGGTACGGACGCGGCAGCGCGGACAACAAGGGCCAACACTCGATCAATTTCGCGGCGCTCGGCGCGGTGCTCGACGCGCGCGGCGGCAGGCTCGGCTACAACGTGAAGGTCATCTTCGAAATGGGCGAAGAGATCGGCTCGCCGGGCCTGAACGAGATCTGCGCGCAAGAATGCGAGGCGCTTGCCGCCGATGTGTTCATCGCTTCGGACGGGCCGCGTGTCAGCGGCGAACGCCCCACGGTGTTTTTAGGTTCTCGCGGCGGAGTGAACTTCGATTTGACTGTCGATCTGCGCGAGGGCGCGCACCATTCCGGCAACTGGGGCGGGGTGTTGCGCAACCCGGCGATCGTGCTCGCGCATGCAATCGCTAGTCTCGTCGACAAGCGCGGCGCGATCGTCGTCGATGGGCTGCGTCCGCCCCCCGTCTCCGATGCCGTCCGCCGCGCCCTTGCCGATATCGAATTGGGCGGCGATGCAAACGCGCCCGAGATCGACCCCGAGTGGGGCGAACCGGGCTTGACGCCGACCGAGCGCGTCATCGCTTGGAATACGCTCGAAGTGCTGGCATTCAAGGCTGGCAACCCCGACGCGCCCGTCAACGCGATTCCCCCGGTTGCGCGCGCGACATGCCAATTGCGCTATGTCGTCGGTACCGACAGTGCGCACATCGCGGAACATCTCGCCGCGCATTTCGCCCGCCACGGGTTCGCCGAGGTGCAAGTTTGCGTGACGCGCACGGCGGCCGCCACGCGCCTCGACCCCGAGGACCCATGGGTCGATTGGGCGCTGCGTTCGATAACGAGCACGACGGAGAAGAAGCCCGCGTTGCTGCCGAACCTCGGCGGCACCGTGCCGAACGACGTTTTTGCCGAAACGCTCGGATTGCCCACGCTTTGGATCCCGCACTCGTACCCGGCATGCTCGCAACATGCGCCGAACGAACACCTGCTCGGCTCCGTCGCACGCGAGGCGCTTAGCGTCATGGCGGGAATATGGTGGGACCTCGGCGAAGACGCGCGACGCATTGTCGAACTACGCATGACTAGCAAAGAAGCGTCGGCACCCCATGCTTCCGTTATCGAATAGGCCGATTCGGCCGCGCCCGCTCGACTTCGGCGTCGAGGTGTCTCGACGCCGGTCTCCATCATCGTCAAGCAACCGATCGAGGTCGCGATGAACCCTACCCGCTCGTCTTCGCCCACTGGCACGCGCAAGCCTTTGAGCCTCATGCAAATCGTCGTCGCGACGTCGGCCGGCAACGCGCTCGAATGGTTCGATATCGCGATCTATGGATTCTTCGCGATCTACATCGGCAGGCACTTCTTCCCGACCACCGATCAAACCGCGTCATTGTTGTTGACGTTCGGCACCTTCGGCGCCTCGTACCTGGTCCGGCCGATCGGCGGCATGGTGCTTGGCGCATATGCCGACCGGCGCGGACGCAAAGCCGCATTGATGATGTCGGTCAGCCTCATGATGGTGGGCACGGCGATCATTGCGCTGATGCCGAGCTACGCGACCATCGGCCTTGCGGCGCCGATCGGCGTCTTTGCCGCGCGGTTGATACAAGGTTTCTCGGCCGGGGGCGAGTTCGGCGCATCGACGGCGATGCTGATCGAACATGCCCCGCACCGGCGCGGCTTCCTCGCGAGTTGGCAATTCGCGACGCAAGGCCTGTCGACGCTGATGGCCGCAACGTGCGGCTTCGCGCTCACGCGGTGGTTGAGCCATGAAGCGCTCGACGCATGGGGCTGGCGCGTGCCGTTCTTCTTGGGCTTGCTGATCGGCCCGGTTGGGTTGTATCTACGCCGCTTTCTCGAAGATGCCGCCGATTTCACCGAAACGGTGCGCACCGAAACGCCCGTGCGCGATGTCTTCGCCACGCAAAAGCGCATGATGTTGGTCGCAACCGGAGCACTAGCCGTATCGACGTCGGTCAATTATCTGCTGCAGTATGTGCCGACCTTCGCGATCCGCGAATTGCATTTACCGGCGTCGACTAGCTTCGCGGGGACGATGATCGGCGGCGTCATCCTCACCTGCGTGACCCCGATTGCCGGATATCTGTCGGATCGCATCGGCAGACTCGCGCAGATGACGACGGTCGGTCTGCTCTTCGTCGTCACCTCGTATCCCGCGTTCTCGTACACACTCGATCATCTATCGAAGCTGACGCTATTCGGGCTCGTTGCCTGGCTCGCGCTGTTGAAGTCGATTTATTTCGGCGCATTGCCCGCGTTGATGTCGGAGGTGTTTCCGACGGCGACGCGCTCCACAGGCATGTCGATAGCGTATAACGTGGGCGTGACGGTGTTCGGCGGGTTCACACCCGTTATCGTGACGTGGCTGATCAGTGCGACGGCGAGTCGGACCGCACCGAGCTTTTATGTCATGGCGACGGCGATGATCAGCCTCGCGGCGCTGGCATCGGTGAGCCGGGTAAAGGGCATAGCGGGGAACGGGCGGCTTGCAACGCAAGGATCGCGGTAACGCCTCTCTCGATTCAGGTAGGAATATGCCGTCGCTCATATTCATCGCGAACGGCAATTGAACGGAAAGCCGCAAAATCGTTTCGGTATTCGACCGATAGCGTGCGGCGAGCGTCTCTTACGCTCTTGGAACGTCAACGCTGCCCGATACCGGTCATAGCGCCTTTCCTTTTCGTTCCCCTTTATCGTGAAGCCATACTCCCTTCATACCACCCTGGCGAGCGCCGTGCTTGCATCGAGCCTCGCAGCCTGCGGATCGTCGACGCCGGCCATGTCAGGCGCCGCTTACCTGGGGGCCATAGCCCACGCAACGGTTGCCCTCTATACGCTGAACGCCGACGGCAGCGTAGCGCCGGAACCCTCCGCCACGACCACGACCGCCAGCGACGGTTCTTTTTCGCTCTGGGGCGCGGTGCGCTACCCGGTACTCGTACGCGTGAGCGGCGGCACTTATGAAGAAGAGGCGACGGCCGCAAGCGCCGATCTCTCGGGCGAACTGAACGCCGTCTATCTATCGGCGCCCTCGCAGATGGTGGTGTCGGCGTATTCGAACGCGATCGTCACCGATGCCCGCGCCGCCGGGGGGCTCACCCCGAATAACGTCGCCGCCGCCATGTCGCGCGTGAACGCTTTCGCCGGAAACATCGACGTGGAGCAGACGAAGCCGACCTTCGTCGCATCGGGGGCGTCGACCGCTGTGACGCCCGGCGCCATCATGGCGCTCGCGCTCGGCGCCGAATCGCAAAGCCGCACTGCCGCGGGCCTTTCGGTAGCGGAGAGCACCGGCAACATCGTCGCCGAGGCGGCCAATGGCGACACCCTCACGCAGTGCAACGCGGGCGCGGGCGATATCGCCGCCGACGGCACGCTCGCTGCGCCGGCCACCGCCAACTGCGCGATTGCAGTAGGCGCGGCCGATTACATCGGTGGTGCGCGCAACCGATCCGGCATCGCTTCGGTCTCGGCGCTCACGCCGGTCATTCCAGGTGCGCCCTCCACTATCACCGTCAGCAGCGCAGCCTGCCGTGACCGCATTACGCTCCTGGCCGAGCAGTTTGGCTTGTTCACGAACCGCAAGAACGACGTTCAGGCGTTGCTCGGCAACGGCGTGACCGCGTCCAATTGGATGACCTATGCGGGCAGCGGCACCTGGGGCCCGCACGCCGCCGTGTACGGCGCGATCTCAACGAGCTCGTGCAATGACGACGTGGCGACGTTCCAGCGAGAACTCGTGATGGCTGTCGAGAACTACTGGGTTGATCAAGGCATCAACTATTGCCACCATCACGTCCCCGGTTGGCTACCGCCGACGAGCCCCGCCAAATTCCGCAACTCGACGCCGGGCAGCACTTCGGGGGGCGACAGCTCGGGCATGACTTGCACCGCGAATCGCAACAGCGACGGATCGCAGAGCCTCACCGCGCTGCCGCAAGACCAGATCAACTGGCAAGGGGCGGATTGCTCCGACTTCACCTCGTGGGCGTACGATTTCGCGGGCGTGACGCACAGCGACGGCAATCTCGAAACGGGCATCGGCACGCAAGCGTGCTCGACGGGCAGCGACCCGCTCGTGGGCAAACAGCAAGCCGGTGTGCTGCTCGACATCAACCAGAACAACATCGCGAGCTTGGTCGATCATTTGCGGCCCGGCGATCTGTTGTACATCACGCAAACGGCTCCTGTTAGCGCCGCATCGGCGCCCGCGAATGTGGCCGGTGGATACATCGTCTCGCACGTGATCAGGTGGACCGGCAAGCGCTTCAGCGACTTGAGGAATGGACCGGACGGCAGCCGTTATGATCCGGCCACTGCGGGGCAACGCGGTTCGCGGTTGGGGGCGGATATCGCGTCGTATCTGAAGAGCACGGACCCGAATCATAGCGTGCGGCCCGCCGACCTGGGCGGCGTGGACAAGGACCCGTGGATGATCATCGACAGTCACTTTGCGGGCCCCGCTTATCGCCCGTTCGTCATCCCGACCTCGGCCATGAACGCCGACTGGTATGTGGCCAATCTATCGCACGTGCGACGCATCATCGATGCGGATTCGGCACGCACGGATCCCGTGCTTGCGCCGCTCGTCATCGGTCAGGTCAGCACGACCAATGGCGACTTCGGCAAGGTCGTGACGTTCAGCTCGCCGCAGTCGCGCGCATCGTCGGGCGGGTTCAAGTTGATTTATCAGCGGCCTAAGAAGAATGCAATTCCGACTTGCTATAGCGTGACTAATTGAGAAGCCTGACCGCGCACACACCTCAATGCAGCTCGGGTGGTGGTGTGGGCGCGTTCGAGAGCGGCTCCTTCCGCCTGATCGGTACGAAGCCGACGCGCAGTCCGAACCATTTCGCGACGCTGTTGAGCGCGTCGACCGTTGGATTGCCCGTGCCGCGCTCGATGTCCTGAATGACGCGGCGGCTGACTTACACCTCTTATACGAAGCGTATTGACCGGATTGGGCATAATCTTCGCTCACCCGCCGTCAGCGTTGGCCTTGAACCGCATATCGGCGCGTTGGTCATCGGGGGCGCGGGCTGCTACCCGAATCGTCGAAATAGACTGCGATTGTCGATACGACAGTCCTTCGTTCGTCGTAGTCGTGAAGCACCATTGAACTCAGGAGAACGACGATGCGATTCATCATCACAGCCCAGGCAAGCGCAGAGAACGACGCACCCGATACCGGCGGCGGCTTGGACGAAGGCCTTCTCGCGGCGTACATGCGATTCAACGAAGAGATGTACAAGGCTGGCGTTCTGGTCGCCTCCGAAGGATTGAACCCAGCGGCGCCCGGAGCGCGAATCGAGGTTAGGAAGGGGAAACGCTCCGTCGTCGATGGTCCGTTCGCGGAGTCCAAGGAACTGGTCGGTGGCTTTTACATCATCGAAGTGGGATCGCTCGAGGAGGCCATTTCCTGGGCATTACGCGCACCATCCGGCCTTGGCACAGACGATGTACTCGAGGTGCGTCAACTCACCGGAGCGGGCGACCTCCCGCCCGAAGTCCTAGACATTATCCGGGCAGCGGCGCCAACGTGGAGCGAGTCGGTTTGGCAAGCGCGGACGTGAAGCTTACATACGAAACCACGGAGCCGTCAGTCAGCCGGGGGCTAGAGCCTGCATTCGCGGGGGAACCGCCTTCTGTGGAGTAGGATCAGCGCGGGTGGCCGCTTCTTTTGCGGCCATATCCTGGGCGAATGATCGTCGGCCGGCGACCTTCCTGCTCTAGGGATGAATGGTTTCGCCGCGAGTGAGCATGCCGATGAACTCCTCGATCTTGCGCGCCCGAGTTTCGGGCTTTTTGACGTTCTGTATTCGAAAGAGGATGGCGTAGCGGTTTCGGCCGTTTAGCGTTGCAAAGAACGCACTGGCGTTGGGATTGGCATCTAGTGCGGCCTGCAGGTCGTCCGGCACTACGGAATTGCTAGAGGACGTATAAGCCGCCTCCCAGCGGCCATCCGCTTTGGCTTTTTCGATTTCTCGCATGCCCGACGGGCGCATTCTGCCTGCCGCGATCAGCGCTTCGGCGCGTTCTTTGTTGAGCTTGGACCAAATGCTTTTTGCGGAGCGTCGAGTGAAGCGTTGCAGCCAGTACGCTTCGCTTTCAGTCTGTTTTTGACCATCGATCCAGCCATGGCACAGCGCGCTTTCCACCGCCTGTTCGTAAGTCAAGGTTGACTGGCCGGCGCCCTTTTTGGCGAGGCGAAGCCATATCCCGGCCGACGTATCGCCGTTTTGCGCCAACCAGTTTTCCCATTCGCTCTGGTCGCGGAACGTTTGACGAGGCTCAGTCATGGAGGATCCGATTCGTTGCAGTCAGGCAGCAAAGGTCTCTCGTTCAGCAAGGCCCCGCGCGTCACCGATTTTCTGTGATCGGGGAATATTCGAATAATCGAAATTCGGCGGCTCTCCACCGCTGGAACGACTGACGGCTTTCCGCCGCATGCCGTCACCCATCAATTGAGCATCCTTTCCTCCGACCGCAGCGTCAACACGCGCACGCCGTCCCGCGTCACCGCTACGGTGTGCTCGAATTGCGCGGACAATTGCCCATCGCGCGTGACAACGCTCCAGCCATCGTCTTCCGTTCTCACGGCATGGCGCCCCTGGTTGATCATCGGCTCGATGGTGAACACCATTCCTTCCTGCAGCACCAGGCCCGTTCGAGGCCTGCCCCAATGCAACACCTGCGGCGGCTCATGCATTTCACGCCCGATGCCATGCCCGCAATATTCCCTGACGACCGAATAGCCGTGCTTACGAGCGTGCCGCTCGATAGCGTAGCCCACATCGCCGAGCCGTGCACCGGGACGAACGGCCTTGATGCCTTGCCACATCGCGTCGTAAGTGACTTGCACGAGCCGTTCGGCCTGCGGCGATACAGTGCCGACGAGATACGTCTTGCTCGAATCCGCAATGTACCCATTCTTTTCCAATGTGATATCGAAATTGACGATATCGCCGCTCCGCAATATTTCGGTAGCGGACGGAACACCGTGGCAGACCACGTTATTGCGTGACGAGTTCAGCGCATAGGCGAACCCGTATTGCCCCTTGCTGGCCGGACGCGCATTGAGTTCATTGACGATGAAGCTATCGACCAGGTCGTTCACCTGCATGGTCGACATGCCGATCAAGTCGAGCCGGTTCAAATGAGCGAATACATCGGCCAGCAGCTTGCCTGACTGAGCCAGCAGCGCGATCTCTTCCGGTCGCTTCGTCATGGGGACGGCGCCATGATGGCTTTCTCGACGACGCCCGCAGCGCGCAGTTCACGCGAGACGATCTCGTTGAAACTGCGCGTCGGATTCATTTCGCACAACATGCCGAT
>Ga0157369_10003853_pt1 | contig 17827 bp, 15 predicted proteins | sample C25metaG_FD_113461 | JGI IMG/M metagenome (GOLD analysis project Ga0157369, IMG submission 113461) | Corn rhizosphere microbial communities from Kellogg Biological Station, Michigan, USA - C2-5 metaG | ecosystem: Host-associated > Plants > Roots > Rhizosphere > Soil | place: USA: Michigan... | reverse complement strand
CGAAAGCCATCAGGACGGTCAGTATCGCGGACGAACAGTCCGGGTACATCACAAACGCGATGTCACGCATAGTCATGCTCCCTTCATCTGTCTACTGCGATAACGAGTTCGATTCTGACGCCGGCTTTTCGCAGTCGATACTGCCGGCTGAGCCGGCAGGCGATACGTCTATTTAGCAATACATGATTCGGCGCTAGTCCGCGGCTGCCTTCGGATAGGTCACTTTGGGCCGAGCCACTGCGCTCAAATGCGACCCGATCAAGTGACCCGTGGCCGGGCTGGTTCATGGATGCGCTGCCTGCTATAAGCCAGCGCGACACCATATACGCAATTTCCCGTCGACTGCTCTTCTTTGGTCGCTGGCCTCCAGTGCCGCTTAATAGCCGCGTGCCAGGTCGACGCTGGCCGGTAGTATTCCGGTCCTCCTGTATTCAGATACGTTCGCCGCGATAACCGACGCTGCGGTCTGGACATCGGTCGGTGCAGAAACGTGTGGCAACACGGTCACCCGCGGATGCTTCCAGAGTCGGGATCGCAACGGCAGCGGCTCAATATCGAATACGTCGAGCACTGCATGGGAAAGCACGCCACCGTCGAGCGCGTCGAGCATTGCTGCTTCGACTATGATTGGTCCGCGCGCAAAGTTGATTAGGGCTGCACCGCGCTTCATGCGCGAGATGCGCGCCCCGTCAATAAGACCCCGCGTTTCGGCCGTTAGAGGCATCAGACAGACTACGATATCGCTTGATGACAGCATGTCATTCAAGCCGCTATCTCCGTGATATACACGGACGCGATCGACGCCGCTTTTTTGCGTCCGGGTCCAGCCGCTTACCCTGAAGCCAGCGTCGACCAGACGCTCTGCGGCACATGCACCGAGCGTCCCGAGGCCAACGATTCCGACTTCCAGGGAAGAAGGCTTGCGGTACGCATGCTGATACCATTCACGGTCGGTTTGCTGTAAACGGTACGCTGGCATATCGCGCTGCAAATAATAGGTCCATGCGAGCACCGCTTCGGCCATTGTCCGCGACATTTCGGGATCAATGAGCCTCACGATCGGCGGTCCGCCAATTGGCCACGCGGCGATGAGTTGCTCGACCCCTGCCCAAAGGCTATGAACCCAAGCCAGATTTGGGAGCGCAGCGATATCCGCAGGATCAGGGTTTGCGACTATGGCAATCGAGCTTAGGGCACGCAGATCCGCGCTCGCTTCGCATAGGGGCAAAATCACCTCGCTCGGGAGGGCTTCCCGTAACGCGGCAAGATATGCCGCTTCTTGGTCGTCAGATAGCCGGCTGACGAGCGTGATGATGTCGGACATTCTGGCCCCAATGTGATTATGCCGACGCTTTCTCGCTATCCATCTCGGCCATATCGACGAAGCGATCACCAATGCGAGGATGTGCGCGCCCGCCGTCCGCGGCACCTATCGCAATGACAAGTTCGTCAGGGCCGGGGGCATCCGCGATCTGGAACGACGCTGTAAGGAAGTGCGAGCGATGTCCTGTCTTGGTTTTATGAATCATGGGCAGCGAAATAAGGGCGCCTGGTCCAACGCGGGAATTGGTGAAACTCAGGAAGGCCGTACCTCCAACAGCCTCGCGATACATGTTTCCAAACCGCAATGTATGGATCAATGCGGACGCGTGCTCAATCTCACCATTAACTCCGACCGTTGCCGCTTTACCGTACGCTTCGACGCGCCCGGCAGGCATGACGGCCGTCAATCTCTGGACCATCTGTTCGCCAAGGACGGGGGCGAGCCGCAAGATTTCTGGGCGCAAATCGTCAACGAAACCCTTTCCAGACCAAGGGTTTCTTAGCACTGCCGCGACCACGACCATCGTGATCGGTTTCTCGGCCGGTTTGCCGCCTTCGATATAAGTTTCCTCGATAAACGTCGAAATCTTTCTCACGCCGGTTTCCATCGATGCCCCCGTTGGTTGAAGCTGACTGAATGGGTTACATGCTATGTAGCAGCAATGGATGCGTCTTCCTCCGTTTCGACGGAAGCATGTTTTTTATGGCCCTGCGATAAGTCGTATAGTGGCGGTCACGGAGGGGACAAAATCATGCCAGACCAGCTCTCGCGCATGTCGTCGTTAAGGGATGTCGCTAGCCAAATCCTAACGGATGCGGATGTTGGCTCCCTGTTGAGCAACCTTTTAGAGCAAGCCTGTCGGCACGGGCCGTGGGATTTCGGCGCGATCATGAGCGTCGACGTCGCTCACGGCGATGCTTGGGTAATTGCTCGTCGAGACCCTTCATTGTTGGGCGGCGGTCAGCGGTTGGAAGATCGCTGGGAACTCGCCACCAGTCCTGCCCTTGTTGCATTGCAACGTAACGAGCCGGTCTACATCCGTGACGCTCGCGAGACCACTGAATTTCTTGGATATCGGCGAGAAGCACAAGTGCGTGGTTATCGGACTGTAATTGTTCTCCCGATGGCCTGCCGCGACTTGGAAGACCGACCGATGGTCATGACAATCTCTGCGCGCAGAATCGTGGAGGTTGCCCCAGACGATCTCGTCTTCATGGGCATGATCGTGCATCTTGGTGCGATTGCAATTGATCGTGCACATCAGCAGAGAGCACAGCTGATGGCGTCCACCCAGTTGCGCCGCGTGTTAGGCGTTCAGAGTGCCATGCTTGAAGAAGTTCTGGCGGGCGGCGCAATGGAAACTCTCATTGAGATGCTTGCAGACCTGCTGGACGTCCCTGTGCTCGTGATCGATTTCGATGGAGGGGCACTGTTCTCCTCCCGGTCGCCCGTTACCTCTCTTTACGACGCAGACGCATGGCAGCGAGTCCTCGATGGCGCCATGGGTGCGCGAATCCGTGAGTGTGCGCACGAACTTGCCACGCGTCGTGCGCAACGTCGACTGACACTCGAGATCGCGCCGGGGCATAAGCTGACGGCGAACGTTGAGCCGCTGCTGGTGGACGGCGACGTGGTCGGCGCCTTACTAAGTTTTGGCGATTGCTCCCCGGATGACTTGCAGATGCTTGCAATCGAAAACGCAAAGTTCGCAGTCAGCGTGCAATTGATGCGTAGTGTGATTCGCTTCCGGGCGGAAACCAGAACGCTTACGGAGCTTTTCTTCGAGATCGTTGAACGCCGTTGGCGCGGTGAACAGGACACACTCGAACGTGCACGTCGACTAGGGCTGTCACTCACTGCACGGAATTACCTCGTCGTCGTCGATTATCCAAACTGTAACAGGGCGGTCGGGGACCGATCAGCGGAATGTCATCGTATTTCCGCCATGCTCGCTGCGCAGCACAAGCTACGTCTTCACACCATCACGGTAGGTGGCGGGCTCGTATGCTTGCTTCCCGGCGATGCTATCCCCACTGAAATGGTGACCGAGTTCGGACGACGGTTGTGCTCAGCATTTGAATCACTATTCGGGCGCGAGCCGATTCTGATCGTTGGAGATACGTTCTCTGGACTCGAGGCATTGGCGAAAGAGTGGGAGCGATGCTGGAGAATGATCCGGATCGCTCGCGGCTTGGGAAAAAGCGGAGCGTTGTCGGTGCCAGACCTTGGCCCGCTGCCGATGCTGGTGGGTGCGGCCGATTCGCCTGATGTTCGGGCGTTCATGAGCGGAACGATCGGGCCGCTGATCGCTTATGATCGGGATCATCGGACACCTTATATGGAGACACTCACTGCGTATATCCATTGCGGTTGTCGTAGCCAGGCGTGTGCCGACGCGATGGGGTTGCACGTGACTACGCTTCGCTACCGACTGGCACGGATTTCAGAACTTTTCGGTATCGATGTCGAGACTCCCGAGCGACGCTTTGCAGTAGAGCTTGCGTTGCAACTGCACAAACTGGTCGAAAGCCGACTGCCAGCACAGCAGGCACTGCACTCGCAAGAGTAACCGTTCCTCGAAGCCGAGGGGGAATTAGCAGTCGACGTCCTCTGTTCCAGCGGAAGGCAAGCGGAATTTTGCGGCATACAGTCATCTCAACGTAAAGACGTTTGAGGTGAACAACATGGGAATGGCAGCAGAGGACACCCGGACCGCTATCGATCCACTCGCGCTACGGAAGGCATTCGGTACCTTCCTCACCGGCGTAACGGTGATCACTACGCGAGATTCGGACGGCAAGCCGCGCGGTATGACGGCAAATTCGTTTGCGTCCGTTTCGCTTGATCCACCGCTCCTGCTTGTGTGCGTCGGAAAGAACGCATCCAGCTACCCTGCATTCACGGGCAGTGACCGCTTCGCTGTCAATCTTCTGCGCCATTCGCAGACCGATGTGTCGAATCTCTTCGCTTCGAAAGCGCCGAACAAGTTCGCGTCAGTTAGTTATGACGTTGTTCACACGGGCGCGCCCGTACTCACTGACTGTCTGACATGGTTCGATTGCACGATGTATGAGCGCATCGATGCAGGAGATCACGCGATACTTATCGGTCGGATTCAGGCATTTGGTACCAGTCCATCAGTGCCTCTCGGGTTCTGCAGGGGGCGGTACGCCCAGGTCAAAGATCCACTTCCACCGGGGTGGCTATCGTCAAACGACATGATCATTGGCTACCTGATCGAGGCGCAGGGGCAGGTGCTTCTGGTTTCCGACGGCAAGGGCGGGTGGGTCTTGCCTACAGCACCGCGCAAGCTTGTCAATGGGCGTCTCCCCGTTGCCGGCGGCGGTGAACTGTCACTTATGTCTGACGACACATTCCTTTACTCCGTCTTCGACGTCTCCGGCCACAACTCCGGTTATTTGATTTACCGCGCACGACTGGCAGAACCCCGCGGTGCGCTGGCGCTGCCGACTGGATTTCGCTTTTTTTCACCTTCGGAGCTTCCGTACGACGAGATCGCTTCTACCGAGGTTCGAGCGATGTTGCGCCGGTTCATGCTTGAGAGCGAACACGGTGGTTATTCAATTTACATGGACTCGCATGACGGCGGCCGGCTTGCAACGGTGGGTGCGGCGCAGCCTTGGGTCCGGCACGCTCAAACCTGAAAATCAGAGGACAACATGAAGACCACGGTAGCAAGTCTCCAAAGTGCGCGTGTAGGCAATTTCATTGACGGCGAATTCGTAGAGCCGAATAGCCGGGAGTATGCGCAGAGCTATGACCCAACGACCGCACAACCATGGTACGAGTTCGCGCAAAGTAATGCGGCTGACGTAGACGCCGCTGTGCGCTCGGCGCGAACTGCTCTGAGAAATCCGGCATGGCGCCGCATGACTCAGACCGAGCGCGGAAAGCTTGTGCGCAAGCTCGGAGAGCTCGTATTGGCGAATGCTGATGAACTGGCGATGATTGAATGCCGTGACAACGGAAAGCTGCTCAAAGAGATGCGCGCACAGATGCGGGCGATTCCCGATTCTTATCTGTATTTCGGTGGAATGGCCGACAAACTGCAAGGGGACACTATTCCGGTCAACAAGCTCGACATGCTGAACTTCAACCTGCGCGAGCCGATCGGTGTAGTAGGAATGATCATCCCGTGGAACTCGCCCCTGATGATGTTGACGGGAACACTCGCCCCGTGTCTCGCGATTGGCAATACGGTAGTTGTCAAACCATCGGAGCACGCGACGGCATCTACGCTCGCACTCGCTGAGCTGGCAATAGAAGCAGGCATTCCGCCGGGTGTGTTCAATGTCGTAACAGGCGATGGCGCAACCACGGGGGACGCACTCACGCGCCATTCTGGCGTTGCGAAATACGTATTCACAGGTAGCACCTTTACGGGTCGAAAGATTGCTGGAAATGCCGCACAGAATCTCGTGCCGTGTCAGATGGAACTCGGCGGTAAGTCCCCCCACGTCGTATTTGCGGACGTGGAGGTTGAGCTTGCCGTCAACGGTGTCGTTTCGGGTATCTTTGCGGCGGCAGGGCAGACATGCGTTGCTGGCTCGCGATGCTTTGTCGAGCGGCCAATTTATGAAAAATTTATCGAAGCGCTCATAGAGCGTACAAAGCGGGTTCGTGTTGGTCATCCAATGCATGAAGACACGGACATTGGTCCACTGGCCCTTGCTGCGCAACTTGCCAAGGTCACTGATTACGTTGCTTCGGGCATCGAAGAGGGAGCAAAAGTCGCCGCAGGAGGAAAAAAGCCGGACAACCCTGACCTGGCCAATGGGTGGTACTTTGAACCGACTGTGATGATTAACGCCACGAACCAGATGCGATTCATGCGAGAGGAGATATTCGGCCCGGTAGTTGGAGTTGTACCGTTTGACACAGAGGAAGAACTGATGAGTCTGGCGAATGACACGGAGTACGGACTCGCATCGGGAATCTGGACTCGCGATATCGACCGAGCCATGCGATTCGCGCGTGACATCGAGGCCGGCACAGTTTGGATCAACACCTATCGCTCTGCAGCGTACATGTCGTCGAACGGTGGCACCAAACATAGTGGATACGGCCGACGTGGTGGCTTCGAAGTCATGCGCGAGTTCTCGAAAATCAAGAACGTGGTGCTTGATTATTCAGGTGCCATGCAGGATCCGTTCGTCATTCGCCTGCGCTAAGCCGCGCGCTACCAATCAGACGAGGTATCTATGAAATTCGCAGTTTCGCTTAGCATGGAACGGTTCGGTCCCAAAGACTCGATGACACAGGCGCGCAACCAGATGCTTGCGCTCGCTCGTGTTGCCGATGAGGGTGGTTTCGAAACGCTGTGGACAGCAGAACATCACACGATCGAATGTACGATCTCACCTAATCCTTTTACTGTTCTGACCTGGTTAGCACAGCACACGGAGCGCATCCGTCTCGGTACTGCAACGATTGTGGCTCCCTATTGGTCTCCGATCCGTCTGGCTGGCGAGGCTGCAATGTGCGATCACCTGATCGATGGTCGGCTTGAGTTCGGTATCGCCCGCGGTGCGTATCAATATGAGTTCGACCGGATGGCAGGCGGAATGCCGCAGCAAGAAGGCGTCGCATACATGAAAGAACTCGTGCCTGCGGTCAAGGAACTCTGGAAAGGGGACTATGCGCACGATGGGCATTACTGGAGGTTTCCACTGGCGACGTCCGTGCCGAAGCCCTTGCAGCAACCGCACCCGCCGATATGGGTGGCGACGCGCGATCCGGCAAGCTTTGACTGGGCCGTTGGTATCGGTGCAAATATCCTGTCGACACCGCTCGCTGCGCCCGCTTCGGAGGTCAAAGTCCTGGGTGAAAAGTTTCGCAAAGCCGTCGCGGATCATCCCGAACATCCACGCCCGCTGTTCATGATGCAACGCAGAACGTGTGTCTACGACCAACCAGGAGATTGGGAGGTGGCGGTGCGCCATAGCGTCGATTATGGTCGGTTATTCGAAAATCTCATGCAGAACATTGGTACGGTCCGGAATGGGTTTCCGGAGGCGGTGCCATACGACGTCGTGGCAAATCGTGCGAACTACGACCCGCAGGCGATACGTAACAATCTCATGTTTGGTACACCCGACGAGGTGATCGAAAAACTTCAGGTCTATGAAGAACAGGGAGTTGATCTTTTCACATTGGGACTCTCATTCAACCTTCCGTTCGAGTTGCAGATGCGCACCCTACGTCTTTTTATAGACGAAGTGATGCCACATTTTGCGATGCGGGAGTACAACGCCCTGCCGAATAAGGTCAACTCTTCGAGATCGAATCCCGATGCTTATACTGGTGAAACCCGCACGGCGAGCGTGGCCGCGGCGAGGAACTAAGCGATGAGCGACGCTATTCCAGGCGCACCCGCGTCAGCAATTGACGGCAATTTTGAGCGTGAAGATGTTCGGCTGCGCTATCGCCTGCAAGGCGATGGACCACATGAACTCATTTGTATTCATGGGGTCGGCTCGTATCTGGAAGCGTGGCAGGGCACAATCAATGAGATCGGGTCGCGCTTTCGCATACTCACGTTTGATCTGCGCGGTCATGGCCAATCGACACTAGTCAAAGGTCGTTATGAAATCGATGATTTCGTAGGTGACACGCTGGCACTCGCGGACCACGTGGGTTTTGACAGTTTCAACCTTGCCGGCTTTTCACTGGGCGGCCTGATTGCTCAACGGCTCGCATTGACGCATCCGCAACGGCTCAAAAGACTCGTGTTGCTCTCGACGGTGGCTGGCCGCACGGCGGAGGAGCGAGCGCGTGTGCTTGCTCGCCTTGCTGCCTTGCAGGCCGGTGACCGGGGTTCGCACTACGATGCGTCTCTCTCGCGGTGGTTGACGGAAGAATTTCAAGCACGTCATCCTCGCTTGATTTCAGAATTGCGTCTGCGTAATTCAAAGAATGATCCGGATTGTTATGCGTCCGCGTATCGCGTTCTTGCGCAGACAGATTTCGGTGGGCTCATTGATCAGATTTCGGCTCCGACGTTAATCGCGACAGGCGAGGAGGACCAGGGATCAAATCCGAGGATGTCTCTGTTTATGCACGAGTGCATTCCCAATTCTCGAGTCCATATATTGCCAAAGCTTCGTCATTCCATCTTGACGGAGGCGCCAGAAAAAGTCGCGGATCTGGTTGGTAGATTTTTGTTGGAAGAGGCTCCTCAGCGCCTGCCTCATTCGGGTCTCTCGTTTGGGGGATACGCAAAATGATCGTCGAAGAGCGCATGTACAGGATTCGCAACGGATGTATGCAGCGATATCTGAAGCTGGTGCGGGAGGAAGGTATCGCAATACAGCAGCCAATTCTTGGCTCGTTGATTGGATATTTCACAACCGAGATTGGTGCGCTGTCACAAGTGACACATCTATGGGCTTACGCCGATCTGGAAGATCGACGCCGTCGTCGTCAGGCACTTGCGGAGGATCCGCGGTGGCAGGCGTTTATTCCTCGACTTTCGGAGAATATTGAACAGGCGGAGAATCGCATCCTGGTGCCAACTGATTTTTCGCCGCTACGTGATTTCGCATCAGTAACTGCGACAGTCTCCCCATCGAAGGAATCGCGATCATGACGGAACGTCTGAAGATAGAGCATCTGTATAAGGTATTTGCTGATCGTCCTGATCCTGCTTTGGAAATGCTGAAGCGCGGTGCGACAAAGTCCGACGTTTTGCGTGACACTGGACAGGTCGTCGGTCTGGATGACGTATCTTTGTCCGTGCCAGCGGGTGCGATGTACATGATCATGGGACTATCTGGATCCGGCAAATCTACGCTTGCGCGCTGCGTGAACCGCCTCAATGAGCCCAGTGCAGGTCGGATTTTGCTCGATGAGACCGACATTTGTACGCTTGGTGAAGCGGATTTGCGAGATGTCAGGCGCAATCGCATCTCAATGGTCTTTCAACATTTCGCGCTTTTGCCGAACCGTCGGGTGATCGAAAATGTCGAGTTTGGCCTGAAATTGCGTGGCATGTCTTCTGCCAACCGTCGGACGCGTGCCGAACAGGTGCTCGAGGTGGTAGGGCTGACACGCTGGGCTCAAAAGATGCCACATGAGTTGAGTGGTGGCATGAGGCAGCGGGTCGGCCTCGCGCGAGCACTTGCGACTGACGCGGATGTGCTCATTATGGACGAGGCGTTCAGCGCACTTGATCCGCTGATTCGAGCAGAAATGCAAGATGAGCTTCTGCGTCTGCAACGCACGCTAAACAAGACCATTCTCTTTATCACGCACGACTTTCAGGAAGCACTCAAGTTGGGCACCCGCATCGCAATCATGTCTGAGGGAAAGCTTGTCCGCGAGGGGACGCCACAATCTATTGTGCTCGATCCGGGGAGTGATTACGTTGCCGCGTTCACGCGTGACGTCGATCGTTCCCGTCTGTTTAATGCGGGTTTCTCGATGACATCACTCGTGCCACTGGTCAGGCGTAGTCAATTCGTGGTGCTCGGGTGCGAAAACGACACGACGGGTTCAGCGTTTGTTATTGACAGTGAACAACGCGTTCTCGGTGTCTTGCCCGCAACGAAGGTCGGCGCCGTGCGTGATGGTGGACCGCTTCCCGCGCTGTCTCCCGCATTCGCATGTGTATCGACCCAGACGCGTCTTATTGATGTGGCCGCGCAGTTTACTCGCGCCGAAACGGTCGGCGTGACAGATGAAATGGGTCGACTGGTTGGGCGGCTAGAGGCGGGGCAGATTCTCGCACGCATCGGCGGCAATGTCGCCAATGGAGCAAGTTATGTTTAAAGCCGACGATCTTGCGGTACTGCCGGTCGCACAATGGATCCAGACTGCCGTTCAGTGGATGGCCATGTACTTAAGGCCCGTTTTCCTCGTCATCAAGTGGCCTGTTCAAAAGTTGCTCGAGGCTAACATCGACGTATTACAGGCGGTCCCATTCCCAGTATTCGTTGTGCTGTGTTCGCTTATTGCATGGCGGCTCGCGGGTAGAGCGTTAGCATGCTTTACCTTCGTTGGCCTAGTCGTAATCGCTATACTCGGTGTCTGGTCGGATGCGATGACCACGCTTTCCCTGATATCCACAGCTATCTTCTTCTGCGCGATATTCGGTATTCCAATTGGCGTTGCATGCGCGCGAAGTGATCGTGTCTGGCGTCTCGTACAGCCCATCCTCGACATCATGCAGACGACCCCTACATTCGTGTATCTGGTCCCGGTTGTGATGTTGTTTGGCGTCGGTACAGTGCCGGGAGAGGTTGCTGTTGTAACGGCAGCAATGCCTCCGCTCATTCGATTTACAAACCTCGGCATCCGCATGGTTGAACATGAGCTTGTTGAGGCAGGGCTAGCGTTCGGTGCGGATCGCAGGCAATTGCTGTGGGAGGTTCAGTTGCCGCTCGCCATACCGACGATTCTAGGAGGACTTAATCAGACGGTTCTGACCGCGATGGTGATGTCGGTAGTGGTGTCGATGATCGGGGCAGAGGGCCTTGGTTTGATCGTCCTGCAAGGTTTGGGACGACTGGATGTCGGGCAGGCCGCGATCGGTGGCATTGCGATCGTGTTGCTGGCAATGATCCTTGACCGCATTACCCAGAAAATCGCACGGGCACGGCCAGGTGGCGGAGGTGCTCTACGGAGCACGGTTGCGCGTCTTTTTCGCGGCGGACGGGAGGATTCCGATGAATCGATGTCCGAGCACCGCGGTCCGAAGGAAGCCTGAGGTTGATATTTCGGTGGCCCGGGGCACGGGTGAGTCTATTAAATTGTCGTCGTGTCGCGACCAATTCCAACAAATGCTGGAGGCTTGATGAAGACGTTTAAAGCGACGTGCAGCGCATTGGCGCTGGCTATTGCGGTGATGGCGAGCGGGGCGGCCCACGGACAGAGCGCGCCCGGGAAAGGTAAAACGATCAAGTATGCTCAGGGCGACAGTTTTGGCGGTAATTACGTTGCGACGCAGATTGTCATGCAAGGAATGAAAAATCTTGGGTACGACGTCAAACTGACCACGATGAACACTACGCTGTTCTTTCAGGCGGTAGCCCAGGGCGATGAAGATCTGGCGACAGATATCAACTTTCCACAGCGTGAGCCCGGCTTCAGGGCTGTTGAGAAGCAGGCGCAGATTATCGGCTCAGGAATGATTTCGGGAGGTGGCATCAACGGCTACCTTATCGATAAGAAGACGGCTGACCAATACAAAATCACAAGCCTGGCCCAATTGAAGGATCCAAAACTCGCGGGACTGTTTGGCACTGACGGCAAGGCTGAATTGGTTAGCTGTGATCCGGGCTGGAGCTGCGGTGACGTTGTCGACTACCAGCTGAACAAGTTTGGATTGAAGAACAATGTTCACGCGGTGCGCGGAAAGTACGAAGCATTGATGGTCGATGCGATAGCGAAGGTGAAGGAAGGGAAGCCGGCGTTTTTCTACGCGTGGAGCCCGTCTTGGACCGTCAACTCGGTCGTGCCCGGCAAAGATGTTGTCTGGCTGCCCACGCCTGAGGATGCGCTGCCGCCAAATGTGCCGAACAAGGGTTCGGCTCTAGTACAGGGCGTTAAGGGTTGTGCCGGCGGTGCAGATCCTTGCCGTATGGCGATGGCGTCATGGAACTGGGGCGCCGTGGGTAACCGTGAATTCGTAACCGCAAATCCCGCTGTACGCTCGCTTATCGAGCAGGTCAAGTTCCCGCAATCGCAATGGTCTGCGTGGGAGTACGAAATCAGCAAGAGCGGTGGTTCCCAGGCGTTAGTCGGCAAGCTTGCAAACGACTGGATCGCGGGAAACAAGACAGTAATGGACCAATGGGTGCAGACAGCCAGCACGGCGAAATGAGCACCTAACGAAACCTCGCTGCAGGATAGACCGGAAGGGCTACTTCTGCAGTCGCTTTGGTCTATACCAGCGGTCCGGTCAGGAGGCAAGTCGTTTGTCGATGAGTGGTGCGAGAAACGCCTGATGACGAGGCGAGCGATAAGGCCGCCGATCCGGGATTGCACAGCGAAAAACAACGGCCAAAGTATGAGGGCGCTGCTTACCATATCTACTTCCTCATCCGCGATCTGACCCGGATGAGGAGGTTGGCGCCGCCTTCCTGCACCTTGGCCATTGCAACTGCAATTACGTGAAGAGCTTTGCTACGCTCGTCATGTTTTCTTTGCCAAATCCTCGCTCTATTGCAACCCGAAATACATCACGGACCGCCGCAATCGTTGGCGCGGACGTCTCTGACCCAGCCGCTTGCAAAGTGTAGCCAAAATCTTTCTCGATCAGCTCTACCGGAAACTGCGGTGCGAAGTTGCCTGCCAGCATGAGTGTGGACAGACGTCCTGCCGCTGCGCTCCACACGGGAGTTTTGGCGACCGCGTCAAGTACGCGTTCGACGTCAGCATCGGAACGCTTCAGCATGCCGATTAGCTCCGCCAACACGGTTACATGAATGCCTAGCAATGTGTTGGTGGCCAGCTTCGCTAGCGCGCCGGATCCGAGGGGACCAACGTGTAGGATGGACGACCCCATCGCCTTGAGTATGGGTTCTGTGTGCGCGAACGTTTCGGCGGCACCACCGGTTAGATAGATCAGTTGAGCGGCTTCGGCCTGTGGAGTGCTACCAGCGACGGGGGCTTCAAGTAGGGAGACTTTGCGCGCCTCCATTCTGGTCCCTAACTCGCGAATCCAATCGGCAGTCAGTGTTGAACTCTCGATAGCAACTGCGCTCGACGACATGCTGTTCAGCGCACCGCTTTCCGGGTCGAGCCACACTTGCCGGGAAGCTTCGTTGTCACGCAACATGGCTACTACAAAGTTCGCGCCAGCAGCCGCTTCCTTCGGTGTTTGAGCTGCCTTCGCCCCTGCGCTGACCAGTGCCGAAGCGGCATTCGGATTGCGGTTCCATACGGTTACGTCGTGGCCTGCCTTTACGAGATTGGCCGCCATACGCGATCCCATTGCGCCCAATCCAAGAACTGAAACGTTTGCCATGATGTTGTTCCTTTAGTCATCTGTCGATCTGGGAAGCAGCCGGTTGGGAGACCAGCCACTTGTTATAAATGGAGTGCATGTGGGTGTACCGCTACAGTCTGTAAAGACTGAGATAATTCATGTGGAGTTAACTCCTCGATGCCAGGCATGGGGCAGTGCGGGCGGCGTTGCCAAGACTTGAGTCGTTGCCAAAGTCATCGGCCGGGATGGCGTTTGAGGAAGACCCCAGCCAAAACCAACGACGCCACCCGCCTTCCACCGGTCAATTCGCCCATCTTTAAAGTTGACGATCCCGGTCAGTTGCCCAACATCGTAGCGATGATGTCGGCCAGTTTTGATGGCGCCTTGAGCTGGCTGATTCACGCGTTTGATCATTGCGACTTGTGGAGTTGAGGTGCCTCAGCGAAGATCGCGTCCTCTATCAGTTCATCGGTATCGCTCGACTGCCTGTTGACCGCTCCACCCGGCCGACTTTGGCAGTTATCGAGTCGAAAGTGGCCAGCTGTGCGGCCGATAGTCATCTGGAGATATTAGACTCGGCGCACAGGCGACAGCAACGCCATATACCCCACGTTTTAGGACACGACCGTCATGCAGGTTCACGCCTCTACCAGCGTCAGGCCGACAATTACGCTTAGCTGCCTACCAGCCGAGCTATCCGGCGTATGGTAAGTTGCCGATGGCGCAAAAACCATGCATATTCGACATAGACCGCAAGTTCGATATCGCCTAACGTAGAGTGCGCTAAAGGAGAATGAAAGTGATCGGTAGACGATGGTGGTTGCCCATAAGTTTGATTGGTGCGGCTATAGCTTTTTTCGTAGGTCATCTATTGCTAACCAAGCCGGATGTGCCAGATGCGACTTTCACGTTGCTGTCTGGGCAACAGGTATCAACCACTTCCAATCTAAGGGGGCATGTCTTCCTTGTTAACTTCTGGGACACAAACTGTTCGAGTTGTATCGCGGAGATGCCCAGTCTGGAAAATACGTATAGGCGGTTCCACGGTTCTGGGCTGGAGTTTGTGTCCGTGGCTATGAGCTACACACCCCGGGATTATGCTGTGAACTACGCGCGGACCCGTCAGCTACCGTTCATGCTTACGCTTGACGACGGAAGCCTGGCTCATGCATTCGGCGATGTTCAACTTACCCCGACAACCTTGGTAGTCGACAGGCAAGGAAAAATTCTCAAGCGATACGTCGGGCCGCCGGACTTCGGGCAACTCGATGATGTCATCGCACACGCTTTGCGTGATCCTGCCAGCAGTTAAGCTGGGTTCATATGGGGAAGACCGGCTGCGACTGGTTAGCGTGCCGGGCCCGTCGATTCGCGGCGCACGAGTTGAATGGGTAACATGTCGTGAACCGGTGCACCCATTCCCCCGGCTCGAATGCGCTCGACAAGGCGTCGGGCGGCGGTTCGCGCCATCGTTTCGACGGGCTGCCGGATTGAGGTGAGTCCTACCAGAGGTGATCCAGCCAAGGGCATATCATCGAATCCAATAACGGACAGCTGTTGCGGCACCGCAATCGCCTGCCTTTTTGCTGCCTCGAGCACACCCAGTGCGATTGTGTCGTTTCCGGCGATGATGCCAGTAACACGGTTATCGTCACTCAACATTGCGATGGCGCTGGAATATCCTGCTTCACTAGTGTAATCACAAAAGACCAACGGCACTGATGCCGGTGATATGCCTGCTTCTTCTAACCACCGAAGCGCCCCTTTGACGCGATCTCGGCTCGTGGATGTGTTTTGCGCTCCCATCACAAGCCCAATCCGCCGATGTCCCAGTTGATAAAGATGTTCGGCAGCAATGGTGCCTGCGTGGACGTTGTCAACCTCCACGGTGTCTACCTGGACGTCGTCGACGGAGCGGACGACGAGTACCAGCGGAATTCCTCTTCTTTGCATTTCTGCCACGACCGGCGAGTCGAGCGTCGCGGTGGCAAAAATCATCCCATCGAGATAACCGTCGATCAACGGTCGAAACGCTAGCAGATTTTCTGGGTCATTCATCGAGTCGATCATCAACATGATCTGATAGTCAAATTCCTGCAGCGCGTCATGGAGATGGGTCAGCAGCAATGTCATGAAGCGGTTATGCAGCGCTCCGACCACTACGCCAATAAGCTTGGTCGCTGATTTCCGCGTGGATCGACCTTGCGATGGGATCCTGTAGCCCAGTTCAGCGGCAACGGCCTGGACTGCGCTACGTGTCTCGCTACTGATTGCCGGGTGACCAGCCAGCGACCGCGAGACCGTAGAGACGGATATGCCAAGGCGCACGGCGACATCTTCGAGCCTGACTTTCGAAGTTTTTGCGCGCCTTGGTGCTCGTGCATCAGTTTGCATAAATTTGCATAGAAAATGGCTGCAGGGACGATACCCCAATTTATTGGGTCTGTGTGTAGGGTAAGTCTGGAGTATTTGCGCAAAATTTGCATAAAAATTTGCGCTACATTTGCATTCAAGCGGCAAGCCCTCTACGCCAGGCAGCCCGCTCCCGTCACCCGCACAAAGGAAATGCAAATGGCAATCCAGTATCTGAAAAACGGTCGTAGCGTCGAAGACTCTACGCAAGACGCGGTCAAGGTCCGTGATGTAGTCACGGGAATCCTCGCCGATGTGGCATCGCGTGGCGATGCGGCGGTCGCTGAACTCTCGGCGAAGTTCGACAACTGGTCGCCGGAGAGCTTCCTGCTGTCGGAAGCCGCGATTGCTAGCTGTGTGCGCTCGCTGTCGCCGGGCCAGCTCGAAGACATCAAATTCGCGCAGGCTCAGGTGCGCAACTTTGCTCAGGCACAACGCGACTCGATTCGTGACGTCGAGGTCGAGACGATGCCTGGAGTGGTTCTGGGCCACAAGAATATGCCCGTCGACAGCGTCGCCTGCTACGTGCCTGGCGGGAAGTTTCCGCTGGTCGCTTCGGCGCACATGGGCGTCGTGACGGCAAAAGTTGCTGGCGTGCCCCGCATCATCACGGCATCGCCGCCAGTTGGTGGGAAGCCGAATCCGGCCGTGGTCGCGGCGATGCATCTCGGCGGCGCCGATGAAATCTACACGTTCGGCGGTGTTCAGGCCATTGCGGCGATGGCACTGGGCACACAGACTATCGACCCCGTTGCAATGGTTGTGGGGCCGGGTAATGCGTTCGTTGCGGAAGCGAAGCGTCAACTGTTTGGTCGAATTGGTATCGACCTGATCGCGGGACCGTCTGAGACTCTTATCATCGCTGACGACAGCGTCGATGCAGAAATGTGTGCGACGGACCTTCTCGGTCAGGCCGAGCACGGCTTTAACACACCGGCGATTCTTCTCACGAACTCGGTGCAGCTGGCAAAGGACACCATGGCGGAGGTTGAGCGCCTGCTCAAGATTCTGCCGACGGCAAACACGGCCGGCGTATCCTGGCGCGACTACGGTGCAGTGATCGTGACGGACACGCTTGAGGAGATGGTCGCGGTCGCGGATGACATCGCGTCTGAGCACGTTCAAGTGATGACGCGCGACCCGGATTACTTCCTGAAGAATATGAAGAACTACGGCGCACTCTTCCTTGGTGCGCGCACCAACGTAGCCTTCGGTGACAAGGTCATCGGAACGAACCACACGCTGCCGACCGGTAAAGCCGCGCGTTATACGGGCGGACTGTGGGTTGGTAAGTTCATCAAAACCTGTACCTACCAGAAAGTCCTGACGGATGAAGCGAGCGCATTGATCGGATCGTATTGCTCGCGACTGTGCGCTATCGAAGGCATGATCGCGCACGGCGAGCAGGCAAACATTCGCGTGCGTCGCTTCGGCAACCGCGACATACCGTATGGCACAGCAGTTCCCGCCTGATTGCTGACAGGGAAAACGTTATGTTACGGACCAAGCCACGGCCTCGAATCGGCTTTCACTGGTTTTGCCAGGTCAACACCCAGTGGAAAGACGTCGATATCTACGGACACGTGAACAACGCTGTTCACTATACGTGGTTCGATACTGCAGTCAATGGATGGCTTGTTGCACGTGGCCTCCTCGACCCAGTAATTGGTAAGGTAGTTGGCCTGGTCGTGCATACGAGCTGCGAGTACTTCGACGAGGTTGTGTTTCCGGACATCGTCACATGTGGACTGTGCGTAACTAGAGTCGGCACGACCAGCATTACCTATGAGATCAGTCTCTTCAGGAACAACAGTAACCAGTCGTTCGCGCATGGCACATTCATTCATGCCTACGTTGACCGGGTTACGCGCAGGCCAGTACAGCTTTCTGGTGATCTTCGCCACGCAGCCCAGCAGATTTTTAGATAACGACGAGGTGTCAACTTTATGGCTAGCTACCGTTCGCCCCCGACTTGCTGCAGCGTTTCGAGTGCTTCCAGAAGCACCGCCTTCGCAGGGCCCTTAAGGTATTTCTTAAGTTCTTTCTCGACTTGAGTCTGTGCCGCACGCCAGTATGGCTCGGCTTCTTTCAACATACGGGTGCCGGCGGGGCTGAGCGCCGCTAGCTTGTAACGCGCATCT
>Ga0157369_10003850_pt1 | contig 17834 bp, 16 predicted proteins | sample C25metaG_FD_113461 | JGI IMG/M metagenome (GOLD analysis project Ga0157369, IMG submission 113461) | Corn rhizosphere microbial communities from Kellogg Biological Station, Michigan, USA - C2-5 metaG | ecosystem: Host-associated > Plants > Roots > Rhizosphere > Soil | place: USA: Michigan... | reverse complement strand
CAGCAAAATCTTGAAGGCCCCTGCCAACGCACGAGGCTCATCTTCTGCCTGATTTCGCCCGAGGCGGATCTGCTGTCAGAGAAGAATCGGATAGCATTAAAACTTGTGTGCATAGATTAGCCCCTCGGGGAGGGAGCTTTTCTATTTTATCTTGTAAGCTGTTATAAAGCTCCCTCTCCTCCGGAGAGGGCGGGGGGAGAGGTGTCCCTTTGGGGAGGGTTGGGGAGGGGTCTGGGTATTACAAAAACATCCCTCCCGAAGCTTCAATCCGCTGTGCGGTGATCCAGCGGGCATCCTCGGTACAGAGGAAGGCTATTACGCCGCCAATGTCGTCTGGTTCGCCAACTCGGCCGAGAGCGGTGCTTTTGTTCATCATTTCTTCCAGTCCGGGATGACTTAGCGCGTGCTGGGTAAAGTCGGTACGGGTAATACCTGGAGCTACTGCATTAGCGGTAATGCCCCTTGAGCCTAATTCTTTGGCCAGGTAACGGGTAAAGACCTCGATAGCGCCCTTCATAGAAGCGTAGGCGATGTAGCCGGGTGTTGAGAAACGGGCAAGCCCGGTTGAGAGGTTGATAATGCGGCCACCATCGGCAATAAAAGGCAGTGCTTTTTGGGTTAAAAAGAAAACACCTTTAAAATGCACGTTAAACAGTTCATCAAAACTTTCTTCGGTCGTTTGCGCAAACGGTGCGGCGCGATCAATACCTGCATTGTTGATCAGAAATTTAAACTGATCCCTGTTCCATTTTTCATTTAACAACGCTTTTAGATTTTCAAAAAAGCCGTCGAAAGATTTCGTGTCGCTGGTATCCAGTTGCAATGCGGCAGCTTTTTGTCCGCTTTGTTCAATTTCTGCAACCACGGCTTCCGCTTCTTCTTTTTTACTGCGATAAGTGATGATCACATCAATACCTTTGGATGCAATATGTTTGGCTGTATTTTTTCCTAAACCACGGCTACCGCCGGTTATTAAAGCAATTTTGTTTGTCGATTCCATGTTTCTTTCTTTTAAGATGACAACACAAAATTGCAGTTAACAGCCGCCAAATTCATGGTGACAGTTTAAGTATTTATGGTGATCAGTTCAGATTAAATGGTGACTCTTTCCGTTTTTGTGGTTAGACGGCTAGCGTAAACCTGTTCGCGGTATTGTTTAGGAGTTAAGCCTTCAAAGCGCTTAAAGAACTTCACAAAGTTAGAGGGGTCAAAAGTAAGGCGGGTGGCAATCTGGGTAACAGAATCTTCGGTATTGGCAAGGAGATCTCGGGCAATGTCCATGATCTTCATTTCAAAAAAATAGCATGGAGCCTTTCCGGTAACGAGCTTAACGGTATTGCTCAAGTGAGTAGGGTGAATATACATTACGGCCGCCAAATCGCGAATCTCGTACATATCCAACGCCTTGCCCGACATAATATCGTCCAGGTGCTTATCAATTTCGCGCAAAAAGTCGGCAGTTATTTCGTGTTGCCTTAACAGAATCTTCTTGGGTAATTTAGCCGGCGTCATTTATTCACCTCCTTTAACACAAACTTACGAAATTAAGTTTTTCACAATTTAGGCGATTTCCTTCTTTTAGTTGCCTGTTCAAAGTTATACTTTGAAGTAAGCGCATTGCCGAGAACCTGTATCGGCAATTTAAAAGGACGGGGATATGTATAGTATCGTCTACAAAAAGAAAGCTTCCCCGTATACTTTTTGCAAAATTCTCTCGCTTGGTAATGTGGTAGTATCAACCTTCATGCTAAGGGGCATTCAGGACATTCCTTCCATATAATAAAAGTAAACATTGAAATACGAATGCACGAAGTGGGCGGCGAACTACAGGTCTAAAACCGCTAGACTTCAACAAAAGAAGACGGATGTTTGATTAATATTTGATGGATAGAAGTCGAAAGGCTTTCGTCGAAAGGTTAAAGAGCAGGTTGTGATACCGTTGACTGGTCTAAAGGTTAAAAAAAATGGGTTATTTTTCGGTCAAAAATGATAGTTGTAATCTGAATGAATGACATTTGTAACAAACTCGTTACCAGTGGATATGATTTTATATTTCTGGTTTTGAAAATATAATAATAAGCTAATAATATGGATTTTATTGAATTCTAAGGTTTTGGGTTTTTAAAGCTGGCAACATCAGCACAATTCAGGGCGTTAAAATGCCGGATTTAAAACTCAAGACATGACGAACAAAATTAAACAAAGCACCCTGCTGATTCTATTGGCGTCTTTTTCTTTAGGATTTGTAAGATGTAAAAAAGACTCATCTGAAGTTCCAGCCGGAACGGATTCCACCTCATTAGCCGCTCATCATTCAGGCGCTGTTAATCTCGCTACTACAACCACCACTACTTCAACTACTGGCGCTTATGACATCACAAAAAGCTTGCCAACTGGTTATGTAAAAGATGGCTCAGTTGACTATACTGCCTATCTGCAGAAAGCTATCAATGCTAATTCAAACATCGTTTTCCCCGCGTTCCCAATTATGGTTGATGATGCAGGTTTGATAGTTGGATCAAACAAAACAATCACTTTTTTAACCGGCTCAAAACTGGTGCTAAAACCTTCTGCTAATGCTAACTATAATATTATCAATGTATTGTTAGCTAATAACGTGACCCTGAACAACCCTGTTATTGTAGGCGACAGATATAAACATCTGGGAACCACCGGCAATTGGGGACAAGGAATTTCGATCAACGGTTCAACTAACGTAACCATTAACAACCCAAATGTAAGTAACTGCTGGGGCGACGGTATGTTTATAGCTCAAAAGAGTGGTATAACCGCACAGAACATCAAAATTGTTAACGCTTATTTGACTCATAACAGAAGAAATGGAATTAGCCTTACTGGTGGTATAAATGTTGATCTAGAGTCGCCTTATTGTGCTTATTCTGACGGTGTGGCACCTTATTGCGGTATTGATATCGAGCCGAATGTATCTACAGACCAGTTGCAGAACATAGTACTTAACAATCCAACAACCGAACATAACGTTGGACCAGGTATCTCAACAGGCTTAAAGCGCATGTATAGCAGCACCAACAAAACCATCGGTATCACCATTGCTAATCATTCCGATCTGGGTTCAGCTGTTGCTTTCCATTCTACAGTTTCATCAACGTATCAGATTGGTTCAGCAACTGTTTCTGGAAATATTAACCTGGTTAACCCGTCCTGGAAAAGAAATACCAACACGGCTATAACAACAGATTTGCTGGTTAACACCATTAAGCTGAACATCAGCAAACCTACTGTTCAGGATATCAATGGTGTAACCCTTACTCAGGCCCAAATAATATCCTTATTCACCTACAAAACCCACATTAACCGTGAGGCTAATTATTCCTTAACCTTCTAAGGTTAGTCTAGTGTGCTGAATATTAACTCGATCTTCGGGTTCCATATGGAGCCCGGAGATTTTTGATTTAAATATACCAGGGCAGTATGTGTCATCTACAGCAAATAGTGGCCTACCTCCTTTACATGCACGCTTATGAAATTAAGTTCTTCACAAATTTAGGCGGTTCCCTTCTTTTGGTAGCCTGCTCAAAAGCATACCCTAAGCTGATCATCTGCGGCTCTGTATAGGCCGTGCCGAAAAATGAAAAGCCTATGGGCAACCCGTGCACCTGTCCCATTGGAACCGTAATATGTGGATAGCCCGCCATAGCAGCCGGAGACGAGAACGAGATACCATTATCATAATCGCCATTGACAAGATCGATACAACACGCCGGACCGTTTGTTACGCCGCAAATGGCGTCCAGCTTATTTTCGGTAAGCAGCTGATCGATAATTAACCTGACATCATGATTGGATTTTTTTAAGGCATCGATATACTCCTTACTGTTAAGGTCGCCTTTGGTTTGCGCCAGCTCCAGGGTTTCCTGTTTAAAGAAAGGCATGGCCTGCGCGGCATGCTGGTTATTAAACGCTATCACATCCTGCAAAGACTTAACTTTTGCATTAGCATTGGCCAGGTATTTATTCAAACCATCTTTAAACTCATACAACAGTACGGCGAACTCCGCTTCGCCGGGCGTTTTCAATTTGGACAACAGATCGATCTCTACTACAGTGGCCCCTTTGGATTTTAAGGTTTCAATTGCCTTTTTGAAGAGATTCACTACGTCGAAATTCCCTTTCAGGAAGGCCTTTTCCATACCTATCCGTTTTCCCTGCAATCCATTGGCATCTAAATATTTAGTATAGTCGGTCAAAGCCTTGCCCTTACTTGATTCGGTATAGGGGTCATTGGGGCCCATGCCAGTCAGTGCGCCCAGCAGAATAGCAGCATCCTTCACAGTACGCGCCATCGGGCCAGCCGTGTCCTGGGTTTTGGAGATCGGGATGATACCCGACCGACTCAACAAGCCCACCGTAGGCTTAATACCAACCAAACCATTAACAGAAGAAGGAGAAACTACAGAGCCATCTGTTTCGGTACCTATAGCTACGGCACACAAGTTAGCCGCTGCGGCGCTGCCGGAACCAGAGCTTGAACCACTCGGATTGCGGTCCAGAATATATGGCATACGGGTTTGCCGTCCCCGACTGCTCCAAGCGCTCGTTGAATGTGATGAACGGAAATTTGCCCATTCGCTGAGGTTGGTTTTACCTAATATTACCGCCCCGGCTGCCTTAAGTTGTTTAATGATAAACGCGTCCTCCCGCGCATGGTGCCCCTCGAGGGCCAGGGAGCCGGCGGTGGTCATCATTTTACCTGTCACATCGATGTTGTCCTTAATCAACACCGGGATGCCATGCAACAGCCCGCGAACCTTTCCGTTCTTCCGTTCCTGATCCAGCGCATCAGCCATAGCGAGCGCGTCGGGGTTTACTTCGATAACGGCATTGAGTTTCGGGCCGCCTTTATCAATATCCTCAATGCGCTTAAGGTATAATTTGGTGATACTGTGCGAGGTGTAGCTACCATCCTTCATTTTCTGTTGAAGCTGATCAATGGTGACCTCGTTCAGTTCAAAATCATCTTCTTTTTGTGCATCAGCGTCGTTGCCTTTTTGCTGTCCGGTGGCAGAGTTACAAGCTGCCGCCACAGATACAGTGGCCATAGCAAGTCCCGCTAAAGATCCGTTCTTAATAAAATTTCTTCTATGCATGGTATTAATAGGTCGGCTAATTATTCAACATTTAAAATAAGCGGAAAGGAGATAAAGTTCATTTCCCAAGAAAAAATAATGCTGCTTTACCTCACATTTTCGTCAGTCTTCAATTTTCGAATGTTTCCGTGTATCCTTCATAGTTAGGTAAATAACCAGGGAAACAGCAATACAAATAGTGACATAGATATAAAACCACTGCTCGTGGCCGCCAAGTTTAAACTTGAGGGCAAACCACTCGGCTGTGCCACCAAAAAGGGAGACGGCTATGGCATAGGGAAAACCAACTCCTAGTGCACGTACTTCAGCCGGAAATAATTCGGCCTTTACTACAGCGTTGATAGAAGTATAACCGCTTACAATTACAAGGGCCAGCATGATGAGCAAAAAAGCCTCCCAAAATTGATGGGTATGGCCAAGCGCGGTCATAATGGAAAAAGTGCTTAAAACACCGAGGACACCAAAGCCTATAAGCAGTGGGCGTCGGCCAACCCTGTCAGACAGCGCTCCGAAAGCTGGTTGAAGCAGCATAAAGATCAAAGAAGTGAGGGCCGAAATAAGCGTGGCCTCTTTTTTGGAGAATCCGGCCGTATCAACCAAAAACTTCTGCATGTAAGTAGTATATGTGTAAAAGGCAATTGTACCACCGAGGGTAAGACCCATAACAATGAGCACTGCTTTAGGATGTTGTGCCAGCGCCTTAAGCGTACCCCGGCCCTGCTGCTTTTCCTTGCTGGTAAAAGAAGTTGATTCGTGCAAACTCCCGCGCAGGTACACTACGGTGATAGCAAGTATGGCTCCTATCACAAACGGTATGCGCCAACCCCAACTATGCAACTCTTTCTCACTCAGAAAAACCTGTTGTAATAAAACTAAAACGGCCAGAGCCACCAGCTGGCCCATAATAAGCGTTACATACTGGAAACTCGAATAAAAGCCGCGATGCCGCCGCTCGGCCATTTCGCTGAGGTAGGTGGCGCTGGTGCCATACTCCCCTCCTACGCTTAAGCCCTGTATAATTCTTGCAATAACCAGTATAACCGGCGCTGCAATACCAATTTGCTTGTAGCCGGGTGTAACCGCTATAAGCAACGAGCCTACACTCATCATCAATACCGAAAAAGTTAACGCGGCTTTACGGCCTTTTCTATCTGCGAAGGTTCCCATTAGCCAGCCGCCGATTGGGCGCATTAAAAAGCCAATGGCAAAAATGCCCGCGGTGTTTAGCAATTGCGCTGTTTGGCTTCCCGAAGGGAAAAATACGGCAGCAAAATAGAGGGAGAAAGCGGAGTAAATGTACCAGTCGTACCACTCAACCAGATTACCCAGCGAGCCGCCAATAATTGACCAGATACGGTGAGTAGTAGTAAATTGAGGCGAGGTAATAGCTTCCTGTTGCATAGGTTAAGGATAGATCAAGCAGAAAGCAAGGTAAAAAATATTGATGTCAGGAACGGCATCAATAACAAAAAACAATTTTAGCCAATGTGCAACAAATCAGGGGCGTAGATATGGTTCACAATGTCGTGTATCTTTTCATCCAGTTCCAGCACGGCGGCTTCCATCATACGCAGGCTCTCTTTATGGTCACATCCATCACCTTCCAACTTAATAACATTCATGAGCCCTAAGATTGAAGCAACCGGTCTCCTGAATTCATGCGACTGAACATAGGCAATTTTCCGAAGCATTTCATTTTGTCTGGTCATTCGTTCTTCAAACTTTATTTCAACATTTTTAGCTTCCTCAAACTGGCCCCGCAAGAGATGCAATGAATGGTCAAGTTCAAAAATATGGACCGCCTGCTTCGAAAGAATCTGCAACATATCAATCTGACACTGATTTAACTGTCTTGGCTCGGTATCAATTACACCAAGTGCGCCTATGCTTATCCCGTCGTAAGTCTTCAATGGCACGCCGGCATAAAACCGAATACCTTCATCTTCGGTAAGCGCGAGGGTATCAGCAAACTGTTCATCAAGCTGCGTGTCAGGAATAATCGTTATACGATCGTACCCGATCACATGTTGACAGAAGACCTCTTCATAAATGGTTACCGTCGCCGATGTACCGGTCCAGAACGTCTGATATGCGCCATCTTGATCCACCAGGGTGAGTAGCGCAGTTGGTGTTTGGCAAATTGTTGCTGCCAGCAGGACCAAGTCCCGCAGCTCGGGTTCTTTGCTGATCTCTAATTTCAAAAACCGATTTGCAGCTTGTAATCTTTGCCGCTCTGTATTTAGCATTCGGTAACGTTAATACTAATAAAACCTATTGTTAAAGTTCAAGGACAGGAAATGAAATGCAAATATTCTTCCAACAGCGTAACAAACAGCCATATCAGTCATTGTTTTATATTACAAATTTAGAAACATGCCCTTTAGTTAACCCAGATAGCTTTTAGCTTCAGTCCAGCTAAAACCATCCGTTACGAATCGTTGTTTCAGCAATGAGCTTTGGGGAATTTTTTTCAATTAAGTAAGGGATTAAATTACCCGAATTATAATTTAAATGTCATGAACACAATAAAACTGGGCTGGGGCGGCCTCGGCAACATGGGCAATCCAATGGTTAAAAATCTGTTGAAAGCGGGTTATCCGGTAAGCGTTTGGAACCGTACTCCTGAAAAGGAAAAAGAAGCAACAGAAGCCGGTGCAACAGCTGTTGACAGTCCACGTCAGCTAACCGAAGCAAGCGACATCATTCTGGTGATGGTGTCAAACGATCAGGCAGTAAAAGAAATCTTCATCGGCACAGACGCCCTCCTTGCTAATGATTGCGCAGGAAAGCTCTTTATAAACATCAGTACAGTATCCCCCGATACTTCGAAGATAGTGGCTGAAGAATGCGGTAAAAAGAACGCCGGTTTTGTAGAAGCACCAGTTTCCGGAAGTGTTAAGCCCGCTCAGGATGCTACCTTGATTATACTTGCAGGCGGAGCAGACCACGATTTTGAGAAAGCAAAACCGGTACTTGAAAAATTGGGCAAAATGGTAATGCACTTAGGCCCTGTAGGCGCGGGCAGCGCAGCAAAGCTCGCCATCAATTACCTGCTTGGCCTAAACTTGCAGGGACTGGCAGAGACCGTGCTGTTCGCTAAACAAAATGGTGTTAATACCGAGGATATGCTTACCATCATCAATGAGGGCGCAGTGGGTAATGGTATCACCAAAGGGAAATCGGAGGCTGTTTTAAACAACCAGTTCCCAGCTGCCTTTGCGTTAAAACATTTAGCCAAAGATTTGAGGCTGGCGCGCGAGCAGGGTCTCCGCAGTCCCTTGAGTGAGCCATTGTACAACAGCTACAAGGAAGCGATGGAAGAAGGCTTGGGGGATGAGGATGCAATGGCGATTATGAAATATCTTGATAATAGCTACGCATCTTTCTCTTAGCACGGCTTTGTCCCGGACATGCACAAACTCGCTGTCGTTTAACAAATTATTCATCGCCCAACAAAATATTTAACATAACAAGCCGGGCTGCTCATTTGTATAAATAATTATGATTGCGATAAGAGTAAATCAGCAAGCCGCCGATATTAATGTGCTACAACTCGACCGGATTGACCAAAAGCCGCCTTTTCCGGAAGAAGATGAAATGATTATTGAGGTAAAAGCAGCGGGTGTAAATCCAAGCGACGTGAAAGGGACATTGGGCGCCTTTCCAAATGCTGTATGGCCGCGCATACCGGGCCGCGACTTTGCCGGCGTTGTTGTTGACGGCCCTGCCGAACTACTGGGCCGCGAGATATGGGGCTGCGGCGGCGACCTTGGCATAAAACGCGATGGTACCCATGCCAGCTATTTAACATTGCCCGTAGGTGCATTCAGCGCGAAACCCGATCAGCTTAGTTTTGAGGAAGCGGGCGCTGTAGGTGTACCTTTTATTACCGCCTACCAGGGGTTTGTACGCTCAGGTTTTCCGGGAAAAAAGGACACAGTTTTAGTGATGGGCGCTGATGGCAAAGTGGGACAGGCGGCCATTCAGCTGGCTTCGCAATATGGGGCTGCTGTTATTGGTGTGGTACGAAATGGCGCATCCTATACCGGACATGTGAATGGCGAATTGAAACTGATTGACAGCACCGTAACTGACGTGGCCGAAGCGGTACAGGAATACACCAAAGGCCGCGGGGCCGACATTGTTTTTAATACCGTAGGTAGCCCGTATTTCGCCCAGGCGAATAAGTCAATGGCTTTTAATGGTACGCAGGTCTTTATTTCTACCATAGACAAGTCCGTTTCGTTTAACATATTTGAATTCTACCGGGGCCAGCACAGTTACGTTGGCATCGACTCGCAGAGCATTGACAGCGTATCAGCCGCCAGAATTTTTGATGACCTGCGGGATGGCTTTAACATGGGAACATTGAGACCGTTTAAAATTGATGACGAACATACTTTTGAACTGAAAGACGCTTTACAGGCCTATAAAAAAGTGATGAGTGGGGTGAAAGAAAGAGTGGTGCTTAAGATGGAAGAATAACCTCACCCAAACCCTCTCCAGAGGAGAGGGCTTTTGAATGTTTACCAGCAAGATGGCGGAGACGTAGCGAAGTAGAAGTATCCCCAATGCATTGGGACCAATCTTTTACCCTGCTATTGCACCCTCAAGCTCTGCTTCTGCAAAATCTTGAAGGCCCTTCCCAACCCTTCAGTCCACCATCTTCTGCCTGATACTTCCGAAGCCGTTTTGCTACGCTTCGGGCATCCCCTTTTAGACACTTTTACTTCAGCATCCCATAACACTCGTTCGCTATTTCCAACTCCTCATTGGTAGGCACGATGAATATTTTCACTCTTGATTCCGGGGTATTAATTTCGCGTAATCCTGGTTTGCGAATGCTGTTTTCTTGATCGTTAAGATTGATGCCGAGGTACTCCATGTTGGTGCATACTCTCCGGCGTACATCAGCGTCGTTCTCTCCTACTCCGGCTGTGAATACAATGGCATCGAGGCCGTTAAGGGCGGCTGCATAAGCACCGATATACTTTTTGATACGGTAGGCATACATCTCGCAAGCCAGTTCCGCGTTTTTGTCGCCCGCGTGGATAGCTTTGGTCACATCGCGCATATCGCTGTAGCCGGTTAAACCCAACATGCCGCTTTGCTTATTGAGGAGGTTGTTTACCTGGGCAATGTCATAACCTAACTGGTTAACCAGGTAAAAAATAACCGTTCCATCAATATCTCCGCATCTTGTTCCCATAATCAACCCACTCAGCGGACCAAATCCCATGCTGGTGTCAATACACTTGCCGGCATCTACGGCTGCCATGCTACAGCCATTACCTAAGTGAATGGTGATTAATTTGGCGTCAGGTTTTCTCATGTACTCCATTACCTGGCGGCTCACATAATTATGGCTGATGCCATGAAAGCCGTACACTCGGATATGATGTTCCGTGTAAAAAGAATCGGGTATGGCAAAACGATACGCCTCAGCTGGCATCGTTTGGTGGAACGCGGTATCAAACACCGCTATTTGTACCGCATTACTAAATATCTTTTCGGCTACTTCTATACCCCGGTAGCCGGATGGATTGTGCAGGGGTGCAAGCTGAAAAGTATGCTTCAACTTTTCCTTTAGTTCGGCAGTGATCACGGTTGTCGATGTAAAGGTATCCCCGCCATGAACAATGCGATGGCCCACCGCCTCAATTTCTGAAGGTGCGCCAATAACGCCATTAACAGGGTCGGTTAAAAGGTTAACCACCTCACGCAACCCTCCGGCATGATCGTCAATTTCTGGTTTCAGGTTAAAAACCAGTTCCTCATCGCCCTTAAAAACCCTATGGGTAATAGTGGGATGATCAAGCCCGATCCTATCCACCAATCCGCTGCAGACCGGTTTTTCAGAGGGCATTTTAAACAGCTGATATTTGATGGAGCTACTTCCTGAGTTGATAACGAAGATGTTCATGTGAGTATCTGAAACAAAATAAAAACGTTTATTTACTATCCTGGCACTGGATGGCAGTAATGATCACCGTGTTGAAAATATCATCAACGGTACAACCGCGGCTCAGGTCATTTACCGGTTTATTTAATCCCTGCAGCATTGGCCCAATGGCCAGCGCGCCGGTTTCGCGCTGAACGGCTTTATAGGTATTGTTACCCGTATTAAGGTCGGGGAAGATGAGCACGCTTGCCTGGCCTGCAACTTCAGATCCCGGCATTTTGCTTTGACCCACAACGGGGTCAACAGCTGCGTCATACTGAATGGGGCCTTCCACTTTAAGATCAGGCCGTCTGGCTTTTACTATTTCTGTAGCCTTACGCACCTTCTCCACATCCTCGCCCTCGCCTGAAGTTCCGGATGAGTAGGAAAGCATGGCAATGCGCGGCGCTATGCCGAAACGTTTACTGGTGTCAGCAGATGAGATCGCAATCTCTGCCAACTGCTCTGCCGACGGGTTGGGATTAACGGCACAATCGCCGAACACGGAAACACGGTCTGGCAGGCACATGAAGAATACTGACGAAACGATGGATATACCGGGCTTGGTCTTCACAAACTGCAGCGCCGGCCTGATGGTATGCTGCGTGGTATGCACTGCTCCGGAAACCATACCATCAGCGTGGCCCTTGTACACCATCATGGTACCAAAGTAAGATACGTCGGTCATCATATCGGTCGCCATTTCCATGTTTACGTTCTTGCTCTTACGGAGCTCATAAAGTGTATTCACGTAATCCTGGTAATAAGGTGACTGAGGCGGATTAACGATCTTTATTCTGGCCGGATCAAACTCCAATCCCAGCATTTTAGCTGTCGAAAGGATTTCATCGGGGTTGCCCAATAAAGTGAGATCCACTATATCCTGCGCGGCCAGCCTTACAGCAGCCTTTAAAATCCGCTCGTCGTTGCCCTCGGGCAGTACGATATGTTTTTTCTCGCTCCTGGCCCAGTTGGTTAACTGGTATTGGAACATGCGTGGCGTAATGCCGCCGGGTTTGAAAGTGATCATCCTTTCGTCCAGCGTCTTAATATCCACGTATTTATTAAAAGTGTTAATGCCTAATTCTATTTTGGCAGTACTACCAGGCGTTATCCGAGAGCGCACATTGGCTATTTTGGCAGTAGTTTCAAACGTTCCGGTTTCAACAGCTACAATGGGCACAACAGATTGAGAACCTTCAATCAGTCTCATAATAGGTTCCTCGGGCAAACTGCCTACGCTCAGTACAATACCTGCCACCTTGGGGTAGCTGGTTGCCATGTTGGCCTGCAGTGCTGCAATAACAATATCACCACGGTCGCCGGGGGTTACAATCAAAACATTTTCACGCAGGTAATTCAGAAATTTAGGTACCTGCATGGCGCCGGTCACAAAATTATCAACGGGGTTTGAAAGCCGCTCCGCGCCAAACAGCAGTTTACCGTGAAGCTGGTCGCAAATCTCTTTCATGGTAGGGCTTTCCAGGCTTTGATCATGAGGGATTACGGCGATGATCATCCCGTCGCCAATCTGACTGCGCAGCAACTCCTGCACATCTTTAACCTGATCAGGGTTAACCTTATTGGCGATAACGGCCATCACCTGCACCTCTCTCGATTCAAAATTGCGCATGGCGGTAACCGCTGCACTGATTACCTGCGCTGTTGTTTTATGATAGCCCGAGATCACGATAATGGCCGGTGCAGCTAAGTTTTTGGCGATCAATACATTCACCTCAAACTCAAAAGCCGAACCCTCGCCTTCATAGTCCGTTCCCTCAATTACTGTAAAATCATCATGATCTTCCAGGCGTTTATATTTGCGGATGATGGTATCGATCATTTCGCCCTGGTTGCCAGTTTCCAACAGGTGTATAGCATCTGGCCAGGTAAAGGCATAGCTATCCTCGTAAGCAAGGGGCAGATCAAAATACTTTAGAACAGTTTCGATGTGAGCATCCTTTTGATCATGCTCCTGCGAGTGGATGATGGGCTTGAAATAACCTATTTTTTGCGCCTTACCCACCAGCATGTTAACCAGGCCGAGGGATACGATTGACTTGCCGCTATGCGGTTCAACGGTAGCAATAAAAACTGATTTAATCATGAAATAAATGCGTTATAGGTTCTGTAGGCACTAATACGGGCAAAGTAGTTATAAAGAACTTATCTGCAAAAATTAAACTGCCGAAATATTCTTCGCCTCAATAAAAATCCTTTTAACCTCAGGATACTTACCACGGATTGTGGCTTCTATACGGTTAACCACCTCAGGGAGTTCGCTGCTACCAATATCCTTGAACTGAACATCCAGCGCCATCAAAATTTCGTCGGGAGACATTTGCATGGTTAAAGGCGGTTTTAGATCCACCACGTCCGGATCATCGCGCACTAATTTGCATACGTCTATGAGCATATCTCTATCGGCGCTTGCCCCAACCAAAAGAGCGCGACTTTTATTAACAATCAGGATCGCCACCACACAAAGCACCAGTCCGATTAGCACAGAAGCCAAACCATCAAACATGGGGTTGCTAAACACATGCGTAAACAGAACGCCCAAAAAAGCGATAATCAGACCTACCAGAGCGGCGGCATCTTCATAGATCACGGCGAATAGCCCCGGGTCCTTACTACACCTCAGTTCTACCCAAAATCCCCGGTTACCTTCTTCGTGCAACAGACCTCGGATGCCTATAACAAACGAGATCATTTCAAAAACAAAGGAGCCGCCGAGCACTACATAACTCCACAGCGGATTACCCGGCGGTTCGGGGTTTTCGAGGTGATTAATACCTTCATAGATAGACATTCCACCACCTAAACCGAATATGAGAACGGATACAATCAGCGTCCAGAAGTACAACTCTTTGCCATGCCCAAAGGGGTGTTCCAGGTCGGGCGGTCTTTTGCTGCGGCTCATGCCGAGCAACAGCAGCAACTCATTACCTGAATCAACCGTGCTGTGAATCGCTTCCGAAAGCATGGCCGCGCTGCCGCTTAATGCCGCTGCAATAAACTTTAACAATGCAATACCGGCATTGGCAATAAGTGCCCCATAAACGGTTGATTTGGAATGATCGGCCATTAAAAGTTACCCCTATTTTTTACAACTTCTTATTCTAACACTGAATAGTAAAAATTGATTGAATTCTGGAGGACGTTTCTCTCTACAACACTTCTGCCTTGATAAACTTCCAGAAACCTTCGGCATCCTTAATATAGGATACACCGTATTTCTGGCCTTCGGCACTCATCTCAAAGAATAGGGTATTTGCCGACGGATCATCAGGAATAAAACGCGGAAGTATACTATCGGCAATCATTTCAAGGTGGGCATCCTCGCTTTCAGGTTCATCAACAACCGGTTGTGGCAGCGGCGGTAACGGAAGCCAATGGGTTACCACAGTGGTTACATCTTCTGCAGCCGGTTCGGGGTAAACAATACGAAGAATAAAGCGCGCGCCGGGCACGTACTCCAGCACGTATGGCACTTCGCCATTTAGCAAACCAACAACCTGGGTAGGTTCATTAACATCAGGCAAACGCTCGTTTACAGCAATCCAATTCAATTGATAACAGATTAGGCTGTAAATTTAAGGCTAACGATTCAATTTCCTTAACACCTTCCTGATATACTGTCCGGCGGGCGTAAGTTGATCTTCTGTCCAGCCGCCATCCACAGGCGCGCCAGGCTGAAGCAGTGCTGTAGTTTCCTTTTTATCGGTAATGTTCCAATTGGCCCAGCTCAGTTTGTTACGTTCGAGCCAGTTTAGCCAGTTCTTTGTTTTATCACGGTCAAATTCGCCATTACCATCTGCCTCTCCTACGCCCCATTCGGATACAATAATAGGCAGGCCTTTCCGCAGCGCCTTATCTGCTTTAGCCATCAGCTTTTCCTGATGAGAAGGATCGGAAGCATAAAAGTGAAAGGAATAAGCGACGTTACTAAACCCCGTTATCGGCGCATCGGCCACCACATCAACATCCTGATCCCAATGTGGGCTGCCGACTACAATAAGACCGTTAGGATCATATTTTCGTATCTCGGTGATCACTTGTACGGCATAATCTTTTACTACACCCCAGCTTACGCGTTCCGGCTCGTTCCATATTTCATAAATGATATTGGGTTTGCCTGCGTACCGTTTGGCCATCTCTGCAAAAAAAGCCTTGGCCTGCGGAATATGGAGATGGGCGTTATGGTCGTGCCAATCGAGTAATACATAAATATTATCTTTCAAGCCCTCATCAACAACAGTTGTAATGAGATTCTTTTGCCCTTCGGGATCATCCACGTAACCGGCAGCAGGCTGTACAGCAATGGGCACACGGATAAGGGATACTTTGAAATCCTTCACCAGCCAGTCAACCACGGCCGGGTTATCATATTTCCTACCTTGCCATATGCTCCACGAAAAACTAATGCCACGCAATTGAGGCGGCTCGTTGTTTTTGTTAACTATGATACCATTACGGACCTGCAAAGCGCCGTTTATATCCAGCGGTGTAGGTGTAGACTGGGCCAAAGCTGATCCACATAAGGCAAATATTAATAATAGTGTCGCCGTAATTCTTCTCATCAATACAATAATAGGCCGGCGTAGTTTTTATTGCCAAAAGAGCTTCATTAATGCGCAGTTTTTGTAAAAATAGTACAAGTTAGGCAAGCGCCTCAAAAAGCATCAGTTGTTCGTCGTCAGATTCTATCTCTATTATTTCTTTAAACCGGAAACCGATCTTGTTCAGCAACCTTACAGATCTTTCATTATCGGCCAGGGTAATGGCAAGTATTCTTTTCAATCCTAAAGTTTTAAAAGCATATTGAAGTGTGGCTCCGGCAATTTCAGTACCGTAGCCCTGGCCCTCGTACTCGGGCAAAAGGGCATAGCCTATATCCGGGGCATCAAGGGTATCGCGCTTTAAGACACCGCACATGCCTATGGGGACATTGGTATCTTTCAGCATCACTATGGAGAGGCCATAGCCGTTTAGCTCATAACTTTTTATCGGCCCGTTTAACAGGTAGGCTTCGGCAGCTTCGACGGACTTAATATTGCGGTCGCCGATGAAGCGCAGCCATGTATCCGTATTAACCAGCTGGAGAATAAATGCGGCATCATTTACAGTAAAGCTGCGCAATAGCAATCTTTCGGTTTCCAAAATTTTCGGCATTTCAAAAACGGACTAAGCAGCAGCAAGATATGCAATCTTCTGTTAAATTAGCCTGAGTGAACCTCAAAGCCCAGATATTAAAAGAAAACTCGCGAGCGAACAACGAGCTTGTCAAAAACTGGGTGGGTGATGACGTCGGCAGGCTTGAACAGCTGATGCAATTGTTCCTTAATGACGAATACCGGGTGGTTCAAAGAGCAGCCGGTATGATCAGTCTCATCGCCGAGGATCACCCCGTGATGATTCAGGCCTGGTTGCGCCCAATGATCGAAAAAGTAAATCAAGCTAACGCCCCTGTAGCTGTAAAACGAAATGTGGTGCGCCTGATGCAGTTTGTGGAAATCCCTGCCTATATACAGGGCGAAGCGATGAACCTGTGCTTCAGGCTGCTGACCGATCCAAAAGAAACGGTGGCTGTCCAATGTTTTAGCATGACAGTGCTGTTTAATCTTTCAAAAACATACCCCGAAATAAGTCGAGAACTAAAAATGATAATTGAGGGCCATATGCAACACCAAGTTACAGCGGGCTTTTTGGCGAGGGCGAAAAAGATACTGGCTTGTTTGAAATAAGCCCATCATCCTACAGACAACTACTTTTCTTCCTGAACTCAATCAGGCTACCCTTATCAGCGGCTGTTAAATTTTACCTATGTTAGCGCCAACCAATTACTAACATGAAAACGGTAATTACTTCATTTATCATAACGCTTATTGGTCTATCCGCGGCTGCGCAAAAACCTCAGCTAATCAGCACTACAGCAGAAAAACAGTGGATTGACGGCTCTAACCAACTAAAAATAGGTAAGGGCATCCAGGCTGATATCAAAATTGATCCTTCGCAAACCTTGCAAACTGTTGATGGATTTGGCGCCTGCTTTAATGAACTTGGATGGACTTCGCTAAAGGCCTTGCCTGCAGCAGACCGCGAAGAGATTTTGCAGGAACTGTTTAAACCGGGCAAAGGGGCAAACTTTAATATTTGCCGTATGCCGGTGGGTGCTAATGATTTCTCGCACGATTGGTATTCTTACGACGAAACGCCGGATGATTTCGAAATGAAGCACTTCTCCATCAGTAATGATGAGCAGACGCTTATCCCCTTCATTAAATCGGCTCAAAAGTATAATCCCAAACTCCAGTTGTGGGCCTCACCGTGGAGCCCGCCGCAATGGATGAAATATAACCATCATTATGCTGAAGCGGCTTACCCGTCGAATGCCTCAGTGAGCAACGGTATAAAGCCGGATCAGTTAGGGAAAGAAGGCCAGAATATGTTTATCCAGGAACCGAAATATTTTGAAGCTTATGCCCGGTATTTTTCCATATTCATTCAAAGCTACCGTCGTCAGGGAATCAGGATCGGTATGGTAATGCCACAAAACGAGTTCAATTCGGCCCAGGTGTTTCCAAGCTGCACCTGGACGGCGGCTGGGCTGGCGAAATTCATTAGCTATCTTGGTCCCTAAATGCAGAAATTGGGCGTTAATGTATTTTTTGGCACCATGGAACGAGCCAACGCAAAACTGGTAGACACCATACTTACTTCGCCGCTTAGTAAAGACTATATTAAGGGAGTCGGTTTTCAAT
>Ga0157369_10003849_pt1 | contig 17835 bp, 18 predicted proteins | sample C25metaG_FD_113461 | JGI IMG/M metagenome (GOLD analysis project Ga0157369, IMG submission 113461) | Corn rhizosphere microbial communities from Kellogg Biological Station, Michigan, USA - C2-5 metaG | ecosystem: Host-associated > Plants > Roots > Rhizosphere > Soil | place: USA: Michigan... | reverse complement strand
GTCAGACCACCGCCCAGATCCTCGGCGCCCAGCAAGCCAAAGCGGCTCGTATGATAGTGATCCTCACCGACAACGCTTTTAGTGCCGGCGTTGCCGCCCCAGCCGTAATACACGCCCGTGTCTACCAAACCATAGAGCGTCACCGAACTCGTTGGAAGCGAAACAGGAGCGCTTTGGGGCGCTGCAGCGCTCTGCGCAAACGCCTGCCCACATACGAGTGACCCCACCAGACCTAACCCCGCAGCCGTCTTTCTCATCTCATCACCTTTGAAATGCACGTAGTCGCTGATGCCGACCTCATGCCGTATATAAATTGTTGTCTTGCTGGCAAACAATGTATTTGTACAAAAACAGGCTGTGTAATTAGGGTAAACCCGTTATTTTTTATGCTTACGCTTACTGAGCGTGGTCTTTCGGCCGCCCGGTGGGCATCAGCGGGCAATTTTCCTGTTTGCCTATGGTTTTTACTAATGTTGCGTCCAACGTACGTAATCTCGCCGGGGCGTCTGCAATGAAGCCGCAAACCGGCGCACGCATCTCGCTGCGAACTCGTCGAAGCGCGTTGCGGGATGCAGGGAAAGGGGCCATACAGGAGCGCCGGGGAAGGGAATGCGGCGCACGGCTGGTTCGCCGGGCCGGAGCGGGTCGGCCCGGTTTCAGACATGTCAATTGCGAACTACCGGGTAGCAAGCCCAAGTAGTGCGCGAGCCTCAGCGGCAGTCGCCACTTCACCGCCAAGGATGCCAAGGAGGCTTGCGGCCTGCTCAACCAGCTCGGCGTTATCGCGGGCGAGTTCGCCGCGCCGGATATAGACGTTATCCTCGAAGCCGACCCGTACATGGCCACCCAACAGGAATGACTGCGCAACCATAGGAAACTCCATGCGTCCCAGACCGAATGCCGACCACTGACATCCCGCGGGCAGGATCGACTTCAGATACGCCAGAGTGGTCGTCGTCGAAGCCGCACCGTATTTCACCCCCGTCACCAGCTGGAAGAGATGTGGGCCCGGGATGGTCCCGTCGGCGATCATGTCGTTCGCCATGTGGATGTCTCCGCTGTCGAACACTTCGATTTCTGGCAGCACCCCGGCATCGACAATCAGCTTTGCCATCTTGCGCACATTTTTCGGCGTGTTGATTACAACATTGGCGCCCGAATTCATCGTGTTGAAATCAAGCGAGCAGATATCGGGCTTCAACGCTACGACGTGAGCCACGCGGTTTTCCGGCAAGGTCAGCGTGCTGCCCTCTGCCGCCACCTTCGGATCATGATCACTTGGCGAGAATCGTCCGCCCTCGCCCGTTGTCAGGTTGATGATGAGATCCCTGTTCACCTGACGGATCCTGTCCATCACTTCGCCGTACAACTCGGTTCGCATACTGGGCCGTGCAGTCTCGGGATCGCGCACGTGAATATGGACGACCGCAGCGCCGGCGTTCGCTGCGTCGAGCGCTGCCTGCGCAATTTCGGCCGGCGTAACCGGCAGCCTCGGATGATGTTCGCGGGTGACAATGTTGCCAGTCAGTGCGCAGGAGATGATTGTCTTTGCCATGGTCGGATTCAAGCAGAAGCGGTAATGGATGCAAGCGCTGCGTCGAGAGACTGCGAAGTGATCTCCACAATGTCGTCAAGCTGTGCTTCCTCGATGATGTAGGGCGGAGCGAAGAGGATGTGATCGCCGCGCACGCCATCTGCGGTGCCACCCGACGGGTAGCAGGCCAGTCCGCGCGACTGCGCTTCCTCCTTGATGCGCTCGTTAAGCTTGATGCCCGGCTCAAACGTCTTTTTCGTCTCGCGGTCGGCCACCAGTTCGAGCGCCCAGAACAGTCCGCGGCCCCGGATGTCTCCTACATTAGGATGGGCTGCGAACCGGTCGCGCAGTTTCGTCTCAAGCGCATCCCCCATCGTCTGCACGCGCTGGATCAATCCCTCGCTTTCGATGACCTTCTGGACGGCCAGAGCTGCGGCACACGCTACTGAGTGCCCCATATAGGTGTGGCCATTTGCAAGCGCATTGCTGCCCGCTTCAATGGCGTTAATGATTCTGGCGTTCGCAAACACACCACCGATCGGCTGGTAACCACCACCCAGCCCCTTGGCGACAGTGATGATGTCAGGGACTATGCCTTCCTGTTCACAGGCGAACCGCGTGCCTGTTCGGCCCATGCCACTCATGATTTCGTCGAGGATCAGGAGAACGCCGTACTTGTCGCAGATCTCGCGCACGCGCCTGAAGTACCCCGGCGCGGCAGCCAGGCAACCGGCCGTTGCACCCACGACGGTCTCCGCGATGAAGGCATTCACGTTGTCCGGCCCGAGACGCAGGATTTCTTCCTCAAGCAGATTTGCAGAACGCAGGCCGTACTGATCCGCCGTTTCGTCTGCACGCTGATAACGGTACGCGTAGCTCGGGTCGATGTGAGTCACCGAGTCGCTCAGCAACGGAGCGTAAGGGGCCCGACGGCGCTCGTTACCGCTTACCGACAGCGCGCCAAGGGTATTGCCGTGATAGCTCTGCTTGCGGGAAATCACATATCGGCGCTGGAGTTGGCCGACTTCAACCCAGTACTGACGGGCAAGCTTCAGCGCGGTTTCCACTGCGACAGACCCGTCACTCACCGTGAGAAACCGCTCGATTCCTTTGGGCGCACGTGACACCAGATAGTCGGCCAGTTCTTCGCTTGGCTCGGTGGTAAAAAAGGAGGTGTGTGCCGACGGCAACGTCCTGATCTGCCTGATGACAGCATCAATGACGGCCGGATGACTGTGGCCAAGACAGGAGACTGCCGCTCCGCCAGAAGCGTCGAGGTACTTGCGACCTTCGCTGTCGTACAGATAGACGCCCTCGCCGCGAACAGCCACGGGGAGTTTCGAGTTGAGCTTGCGGTGAAGAAAGTGGGTCATGTATCGGTTCCTGAACAATTTGAGCTTTTTGACAATGAGCAAATTCTGTGTTTATATGCAAACAAGAATAGCATGCGATTTACGCCGCTGTCTAATGAACTAAATTGGGTGTTTTCCATAGGTGCCGACGTCGGCACGACGGAGGAGCAGAAATGACCAGTCCGTTGTCAGGAATAAAGGTGCTGGACCTGACGCATGTCCTTGCAGGCCCGTTCTGCACCTACATGCTTGCGGTGCACGGAGCCGATGTACTGAAGATCGAGGATCCCCAGCGTCCCGACGGCGTGCGCGGACGCGGCGCTGACGCTGGTCTGAACAAGCAGCTGATGGGTACCAACTACCTTACGCAGGGCGCAAACAAGCGCGCAATGACGCTGAATCTAAAGTCGCCCGAAGGGCGGCGCATATTCAAGGCGCTCGCCAGCAACGCAGATATCGTGGTCGAAAACTATCGCGCGGGGGCAATGAGCGAACTTGGACTTGGGTATGAGCAGCTCAGCGAAGAGAATCCAGCACTGATCTATTGCTCCATGACGGGATTTGGCCACGGCGGGCCTCGCTCCAGCGTCAACGCTTACGACAATACGATCCAGGCTGCGTCTGGTCTTATGGCTATGACCGGCCTGCCGGGCAGTGGTCCGATCAAGGTCGGCGCGTCAATCATTGACTACGCGGCCGGGCTATCGGCTGCCTTCGCGGTCACGCTTGCCGTGACGCAACGCCACTCAACAGGTCGTGGCTGTCACATCGACGCATCAATGCTCGACACCGCAATGATGCTTATGGGCACGCAGGTCACAGCGCACTACGCCGGCGCGGCGGCACCGGTGCCAAAGGGCAACAATCAGTCCGAGTCAGGGCTTGGTTGCTATGACGCGGCAGACGGCAAACTGATGCTTGGCGCTTTCAACGCGCGGCAGCATGAGCGGCTGTGGTTCGCTTTGAATCGGCCTGATTTTGCCGCGCTATCAAGCTGGGACGAGATGCACGCCCATGCCAATACCATGCGCGAGGTTCTGATCAAGGAATTCGCGACGCGCACGGTGGACGACCTTGAATCGTGGTTGCACGATCTGGGCATTCCGGCGGAACGCGTGCGCACCATCGACGAAGGCCTCGCCATCGTTGAGGAGCAGGGACGTCGCCTCACCGCAGAGCTGGCAATCCGGGACAGCGAAGACAAACCTGTGCGCGTGCCTGTTGCGCCGTTCACGCTATCCCGTGGCACTGCCGAGATCCGTAGTACTCCCCCTGTTTTTGGCGAGCATACCGACGAGGTATTACGAGACCTTGGCTATGACCGCGAAACCATCCTTGGCTTGCGCGCGATGGGGGCCGTATGACGCTACTGAGTCCGTCCACCGTGGACAGTGTTCCCTTTTCCACCCTGCCTGAGAGCTTCCACTATCAAGGCGAGCCGACCGCATGGACGAGAATTACCCGGCCGGGTATGCGCCTCCACTCGTTCCTCGAAGGGCTCGTCATCTCGCCCGAGGGCAATCTCCTGCTGACCGACGTCCCCCACGGCAGGATTTTTTCGGTCTCGCCCGACGGATCGCACTGGCAGGAAAAGTTCGTCTATGACGGCGAGCCGCACGGCCTGACTTTTCTGCCCGACGGTCGCGTTGTCGTCGCTGACTATCGCCGTGGCCTCCTCGTTGTTGATCTGTTCAGCGGCTCAATGGAACCACTATGCAGCGGTTACAACACCGAGAATTTTCGTGGTCTGAGCGATCTGGTCGCTGATCAGGACGGTGCCATCTGGTTCACGGATTCGGGACGATCAAGCCTCTCAGATCCGACCGGCCGTCTGTTTCGCGTTTCCCCTGCAGGAGAGCTGCGTTGCGTGCTCGATAACGTTCCCTATCCGAATGGCGTCGCTATCTCGGCCGATGGCGCCAACGTGTTCGTTGCGGTCACGCGTGGCAATGCCGTTTGGAGACTTGCGCGTGCCCTGCCGGCGTCGGGCAAGCCGATGGCAGGAATCTATCTGCAGCTCTCTGGCGGCCTCGGCCCGGACGGGCTTTCGGTTTCGTCCAGTGGGATGCTCGCAGTAGCTCACGCACAGGCGGGCTGCGCCTGGCTTCTTGACGAGGTGGGCCAGGTGCAATCGCGCATCAGGACGCCCGGGGGACTGTGGACAACATCCGTCCGGTTCTCTCGCGATGCTCAAACCCTCTACATCGTGGACGCCCAGACCGCCACGATCTTCAAACACTCTTTGACCCAGTAAGGACTTCACGATGCCCCAAGTCACCCTTCAGGGATTTGTGCCCGCCGTTGTTACGCCGTTCGACAGTGAAGGCAATATCCAGATCAACGATTACTCGAAGCTTGTCAAATGGCTTGTCAGCATCGGCGCAGACGGCATTTGCGTTGCAGGCGACAACGGTGAGTCGTGGGCCTTGACGCCCGACGAGCGCCAGAAGCTGCTGGAGACGGCGAAGGAGGCTGTGGACGGCAAGGTCCCGGTCATTCTTGGTGCGAGTGCACCCACCGCAGTGCAATCAATCAAGTACGCAAAGATTGCGAAGGATGGCGGTGCCGACGCGATCCTGCTGATGCCGCAAACCTACGTGCTCAAGGCCTCCCGCACTGAACTGCTGGGTCACTTCAAGCGCATCGCCGACTCGACCGACATTCCGGTTGTTGCCTACAACAGTCCCCGTCGTGCCGGTATCAGCCTGAGCGTCGACGATATTGAGGCCATCTGTGAAGTTGCACCGGTGATTGGCATCAAGGAATCGACCCGCGATATTCACCACCTCACGCATCTCATCCGTCGTCTCGGCGATCGTATCTCTGTGATGACTGGACCGTCACCGTTCCTGCTTGTCGCAGCGGCGCTCGGCGCGAAAGGTTTTATCGCCACGGGTCCCGAACTCCTTGGACCGGTTGCAGCCCGGATCATGGACATCGGTCGTGCGGCACCGGACGAGGAATATCGCCGCGTCCACAACGCGCTGACCATCCTTTATGAAGTGCTCATGGGGGTCGGTACATGGCCCGCGTCCTTCAAGGCTGCGCTCAATCTGATCGGGCAGCCCGCGGGCGTACCGCGCGAGCCGGTGGCTGCGCTCGCCGGCGCGGATCTCGACACGCTGAACGTTGTACTTGCCGATCTTTCGGTTCTCTAAACGCGGGCCCGTTCAGGTTACGGACATGAACAGATCAATTGACCCTGCCAAGGATGACGACAGCCTTCGGGTTCACGATGAGGGTGCGGCAAATGCAGCGCGTGGCCGCTTCTCGTTCAATTTCAATGGTGAGCTTGTGACTGCCATGGATGGAGACACCGTTGCTGCGGCCCTCTGGGCCTCGGGCATCCGGGCCTTCAGGCTCAGTCCACGCACCGGTGCACCCCGGGGGGTGTTCTGCGCGATGGGGGTCTGCCAGGAGTGCGTGGTGCGCGTGAACGGTCGGATCTGCACGTCATGCAATACGCCAGCCGAACCCGGAATGGACGTGCGGTCCTTCGTACTCTACGACGGAGCAGGCAAATGACACAGCAGTTTGACGTCGCCGTTCTAGGTGCAGGCCCCGCGGGCGCGGAAGCTGCGTGCGTCGCTTCAGAGATTGGTCTAAGCACAGTGATCATCGACGAGGCCACTGCAGCCGGCGGTCAGGTTTATCGTGCGCCCGCGGCACGTAGCAGCAGACCCGACCCGCATCACGCGGAAGGAGACGCGCTGCGCCGCCGGCTCGACGCTAGCCAGGCGACCCGCCGGTTTGGAGACAGGGTCTGGGACATCGCCCGCACCGCGTCGGGTGAACTGGCGGGCTACGAGCTTTCCATGATCGGCGCCAACGGCCTGGAAACCGTGCGGACCCGCTCGCTTATCGTCGCCACGGGCGCCACGGAGCGGTTCTATCCTCGCCCAGGATGGACCTTGCCTGGCGTTGTTGGTCTCGCTGCGGCCACGATCCTGCTGAAGTCATCCAGGGTCCTGCCGGGTTCAAATGTCGTTGTTGCCGGCGCGGGGCCACTGCTTTCGCTCGTTGCTCATCTGATCATCGAAGCGGGTGGCCGCGTCGCGGCAATCGTCGACGTCAGTTCGCTCAAGGAATGGACAGCGCTGGTCCCGCGCATGGCGGCCCGGCCGGATCTGCTCTTCCGTGGTCTCGCCTGGCAGCTGGAAGTTGCACGCAAGAAGATTCCTGTCTACCACGGTTTCGATGTTACGCGAGTACTTGGCGAGACCGGCGTCGAAGGTGTGGAGATCGCGAGGACAGGCTCAGCCGATGAAACAGGCTCTCATGGACGCACTGTAATTTCTGCAGATGCGGTCTGTCTGGGCTACGGCCTGACACCGGCCACCGAAGTGTATCGCCTGCTCGGCGCAAGCCACGTCTTTGACCCGGCCCGCGGGGGCTGGATTCCAGAGCTGGATACGGCGCAACGCACATCGGTGCCCAATCTTTACGGCGCCGGCGATGGTGCCGGATTACTCGGTGCCGCTGCCGCCCCCATGACGGGGTCTCTCGCCGCCCTGAGCGCAGCGAACGACCTCGGGAAGCTCTCGGCGTCCACGTATTCGAGCAAGGCCACTCAACTTCGCGCGCAACTGGCCAAGGCATCGCGTTTTGGCGAAGCGATGGCTCATGTGGCGCGTCCGCGTCCATTCCTGGTCAAGGGTATCCCGGACGCGACTATCGTGTGCCGCTGCGAGGACATTACTGCGGGAGAGGTACGCGCGGCGGTCGAGGCTGGAGCGAAAAACATCAATGCGCTGAAGTTCGCGACACGATGTGGCATGGGTCCCTGCGGCGGCCGTATGTGCGGAGAAGCCGCAGCCAGCCTGATGGAATGCAACGGGATCGAGCGCACCTGCATTGGCCAGTTCACCGCCCGCCCGCCGCTACGCCCGATCTCGCTCGGGACCGTGACGGGCGACTTCCAGTATTCCGATATACCTCTGCCGGAGCCAGCACCCGCATGAACCAGCAATATGACTGCGCCGTCGTTGGCGGCGGCATTATGGGTGCGGCCACCGCAATTCGTCTCGCCGAAGGCGGCATGCGTGTCCTGCTGTGCGAGGCCCAGCAACTGGGCATGGGCGCATCGGGAGTCAACGCTGGCACCCTGTCACTGCAGATCAAGCGCGTATCGCTCATGCCTTACGCACTCAGAGGCCATGCGATCTGGGCGCAGGCGGGTGACGAGGTCGGCTTTAAGGAGTCGGGCGGCATTACCCTCGCCTTTACTGAGCATGAAGCCGAGATCCTTGAAGAACGAATGACTGCACGGATCAATGCCGGCGCGCCCATTGAAATGATCACGGGCGAGCGCGCGCGTGAGCTCGAGCCGCATCTGACCGATCGGATCGTGTCCGCCAGTTACTGCCATGCGGACGGCTACGCCAACTCCAGCCTCACTGGCGCCTATTACCGTCGAAAACTCATCGCCGCAGGGGTGGAGGTGCTGGAGCTGACCAGCGTCGATGAAATCGAGCCGACCGACGGCGGAATCACACTTCGGACCGGTGACAGATTGCACACGGCACGCAGAGCCCTGCTCGCTACGGGCGCCTGGACCAAGGAAATCAGCGCGCGGCTTGGCGTGCCACTGCCCATTCGCGTGCGGATCAACACCGTATCGGTCACCGAGCGCATGCCAAAGCTCGCAAAGAAGGTTATCGGTCACGCCACCGGCCTGTTGACGCTCAAGCAGTCAACCAACGGCACCGTACTCATCGGTGGCGGATGGCAGGGAACCGGGACGCCGGAGGCCGGCCGGGGCCAGGTCGCTGCCGAAACGCTGACCTCAAATCTGCGCCTCGCGCAGTACGCGCTACCTGAACTGGTCGACGCACGGATCGTTCGCTGCTGGACCGGGTTCGAAGCCAATTCACCCGATTTCCTGCCGATGGCCGGACGGCTGCCTGGCTGGGACAACCTTTTCGTACTCTGCTGCGTGCGGGGCGGATACACCATTGGCCCATACATGGGCCGTCTCATGGGCGACTACATCCTCGGGCGTGAGCCGGAGCTGCCCCTCTTTGACCCAATCCGTTTTCTGGAAAACCATGAACAAGCAACAAGCCCCTCTCACTGACAAGGTCGCTCTCGTTACCGGCGGCGGTACGGGAATCGGACGCGCGATCGCCGAAAAGTTCGCTCAGGCTGGCGCAAAAGTCATCGTTGCGGGCCGCACCGCCGAAACACTCGCAAGCGTTGCAGCAACAACGGGCGGCGAAGCCCTCATCGCCGACGTGACCGACGAGAAAGACGTTGCCCGGCTGTTCGCTGAAATCAGAGCCCGGCATGGCCGTCTGGATGTGTTCGTCAATAACGCGGGCATGAGCGGCCCGATCATGCCGATTGCGGAGATGGATATCGCCGAATGGGACCGCTGCATCAACATCAACCTGCGCGGCGCAATGCTTTGCCTGCGTGAAGCGGCTCGCATCATGGTCCCCCAGGGCTCCGGCTCGATCATCAATATGTCGTCCCTGATGGGCCTGAAAGGGTACCCGATGCGCACGGCGTACTCGGCGACGAAGTTCGCGCTCATTGGCATTACGGAGTCGATGGCCCGGGAGGTCGGTCCCGCTGGCGTGCGCGTGAACGCGCTTTGCCCGGGTGCGATCAGCGGTGAATTGATGGACAAGGTGGTCACGCGTCGCGCACTCGCCGAAGGCAAGACCGAGGCGCAGATCATCGAAGAAAACTACACGTCGGTCGCCGCCCTGCGCCGCTGGGTCGATCCCGAAGAAGTGGCTGAAGCCGCGCTGTTCTTTGCCTCAGACGCGAGCAGCAGCGTGACCGGCGAGCGAATGAAGGTCGACGCTGGTCGGTTCTGACAGCAACAGCAACCGGATAGCAATGCGGCGATGCGGCTTACGCGGCCGTACCGCCGCTTCACTGGACTAAAGATGAGTATCTACAGCCTTGACGACTTAACGCCTGAAATTGCAGAGGACGCCTGGGTCTCCAAAGAGAGCACGGTCATTGGCGCGGTGATTCTGGACAGCAGCGTCAGCGTGTGGCCAGGCGCCACCCTGCGCGCGGACAACGACAGGATTGTTGTCGGCGAGCGTTCGAACATTCAGGAAGGAGCGGTTTTGCACACCGATCCGGGCTTTGTGCTGGAGTTGGGGCCCGACGTAAGCGTTGGTCACCAGGCCATGCTTCATGGTTGCAAGGTTGGCCGAGGCTCGCTGATTGGCATCCAGGCCGTCGTGCTCAACGGCGCATCAATTGGCGAATCATGCCTGATTGGCGCAGGTGCCCTCGTCACAGCCGGCACCGTCATTCCTGACCGGTCGCTTGCGCTCGGCAGTCCTGCCAGGGTGGTCCGGCAGCTCAGCGACGAAGAGGTTAAAAAACTGGAAAAAACGGCCGCTGGCTACGTCAAACGTGCAGCGCGATACCGGAGCGGCTTGCGCCTGGTCAGAGAAGCTTGAGCACCCGCTGGCGACGGAACACGTTCTATCCTCGGTATCCGAGACGCGCGGAAATGGCAGACGCGGCGTTCAGCACGGCGTCGACGTATGCCTTTTCCGGCTTCTGGTCCTCGAACGCAGATTCGGGACCCGAAATATCAATGGCGGCCACGATCCGCCCGGAGCTTTCGAAAACCGGGGCAGTCACAGATGAACCGCCCTGCTCGACGATGCCGTGACTGAATACATGCCCGTCGGCGCTGGCTTTTGCGATTGCCTGCATCAGCTCTCCGAGGTTCGCCGGTGTCTTGTCCGTCAGACGTTCGAACTCAACGTCCTTATAGAGGCTCGTCAGTTCGCGGTTAGACAGCTCCGACAGCATGAGCCATCCCATCGGGGACGCGTAGGCAGGCAACCTCGCTCCAACATTCACATTGCTAAGGAAACCAGTACGCGTCTGCACACAGTCGAGGAATAGCACCTCAAGGCTGTCGCGGATCGCAAGATGCGCCGAAATCCCGGTCGCGTCGCGCAGGCTCTCCAGGTCGCGCCTGGCAATCTGGATGATGTCCTGCTTGGCCAGGAACGAAAACCCGAGGTTCAGCACCCGCGCGCCGAGCTGAAAAGTGCGCTGATCAGCGGACTGTTGGAGAAAACCCATGAACTGCAGGGTATACACCAGGCGGAACGCTGAAGACCGGCTTAATTCGAGTCGCTGGGCAACTTCGGTGACCGATAGCGGCTTGTCAGAGCGGGCCACAACTTCCAGCAAACGCAGGCCCCGCTGGAGCCCGGGCACAAAATAGATGTTGTGGTTCTTGTCCGTGATGACTTCCGTGTTCATATGCGCACCAATGTTGTACGGGTTAATAATAGCAGCGTTTCGCTAACCTACAAACAAACCCCTGTTTACATCTAATTTTTTTGTTTGTATCTTAGCTAAACTGCGTTTCGTTCAATTCCTGACCCATTGCCATGACAAACCTTTTACCGACTTCGGACGACACGATTGGGCCGTACTTCCCGCCCTGCTTTGCCGCACGTGAGCGACTCGACCTGCGCACACCGTTTCCAGGGATGAACGTCGCGCCTGCCGGGACACCCATCCGTATTCAAGTCCAGATGCTCGATACGTTCGGAAAGCTCGCCGGCGGCTGTTCGCTGATTGATGTGTGGCAAGCGAACGCTGCGGGCGTATTGCGTCGGCCAGACAACGCCGGCGATGCAGCTGTTGACACCTACTTTGAAGGCTTCGGCCGCGTGATCTCGCGAGATGGGACCTTCGAGATTGATACCGTGAAACCGGGCGCGGTGAAGAATGGTCAGTCAGCGCGCGCGCCGCACTTCACGCTCACATTTTTCTGCGACGGATTTAACCGGCTTGTTTCGCAATTCTTCTTCGACGACGAGCCTCTCAATGCAGGTGATCCGCTCCTCCTGTCCCTGCCCCCCGAACTGCGCGATCGTCTCGTCGCCCGCAGGGTCGACGATGTGGACGGCGTGGCAACCTATCTGCTTCAGGTCAGGTTCCGTGGCGAGAACGAGACGCCCTTTTTCGACGACCTTCTCAGCTAAAAACCGGAGACCTTTGTCATGACCACATCGCACGGACGCAAGCTCGTCATCGGCCCGACTGACCGGACCTCTGAGCAGCGCACCCCCGAATCCCCCCTGTTCCTCATTCCGGAGGCCGCGCGCGAGTCCTTCGTTCCTTTCGTCGCGACGTTGCCGGTCCCCCGTCCAGGTGAAAACGACCTGACGCGCATCGCTGCGGGCCGCCCGCTCGCTGAAGGCGACCGCATCGAGGTCACGGGAAGGCTCACCGATGAACGCGGTCGCCCGATCCGTCACGCGCTCATCGAAATCTGGAATGCCAATAAATGGGGACGCTATACGCATAGCGACGACCCCGCAGTACAACCGCTGGACCCGAACTTCCTTGGAATTGGTCGCACGCTCACGGACAGCGACGGGAATTATTCGTTCTACACGATCGATCCAGGCGCCTATCTCGCCCGCCCCGATATCGGTCGCTGGCGGCCCAAACACGTTCATTTCTCGATCCTGGGCTCGTCAGCGCGCCTGGTCACGCAGATGTATTTTCCGGGCGACCCCTATCTCGAGAAAGACCCTTCGTTTTTCCTGCTCGGAGATGCCCAGCAGCGGCACCTTGGGGTGCGTTCCGACAGCCATCTCGACGGATTCGCCGGTGCCTACCACTTTGACATCACGGTGGGCGGCCGTAATGCGACATTCTTTGAATAAAACGGATAAGGGGCACTTTAAGCGCCCGTCCCAGGCGTCGACCAACGATTGCCGCTGTCCCCGGTCTTGAGGATGAGATGAACATGTCAGTAGATTTTCCGGTCGACGCAAAGCCGGCAGTCGTTGAGCCCATACTTTCGCTGCGCGACATTAACAAGTGGTTCAATCGCGGCCAGTCGAAAGAGGTTCACATCCTCAAGGGTGTGTCCATTGACCTCGCCCGCGCGGAAGTACTCGTGCTGCTCGGTCCCAGCGGCTCGGGCAAGAGCACGCTGTTGCGGTGCATGAATCTCATCGCACCGCCCGACTCCGGCACGCTGCACTTCGCCGGGAAGGAATGGGCCAACGACCATCCGTCGCGCTTCAATCTGCCGGCGCAGTTTGCCCGCGAACGGAAGATTACCGAACTGCGCTCGCAGATCGGGATGGTTTTCCAGCAGTTCAACCTGTTTCCTCACAAAACGGTGCTTCAGAATGTGATGACGGGACTGCTCAAGGTGAAAGGCCTGGGCAAAGCGGAAGCTCGTGGACTCGCCATGCATGAGCTTGAGCGGGTTGGCCTGCAGCAGAAAGCCGATTCGCGCCCGTCCGAGCTCTCGGGCGGTCAGAAACAGCGCGTTGCGATCGCACGCGCGCTTGCGATGAAGCCGCAGATTATGCTGTTCGATGAGCCTACCTCCGCTCTCGACCCGGAACTGCGCGAGGGCGTCCTCGAAGCAATGAAGCAGCTCGCCGCAGATGGCATGACGATGGTCGTCGTCACCCATGAAATGGCATTCGCGCGCGAAGTCGGCGACCGCGCGATCTTCATGGATCAGGGTGTCATCGTTGAGCAGGGCGACGCACGCAAGCTGGTGACTCAACCGGATAACCCGCGCACCAAGGCATTTCTCGGCTCCATTCTCTAAACGTTATCGGTGTTACCGGAAATCCGGTGCACCCCGCTTTTCAATTGAGGGTTTCGCATGTCCAGATTCAATGATCGAGTCATCCTTGCAACCGGCGCGGCCTCCGGCCTTGGGCTTGCCGCGGCACGTCTGTTCGCACAGGAAGGCGCCTCCCTGGTCCTCGTCGACGTCAACGAAGAAAAACTGCGGGCAGCACAGGACGAACTTAAGCGCGCGGGCGTTCGGGTCGAAATCGTTGTCGGCGATGTGTCCAAGGCCCAGACTGCGCATGACGCCGTCACGCTTGCTGAAAAGTCGTTCGGCAAACTGAATGTCCTGTTTAACAACGCTGCAATCTGTCCGCTCAACGCGACTGCACTGATCGAAACACCTGAAGCGCTGTTCGATCAGGTTATCGACATCAACCTGAAATCCGTTTATCTCTTCTGCACGGCAGCGATTCCCCTGATTGCCCGCAGCGGCGGTGGCTCCGTCGTCAATACGGCATCTACGGCAGGGTTAAAGGCCTCCCCGCGCGAGTCTGTCTATGGCATCTCGAAGGCCGCAGTGATCCAGCTCACGAAATCCATCGCTCGTGACCACGCTAAAGACAAGATCCGTGCTAACTGCATCTGCCCTGGCTTCCTCGAATCCGTCATGACTGACCGCCGTGCCGACATGACGGAGGAAGCACTCGTGAAGCGTCGTGCGCGCGCGTCTGAACTCGTCCCACTGGGACGCGAAGGTGAGTACGAGGAAGTCGCACGCTCAGTGGCGTTCCTCGCGAGCGAACTCGAGTCGAGCTATATCACCGGTGCTGCGGTCGTCATTGACGGCGGCTTTACCGCAATCTAGTAGCCAACACACTTTACGGGTAATGGGGATGACCATGGAAAATGCACTTCAGAAGGTTGACGGAGAACAGCCGGCCGGCATGCAACGCAGGTCGCTCCTGAAAGCATGCGGCCTCGGAATTGGCGCCGGCGCAGCACTGCTCGCAGGCTGCACGAAACGCGAAACGCCTGCTGTCGGAGCCGGCCCCGCAGGCGCCGCCGCGGGGTCGCTTCTCGACAAATGGCTCAAAACGAAAAAGGCCGTGCTCGGTTTCGAATTCGGGTCGCCGCCGATGCAGTTTCGCGATTCGACCACGAAGCAGCCAACCGGTTACACAGTCGAGCTTGTCAAGGCCATGTTCCACGATCTCTCCCCCGATATCACGGTCGAGTTCGTCGAAATGCCGTTCGGTCAGCTGGTTGCCGCAGTTCAGTCACGCAAGGTCGACATGATCGAGCCGATCACTAACCTGCCAAGTCGCGCGCTCAACGGCTGGTTCACCGCATTCCCGGCCGCTTACCACTCGGTCTTTTGCCTCGTCAACAAGGATTCGAAACTTAAGAGCGCTGACGATCTGAACAAGCTAGGCGTCAAGTTCGCACTGCTCCAGGGCACGTCCCAGGAAGCCGTCGCGAAAGTGACGTTCCCCAATGCGCAGATCCTGGCATTCCCGGGCGTGCCCGAAGCCCTCAACGAAGTCGGGTCGGGCCGCGCCGATGCAACAATCCAGTCCCTGTACACGGCGATCAATGCGATCCGCAATGGCCAACCGCTCAAGGTTCTGGGCTCGGACCCGCTCTACGTTGATAGCGCCAGCTTTTATATTCCCGAGGGCGATATCCGGACTCTCACGTGGATGAACAACTGGCTCTCTTACAGCGCGGCACACGGCAGCATGCAGACTCTGTGGGAAAAATGGGTTGTCAACGACGCCAAAAAATACAACCTGCCTAGCGTCGCAGTCGGCGCCGGCGGTGGTCTGATCAAGACATCGTAACTGGAGTGATCTTGTCGAATGCTGCCCTCGCCGTCGCGCAAGCGCCGGGATATGACATTGTCGTGGTCGGGTCCGGCGCAGCCGGCCTGGTGAGTGCTCTTGTCGCCGCGCGTGCCGGCGCGCGGGTGCTGCTTGCTGAGAAGTCGTCCCTTCTCGGCGGCACGACCGCGATTTCTGGCGGCCAGATCTGGCTGCCAGGTAATCCGCACATGCAGGATCTGGGTCGTCATGACGATCGGCAGGCCACACTCGCCTATCTCAGGCAGGTCACCCTCGGCTCGGTACCAGAAGGCTATCTTGAAGCCTTCGCTGACACCGCTCCGGACGTCGTCACCTTCATCGAGTCCGTGACAGGGCTGCGCCTGTTTGCGGTTGATCGCCCTGATTATCACGCCGAGTGGCCCGGTGCCTGCGACGGGCGCTCGCTTGAACCGCTACCGTTCACCCACGTCAACCCGGCCCACTATCCACCAGTGCGACGCTCACGCTACCGGCGGCCTGTAACATCCGTCGAATCGAGGCAGCCCAACGCAGCGGAGCTCGCAGATCAGCGCGAGAAAGCCGGGCAACTCACACAGGGCGCAGCACTGGTCGCCGCTCTCGCTGAAGCATGCGCCAACGCGGGCGTCGAGGTCATCGTCAACGCCCGCTTTCAGGACCTTTTGCGCGTCGATGGCAGCATCACTGGCGTGAAACTGAATCCGCTGGAAGGTGGCACCGAACTCACGATTCGATCCCGCGCGGTGATCCTCGCGAGCGGAGGTTTTGAATGGAACACTTCGCTGTCGAAAGCGTTCTTCGGCCCCGTGCCGCAACTGCCGGTCTCTCCTCCTTTCAACGAAGGCGACGGACTGCTCGCCGGTATGCGGGTAGGGGCACGTCTTGCAAATATGGGGGAATCGTGGTGGACCGCCGCTGTACAGATCCCCGGAGAAGCCGAAGATGGACGGCCGGCCGCCCGCAATGTTGTGCGCGAACTGGCTTTGCCGGGCAGTATCATGGTCAATCGCGCCGGACACCGGTTCGTCAACGAGGCGTCGTCCTACAACGATCTCGGAAAGGCCTTTCTGAGGTTTGACCCAAGGACCTGCACCTACCCCAACGACCAGGCATGGCTCATCTTCGACTCCAGTTTCAGGCGCCGCTACAACGTGCTGACGGTCTCGAAAGACCAGTCTCCTCCTGACTGGTTCGTCCAGGCAGATTCACTTGCCCTTCTGGCAAAACGCATTGATGTGCCGCCAGTCGAACTTACGCATACCGTTGCCGCATTCAACGATCAGGCGATGCAAGGCATCGACGAACAATTCGGTCGGGGCGACAGCCGTCATGATCAGTTTTACGGCGACAGTGAGCACAAGCCCAACGCGTGCCTCGCACCACTCGACGATGCGCCGTTTTACGCAATTCCCGTCTCGCTCGGCAATCTTGGAACGAAAGGCGGACTCGCCACGTCGCTCGAAGGAGCTGTTCTTGATTGCGACGGCAATGGGATTGCGGGTCTGTTCGCTTGCGGAAATGTCGCAGCAAGCTGGATGGGCCTTGGCTATCCCGGTGCCGGTGGATCGCTCGGCCCGATTCTCACTGCCGCCCTGCTTTGCGGGCGCGCGGTGGTCCGCTCAACCGGTTTTAAAGACTCAAACGTGGCGTAACCATGGATCTCAACTCACTTGACTGGTCAGTCGTCTGGTCTCACTGGCCGCTATTCCTGAAAGGAGTGGGCCTCGACCTTTATATGGCAGTTGTCGGGTTCCTGCTCGCGTGCATTGTGGGGCTTGTCCTCGCGCAGTGCCGCATGAGCGGCAGCCGGCTTCTCGCCACTCCCGCCTACATCTTTATCCAGATTGTTCGGGGTCTTCCGTTTTATGTCTTGCTCTTGTGGCTTTACTTTGGCCTCGCGACTGCGATGAAGCTTTCCCTCAGTCCGACGGTCGCCGCAATCGTGGCACTCGCGATCATCGGGTCGGGCCTGACAGCGGAGATCTTTCGGGGCAGCTTCGAGGCGATCGATCGCGGGCAGATGGAGGCGTCACGCTCGCTTGGTATGCGCTGGCGCGCAATTTATACCGATATCCTTCTGCCTCAGGCGGTACGCACTGCACTGCCGCCACTGGGCAATGTGTTCGTCTTTCTCCTGAAGGCAGCCACTTATGCAGCGGTGATTTCCGTGCCAGAGATTGTCTACGTCGCACAGGACATCAGCACGAGCTATTTCAAGCCATTCGAGGCTTTCTCCGCCGTGGCGGTCATTCTCGTCGTACTGGTAGTGACTTTCTCGCTGATCGTCGCGGCGACCGAGCGCTCACTGAAAGGCAATTAAGGGAAGATTGACTCATGGACTCCGTCGCAAATCTTGGACACAACTGGCTGACCGCGCTCCAGCAGCTACCAGCGCTTCTGATCGGCCTGCAGTACACCGCCATTGTGAGCATCTGTAGCTTTCTCGCCGCTCTCGTTGTCGGTCTGCTTGTCGCGTTGCTACGCCTGTCGGGCAATAACTGGATCCGTAACGTCGCCTTTTTCTATATCCAGGTGTTCCGCTCGCTTTCGGTGTACGTCT
>Ga0157369_10003847_pt1 | contig 17836 bp, 9 predicted proteins | sample C25metaG_FD_113461 | JGI IMG/M metagenome (GOLD analysis project Ga0157369, IMG submission 113461) | Corn rhizosphere microbial communities from Kellogg Biological Station, Michigan, USA - C2-5 metaG | ecosystem: Host-associated > Plants > Roots > Rhizosphere > Soil | place: USA: Michigan... | reverse complement strand
CTCTACGCGCTCGCCACGGATGTGCTCGTGCACCTTCACCGCCATGCGCCGATGCCGGGCTTAAAGGCCCACGGCCTCGAGCAATGGCTCGATGAGCTCGCGCTGTTCACAGACTGGTACTGCGCCGCCGTCGGAGCGCAGGTCGATGCCGCCGGTTATCAGGCGGCCTGGCGCGAGGTGCTCGAACCAATTGCCGCCGATGGGCTAGGTCCCGTTACGGTCCTGCGCGACTATCATGCCGAGAACATCATGCTGGTCGAGGGGCGCGACGGGGTTGCGCATTTCGGGCTGCTCGATTTCCAGGACGCGCTCGCCGGACACCCGGCCTATGACCTGGCCTCGGTGCTGGAGGATGCCCGGCGCGACGTTCCGCCAGCGATCGAGCAGACCATGATCGAACGCTATATTGGCGCGACCGGTCATGGCGAGACGTTCGAGCGGGCCTATTGGGCCCTCGCCGCGCAACGCAATACCCGCATCCTGGGCGTGTTCACGCGCTTGTGGAAGCGCGACAACAAGCCGGGGTACCGCCGCTTTCAGCCGCGCATGTGGGGCTTGCTCGAGCGGGACCTCGCGCAGCCGCATCTGAATCCGGTCCGCGATTGGTTCGATTCCAACATCGGGCCGGAGTACCGGCGCGAACCGTGGGAACAGGCGGCGTGAGCGCGGCGCGACGGGCATTGCGGCTCCGGGCCGAGGTCGAGGCGGAGGTGCCGCGCACGGCGATGATCATGGCCGCCGGCCTCGGCAAGCGGATGCGGCCGCTCACCGCGACGCGGCCCAAGCCGCTGATCGAAGTGAACGGCAAGGCGTTGCTCGATCACGTCCTCGACCGGCTCCGGGTCGCCGGCGTTCGCAAGGCGGTGGTCAACGTCCATTACCTCGCTGCTGCACTGGAGGCGCATCTCGCTACCGGGGCGCACGGGCTGGAAGTCGTGATTTCCGATGAGCGCGAACTGCTGATGGAGACCGGCGGCGGGCTGGTGAAGGCCGAGCCGTTGATCGACAGCGATCCGTTCCTGGCGCTCAACAGCGACAATCTGTGGATCGACGGGCCGGCCGACACGATCAGGCTGCTCGCGTCGCAATGGGATGGAGCCGGGATGGACGCGCTCCTGCTGCTCGTTCCGCAGGCCCGCGCGTTCGGCCACAAGGGGCTTGGCGATTTCCACATGGATCGCTCCGGGCGCATCCGCCGCCGCGAGCGGAGCCACGTTGCGCCGTTCGTCTTCACCGGCATCCAGATGGTTTCGAAGCGCCTCCTGCGCGACGCGCCCGAGGGACCGTTCTCGACCAATATCCTGTGGGATCGGGCGATCGGGGAAGGCCGCGCGTTCGGCGCGGTTCACCAGGGCCTGTGGTTCGACGTCGGCACGCCGCAGTCGATCACGATGACGGAATCGGCGCTCGAGAATGCTTGACCCGCGGCGGGTCGCTGTCTTCACCATCCCTTCGCACCGATCGTTCGCCGACGCGCTGGCCGCCGGCCTGATCGCCCGGTTCGGCAAGGATCCGTTGGGGCTGGCGAGGGGGCGGATCCTGCTCCCCAACAATCGCGCGGTGCGCACGGTCACCGAGGCGTTCGTCAGGGCCAGCGGGAGCGGGCTCCTGCTTCCGCGGCTGATCCCGGTCGGCGATCCGGAGCTCGACGAACGGGTCGGCGGGGCGCTCGACCGGATCGACGACGACCGGCCCGTGCGCCCGACGATCGAGCCGACCGAGCGGCTGCTCCGCCTGGCATCGATCGTTCGCGGCGAGGGAAGCGCGGAAAGCCTTCGCGTGGCCGCCGATCTGACGCGGACGCTCGACGCTTTGCGGGTCGAGGAGATCGAGCCGCGGCGGCTCAAGGAGGCGGTCGCCGAATCGCCCGATCTCGCCCGGCACTGGGAGAAGTCGCTGGAGAAGCTTCAGCTCATCTATGAGACCTGGCCGCAAATCCTCGCGGACGAGGGCGCCATCGATCTTGTCGAGCGCCGGAATCTCCTGCTTCGCCGCCTCGCGGGGCGCTGGAAAATCGACCCGCCTGACGGCTTCACGGTGGCCGCCGGAATCACCACGGCGGCGCCCGCTGTCGCGGCGCTGGTCGCTCGCGTGGCAAGAATGCCGTCGGGGATGGTCGTGCTGCCGGGAGTGTGGCTGTCCGATGTGATGCCCGACGAGGAGTGGGAAACGCTCGGGCCCGATGAGGATGGGCGCGGGGAGGCAACGCACCCGCAATACCATTTGAAGCTCCTGCTCGATCGGCTTGGCGTCGCCCGCGCCGAGGTTGGGCGGTGGCGCTGGTCCGGCGGCGCCGCTTCATCGCCCGCCCGGGCCCGTGCCGTGGCCAACGCGATGGTTGCGCCGGATTTCTCGTCCAAATGGGAAGTCCTGAAACCGTCCGCCCGGCGGTTGACCGGGATCCGCCTCGCCCAATTGCCCGATCCCGCGAGCGAAGCGCAAGCAATTGCGCTCGCGCTCCGTGAAGCGCTTGAAACTCCGGGGAGGACGGCCGCGCTGTTGACGCCGGACCGCCAGCTTGCCGCGCGCGTCTCGGCGCTGCTCGCGCGGTGGGGGATCGAGGCGGATGACAGCGCCGGAAAGCCGCTGTCGGCAACGGCGGCGGGGACGCTGCTGCTCGGCGTCGCCAGCGCCGCCGCCGAGGAACTGGCGCCGGTCGCCTTGCTCGCCTTGCTCAAGCATCCGTTGGTCGGCGACGCGGGCGAGGAGCGCATTGCGTGGCTGGAGACCATTCGCGAGCTCGACCTCAAGCTGCGCGGACCGCGTCCGGCCGCGGGACTCGCGGGCCTGGATGCGCATTTCGGCCCGGCGCCCGAATGGTCGAACGTCCGTCCGAAAGTCGAAGCGATCGGGCGGTTGCTCGGCGAACCCGTTTCGCTCGCCGAATTGGCGCGTGGATTGTCGGCGACGGCGCAAGCGCTCGCCAGTGACGCCGCGTGGCGAGGTCCCGCGGGCCGGATGGCCGCCGAAATGCTCTCCGAGCTTCAGCTTTCCCAAGCCGCCCAATTGCTGACCGTCGCGACCGGCGATGCCGTTCCGCTCCTTCGCCAATTGCTCGACGCGCGCGCCGTTCGCCTGCCCTACGGCGGGCATCCGCGGATCTTCATTTGGGGCCTCCTCGAAGCGCGGCTGCAGCGGGCCGACCTGGTCGTGCTCGGCGGGCTGAATGAGGGCGTGTGGCCGGCACCGCCGGCGCCCGATCCGTGGCTCCCGCCGAAGGTCCGTTCATCGCTCGGAATGCCGACCCTCGACACGCGCATCGGCCTCGCCGCGCACGACTTCGCGAGCGCTCTTGGCGCGCCCGAAGTGCTGATCACCCGGGCCCGGCGGGATTCCAGGTCGCCGACCGTCGCCTCGCGCCTCCTTCTTCGGCTTGACGCGATCAGCGGCGGCCTGCCGCGCGACGTGAGGCTGGAGCGGCTTGCTCGAGCGCTCGACGACCCCGGCCAGCCGCGACCGGCGGGTCGGCCAGCGCCCAGTCCGCCCGCCGGGCAAAGGCCGACAAAAATCTCGGTGACGGCGGTCGATCGGCTCAAGGCCGATCCCTTCGCTTTCTACGCCCAGGCGATGCTTAAGCTGCGCGCGATCGATCCCGTCGACGATGACCATACCGCTCGCTGGAAGGGCACGGCGGTTCACCAGGTGCTCCAGGATTGGCAGCAGCAGGACGATTGTGATCCCGGCCGCCTCAGACCGAGAGCCGAGCGGCTGATTCAGGACGGGGCAATCCATCCGATGCTCCGCGCTTTGTGGGCGCCCCGGCTGTTGGAGGCCATCGACTGGATCGCCGAAACGGAACGCCGGAACCAGGCCATGGGCCGGCGACCGCTAACCGCGGAGGCGACGGGCGAAACCGTGCTCGCCGGGATCGTCGTGCACGGCCGGGTCGACCGGATCGACCGGCTCCCCGACGGAGGCCTCGCGATCATCGACTATAAGACGGGCGCGCCGCCGACCCAGAAGGCGGTCAGGGAAGGCTTCGCGCTGCAGCTTGGCTTAATGGGCCTCATCGGCCGCGCCGGCGGGTTCGCCGACGCTCAAGGCGATCCGGAAGCCTTCGAATATTGGTCGCTTCAGCGCTATCGCGGCAGCTTCGGCCGGCTGATGTGCCCCGACAAGGACATGGCTCCGGGCGAGTTCCTGGAACATGCCTACCGGAATTTCGCGGAGGCGGCGGGAAAGTGGCTGAGCGGTAGCGAGCCGTTCACCGCCAAGCTCAATCCGGCCTACGCGCCTTATGGCGATTACGACCAGTTGATGCGGCTGGAAGAATGGTACGGCCGCAAATGATCCTAGCGGCGCGGCTTCTTCTTGACCTTGGAAGCGTAGAGCAAAGCGGCGACGATCGCCGCCGAGCCGATGCCGACCGCGACCCCGGCCTTCACCAGCTTGGACCGGCGCTGCTCGTTGGCGCGGTCGATGTCGTCGTTGCTGTCACTCATCGGCGAATCTCTATGGCTTTCGGCCGCCGTTGGGAAGTCGCATGAGCGAGAGGTTCAAGGCCTTTCCCGCCCTGATGGAAGCGCAGGCGCTGGCTGCGGACCCGGACGTGCATGCAGCGCTGTCAGCTTCTGCAGGCACCGGCAAGACTCAAGTGCTGACCGGCAGGGTCCTGCGGCTGTTGCTCCATGGGGCGCGGCCCGAATCGATACTTTGTCTGACGTTCACCAGGGCCGCCGCGGCCGAAATGGCGAACCGGATCGGCTTGCGGTTGGCGGCGTGGGTCCGGCTCAAACGGACCGAGCTATGGAACGATCTCGAGGCGCTCGGCGAGGACCCGGATGAACAGCTGATCGAGTGTGCGCGCCAATTGTTCGCCAAGGTGCTCGACTGCCCGGGCGGGCTCAAGATCCAGACCATCCACGGCTTCGCTCAAGGCCTCCTCGCGGCATTTCCGGCCGAAGCCGGGATCGTTCCGGGATTCCAGCCGATCGAGGGCCGAGCGGAACAGGAACTGGTTCGCCGGACCCTCGCCGACCTCCTGGCCGGTGCCGAGGCGGCCAGCGACGAGGGGCTGATCGGCGATGTCCAGTGCCTTAGCCGGCGTCTGGGCGAGGTTGGCGCGGTCGAATATCTGCAAGCCTGCGCGCGCCGGCCCGATGCGCTTGCCGCTTTCGCGTCGCGCGAAGCGATTGAACCGGCGCTGCGCCGGCTGATGGATCTTCCGGAGAGCGTTGACGACTATCTCGCCGCGCAATGCGCCGATGAGGGCTTCGACTGCGACCTGTTGCGCGCCATTGCCGCCGCGAACCGTGCCTGGGGCAAGGCGACGGGCGCGCCACTGGTGGAGAGCATCGAGCGCTGGCTCGGCATGGAGCCTGCATCACGCGCCGCGGCCCTCCCCGACCTTGCCGCGATCGTCTTCACCGGCAAGGGCGAGCTTCGCAAGGCGCAAGCGGGGCAAGTCAAGGCCGATCCCGATTATGAGCGTCATACGCAGCGATTGGCGGAGCGGATCACCGAATTGCTGCGCGTGCAGCGCGCGTCCAGGCTCGCCACGGAGATGGCGGCCGGCCTTCGCGCCGGACGCGCCTTTGCCGACGCCTACGTCCGGGCCAAGCGCGCCGCCGGAGTCGCCGATTTCAACGACCTCATCGAATGGGCTCGGCGTCTTCTCGGCGAATCCGGAATGGGCGAATGGGTGCGCTACAAGCTCGACCGGCAGGTCGATCACGTCCTGGTCGACGAGGCTCAGGACATCAACGCCGCGCAATGGGAGATCATTGAGCGGCTCGTCAAGGAATATTTCACCGGCTCGAGCGAGACCGAACAGCGGGTCCGAACCCTGTTCATGGTCGGCGACTTCAAGCAGGCGATCTACGGCTTCCAGGGGACCGACCCGAAGCGCTTCCGCGAAGCGCGCGAGATGTTCAAGCGCCGGGCCGACGATTTGTCCGAGAGCGCTCCGGCGCCCGAGTTCCGCGACCTTTCGATCGCCGCGAGCTTCCGTTCGGCGCAGCCGGTGCTGGACGTCGTCGATGCCGTGATCGAGGCCGTTGGCGCGGGGGCGCTCGCGCTCCGCGAGCCGCCGCCGCTCCACCGCGCTTATCATCGCGACCGGCCTGGGATGGTCGAGCTGTGGGAACCGTTCGCGGTCGAGGAATCGGCCGATGACAGCGATGAGGGCGAGGAACGCTGGGTCTCGCTGCGCGACCGTCGCTACGCGGAAGAGCTTGCCGAGCGAATCCGGCTGATGATCGAAGAGGCTCCGATTCTGGCCTCGACCGGCCGCCCGCTCTCTCCCGGCGACGTGCTGGTCCTCGTGCGGAGCCGCGGCGAGCTGGCCTCATTGATCGTCGCGCGGCTTTTTTCGGCCGGAGTGCCGGTCGCGGGCGTCGACCGGCTACATCTTCACGAGCCGCTCGCGGTCCAGGACCTTCTAGCCGCGGTGAAGTTCGCGGTTCAGCCGAACGACGACCTCAACCTCGCCTGCCTGCTCGTGTCGCCGCTGATCGGCTGGGATCAGGAACAGCTTCGAGACCTCGCCTTCGGGCGAAAACGGTCGCTGTGGGGCGAGCTTCGCCGGCGCTCGGCCGAGTTCGCGACCACGCACGAGGCGTTGGCGGAACTGTTGAGGATCGCCGATTTCACCACCCCGTCGCGGTTCCTCGAAACGATCCTCACCGGCCCGATGCAGGGCCGCCGCAAGCTCTATTCGCGCCTCGGGATGGCGGCCAGGGACGCGATCGACGAACTGATCAACAGCGCCCTCGAGTTCGAGCGGAACGAAACCGCCTCGCTCGATCGCTTCCTCGCCTGGTTCTCGCGCGGCACGGTCGACGTGCAGCGCGATCCCGGTCAGCCGGCGAATGAGGTTCGGGTAATGACGGTCCATGGCGCCAAGGGCCTTGAAGCGCCGGTGGTGATCGTCGCCGACGCGACCGGCGATCCCGCGAAGCTCGGGCGCATCCCGCTGACGGTCGACGTCGAGGTCGAAGGCGCCGGGGTCGCGCCACTGCTGCGGCCCAAAAAGGACGAGCGGTGCCCGCCATTCGAAGCGATCATCCTGGACGAAGAGAGGAGCGATCTCGAAGAGCATATGCGTTTGCTCTACGTGGCGCTGACGCGTGCCGCGGACAGGCTGATCGTCAGCGGGGTCCGGCCGAAGGAGCGCAAGGACGGCGCCGATCCGCGCCCCGCCAATAGCTGGCACCGGATCGTCGAGCAGGCGATGAGTGCAATCGCATCCGTGCCGGGAGAGGCGCATGTTGCGTTGCGATACGGCGCACAAGGCGCCCGACAAACCAGGCCGGCGAAGGATAAGCGAGAGCTTGCGTCCCCGCAGGTCCCCGAATGGGCTCTGCGCCGCGCGCCGCCCGAGGCGCGGCCGCCGCGTCCGCTTGCGCCTTCCGCGATCGCCACCGACGACGAAAGCGCGCCTCCGCCGAGCGAGGCGATGCGCTCGGCGGCGCTGCGGGGAACGTGGATCCATCAGCTGCTCGAACGGCTGCCGGCGGTCGAACCGGCGGCGCGTGCCGGCGTCGCCGATCGCTGGCTCGAGCAGTCCGCGGGTATCGCCGACGCCGACGTGCGGGAGGAGATCGTCGAGCAGGTCTGCGTGATCCTGTCCGACCCGCGATTCGCGGACCTGTTCGGGCCCGGGTCGCTCGGCGAAGCGCCGCTCGCCGCGACCTTGCCCGACGGGCGGGTCATTGCCGGTACCGTCGATCGGCTTCGTGTCGAGGGGAGCAAAGTCGCCGTAATCGACTTCAAGACGGGACGCGTGCCGGCGACGCAGGCCGATATCCCGAACGCCCACCGCGCCCAGATGGCGGCCTATGCCGAGGCGTTGCAAGTCATCTTCCCCGGCCGGCGGATCAGCGCGTCGCTCCTGTACACGGGCGGCCCGAGCCTGTTCGAACTTGCTCCTTGAGCGCGCTTGGGCGAGCGCCCATATGCCCGTTAACCTTTGATCCCCTGCCAGGAGATTCGCCCGCCATGTCCACCAAGACCGTCACCGACCAGAGCTTCGCCGCCGACGTCCTCGGTTCCGAGGGTCCCGTCCTCGTCGATTTCTGGGCGGAATGGTGCGGTCCTTGCCGGATGATCGCTCCGGCGCTCGAGGAGATCGCGGGCGAGCTCGGCGACAAGGTCACCATCGCCAAGCTCAACATCGACGAGAATCCGGACATCCCAGGCCGCTACGGCGTTCGTGGAATTCCGACCATGCTGCTGTTCAAGGGCGGACAGCCAGTCGCCCAAAAGGTCGGCGCCGCGCCGCGCAGCCAGATTCAGCAGTGGCTGGAAGGTAATCTCTAGAAGCGCGTTCGGTCAGTCCCGGATCGGCTCGCCTTAATTGACTAGCGCAGGGGGGCTCCTTACATCGCCGCACGCAATTTCCCACAGCGTCGGCGAAAGCAATTAGCCTTTCCGGAACGCGCGGGCTTTTAAGGGAATTCAAGTGTTCGCCGGATTGGCAAAGAGCATCTTCGGATCGGCCAACGATCGCTATGTCCGGGGCCTCGGCAAATATGTCGACTCCATCAACGCCTTCGAGCCCAATATCCAGGCGCTCACCGATGAGGAGCTGCGCGGCCAGACCGACAAGTTCCGCCAGCGGCTCGCGGATGGAGAGAGGCTCGATGGCTTGCTGTCCGAGGCCTTTGCCACGGTGCGCGAGGCGGCGATCCGTACGCTCGGCCAGCGTCACTATGACGTCCAGCTGATCGGGGGCATCGCGCTTCACCGCGGCGAGATTGCCGAGATGAAGACGGGCGAGGGCAAGACGCTGGTCGCGACGCTCGCGGTCTATCTCAACGCGCTCGAAGGCAAGGGCGTCCACGTCGTCACCGTCAACGACTATCTCGCCCGTCGCGACGCCGAGTGGATGGGTCAGGTTTACGGCTTCCTCGGGATGAAGGTCGGGGTGATCGTCCCCAATCTTACCGACCAGGAGCGGCGCGACGCCTACGGCGCCGACATCACCTACGCGACCAACAATGAGCTCGGCTTCGACTATCTGCGCGACAATATGAAATATTCCCGCGACCAGATGGTCCAGCGGCCGTTCAACTTCGCGATCGTCGACGAGGTGGATTCGATCCTGATCGACGAGGCGCGGACGCCCCTGATTATTTCGGGACCGACGGACGACAAGTCGGACCTCTACTTCTCGGTCGACGGCATCGTGAAATCCTTCGTCGCCTCTGACTATGAGAAAGACGAGAAACAAAAGAGCGTGGTCCTGACCGAGGACGGCACCGAGAAGGCCGAGCGCATGCTCGAGGCGGCGGGCCTGATCGAGGGCCGCAACCTCTATGACGTCGTCAACACCCAGGCCGTCCACCACTTGAACCAGGCGCTCAAGGCCAACGTCATGTTCAAGAAGGACATTGATTACATCGTCAAGGACGGGAAAGTCGTCATCATCGACGAGTTCACCGGCCGGATGATGGACGGGCGGCGCTGGTCCGACGGGCTTCACCAGGCCGTCGAGGCCAAGGAGGGCGTGGACATCGAGCCCGAGAACCAGACGCTCGCCTCGATCACCTTCCAGAATTATTTCCGGATGTACCCGAAGCTTTCGGGGATGACCGGCACGGCGATGACCGAAGCGCCGGAATTCTTCGACATCTACAAGATGAACGTGGTCGCGATCCCGACCAACGTGCCCGTCCTGCGCCAGGACGAGGACGACGTCTTCTACAAGACGCTCCCGGAGAAGTTCGCCGCGATCGCCGCCGAGCTGAAGACCAAGCAGGAGCTGGGGCAGCCGGTCCTTGTCGGCACGGTGTCGATCGAGAAGTCGGAGATGCTATCCGAGCACCTCGAGAAGGAGGGCGTCAAGCATTCGGTGCTCAATGCCCGTTTTCACGAGCAGGAAGCCCATATCGTCGCCCAGGCGGGACGCATCGGCGCGGTCACGATCGCGACCAACATGGCCGGCCGCGGCACCGACATCCAGCTCGGCGGCAACCTCGAATTCCGGATGCGGGACGAGTTTTCAGAACTGATTGCCGGCAGTCCCGAATATGACGCCCAGGCGGAGAAGATCCGCGCCGAGATCGTCTCGGAGAAGCAGCGCGTGCTCGAAAATGGCGGCCTCTACGTGCTCGGCACCGAGCGCCACGAGAGCCGGCGCATCGACAACCAGCTGCGCGGCCGCTCGGGCCGCCAAGGCGACCCGGGCCTGTCCAAATTCTACCTGAGCCTCGATGACGACCTGCTGCGCATCTTCGGTCCACAGACCATGTTCTCGCGGCTGATGAAGAACCAGCTCGAGGACGGCGAAGCGATCGTCTCGCCGTGGATCTCAAAGGCTATCGAGACAGCCCAGAAGAAGGTCGAGGCGCGCAACTACGACATCCGCAAGCAGGTCGTCGAGTTCGACGACGTGATGAACGATCAGCGCAAGGTCATTTACGAGCAGCGGGCCGACATCATGGACGCCGAGAACGTCAGCGACGTCATTACCGACATGCGCGCCGAGACGGCTTTGGCCCTGGTCGCGGTAAGCTGCCCCCAAGGCACCTATCCCGAGCAATGGGACGTCCCCGGCCTCAAGGAGGGGATCGCCGACGTGTTCGGTCTTCAGCCGCCGATCGACGATTGGCTCCAGGAAGACGCGCTCGATCCCGAGATCCTGACCGAACGGGTTCAGAAGCTGGCCGACGAGACGATGGCGGCCAAGCTTGCCGATGTCGAGCCGGAGCGCTGGGCCGATGTCGAGAAGCAGATCCTGATCGAGACGCTCGATCATCATTGGAAGGAGCATCTCGCGACGCTCGACGCGCTGCGCCAGGTCATTCACCTCCGCAGCTACGCGCAGAAGAAGCTGATCGACGAATATAAGCAGGAGGCATTCCTGCTGTTCGAGCGACTGCTGGTCGCGATCCGCGAAGAAGTCACACGCCGCCTGATGCGGGCGCAGCTGCAGCTCGAGCCGGCGCCGCTTCCGGTGCTGCCCGATTTCATTACGCAGCATCTCGATCCGTTCACCGCGGACGACGATACGGCCGACATCGACGCCGGCGCGCGCGGGCTGATGCGCGGCGTTTCGCCGCTGCTCAACATCCCGCAGCCGCCGTTTCCGCACCGCGCCGACGGCGGGAACGTCGTGGAGGCGCCGATCAGCCGCAACGCGCCTTGCCCGTGCGGGTCGGGCAAGAAGTACAAGCATTGCCACGGCCAGCTGGCCTAGCCGCGAAGGCGGCGACGGCCACCCCGGCGAAGGCCGAGGTCCCAGCGGTTTTCCCGCTCGACCGGGGCGAGCTTCGCCGTGCCTACCGGCCCGACGAAGAACGGATCGTCCCCGAGCGGATCGATCAAGCGCGCCTCAGCCCTTCCGAGCTCGGGGAAGCGGCGGCGACGGCGCGGGCGCTCGTAAAGGGCGTCCGGGCCCATAAGCCCTCCGGCGTCGACGCGTTCCTCCACGCCTACGACTTGGGCTCGGACGAGGGCATCGCGATGATGTGCCTGGCCGAGGCGCTGCTCCGGATTCCCGACGCGCACACCGCCGACGAGCTGATCGCCGACAAGCTGTCGGGTCCCGACTGGTCGGAAAAGCTGGGCCGGTCGGACTCATCGTTCGTCAATGCCGCGACCTTCTCGCTGTTGCTGACCGGCAAGGTGCTGGAGGGCGCGCAGGACCGCTCCGATAATTGGAAGGCGGCGCTGGGCCGCGCCGTTGGGCGTCTCGGCGAGCCCGTCGTTCGGACCGCCGTCCGCGAGGCGATGAAGATCCTCGGCCGCAACTTCGTCTTCGGCCGAACCATCGACGAGGCGCTGAAGCGCGCCGAGCCCGAGCAGCGGCAGGGCCTCAGCCACAGCTTCGACATGCTCGGCGAGGCGGCCAGGACGTTCGAGGATGCCGAGCGCTATGCCGACGCCTATCGCGGCGCGCTGGACCGGATCGCCAAGCAGGCGAAGGGCGGTTTCCGCAAGTCGCCGGGCATCTCGGTCAAGCTGACCGCGCTTCATCCCCGGTTCGAATATGCCCACCGCGACGACGCGCTGGCGGCGGTGATCCCGGTCGTTCGCGAGTTGGCGCTGAAGGCGGCCTGGGCCGACGTTCATTTCACCATTGATGCCGAGGAAGCCGACCGGCTCGAGCTGCAAATGGATGTGTTCGAGGCGCTGCTCGCCGACGATGCGCTGTTCGCCAATGGCTGGGCCGGCTTCGGCATCGCCATCCAGGCGTACCAGAAGCGGGCCGCGCCGCTGTGCGACTGGGTGATCGCCGCGGCGCGCGCGCGTGGCCGCAAGCTGATGTGCCGCTTGGTCAAGGGCGCTTATTGGGATACCGAGATCAAGGCGGCGCAGGTTGGCGGCCTTCCCGACTATCCGGTCTTCACCCGCAAGATCGCGACCGACGTTTCCTATCTTGCCTGCGCGCGCAAGCTGCTGGCCGCGGACGACGTCATCTATCCGGCCTTCGCCACCCATAATGCCAACACGATCGGTCAGGTGAAGGCGCTCGCCGGCAATCGCGAATTCGAGTTTCAGCGGCTGCACGGCATGGGCGAGGAGCTGTACGATGAGCTCGCGGGGCTGGAGCGCCACCTCGGCGATCGCCGCACGCCCGTGCGCATCTACGCGCCGGTCGGCAGCCACAAGGAGCTGCTCGCCTATCTCGTCCGGCGCCTCCTCGAGAACGGCGCCAATTCCAGCTTCGTCAACCGCATCGCCGATGAGCAGGTCTCGGTCGATGAGCTGGTCCGCGATCCGATCGCACAACTCGAAGCGCTCGAGCCGAAGCGCAACCCGAAGATCATCCTGCCGAACCAGCTCTTCGGTACTGCTCGCCGCAACAGCGCCGGGGTCGACCTCAGCGACCCATTGGTGCGCGAGCCGTTGCTCGAGCGATTGAAAGCGCTCGAAACCCGCGGCTGGACCGCGAAGCCAGGCAAAGGAAAGGGCAAGGGCAGGCCGATTGTCGCGCCCCATGACCATCGCATCACTGTCGGGACCACGTTCGAAGCCGCCGCGGCCGACGTCGATCGGATGGCGCGCGCCGGGCATGCCGCGCAGGTGGGTTGGGATGCGCTTGGCGGCGAGGCCCGGGCGAAATTGCTCGACCGTACAGCTGACCTCTACGAGGCGCATTCGGAAGAATTCTTCTCGCTGTGCATTCGCGAAGCCGGGAAAACCCTGATCGATGCGGTGCTGGAAGTGCGCGAGGCGGTCGATTTCCTCCGCTTCTACGCCTCGGAGGCGCGGCGCCAGTTCACCAAACCGCTTCCGCTTCCGGGCCCGACGGGGGAACAGAACGAGCTCAGACTGCATGGTCGCGGAGTGATCGCGAGCATTTCTCCGTGGAATTTCCCGCTCGCGATTTTCACCGGTCTGACATCCGCGCCGCTGGCTGCCGGTAATGTCGTAATTGCCAAGCCCGCCGGGCAAACGCCGCTGATCGGCGCGCTTGCGATTGAGCTGATGCACCAGGCGGGCATTCCGAAGGACGTGGTCCAGCTCGCGCCCGGTTCGGGCAGTGTCGTTGGAGGAGCGCTGACCGCGCATCCGCTGCTTTCGGGCGTCGTTTTCACCGGCTCGACCGAAACCGCGCGCATGATCAACCGCACCCTCGCCGAGCGCGACGGGCCGATCATCCCGTTCGTCGCCGAAACCGGTGGCCAGAATGCGATGATCGTCGACTCATCGGCGCTGCCCGAGCAGGTGACACACGACGTGATCTCCTCGGCATTCCAGAGCGCGGGCCAACGCTGCTCGGCCTTGCGCGTTCTGTTCGTCCAGGAGGACGTCGCCGATGGCATGATCCGGATGATTGCTGGTGCGATAGAGGCGCTCGATGTCGGCGACCCGGCGAACCTTGCGACCGACGTCGGTCCGGTGATCGACGAGGCTGCGAAGAAGGTGCTCGATGAGCACCTCGAGTGGCTCGACAAGAATGCGAGGAAGATCTGCAGGCTCGAGCCGCCGAAAGAGGCTGAGAACGGCTGCTTCGTTGCTCCCGCTTTTTATGAGATACAGTCTCTAAACCAACTGAATCGCGAGAATTTCGGCCCGATTCTTCATGTTATCCGCTTCGCCGGCGACCGGCTGGACAAGGTGGTCGAGGACATCAACGCCACCGGTTACGGCCTGACGCTCGGGCTCCAGAGCCGAATCGACACGGTCCGTGACTATGTCGAGGAGCATGCCCACGTGGGCAATCTCTACGTCAATCGCAACCAGATCGGCGCGGTGGTCGAAAGCCAGCCGTTCGGCGGCGAAGGTCTCAGCGGCACGGGTCCCAAGGCGGGCGGTCCTCATTATGTGGCGCGCTTCGCGACCGAGCGCGTCACCTGCATCGACACGACCGCCGGCGGCGGCAACGCGAGCCTGATGGCCTCGATCGACGGCTAGGTTCCCGGCTAAGGGCCCCCATCAAAGTACTACTTTGATGGGACCCAAGGCCGGGGAACAGCAACTCTGTCTCACCGCGGCACAATCCCTACGAGCCTCTGGAGCGCGGCATCAAAATCAGAGTTGATAAAGCGCGGGGTGGTCCTCTTAGCGGACACGAACACGCCTCGCCGGAGCGGTCGGGCTGCACGCGGTCCGGCCGCTTCGTTCCTTTCGGTGACGTGGAAGTTGGCTCCCCGGGCCTGATTCGAACAGGCGACCATTCGATTAACAGTCGAACGCTCTACCGCTGAGCTACCGGGGAATGCCTTTTCGCAAGGTGGCGGCTAGATAGCGGACGCTTCCCTAAAGGCAAGTAGTCGATGCTCGAATTGCCCCCGGCAATCCTGCGCGCCGACTAGGTCGCGAATTGCTCCATCGCGATGCGCTCGTCGAGCGCGTGCTCGGGGTCGAACAGGAGCGTCAGCGAGCGCTCGCGGTCGAGGCGGACGTCGACCCGGGCGACGTCGCGGACCTCGATCTGGTCGGCGACGGCGGAGACCGGTCGGTTTTTCGCCTCGAGGATGGTGAAGCGGACGGCGGTGTCGTCGGGCAGGATCGCGCCCGACCAGCGGCGCGGGCGGAACGGGCTGATCGGCGTCAGCGCCAGCATCTTCGCCTGCAGCGGCAGGATCGGCCCGCGCGCGGACAGATTATAGGCCGTCGATCCGGCGGGGGTCGCGACCAGCACCCCGTCGCAGGCGAGCTCGGGCAGCGCGACCCGGCCGTTGACCGAAATCTCGATCTTGGCCGTCTGCCGGGTCTCCCGCAGCAGCGAGACTTCGTTGATCGCCGCATAAGTGAACTTGTCGCCGGCGACGGTGGTCGCCTGCATCTGAAGGGGCGCAACCCGGATCGCCTTGGCGCCGGCGATCCGTTCGGACAGCCGGTCGATCCGCCAGTCGTTCATCAGGAACCCGACGGTCCCGCGGTTGATCCCGAAAACGGGCCGGGGACGTTCGCCCTGCAGCATCTGGTGAAGCGTCTGGAGCATGAAGCCGTCGCCCCCCAGGGCGACCAGCGTTTCCGCCTGGTCGGCGTCGGCGAAATCGTATCGCCGGCGAAGCAGCGCTTCAGCCGCCTGGGCAACGTCGGTCGTCGACGACAGCAGCCCGATGCCGAGCGCGCCGAGATCGTTCGGCGCATGGTCACCGGCCTGGGGCGAGTCCGCGTTCAACCTGTGGCTCCTCGTCAGCCTCGAGCGAAACGCAAGATAGAGCGTCGCGGCGGCAAGGTCACTGTCCCGTTTCGGGCCGTGGCGGAAGCCCGTCATATCGCCCCGCACGGCCTGCGCCTATCGCCGGATTGGAGCGGACCAGGACAACATGAATTCGTGGGGGAAAAGCAGCAATGTTGACCTGGGATGAGATCGGCAAGTGGGGCCGGCGGGCATCGGATATCGGGGCAATGGTGCCCGCCGCTCCACGACGCGACCGGCTTCTTGAAGCAGCGATTGCGCATGAACAGGTCGACGTCCTGTACCAGCCGCTGATCGACCCCCAGTCGGGGCGTATCGCCGGGGCCGAAGCGCTGGCACGTTCGTCCGTCGTCGCGGATGCGGCGCTGCTGTTCGCACGAGCGACGGCGGGCGGACTGGACGAGAGGCTGTCGCGGCTGGTCCAGCGCAAGGCGCTGCGCTCGGCCGCCGCATGGGAAGGGCCGCTGAGGGGGCTCGGACTGTCGATCAACGTCCTTCCGGCCGACATTTCGCGCGAGGGCTACGACGACTGGCTGCTGGACGAGATCGCGACCGCCGGCATCGATCCCGAGCGAGTGACGGTCGAGATCACCGAAAGCGCCCTGCTCACCGAGCGCAAGCAGGTCGCCGAACGACTGTCGCGCTTGCGCAAGGCCGGCGTTCGGATCGCCGTGGACGATTTCGGAACCGGTTATGCGAGCCTCGCCTATCTCACCTCGCTGCCGCTCGATGCGATCAAGATCGACCGCGGCCTGGTGGCCGACATCGTCGGCGGCGAGCGCGACCGCATCGTCGTTCGGGCGATGATCAATCTCGCGCGCGAGCTCGACCTCATGGTGGTGGTGGAAGGCGTGGAGACCACCGGCCAGCTCGCGCTGCTCGCGGAATGGGGCTGCGACCTCTACCAGGGCTTTCTCGGCGCCGGCGCGCTCACTCACGAGGAGCTGACGCGCTTCGTCGCCGCGGCAAACACGGAAGCCGCCTAGGCCGCTTCCTTCTTTTCTCCCGCGGCAGCGACTCGCGCCAGTCCGCGTGACAGCTGCAGCGCGCCGTCGAGCCGCGCCTCCGGCGTTGGCCAGTTGCGCGCGACGACCATCTTGCTGTCGGGCCTGAGCTTCGCCGCCCCCTGCAATCGCTCGATATAGGACAGAAGCCCGGCAAGATCGGGGAAGCCGTCGTCGGCGAACGTCACGACCGCGCCCTTGGCACCGATATCCAGCTTGGCAACGAAGGCTTCGCGGCAGTTGAGCTTCACCTCGACGATCTTCAACAGGTTCGCGGTTTTCTCGGGCAGCGCGCCGAAGCGGTCGATCAGTTCGGCGGCGAACGCTTCGATCGCGTCGCGATCCTCGATCTCGCCCAGGCGCCGATAAAGACCCATGCGAAGGTCGAGATCGGGGACGTAGGTCTCCGGGATCATGATCGGCACGTCGACACTGATCTGCGGCGTGAACTCGTCGCGGCGCGGGATCCCGCCTGCCTTGAGCTCGACGATCGCGTCCTCGAGCATCGACTGGTAAAGCTCGAAGCCAACCTCCTTGATGTGCCCCGATTGCTCGTCCCCCAGGAGGTTGCCGGCACCGCGGATGTCGAGGTCGTGGCTGGCGAGCTGGAAGCCGGCGCCTAAGCTGTCGAGATCGGCCAGGACCTGAAGGCGCTTCTGCGCCGCCTCGGTGATCGAACGGTCAGCCGGCATGGTGAGATAGGCATAGGCGCGCGTCTTCGCCCGACCGACTCGGCCGCGCAGCTGATAGAGCTGAGCGAGGCCGAAGCGATCGGAACGATAGACGATCAGCGTGTTGGCGCTCGGGATGTCGAGGCCGCTTTCGACGATCGTCGTCGACAGCAGCACGTCGTACTTGCGGTCGTAGAAGGCGCTCATTCGCTCTTCGATCTGGCCCGCGCCCATCTGGCCGTGGGCGGTGATGACCTTCACCTCCGGCACCTGCGCGCGCAGCCATTCCTCCATGTCGGGCAAATCGGCGACGCGGGGGACGACGAAGAAACTTTGCCCGCCGCGATGATGTTCGCGGAGCAGAGCCTCGCGGAGAACCACTCCATCCCACGGGGTGACGTAGGTGCGGATGGCGAGCCGGTCGATCGGGGGAGTCTGGATCACCGACAGCTCGCGAAGACCGCTCATGGCCATCTGCAGCGTGCGCGGGATCGGCGTCGCGGTCAGCGTCAAGACATGAACGTCGGCCCTGAGCGCCTTCAGGCGTTCCTTGTGGGCAACCCCGAAATGCTGCTCCTCGTCGACGATCACCAGGCCGAGCCGCTTGAACTCGATGCTCT
>Ga0157369_10003846_pt1 | contig 17837 bp, 16 predicted proteins | sample C25metaG_FD_113461 | JGI IMG/M metagenome (GOLD analysis project Ga0157369, IMG submission 113461) | Corn rhizosphere microbial communities from Kellogg Biological Station, Michigan, USA - C2-5 metaG | ecosystem: Host-associated > Plants > Roots > Rhizosphere > Soil | place: USA: Michigan... | reverse complement strand
TCCCCAGCGCTCATGCCAGCACCGCATCCGGCTGACGTACACGGCTCTTGGCGTCAAGCTTGCCCAGCCGCGCCAGCACTTCCGCATTCAATACTGCGGCCCCGGCTGCTCCGCGGATCGTATTGTGTGAGAGCAGAACGAACTTCCAGTCCAGCAGGCTGCACTCACGCAGACGTCCTACGGTGGTGGTCATCCCGTTGCCGCGCATGCGGTCCAGTCTTGGTTGCGGGCGATCCACACTCGCGTCAAATTCCACCGGCTGATCTGGCGCGCTCGGCAGTTTCTGCCCGGCCAGCGGCGCGAACTCTGTCCACGCGGCAAGCATCTCTTCTCGTGTCGCCTTCTTACGCAATTTGATGCTCACGCACTCTGTGTGTCCATCCTCCACCGCCACGCGATTGCAGTGTGCGCTGACTTTGGCATCCAGCAGGTCTACCGCTGCTCCGGTGAATGTGCCCAGCAGTTTGCCGAGCTCTTCCTGCAGCTTTTCTTCCTCGTTCTTGATAAACGGCACTACGTTGCCAAGAATGTCGAGCGACGCAACGCCGGGGTAGCCTGCACCGCTTACGGCCTGCATCGTCGAAACAAACAGGCTTTCGATTCCGAACCGGGCCTCCAGTGGCTTGAGCGCCAGAACGAGACCAATCGCGCAGCAGTTCGGATTCGTGACGATGTATCCGCCCGACTCTCGCCGCCAGCTCTGCTGCTCAATCAGCTCCAGATGGTCCGCATTCACCTCAGGTACGACCAGCGGCACGTCATGGGTCATACGGAAGGCGCTCGAGTTCGACACGACCGCGCAGCCTGCGGCGGCAAACTGTGGCTCCAACTCGCGGGCGACATCAGAATCCAGGGCAGCAAAGATGATCCTGGGCAGTTCGCCGTCGGGTGTGCCCTCCGGCACATTCGGCATCACCGTCATGGCGGCTATACGCGTCGGAAGCGGGGTATCGAGCTTCCATTTGCAGGCCTCGGCGTACGTTTTGCCTGCGCTGCGATCGCTCGCCGCCAACCATGAGATCTCAAACCACGGGTGATTGTTCAACAACTGGATAAACCGCTGCCCCACCATTCCAGTCGCGCCCAGAATGCCAACTTTTCGCCGTTCCATATCTTCTAAGAATACCGCGTCACGGTGGAACGAGTCATTTGAATATGCCGCGGCGATCGACCTCTAATCGGTCCTGTGCCTGCGTGTGTGGTAGCTTCCGGAGCCGGCCCAGACTGCCAGTGCGACAACAAGATGAAGGCCGAACCATAAGCTGATGCCCTGATCCAGATAAATGAGGTAAAGAATCAGGCCCCGCGGCAGCACAATCGCAACAAATAGCGGCAGCCATCCCGCAATGTGCAGTGGTGTTACGGCCTCTTGCAGCCAGTACACCACCAGGGCGAGACGCGGGAGGAACAGCGAGAACACCAGAAACCAGAGCGGTAAGGAATGAAGTGTCCACATCGAGTGCAGGTTCACGGGGGACCTCACCTGGAGATGTGACTCGACTGCAGGGCCAGTAGCGCCTCATGCAATCCTACTCAGCCGAGGTTGCGAGCCCCCTCCCTCTTTGGTGGTACGCGATGCATGCATCATGCGGCTGAAGCGTGCTAAGCCTCAAGGGCCGCAATCACCGCGTCGGAGAAGGCGGTGGTTCCGCTTGATCCGCCTACATCCCGCGTGAGCACCTTGCCCTCCAAGTACACCTTTTCGAGCGCGCTTTGCACTAAATCGGCCGTCGTTGGCTCATTGAGGTGGCCCAGCATTAGCACCGCACTTTGTAGCAGGGCGGTAGGATTTGCCATATCCTTGCCGGCGATATCAGGAGCCGACCCATGGACGGCCTCAAAGATCGCGCACTCCGTCCCGAGATTCGCGCCTGGCACCAGACCCAGTCCCCCGACAAACGCACTGCACAGATCGCTGAGAATGTCTCCGTAGAGGTTCTCCGTGAGGAGAATGTCGTATTGGTACGGATTGATCACAAGCTGCATCGATGCGTTATCTACGATGTGCTCTTTGTATTCGATCTCTGGATAGGTCGCAGCGACACCCCGGCAGCAGCGGAGGAACAGCCCATCCGACAGCTTCATGATGTTTGCCTTATGGATGGCATGCACCTTCTTCCGTCCGTGTTTCTGCGCATAAGCGAAGGCGAACTCAGCGATGCGCGTGGAGGCTTTCTCGGTGATGATCTTCAGCGACTGCACAACGCCGGGCAGGATCTCGTGCTCCAGCCCCGCGTACAGGTCTTCGGTGTTTTCGCGTACCACGATCATGTCCAGGTCCGGATACCTGGTTTTTAATCCGGGTAAGTTCTTGATCGGGCGAAAATTCGCGAACAGCTCGAACTTCTGTCGCAGTGCCACGTTGATCGAGGAGAAGCCCCCGCCAACCGGGGTAGTCACCGGCCCCTTCAACGCGACCTTGTTGTCTTCAATCGAGCGGTACAAGTCCTGAGGGATGTATTCTTTGAACTTCTCGTAAGCCTCCGCGCCCGCCGCAAACTTGTGCCATTCGAAGCCGATTCCGGTCTTTTTGCCTGCGGTCTCGAGAATGCGGACCACCGCAGCCGATACCTCCGGCCCAATCCCATCGCCCGGAATCAACGTAACCGCATGCGTTCTAGTCGCCATCTGTCCCTCGGTCCCTATCCGTTGCGGCTCTTGTGCCGCGGTTCTTTGCCGCCGAGCAGCTCCTCGAGTTCAACCTTGAACTCCCGGACATCTTTGAAGTCACGGTAGACACTCGCAAAGCGGATATACGCCACTGTGTCTATATCCTTGAGCCGCGTCATAATCAGCTCGCCTATTTCGCTGGTGGAGCGCTCACGGTCCGGCGAATCCACGACGTAAGCCTCAGTCTGATCGACGATCCGCTCCAGCGCTGCGCCCGAGACCGGGCGTTTTTGGCATGCGTGCAGTAAACCTCCCAGCACCTTCTGCCGGTCAAACTTCTGCCGGGACCCATCCTTCTTTACCACCATGTACGGAATTTCATCGATGCGCTCATACGTGGTAAAGCGCTTATTGCAACGCTCGCACTCTCGCCGCCGACGGATGGAGTCGGCTTCTTTACTCTCGCGCGAATCGACCACGCGGTCCTGCGCAAAACCGCAGTACGGACACCTCATCGCACCAACTTCACTGAAACCGGGAATCGACCTTCAGACACGATTCTACAGTCCAGTCCAGGACCGCTAAACAATCCACCCACCGCCGACTACATCGTCTCCGTCATAGAACACTGCCGACTGACCGGGCGTTATCGCGCGTTGACACTCATCGAAGATGGCCGTGACCTCATCCTCGCCGCTCATCCGCAATGTCGCCCAGGCAGGCTCATGCCGATGGCGAATTTTCACCTTCACCCGGATCTCACTCTGGATGCCAGCCAGCGAAATCCAGTTCAGCCGATTGGCCCGCATTTCTCGCGACATCAGCTCCTCGTCCGCGCCTACCACTACCCGGTGCGAGTCCGGATGGATCGCCAGTACGTACTTCGGCTCCGGTGAGCTCAGACGCAATCCCTTTCTCTGCCCGACCGTGAACCCGTGGATACCCTCGTGATGCCCCAGCACCTCCCCATCGGGGGTCACTAGTTCGCCAGCCGATTCAGGCATTGTCTCTGCCTTATCGTCCAGATATGCGCGCAGAAACACCGAGTAGTCGCCGCCGGGAATAAAGCAAATCTCCTGTGAATCGGGCTTCTGCGCTAACGCCAGCCCGGCATCCTCTGCATACTGACGCACAACCGGCTTTTCCATCTCACCCAGCGGGAAGAGTGTGTGTGACAGCTGCTCTTGGGTGAGCCCAAAGAGGAAGTATGTCTGGTCTTTTGAGCGGTCCGCCGGACGCGACAGAATCCAGCGTTGCCGGTGCTCGTCCCACCGGTTCCGGGCATAGTGGCCGGTGGCAATCCGATTGGCACCGATCTGGCGCGCGGTGATCAGAAGCGCATCGAACTTCAGGTGGTTATTACAGAGCGTGCATGGAATGGGCGTCCGGCCAGCCAAATATTCGTCCACAAACGGACGCACCACGTCGGCCTCGAACCGAGCTTCCTGGTTGACGAGGTAATAGGGAATGCCCAGATGCTTCGCAACCGCACGCGCATCATAGACATCGTCCAGCGAGCAGCAGCGGCCCCGAATTTCTGTCGGCATACCTTGCTGTCCTGCGAGCCGACGTTGATTCCACAGCTGCAGAGTGAGTCCCACGACCTGATATCCCCGCGAGCGAAGCATCGCCGCCACGGCCGAGGAGTCCACCCCGCCCGACATAGCAACCGCGACTGTTTCCTGCCCACTCATACCTCAATCTTCTCTCAAACTGCACCCCAAGGTGGCATCGTAAGCAACCGGAGCAGAATCTGAGTCATCGGAACCTTAGCCCGGGTGAATCGTTACATTGGCGTAAGTCAATACAAATAAAAGCTTAACGCCCCTTTAGAAAACCTATGCAGAGTTCCACGCAGGCTCGTACTGTATTGTTGCCGCCAAGTGTGCGTTCGGCACTTCGCCTGTTTTTTGCGCTTACGGGCCTGTGTCTCGTTACTGAGCTGTTTTGTCATTTCGTTCTTCACCTGCATCATCCCTATGACTGGCCGTTTCCCCCTCACGAGAATCGGTTTAGCGATTTTCTGGTCTATGACGAGCGTTTACGACTCTTTCACTCCCCCGATTTCTTCACCAAGCGCGTTGTTCCTCCATTCTCGTATCCACCGGCCGCTGCCACGGTACTGTCGCTCTTCTATCTAAGCTCCAGACCGCTCGTCTGTTTTCTAGCCACAATGTTCTTATGCATCTTGGGCGCCGCAGTCCTGTTCGGACGCGTTCTGCTCAAGCACGGACTATCCATAGGTAGCGCCGCAGCGACAGTACTTCTGTTCGCGATTTCATATCCGCTGGTTCTGGACGTGCAGCAAGGCAACTGCGAGTGGATTCTCTGGCTAGTGCTGATGGTCGGACTCTGCGCCTTTCTGGCTGATCGCCCAGCTCTCGCAGCTGTTTTCCTTGGCCTCGGCGCAGCAATCAAGCTGTATCCCATCATTCTCCTGGCCCTGTTCATTCCGCGGCGCCAATATCGCTGGCTCGCCGCTGGGCTGGTTACCTTTCTCGTCTCATCGCTCGGCTCGATGTGGCTGGAGAGCGGCTCCATTGCGCTCTCCTGGGCCGGTACGATCCGCGGCCTCACCGGCTTAGATAAGGGCTTCATCCTCCATCCCATGGATTTCTGGGACCATTCTCTCTTCGAGTTCTTCAAAGGAGCCCAAGCGCTCGGGCACCCGGAGTTCTTGTCACAGGCGGCTTCTTTGAAGCTTCAGCGATTCTATCTGCTGGTGATGGCCGCAATCGGCATCGTGCTGTTCTTGACGCGGATCCGCAAAATGCCAGTGATCAACCAAATTCTGGCTCTCGTCACAGCATCAGTTCTGCTGCCGCCAATCTCCATGGATTACACCCTCATCCACCTTTTCCTCCCCTGTGGGCTGTTGATTCTAGGTGAGCTTCGGAACGCTAAGTCAGGTGTTGTTTCGAATCCGACCGGGGTTCGGGCGGCGCTACTCACCTTTGCTTGCCTCTTCGCTCCGATGACCGAACTGACGCTCTACGGTCACACCCTCAGTAATACGGTGCGCACTATCGCACTAATTGCTTTGTTCGTAATCTCTCTTCGCTACCCGCTGGAAGCTACAGAGTCGCTCCAGCAACGTGAGCCGAGCAAGATCGAAGCGGCCCTCGCCGCCTGATCGCGGTGGCAATGCCGCGGAAACGAATAGCCATTTGGCAAATACTTCGGGCTTTACTGAGACATTCCTGTTCCAGCTGACTGGAACGTGTTGCAGGCTTCCACCCTGCCCTGTCGCATGCCAGTGGTGAACCACTGCACCCGCTGCGCCGAGCTGCCGTGCGTAAAGGTCTCCGGACTGACCGTGCCTCGCTCCATCTTTTGCAGATGGTCATCGCCTACCGCCGCCGCGGCGCTGAGGCCGGCCTGGATGTCCTCTTCGTGCACGATGTTCCGGTCCTGCGCGCTATGCGCCCACACACCGGCGTAACAGTCTGCTTGGAGCTCGACCGCCACCGAGAGGTGGTTTCGCTCCTGCGGCTCCTGCTGTTGAAACTGCCTAACTTTCTGCTCTGTGCCCAGGATGTTTTGAACGTGATGGCCGAGTTCATGTGCGATCACGTACGCCTGCGCAAAGTCCGCCGTGCTGCCACCGAATTTCGCTAAATCATCCCAAAAACCCAGGTCGATATAAACTTTCTCATCCCCTGGGCAGTAGAAGGGGCCGGTAGCCGACTGCGCCGTACCGCATGCGGACCGCGTGTAGTTGCGAAAGAGCACCAGCTTGGCATGCCTGTACTCCACCCCATGCTGACCCAAAATCTGGGTCCATGTCTTCTGCGCATCGTCCAACACAAACGAGACCAGTTGCGCCGAACGGTGCTCCGCCGCGGACTCCTGCACCGGTCGATCATCCGTCTGCTGGGTCCTTGTGTCTCCGCCCGTCAGATATGCACCGATATAGTTACGTCCAGTCACCAGGCTGATGATCAGCAGAAACACAAATCCGATGATTCCCAGCCCGCCGCCGCCGATGCCGAAGCCGCCACCACCGCTGCGTCGGTCTTCGACGTCGCTGCTCATCCCACCTGGCGTCCAGTCCACAAATCCTCCGGTGCACTCTTACTTGCCGATCTCGCGGCTATGTCTTTGATGGATGCGAAAACCGAAACTCATGTCCGACCGTAGGCGATAGATCGGGGTCCGTCGTTTACCGTTCTCCAGCCCTGCAACAGCTCGTTTCGCCGCGTCAGGCTGCCTCTGGTACCAATCGGCCGGATATCCGCGGGGCCCGAGTGAATTGAATCAGCACATAAAGCACAATCCACAGCAGACTCGCTGCGGAAGACTCGGAATTGACGCCAAACAACCCAATAAACACCTGAATCCCAAGGTACAAAAAGGTTGCACTCGGCAGCTGCCTGCTCCGGGCGACTTGGACCGCCAGAGCGAGGATTGATGGGAGACCGACCGCCAGGTCATGCCACCAGAAATATGGCGAGGTTCCTATCGACACCAGCAGCAGAAGCGGAAGCCGCTCCTCCCAGACCCATCGTCGGTGATACCGCCACCAGTACCAGGCAAACCACACAATACCCGCCGCACTCGGCACAAATTGCAGCCACAGGTGCTGCCTCCCGAACAGCACCCTGAGAAAGCCTCCCGCTCCACAGTCGGTCTGCACGGCCGCGTCAAACGTTCCATGGAAGAACCCGAGTACGTTCCGATTGAAGGCGATGGACCCTAACGACGCCAAGGCTGCCAGTACACATCCAGTGATCGGAATCGCCCACTTCCGATGCTGAATCGCCCACAATAAAATCGCGAACAGCACCAGGTACACGAGGTGCGGCTTCAATCCGAAAATCAGTAGGCAGGCGCCCGCCAGTACATATCGCCGGTGGCGAAGCGCGAAGAAGAATCCTGTTACCCCAGCAAAAATCAGCGGCGTGATCTGCCCGTAATGCTCCGCGGCAGCCGCCGGCAAGAACGTGGCAAGCACCGCAACAGCGATCCACTGCTGACGTCTTTCTCCGCCAAAGTAGCGCCAGAATGCTAGACAACATATAAGCTCGAGCGCGAGCGAGATGCTTAGTGACACATAGTGCGCGACATGAAACGGCATCATTGCAAGCGGCGCCACGAACGGCAGTGACCATGGCGGATTCAGCATCACAAACTGCTGCTCGTTGGTCCATCCAAGAGATCGGTCGATTGCAACTGTCGCACTCATCGAGTACGGATTAGCGCCGGTCAGAAACAGACGCCCCGCAGCCCAGTAAGTCATAAAATCCTGGAGCGGTAACGGCGACAGAAGAAGAAGCGCTCGCTTTATGAAGAAGGGGACGGAAAGCAGCAGCGTCAGAAACGCGGCCAGCCTGGTATTAAAGCTGCGAGTGGGTTCGGCGAAGTAACTTCGGTAGGGAACTGTGCCACTCGATGGCATTCGTACTCCTGTTCGTAAACCTCATCATCCGCACCAGGAACGCCGGGCAGGAAGTTAACCGGCCGGTCACAGGGAGAGTGGGCCCATTCATCCTCAGGATGACGGCATCATACGCTTCGCGCGGTCAATTTCAGCCGCTTCTCCATCACAGTAACCGCATCAGCGTTCTCATCCACCATGCAGAACCGCCGCCCATTCCGGGCCGCGGCCTCGCCGGTCGTGCCACTACCGGCAAAGAAGTCCAGCACCAGCTCCCCCTGATTCGAATGCACTCGGACGATACGTTCCAGAATGCCGAGCGGCTTCTGTGTCGCGTAGCCGGTTTTTTCCTTGCCTGTCGGAGAGACGATCGTGTGCCACCACACATCAGTCGGCGTCTTCCCTCTGGCCGCCTTCTCCGCACCGACCAGTCCTGGAGCCATATAAGGAATTCGGTCGCACTCGTCCAGATGGAACGTAAATCGCTTTGGATCGCGCGTGTACCACAGGATGTTGTCGTGCTTCGCCGGCCAACGCTTTGTGGACCGCGCGCCGTAGTCATAGGCCCAGATAATCTCATTCTGAAAGCATTCCCGTCCAAAAACCTGGTCAAGCATCACCTTGCAATAGTGAACTTCACGGCAATCTATGTGGAAGAACAGGCTACCGGTGGGAGTCAGAACCCGCCGAGCCTCCTCCATTCGGGGACGCAAAAATCCGAGGAAGTCCTCAAACTGGTCGTCGTACGCTCCGCCCTCATTCTGCGGCAACCGCTCAGTCCGGTAGCGTCGTCCGCCGAAACCCGTGCGATCTCCTGCAGTATCCTGTACCGTTCTGATACGGCGGCGCTCCTGTCTCCTGCCCGTGTTGAACGGCGGGTCTACGTAGATCAGTGCTGCCGACTCGGACTCCATCCGCCGCAGAGCCTCCAAGTTGTCACCATGCAAAATGCGATTCAATCGCGCCGATCTCCCCGGCAACAGACTACCTTGTCGCTCCCGCACATAGCCCTTCGTTGACTCACGTGCGCCATGGAGTATCTTTGCAGACGGTCGCAGCTGGCGGCCCTTTGGGATCTCCAATGGCCGATGCAGCGACAGAAAACACGCCTCAGTCACTCGCCAGCCCGAGTGCTCCGCCCGTGGGCGTTCGCTTCGCAATGTCTTCTCACCCCGGACGCATCCGCAGCGACAATCAGGACGCGTGCGCCGCGGCACCGGGGCGCGGTATCTTTGTCGTTTGTGACGGTATGGGCGGGGCCGCTGCAGGTGAAATAGCCAGCAAACTGGCGGCGGACGCTTTCCTGGAGACTGCGAGTCTATCCACCACAGAGCCGGTTCCACTCGAAGACGCGGCAACTGTCACGTCTACAGCCGATTGCCCGAAGATACAGCTGGAACGGGCAGTCGCGGCCGCTAATCGCGCAGTCTACCAACGTTCAGAAAGGTATCGCGCGCTCCGCGGTATGGGCACAACCCTAGTCGCAGCCCTCATCCACTCATCAGGGGCGGGCTGTAGCGCATGGACTGCCAATGTGGGAGACAGCCGCTGCTATCTCCTCCGCGACAAGCTGCTGCGCCAACTCACTAGCGACCACTCAGTAGTCGAAGAGCAGATCCGGGCCGGTATTCTCAGCCGAGAGCAGGCGGAGTTCTCTCCGGTTCGTAATGTTATTACCCGTGCCGTTGGAACGCAGTCCGAAGTCGCCGCAGACATTCGGGAGCACCCGCTTCGATCTGGCGACATCCTCCTGCTCGCTTCGGACGGCCTAACCCGCGAGCTCCACGACGAGGACATTGCTAGCATCCTAGTACTCTCGTCCAGCCTCGATGCGGGCAGCAAAGCGCTCGTTCAGGCGGCCAATGCGCATGGGGGGCGCGACAATATCACCGTCCTCCTCATCGCAAGGGATTGACATTTCGTACACTCAAACACGAGGAGAATCGGAACGACATGCCCAAGGATCTGTACTTCGACGACTTTCACCTCGGCCAAAAATTTAACTCGATCACCAGCTACACGGTTACCGCAGCCGAAATTAAAGATTTCGGCCAGAAGTACGATCCGCAGCCCTTCCACCTAGATGAGGCAGCCGGCGAGGCCTCTTTCTTCCACGGACTTGCTGCCTCAGGCTGGCTCACCGCCGCCATCGTCATGCGCCTGCGCGTTCAGTCCCTTGCAGTTGCAGGCGGCATGATCGGAGCGGGCGCGGAGGAGATGCGCTGGACAGAGCCCGTGCGCCCCGGCGATACCCTGCGTACTGAGATCGAAGTCGTCGGCCTGCGACGGGCCAAGTCGCGCCCCGAATACGGCATCGTCACGACCACCACCCTCTGCTACAACCAGAACAATAAGATTGTCCTGCGCGCCACGGTGAACTTCTTTGCGCCGCTCCGCCCGCCGACTTCGAAGTAAGTCCGAAGTCACCGTGCGTCGAAGCCGAGATCTCAGCCGAGTACGTTAGGAGTTGTCATTCTGAGCGGAGCGAAAGATCTCGGTGATTCGGCCATCCGGCCAAGGCACGGAGGGACGGCACCGCTGTTTGAGACCGCAGTTCGCCTCTTCTACCCTGCGGCGGCAGTCAGTCTCACCGTCTCGGCCCTGCTCTTCTTCGCTTTCTCCTGGCGCTGGCCGCTCGTCACCGATGCCTCAGCCATGCATTACCTCGTTTTTCTGATGGAGCGCGGCTGGGTTCCATATCGCCAACTCGCCGACCAGCAGTTCCCCGGGGCGTACATCGTCGAGTTCGCCGGAATGCACATCTTCGGCATGAGCAGCCTCGCTTGGCGCCTATATGATTTCACCCTGCTCATCGTCAGCACCTGCGCCTTTTTCTACGTCACCCAACCCGCTAGCTACGGAGCGCCAATCGCCCCAGCCCGACGATCGAACAGTTGGTTTCCCGGTCTCTTCGCCGCCTGCCTCTTCATTGTCATTCACGGTCGCGACGGTTTGGAGCAAGGCGGCCAACGAGATTTTGTGATGGCCGTGCTCCTACTCGTCGCCACCGCATTCCTCTTCTCCGCAGTCAGAAGACGCTCCATTTGGTCGGTCACGCTCTTTGGCCTGCTCTCCGGCCTGGCGTTCAGCATCAAACCCACCGTACTCCCGCTGAGTGCTGCGGAGCTTGTATTTTCCTGTTATGTCCTTCACCGCCGCGGAACTCCATACGTCAACCACTTGATGGCCGCTGCGCTGGCGTATCTCGTTGCTCCACTCATTGCCCTGGCTTTCGTCGTGCGCGAGCACGCATTGCATGCCTTCGTTGCCGGCCTAAGAGGAGTGGTGCCCTACTACGCCAGCCTCGCACACCGGCCGCTAAGTTACATCCTCGTGCACAGCGTCTCCCCACTCCTCTTGATTGTCTATATTTGGGTGGCGCTACAGGCTCTTATCCACTACAGCCATCGGCAGCCAATAGACTGGATAGGCGATTGGGAGCGTACCACCCTGATTGCGGCAGCCCTGTTTGCTCTTAGCGATTGCATCCTCCAGGCGCGCGCACTGCCTTATTACCGATATCCGCTCCTCGCATTTGTCCTCCCTCTTATCGCCCTCGACCTGCACCGCGCACTTCAGGACTCCCTACTCGATTCCGCCTCGCGCAATGCCACCTTGCGACGCAGTGGCGTCCTCACCCTTTCTCTGGTTGGTCTCGCCTTCGGGGCCTTCTTTCTTGCTCCGCAATCCGCGGTTCTCATCCATAGGTACCGCTGGTGGCAGACCGAATTCGTCACCTCGCTGGAACACGATCTCGACGCACTGGGTGGCGCTGCCCTCTCCAGACACATCCAATGCATAGACTCCGTCTCCGGCTGCCCGACTGTTCTCTATCGCATGCGCCTCGAGCCCGTCAGTGGTGTGCTCGGCGACTACATGCTTTTTGGATCGGAAAGTTTCCCCATCGTGCGCCAGATGCGCCAGCAGTTCGACGCCGACATTTCTCAACACCCGCCTAACGTCATTGTCGTCAGCTCACATCTGCACCTCGGCGATGCGGAAAACTTCACGAAGCTCGACCGCTGGCCGGAATTCGCCAATTTTCTAGCCACGCGATACAGTCTGGATACCGAATGGCACCCGACCCACCCCGCGCTCTGGTGGTCCCGCCCTGAACTCCCGGCCAGCTACCGAATCTATGTTCTCCGAACACGTTGAGGCCGATTTATGGGGCGGGGCTTATCCTTCACACGTAGCCATTCGGCATGTAGCGGCTCCGCACCCGTTCCCAAACGGCATTATTTGTAGTGCGGTCAGAATGGCTCTTGGCATACCGAGCGCAAATACCGTAGCAAAGGAGCTTACTGCCCGGTTAAGCCCGTGAAACCCACAAGTACGGAGCGTATGCTCGTTTGCATGCGCATGACCGTTCTCGCCTCGGGCTCTAAAGGCAACTCTACGGTCATAGCATCCCCGAGCACCACCCTGCTTGTGGATGCCGGACTCTCCTGCCGTGAGCTCCTAAAGCGGATGAAGGCGGCCGGTGAAGATCCCGCCGCGCTCAGCGCTATTCTCGTTACCCACGAGCATCAGGACCACGTCGCCGGACTCTCCGTCCTCGCCCGAAAGCTCGGCATACCTGTCTACTTCACAGAGCCCACCCACCGCGCCTGGGTTCGGATGATGACACCGCGAACAACCATGAGTTACGCCCAGTGGCTGGATAAGATGCAGCAGGAGAGGGAGGCCCGTGCCGCAGCAGCTGCCCCCGTCAATGGGCACATCTCCGATTCTGTGCATGTACCTGAGTCCGCTAGGGTCGATCTGGCGGCTTTCTCCCATAGCACGGTGCTCGCCGACTCCGACGAGGACCTCTGCGATGACGCGGCGGCCACGAAACGCGACCCAGCTTTTCTGCCCGCCGTGGCGTATTTCCATGCCGGCGCTAACTTCTTCATCGGAGATATTTCCGTAACGCCCTTCACCATTCCCCACGATGCCGCCGACCCGTGCGGCTTCGTTTTCGAGTCCCAGGGAGAGCACATCCGAATGGCCATCGCGACCGATCTCGGGTACGTTCCGCCCAACGTGAAATCCGCCCTCCGGCGTGTGGACGTGATGCTTCTGGAATCCAATCACGATCTGGACATGCTCAAGGACGGCCCCTATCCATGGTCGGTCAAGCAGCGCGTGCTCTCCCGTGTTGGGCACCTCTCCAATCACGCAACAGCTGAGTTCCTAGCCCGCGACTACGATGGAGGAGCGGCCTATATCATCCTCGGACACCTCTCCGAACAAAACAACAATCCCGCACTGGCAATGCTTGCCGCAGAGCAGGCTATTGACGGCCGGATGTCATTGTTGGGCAACAGGATCGTCCTTGCCGAACAGGGATCGCCGCTCGCCCCGATCACTCTCTAATCGCCAGCTTTCTCCTGCTGCAGCAAGTATTTAGCAAATAAGGTGCACTCGGCGTAAACCCCGTGAAATGAAACTTTTCCATCCACTCATCTATCTGATCAAGTAGAATTATGTCTATACCGATATGGTGAACTCCGTCATCGAATTTCCAAAATCGCGCAGTGCGAACCGCCAATGCACGGATACCGTGGTGGGCGATATTCTCGCGGGCTGGCGCTATGACATCTCGGGCCTGTCGCCCGCCATGCGGAAGGACTACGACCAGCATTTCTCGGAATGCGCAAACTGCCGCCGCCGACAGCGGCTGGCGCGCACCATCGATGTGCTGCTGCTGTCGGTTTCATCCTTGTCGATTCTCGCCTTTCTATTAGCTGCGGCGGTGCTGCATCGCATTGAGGCTATTACGCACCTCAGTAACAGTCTCCATGGCCACTTCCACCACACACCGATCACGATTTCGCTCGAGGCTGCCGCAATCGCAGGGCTCCTCGTCTCCGTGCTCCTGTGCCTCCTTGTGGCCATTTCGACTCCCATCCCGGGGATTGTCTCCAGTGCCGTCCAGCAGCGCCTGCCGGAAAACATCCGCGAGCGGTTTACCCGCAATGCTGCATAAATCAAAACTTATCTTCTAGATTTGGCTTCAATTGAGGTGACTTCGGTCGCGTTTTAATGCGTCGGAGTCGCGGCATACCTCTCAGACGAGATCGCCCAACCTGTCCCAGTGCAGCCCTCGCGAGGAGCCATCTATCAGACTCCCTTCGAGCGAAATGCGGTACCGTAAAGGCAGCAAATGTCCTCCAACGCAACGCAGCGCGAAGGTGAGTTGATCCCGACGGCGGCAAGCTATGATGTTCCCTCACCGCCCAGGCGTCGGCAGATCCGCGAGCATAGCGTCTGGGATCCGCGCTCCGCGCCGGGCACCTACATCCTGCTAGCCATCAACATCGCTGTTTATCTCTGGATGGTTGGCCACGGGGTCAACCCCAAAATGCCGTCGGACACGGCTCTGATCCACTACGGAGCCAACAACACATGGCTCGTTCTTCATGGGCAGTGGTACCGGCTGCTTACTGCGACATTCGTGCACGTTGGCCTGCTGCACCTCGCCTCAAACATGTGGTGCCTTTGGAATCTCGGCATTTTGGGCGAGCCTCTCCTCGGACCAATGGGCATGGTTGCCGTCTACTTGCTGACAGGAATTGCCGGTAACCTTCTCAGCATGGCGGTGAACGTCGCTCTCAATCATCTTTTTCGTGACCCACGCTACCTCATCGAGGTCGGCGCCGGCGCCTCAGGAGCCGTGTTTGGCATCGCCGGGATTCTTATCGTATTGCTCTCCAACCGTCGCCTGCCCATTCCATGGCACGAACTTCGACGGCTTCGGTCCAGCGTTGTCCAGTTCTCACTCATCAATCTAGCCATCGGGCTGAGCACGATGTTTATCAATGTTGGCGTACACATCGACAACTCTGCGCATATCGGAGGGTTCCTCTACGGGCTTGCCTTGGGTTCACCGCTCGTTCCTCGCATGACGGCCGGCAGAGACCGTTACTTGAAGCGGCAAAAGGCGACCTTCGCGGTCGCCAGTTTCGCACTCGCCTTGTTTGGCTATTGGGTCGCCAATCTGCTGTAAGGAGGGCGGTGGGAGTTCAGACCAAGGTAGTCTGCGCAAACTTCTTCACCATCGCCAGTAATAACTTACGGTCATTCTCTGAGAGTCTTGCGGAGTACCGTTGAATCTGCGTCAGGAACCGGATCTCCTCCTCGCTGAGCCGCAACGGGGACATCTCGCGGCTCACGACCTCGTCGGAAAAGAATTGAGCCAAATGCAGGTCCAGCGCGTATGCAATCTTCTGCAGAGTTTCGAGCGACGGCACCGTATGACCATTCTCCACTCGCGACAGGTAACAGCGCAGTAGCCCCGTCCGCTTCTCGATGTCGCCTTGCGACATCCCCTTCTGTTGTCGGTAGGAACGAATCGTCGCGCCGATGTTGGAGGAGATCTGAGGCACGGGCGGCATGCTCTCAAGAGAAGTTGGGACTGTTTGCATATCGGACATTGACCACAAAGTAACCAGCCCCCGGCTCTAGGTCAATGACAAATTTAGGTCATCGGCAAGTTCCTGAACCATCCGAGGTTCGCCAAGGCATGTGGGACACGAATGCCTTGCTGCAATGAAAAACGGCCCACCTAGAAGGTGGGCCGCTCTCGGACACAACATCAGTTTTTGGTGCACTACCAGCACGAACTAGAAGTTGTACTTCAGTTGGAACTCCATCGTGCGCTGGCTGTTGGGGCCAACGAAGGCCTGCTTGAAGTGTTGGGTCCCGAAGAGATCCTGGGGCTTTGTGCTGGCAGTGCTGTAAGCATTGCTTGCGACAAACGGGCTACCCGGATTCTGTGATCCCGCTGCTACGCTCTTGGTGCAGTTCGTGTTGGTACTGTTAATGGGGCAGGTATCGTTGATGGTGATGGCGTGGGTTGTGTAGTTGTAGTAGTAGTACTCGGTCGTCGATTCTCCAGAACCGAAGGTGGGCAGCGGGTGATTGAGCCAGTTGAACGCTGAGGCGGTGAACTGGATCTTGTTCCTCTCGTGAATGGTGAAGGTCTTGGAGAGCGAAAGATCGTTCTCCAGGTAAGACTGTCCCGCGATAAATGGCAAGCCATAGCCGCCGTTCGTTCCAAAGTCCGGCGCTTTGAAGCAGGGCCTGTAAAGCTGATATTTCACCAGACCCGCTTTAGGATCGCATGTCAATTGGGGGCGGTTGGTGACCACACCAGCGTTCGTACCGAAGAACGTGCTGCTACCCACGTTCAACGTATTGACGGTAACTGACTGCGGGTTAGGCGAGGTGGGCATCGAACCGGGATCATATTGAATATTGATGGTCGGCAAAGTATTAGTGCCCTTCTGCCATATGCTGATCCCCGAGATCATCCAGCCGTTGACGGCTCCCCCAATGAGGCGGTTGCCGTGAAAGAAATTGGGCTCTTGGTAAATATAAGACGAGTTGAAGATAAACGGCCGGTTGAGGTTGTCGTAGGTATAGTTCGGCGCGATGTGGAAAGGATCCCAGTTTTGGACTGTAGCCAGCGACTTCGACCAAGTGAAGCTTGCGTTGATTGTGACGGGGCCAGACCGCTTCTCAAGAGCTGCCTGCAGCGCGTTATAGGTCTGGTAGTCGTTGTGCTGGAACATGTTTACGTTGTTGGTTCCATAAATGGTGCAGCTTGCGTTCGCTGAAGACGTGCAGCCAATACCCTTGCCGAAGGGCCGGAAGTCAGCATCCGAGCTACCGGTCGAGCAGGTTGCGTTCAGATTTTCCGGGTTGCAAATCGTTTTTCCAGAGAACGGATCTACATTACCCTGCCATTGACCGTTAACGAGCTTGCCATAGGAGTACATCGGCGTTTTGTTCTGGTTGTCGTAATTACCCGAGAAGCTACCATCCATTCCGTTGTCGGCCAAGTGTTGGGTACGATTTCCTACATATGCGAGGTCAAGCTGCATGTGCCAAGGAAGTCTCTGGTCGATCGTGAAGTTATAGGAATAGGTAAGCGGGATGTAATGATCGTTAGGATCATATCCAGACTGCCCGGTTTGAGCGCACTGCACCTGGCAGTTTGGCGCGAAGGCCGCAAGCTGATTGATCTGAGAGAGCAGGATGGTGCTGTTCGGTTTGCTTGATAACACCGAGGAGGACGCACTGAAGTTCTTGACCCCCTGAGCCGTAGCAAGGGCAGCTTGAGGTGTATTGGCAGATTCCTGGAAGCGATATGCTCCCCAACCTCCGCGGACCAGGGTGTTTCCGTTTCCGAAGACGTCATAGGACAGCCCGAACCGTGGCGAGAGGAAGCCGAGGCGGTCTGACCGGCCGCTCAGCGGAACGCCCGCATCGATTGCATGCCAATAGAAACCTGGAGCGTACTTGCCAGCGTAGAAGTCCGGCAGAACACGGTTCGGATAGAACACAGCGAGACCAGTACCCTGGCGGTCATACCACCATCCGATATGCTCAAAGCGGAAGCCAACCTGGACCGAAAGCCGCTTGTTGACTTTGATTTGATCGTCCGCGTAGAAGGCTAGCGTCTGATATGCAATATCCGACAAGGGCGAGGAGTTGCTCTCCTGGTAATTGCTAAGGTTCCCCATCAGGTAGTTGACTGTATTGTTATAGCTTCCCATCTTCTGGCCGGGCCCGTCGAAGAAGTTGTAATTGTTCGCTGGATTTGCGCTGGTGTTGTTCGTACCGCCGATAGTCAGCGCCCCTTGGAGATTAGTGCTCTGGTTGCCCTGATAGTTGTCGGTATTGGAGCTCAGGGCGCCGAATTTCAGCGTGTGCTTGCCCCATACCTTTGTCAGATTGTCCGCGAATTGGGGAACTGACTTCTCCACGATGTAGTAGTTGGCGGGTTCCCAGTAATCTGGCTGCGCGAGACCGGGAAAATTGTTCTGCACACCACCAAAAGTAGGCATGTACTTGGGGT
>Ga0157369_10003844_pt1 | contig 17843 bp, 17 predicted proteins | sample C25metaG_FD_113461 | JGI IMG/M metagenome (GOLD analysis project Ga0157369, IMG submission 113461) | Corn rhizosphere microbial communities from Kellogg Biological Station, Michigan, USA - C2-5 metaG | ecosystem: Host-associated > Plants > Roots > Rhizosphere > Soil | place: USA: Michigan... | reverse complement strand
CGGGCGTTTTCCGTGAACCAGTATTTGCCGGTGCGCGGATCGACGTCGCCGCCGACCGAGTTGCGAACGCCAAGGGCCCGGATTTCCGCATTGCCGGTCTTGGGATCGACGCGGCGGATCTGCGAGACGCTGGTCGGCGGAATGCCGATGTTGAAGGGAGGTCCGAACGGAATGTAGAACCAGCCGTCCTTGTCGACCGCAATGTATTTCCAGCCATGCGCGGCGTAGGACGGCATGTCGTCATACACCACCTTGCCCTCGCCGAGATTGTCGAGATTGGCTTCGGCGTTGTCGTAGCGGATGATCTTGCTGACCGCGGCGACATAGAGCGCGCCGTCCTTGAAGGTGAGACCCGTGGGCATGTTGAGGCCCTTAAGGACCGTCTTGACCTCTTTCTTCCCGTTATTGTCCTTGATGGCATAGACATTGCCGAGGCCGAAGGAGCCGACGAACAGCGTGCCCTTGTCGCCCCAGGCCATCTGCCGCGCGGCCAGCACGCCGGAAGCGTAGACCTCGATCTTGAAACCCTTCGGCAGCGTGGCCTGAACCTTCTTGACCAGGGTCGCGAGCTCGGCATCGGAAGCGCCGGTCGGCGGACCGTTCGGCGGCGCGAGGCCTTTCTGCGCCTCGGTCTCGTCGCCGAGGAACCAGTCATCCGGCGGATGGGTCCAGAACTCCTTGTTGCCGGATTCATATTTCTTCAGCGGCCGGTTCTTGTCGGCCGCCTGCTGCGCGTTGGCGAAGGTCGCACCTGCAAAAATGCCGATGGTCGCCAGCGCTAGAACGGATCGATGGAAAGCCGATTTCATCGCGTCACTCCCTAAGCAGCAGCCGGGGCGGCTGCGCGCGTTATTTATTTTGGACGTTCTGAGAGACGTAGGTTGGAGTCTGAAGAAGATCAGACGCGAAAATGTTAGCACATCCACAGCGCGTGAAAAGCGTAGCGCGTCTCAAGCGAAGCAATCGAAAGCAAATCGAGAAAAAATTTTATTTGATCGGGTTTTGATTGAGACGAATTCGTGTTGCGGCGCAATATTCGAACGAAGCAAGGGCGTGTGGGCGGACTTCCACATCGCACGCCGCATCGGCACAGAAGTGGCTGGACGCCCGCCGATGCGTTGCGGCAGATTGGTCGGCAATGCGTTGGACTTTAGGATATGAAGGTCATGAGTGATGGGATAACAACGCCGCCGAAAGCAGGCGCCGGCGTTTTCGATCTGCTGCGGCAGTTTCGGAAGGACGAGGCGGCGGCGGATCGCTATGCCGCGGCGTGTTTGGAGAAGGCAAAGGCGATCGAGCCGCAGCTGAAAGCGTTCGAGGTCCTGCCCACCGATACGCGGCGCCGGCCGGGCCCGCTCTCGGGCATTCCGGTGGCGATCAAGGACATCATCGCGACCTCGGACATGCCGACGACCAATGGCTCGCCGATCTACCGGGATCACATTCCTGCGAACGACGCCTGGGTGGTCGAGCGCCTGCGCCAGCTCGGCGCGACGATCTTCGGCAAGACGGTCACGACGGAGTTCGCCTGGCGACATCCGGGGCCGACGGTCAATCCCTGGAATGCCGAGCATACGCCGGGCGGATCCTCCTCCGGTTCTGCGGCCGTGGTCGCCGCCGGCCTCGTGCCGCTCGCGTTGGGCTCGCAGACGCTAGGCTCGGTGATCCGCCCCGCCGCGTTCAACGGCATTGTCGGCTTCAAGCCGAGCTATGGCGCGATCCCGCGCATCGGCGTGCATCCATTGAGTTCGTCGCTCGACCATGTCGGTTTCTTCGCCCGACGCGTCGACGATGTTGCGCTTGCGCTGTCGCTGCTGGCCGCCACCAGCGACCGCGATCCGCACGGCCGGCCGGTGCCGGCCTTTCAGGTCGATCCCGAGCGCGGCGTTGAGCCGCTGGCGAGGCCGCGGCTGGGCATCGTGCGTTTCGACAAATGGTCGCGCGTGGAGGCGGAGCAGCAAAAGACCTTCGAGGGGACAATCGAAAAACTGCGCGCGTCCGGCGCGGTCGTGGAGGAGCTCGTGCTCGCCGAGCTCGATCGCGTCAATTGGCAGGCGATCGTTACCATCCTCGAAAGCGAAGGCGCGCACTTGTTCGCCGAACTGGTCGCCCGTTACCCGGATCGCACCAGCGATCACCTGAAATCGCTGGTCACGAACGGCAAGGCGATCAGCGCTCCGGATTATCTCGCAGCGAAGGCGTCGCAGGAACAGCGCCGTGTCGCACTCGGCCACGAAATGAAGGGTTTTGACGCGCTCCTGACGCTGCCGGCCTTCGGCGAAGCCCCGCGCGGGCTGCACTACACCGGCGGCGCCGGATACTGCGCACCCTGGACCTTTGTCGGCGCGCCCGCCGTCACACTGCCGGCCGGCCTTGGCAAGAGCGGCCTGCCGCTCGGCATTCAGATCGTCGGCGACTACCGCAACGACCTGCGCCTGCTGAGGGCCGCGAAATGGGTGGAGATCGCTTTGAGTTTCGATCCCGGCATCCCGAGGATCGCCGCGTAACCACCGGCAATCGCAAGACAGCGGCGCGACCTATTGGCGCGCTTGCGGTTCCATTGTGTCCTACCTCATAGTTGGCGTCCCGAACGCCGCCTAATCTCGCTACACAACCTGTCGATGCATGCCCGCAAGACGATTGGCGATGGCCGGTGCTCGCTTCTGGCTGCCCGATCGGGCCTGGGTAGGGTTTGCGAGGGTCCCATGGCCAACAAGCGCATCATTCTGCTTTCCGACGGCACCGGCAACTCTGCCGGCAAGGTCTGGCGCACCAATGTCTGGCGCGTATTCGAAGCGCTGGACCTGACGAGCTCGCAGCAGATCGCGTTCTACGATGACGGGGTCGGCACCTCTTCCTTCAAGCCGTTTGCGATCCTGGGCGGCGCCTTCGGCTTTGGCCTCAAGCGCAATGTGCTCGACATCTACAAATTCGCCTGCCGAAATTATTGCTCGCATCTCGACTACCTCAAGATCGAGGCGGCTGCCGCCAGGGCAGAGAACCGCCCGGAGCGTTACGGTCCCTGGCAGAGCGACGACATTTTCGGCTTCGGCTTCAGCCGCGGCGCCTTCACCATGCGGGTGGTGAACGGCCTGATCTGCGAGCAGGGCCTCGTGCGCTACAGCACTGAAGAGGAGCTCGACCGCAAGGTCGCGGCCACCTACCGGCAGCACCGGGCGAAGTCATTCAAATCGAAATTCCAGATCGAATGGCTGTTCCGGAAACTGCGCAACCTGTTCGTTGCCGCGACCCATGACAAGGCGGAGCGGCCGGTCGATCACATCGCCTTCCTTGGCCTGTGGGACACGGTTGCCGCCTATGGACTGCCGGTCGATGAGATGACGCGTGGCATCAGCCGTTATCTCTGGCCGCTCGAACTTCCCGACCGCCAGCTTCACCCCCTCGTCCGCAAGGCCTGCCATGCCCTATCGCTCGACGACGAGCGCACCACGTTCCATCCGCTGTTGTGGGACGAGAGCCTGGAGCCGGTGGCCACGGGCATCAGGACCACCGACTCCGAGCGCATCAGCCAGGTCTGGTTCGCCGGCGTGCATTCGAATGTCGGCGGCGGCTATCCCGACGATTCGCTGGCCCACGTCTCCCTCACCTGGATCCTGTCCGAGGCCAGGCAACGCGGTCTCACGCTCAAGGCGGCGCCGGGCGCCGATCCGGACGCCTTCAAGCGCGTCGAATCGACCCAGGACAGGGACGGCCGCATCTATGATTCGCGAAATGGCCTCGGCGGCTATTACCGCTACGGGCCCCGCAGCGTGGAGGCGCTGTCCAACACCAAATATTCCGACGACAAGCGCGACAGCGTGAAGATCGAGACTCCGAAGATTCACCAGAGCGTCTTCGCGCGCATCGCGGTCGATGCGCACCTTTATGCCCCGGTCGGGTTGCCGGCGAATTACGGGATACTCACCTATGACGAGCGCATCGTTCCGCCGCAGGCGCTCGGATTCGAGACGGCCCAAACGGCGCGCCTGCGCGCGGAAGCCCAGGAGAAAGTGATCGGAAGCTCGATCTGGCGGCGACGCATCATCTATTTTCTCACGGTGATCGCGTCGGTCTATCTGCTGGCCTATCCCTGGAATTCGCATCTACCGGCGTCGGCTGAGCAGACCACGCGCCTGCGGCCGCTTTCCGACCTCATCCGCCTGCTCGGCAATATGTTGCCTGGCCTGGCGGAACGATGGGTCAACGCCTACACCCGTGACCCTCTGCAACTGCTTCTCTGCGGAGGCCTCGTCGCCCTGCTGCTGTGGCTGAGCGCCAGCCTGAAAAGCCGGATCACCGATCTGATGCGGCTGGCCTGGCGGCGGAGCCTTGGCAAGTTCGACATTCACTCCGGAGCATCCAAGGCTTCGACGGGCGACAGTCCCCTTCAGATCCTGATCTATGCCCTGCTGGTGCTGGTCGCGCTCTATCCACTGCCGGCGACATTCGGCTGCCCACTGCCGAAGCTCGGCGATCCCTGGCAGATCCTGATCGATCGCATCACCGGGCCCTACTTCCAGTTCTTTGCGCTTGCGATCCCGATCACCATGCTGCTGCCGGATTCGACCATCGCCTCCTTCAGGTTGAAGGACGGCTACAAGCAGGCGATCAGCAACATCAGGCTCTGGATCGCGCCGGCGTTCTTTGCGGTTTTCTTTGTGGTCGTCAGTGTCGAACTGGCGAGCCACTACATATTCAACATTCGCGACAGTTTCGGCGCATTCTGCAAGCCAAGCCCCGCTGCGCGCGAGCTCGAGATCTGCCGCCCGAAAGAATTGAGCGCCTGCAAGGCGGACGCCGCCAACTGCACGCCGGCCTGTCGCGGCGTGGAAACGGAATTCGATACGCGCGATGTCTGCGTCTCGACCGGAGTCAAGGTCGTCCGGGATCGAGCAACCCGTTACGCCTTCCAGATCAGCAAGAAGGGTGATTGGTCATTTCTCGGCGCAGCCTCCGGTCCCGGAGGAATGCCCGTAACATCGTTCCTGCCCGGTGAGGATGCGGGCTTGTGGGATTCCGCCGTCGCGCTGGGGCGCGCCGCACTGCTCACGGCCGCCTACCCGATCAAGCGCACCTTCGATCGACCTTTTGGAAACGTGATCCTGCGTTACGGGCAGACCGGCAACGAGGAGAACCTCGTCGACCCTGATCCCGATGACAATCCGGCAAAGGTCACTCATCTCGAGGAGACGTTCAGGCCCACCCGCGCCGGCGAGCTTTTCATCTATCTGAACAAGCCCGTCAGCGGATTCTTTCCCGACCTCTTCAACGATGTGAACAGGGGCACGGCCAAGATTCGGATCTATCGAGTCCCGGCGGATGTGCAGCCATAGCTCACACCGAGCACGCCGGCGCCGGCGCGGCGCTTGAGCCGATACCCTCAGCTCGTTAGGCCGGGTCCTTTCGGAAGCAGCGCCAGCGTTCGCATCAGACGCTCGCGCCAGTCGGGATGCTCGATGCTGATCATCTCGACGGCGAGCATCGCGCATTCATCGCAGATATAGGCCGGCGGCACGGCGACGAGTTGCAGTACCTCGTGTTGCCTCTTGCGGCAGAACGAACAGGCCGGCGTGCTCATCGTGGCTTTCCATGCTCGGGGAATCGGGCTTCACGCATTTCGAAGCCGAAGACGGGCCGGCCCGCAAGTGGCGGGGGCGTCGAGGAATGCGCTGATCATCCGGCGGGAGATCTTGGAGCGGGCGAAGGGGCTCGAACCCTCGACCCCGACCTTGGCAAGGTCGTGCTCTACCACTGAGCTACACCCGCGTCCGAAAGCGTTGGCGGTGCTGATCGCGCCGGCAACGGCTGTCCTATGCCAAATGCGCACCGCGAATGCAACAGTTTGAAGATAGTCCGGAATCGGAGAATTGCAGGCTCCAGGCGGCTTGGAGGTCGATTCCGGCGAAAATCGCGTCAAAACGCCGCCGTTAACCTTCGGCAGCCGCCAATTCTCGTTCTAACCCTTGGGAACCGGACCGGATCATCTCCCGCCGCGGCGATTCGAGCCATTGGCCGAACCAGAGCGAGAGGGTCGCGCAAAGCTCCTCGCGCCGTTCCGCCTCGCAGTCGAAATCCGCCCGCCATTGCACAAAGGCACCGTCACCATCGACGATTTCGAGGACGCCGAGGGTCGCCTTGAAGCTGGAGACCGGCAGCGTGGGCGGATCGGCAAATTCATAAGTTTGCGAGCGCTCGACATCCGATAGCGCCAGCAGGCGCTGGCGGATGTGGCGGCCCTGGTAATGGACGCTCCGGACCGCACCCACCGTATCGCCGGATTTGCCCTCCTCGATGGCGCTGTCGCTGACACCACCGACCCAGATCGCGTAATTGTTGAAATCACGAATGATTTTCCAGACCGATGCGGCCGGCGCCTGGAACACAGTGCTGTAATAGGCCGTTGCCATGGCGAAACCCCTTTGAGCCGGATGCGATGGCCTCAAGCATGGCGATCGGCGGGACTTGCGCCACCCGATCCCCGACAAGCCGGTTGGCGCCCGAAACGATTGAAATTTCGTCCCAAACCGCCACTTAAGGAACCGAACTTCTGAAACTTGAGATCGGGCTGTGCTAGAAGGAGCCCGAATTTTGGGAGCATGAGAAGATCATGCTCAATCAATAGACGAGGGACTCCCGTGACGGTCGTAGAGCAGGGAAATGGAGCGGCGCCGGTGGCGGCCGACCTGATCAAGGAAACCACCACCCAGACCTTCGTGAAGGATGTCATTGAGGAGTCGCGGCGCCAGCCGGTCCTGATCGACTTCTGGGCGGAGTGGTGCGGCCCGTGCCGCCAGCTCACCCCGGTGCTGGAGAAGGCGGTCCACAACGCCAAGGGCAAGGTCAAGCTGGTCAAGATGAACATCGACCAGCATCCGGCGATCCCGGGCCAGATGGGGATCCAGTCCATTCCCGCGGTGATCGCCTTCGTCAACGGCCAGCCGGCCGACGGTTTCATGGGCGCGATCCCGGAAAGCCAGGTCAACGCCTTCATCGAGAAGCTGACCAAGGGCGTGACCGCGCCGGGCGAGCCGAACATCGCGGAAATCCTGCAGGAAGCCGAAGCGGTGCTCGCGGAAGGCGATGCGGCCGCGGCGGCGCAGATCTACGCCGAGGTGCTCTCGCTCGATGCCACCAATATCGCGGCGATGGCGGGGCTCGCAAAGTGCTACGTCACCACGGGCGCGATCGAGCAGGCCAAGCAGACGCTGGCGATGGTGCCGGAATCCAAGCGTAACGATGCAGCGGTGAAAGCGGTGCAGGCCGCGATCGATCTCGCCGAGCAGGCGCAATCGGTGGGGCCCATCGGCGAGCTTGAACAGAAAGTCGCCGCAAACCCGCTCGATCATCAGGCCCGCTTCGACCTCGCCACCGCGCTGAACGCGATGGGCAAGCGCGGCGAGGCGACGGCGCAGCTGCTCGAGATCGTCAAGCGCGATCGCAAGTGGAACGACGACGGCGCGCGCAAGCAGCTGGTGCAGCTCTTCGAGGCCTGGGGCGGGGCGGACGAGGCCACCGTCGACGGCCGCAAGCGGTTGTCGACGATCCTGTTCTCGTGAATAGCGTAACGACGCGAATGATCGTCGTCGCGTCACAAATCTTGCTTGATGCGCGTAAGATAGCCTGGCCTTAAGGAGGTTCATGCCGATCAACGCCGAATATCGCGGACCGGCCGATCTGCCCGAGGTGATCCCGGTCTTTCCGCTTCCGGGCGCGCTGCTGCTGCCGCGCGGTCAGATGCCGCTGAACATTTTCGAGCCGCGCTATCTCGCCATGGTCGACGACGCCTTTCGCGACGGCCATCGCCTGATCGGCATGATCCAGCCCGACGTCACCCATTCCCAGGATGAAGAAAAGCCGGTGCTGTTCCAGGTCGGCTGCGTCGGCCGCATCACCCAGCTCGCCGAGTCCGGCGACGGCCGCTACATCCTCGAGCTCACCGGCATCGCGCGCTTCAAGGTGGTCGAGGAGATGAGCGCGCTCACCGCCTACCGGCAGTGCAAGGTGGATTTCTTCCCCTTCATCGACGATTTCACCGCGCGCAAGGGCGAGGAGGATGTCGACCGCGAGGCGCTGCTCGAGGTGCTGACGGATTTCCTCAACGCCAACAATCTCAAGGTCGACTGGGAAGGCGTCGAGAGCGCGCCGAACGAGGCGCTGGTCAACGCGCTCGCCATGATGTCGCCCTATGGGCCCGCGGAAAAGCAGGCGATGCTGGAAGCGCCTGACCTGAAGACCCGCGCCGAAATCCTCATCGCGGTCACCGAGATGGACCTCGCCAAAAAGCGCACCAGCGGCGACCCGCCGCTGCAGTGAGGCTGAAGCCACCCTCCCCTGGAGGGGTCAAGGCCGGCCTAATACCCCGCGACCGCCATCACCGTCACCGCGCCGAGCACCATCCAGCCGAAATGCCGGCCGCGTGTGCCGACCGCGTTGCCGATCGCGCTGAACGCGAACAGGCCCGCGAGCGTGATGACGATCCAGTGCCGCGCCGGCTCGGACGCCATCGAGGGCGCGGCGATCAGCAGCACGCCGCCGGCGATCCAGGCCACGGTCGGGACCTGCCAGACGAAGCGAAACAATGTGCGCAGGCGCGCTGGCTCGATGGTGACGCGAGGGAAGACCTTGGTTTCCGACAGCACGCCATGGATCAGCGCCGCGGCAATCGCCACGACGCCTGAAATCTGCAGCAGGATATCGCGCATCGGGACCTCCATACAGTTGTGTATGGTAGTAAGCCCACGGCTGGCGCCTGTCAATACAGTACTGTATGGTGACGCGATGACCGATCCTCTTTCCGCGCAGGACTGGCTCGACCAGGGCCTCAAAACGCTCACCACGCAGGGTTTTACGGCGCTGAAGGCCGAGCCTTTGGCGAAGGCGATGGGTGTTTCGCGCGGCAGCTTCTACTGGCATTTCGCCGATATCGGCGCGTTCCACGCGGCGATCCTGAAACATTGGCGCGAGGTCGCCGCCGAAGCGATCATCGCCCATGTCGAGGCGGCGTCCGCAGGCACCGATCCGCTGATCGTGCTGCTACGGCGGGTGTACTCCGAAAAGCTGGCGCTGGAGCGGGCGGTGCGGAGCTGGGCGGCGCTTGACGCGTCGGCAAGAGCTGCGGTGCAGGCGATCGACCGCCGGCGGCTCGATTACGTCGAAGGTCTAATCCGCGCCAAGGGTATCGCTAGCGGACTCGCGCAGACGCGGGCGCAAATCCTCTATTGGGCGTTTCTGGGCTACGCGCTGTCGGACAAACCGCTATCAAAACCCCAGCGCGAGGCAGTCATCGCGGAACTAGGCCGGATCGCCAGCTTATGATCGCGCGCTTTAAGGCGGATGTGCTAAGGCGATGGAATCGACGCATGATCCGGAAAAGTGTGAAGCGGTTTTCCGAAAAGATCATGCGCAAATTAAAATTGAGCGCGATCCCATCGCGCGAGCCGGAGACCAGCAGATGACCGCCTTGCCGGAACGCCCCGAAAATACCGTCGATCCCAAATTGCTGGAAATCCTGGTCTGTCCGCTGACCAAGGGACCGCTGGAATTCGATTCGACCAACCAGGAGCTGATCTCGCGCTCGGCGAAACTTGCTTATCCGATCCGCGATGGCATTCCGATCATGCTGCCGGAGGAGGCGCGCAAGATCGATTGACGTGGGCGCGATGCGGACAGTCCTTGCGGCGCTCCTGGTCATCGTCTCCATCAGCCGTGTGAATGCTGAGGAGACCAGGATTCGCGTCGGCGCGATCGACGCCTATCTCACCATGCCGGCCAATGTCGAAAAGCCGCCGGTCGCACTGTTGATCGCCGGCTCCGGCTCGACCGACCACGACGGCAACGGACCAAAGCTCAAGCCTGCCACGCTGAAGAAGCTCTCCGACGAGCTGGTCGCGCGCAACATCGCCACGCTCCGCTATGACAAGCGCGGCGCCGGCGGATGGAAGAAGGAATTCGGCAAGCCCGAGGATTTCCGCTTCAAGGACTTTGTCGATGATGCGACTTCGCTCGTCGGCTATTTGCGCGGCAGCGGCAAATTTTCGAAGATCGCCGTCGTCGGCCATAGCGAGGGCGGCCTGGTCGCGATCCTCACCGCCAACCGCGTTCCGCTCGATCGGCTGGTGCTGCTGGCAACATCGGCGCGAAAGCAGGGCGAGTTGTTGAAGGCGCAGCTCGAAAAGCAGCTTCCGCCGGAAAAACTCGAGCCGATCGAAAAAGCCATCGACGCCATCATGGCGGGCCAGATCGTCGACCCGCCGCCCGCGGGACTTGCGATCGCGCCGGTGATGCAGCCCAGTATCGCCTCGGCCTTCACCGAGGATCCGATCGAGCCCCTGAAGAAGGTCAACATCCCGACGCTGGTCATCGCCGGCGGCCGCGACCGCCAATTGGCGCGCATCGATTTCCTCGCCCTGACCGCAACCGATTTCGCCGCGAAATCGTTGTGGCTTCCGGATATGAACCACGTGCTGGTCGATGTCACGGATGAGGCGGACGATGTCGCAAGCTACGACCAGGCCGAGCGCCCGCTCGATCCGGCGCTGGTCGATGCGGTCGCGAATTTCATCGTCGAGAGAGAGCGGTACGACGAGCGGGATGTGCGTTGATCTCGGCGTTTCCGCCGCACGGCTATTGCGTCGGGCGCCGGCCAAGCACGATATGAAGCGGAAACATCAGCACCAGCAGCAGCCCGGCGCCGATGTGGATCCAGCTGATCCACGGCCGCAGCGCCTCCGATCCGAGATAGTAGAGTCCGAAGGCAGTCACGATCAGTACCGCATTGAAGCTAGCCATGACCGATCCCGTCACGCGATTCTTCTTCGCTCGCCAGGATCGCAGGAGGTGCAGCGGGATCAAGGCCCCCATCATCATCAACGCCAGCATCGCAGCGCCGCCGTGCACCATCAGCATGTTCGCCGCGACCTGTTGCCAGATATCGTCGCTGGATATGTCCTTTTGCCAATCCGCAACAAACCAGCCGGCGCCGCTCAGGAACAGCACCGCAAAGGCCGCATAGATCGCGTAACGAAATGAGGGTTTAAGCCGCAAGGTGAACTGCGCGATGCAAGTCGGAGGTGATTTGAAGGCTGCCGTCGGACGAGATCATTAGCGCATCGGCCTCGTAATGTTCAAGCAGGTCGCCGGAATCGGTGCCGCCAATCATGACAATCTTGGTCAGGGCGTCGGCGACCATGCAGGAGGGCGCGCGCACCGTAGCGCCGTCGATGAGTTCCGGCGGCTGATCCGTTGCTGGATCGATCACCGCGGAGCTTGCCGTTTCCGCCTTTTCAAAGGGATCGCGGCGACGGGCTGACGACGCCAGCGCCTCGTTGCAAACCTCGACACTACAGACGAGTTGGCCGGGATGGCGCGGATGGCGAATATGGACGGTATGCGACTTCGCGCCAAACGCAGCGAGATCACCGCCGGCGTTCACCAGGCCGCTCTCAACACCGAAGCCACGCAACACTTCGAGCGCGCGATCGACGGCAAAGCCCTTGGCAATGCCGCCGAGGTCGACGGCGATATCCGCCCGCCGAAAGCGGACCGCATGTCCCGGAAGCAGTTCGATCGCGTCATGCCGGCGCGACCCATGCGCGATCGAGTCGTTCCCACCTGTAGAAGGCAATAGCCCGATCGCCTGCAATGCGGGCGCGACGGCAACATCAAAAATGCCATTCGACCGCCGATGTATCTCGACTGCCATTTCCAGAACCCGGAATGTCCACGGATGAACGGCGGTCAGCCGATGACAGGCTTCACGATTAAGACGACTAACGTCGCTGTCCCGCTCATGGAAGCTCATCAGGCGATGCACCTGCGCCACGGCCTCGAAAGCGGCGTCGATCGCAGCCATCGAGCGCCTTCCGGCCGCGACCTCGACCTCCACGAAGGTGCCGAGCAGCGGACGCGCGCGGCGAATGTTAGCGGAGGCGGTTGCCATAGGTCGCCAGCACCCTCTTCACCCCTTCGGTGACATGGGTCGAGGAAAGCGTCGCGCCGGCGATATTGCGGATGTCACCATTGATCTTGAGGGCGCTGCCGCTGGTCTTGCCGACAAACTGCGCAAGCCAGCTTGGGTTCCTGACTTCACCGCCATAGGACTCGCGGTATTCCAGGATCTCGACGCGATGCACCGCGCCGGCCGGCGTGAGCGCTACGGCGTAATCGATAAACAAATGTTTCCCGACCACGCGGTCGAACACGAAGAAGCCGGCCACGCGGCCTCTGGCCTCAGCCTTCCAGACGCGGCCGGCCTGCACCTCCGTGAAGTGCGTGGCGGAGGGAAACGCCGCTTTCTGGGCTTCCTCGATCGAGAGATATTTGACGGCGTAAGCCGGCGAGACGGTTGCCGCGATCGCGGCCGCCGGCAGCGTGTAACGAGCCCATTTCATCGATCTGCTAACTCCCGGTGATGCATTTGCGCGCTCGGTCAGAAGAAGAAGCCGACGCCGCCAAGGAAGGAATCCGAGAGCGCGCCCGCAAGACTCTTGTCGATGACCCTTTGATAGGTCAGCTTCAGTACAAGCTTTGGTGACGGGAAGATGGCAAGGCCCGCCGTGTGGAATTGGATCTGGCCATGGCCCGTCGGCAAATTGAGGTCGGTGCCCGCAAATCCACCGGTTTGCAGATTCTCGTAAGTATAGCGATAGAACGGCACCGCCTCCCAATCGCTGTTCAGGATCGTGCCCATCGGGATGTGATAGGCGATCTCACCGGAATAGCCATACATGGACCTGCCGACGTTGTCGGTGGGATCGGTGTCGTTGTTGGCACGCAGATTCTCGGGGCGACCGAAGCCGACCCACACGGATTCAGCCCGCAATTCCAATCCGGTGTCAGGCACGCGGTAGCGGAATTCGGCGTCGAGCATGGTCATGCTCGACTTGCCGAGATAGTTGCCGAAATCGTCATGCGCGCCGCGCGGCACGACATTGGGCGAATAGTACGCGCTCACACTGCTGCCGAAGCCGGGCACGAAGCTCGGCGTAAAGTCGAGCCGGCCGGAAACCGCCACGGCATCGCTGAGCTGCTGGAAATCACCAAGCGGAGGATTCGAGGACCCGAGCGCATTGAGGCCGTCAATACCGGGGAGGTAGGCCGTGCCCGGAAGAGGAACGGTCTTTGCCGCGGTGCGGGCATCAAAGGAGTCGCCAAAATCCTCGTTGGTGGCCGAGACCATCACCTGATACTTCAAATCCTCGTTGAACGCGCCATAGACGCTGGTGCCCGGCACCTTCCAGGTGGACGGAATGAGCCCGTTGTAGAGCTCGGGCCGGAACACGCTGTAGAATTGTGTCGGCTCATGATGCTGGTTGATATATCCGATCGGCACCAGATCGATGCCGGGCGCGCGCCAGTTGAATTGATCGAGAATCTTGAAATCGATCCACATTTGCTCGATCTCGGCCGTGCCGTGCAGCTTGTCGTCATTGTCGAAGCCCGAGCCTGCATGCTCGAATTCGACCTCGGCATTGAAGATGATGTTGTCGGTGATGGCGTAGGTCGGCAACAGCACGAAACGCCGCGCGTCAAATCCGTTCTGCCACTGGCCGCCGGCGGCAGGATTCTGCATCGCACCGAAGAAGAACTCGCCATAGGCGCCGATGCTCAGGCCCGCCACGGGCGAGGGCGCAAGTCCAAGGAGCGGCTTATCCGCGGCGGGGGCCTGCGCATCGGGAAGCACTCCGGGCGCTCCGGCGTCGGCCCGCTTTGATGCCGGCTTGGCCGCGGCAGTCTTGGTCTGGTCGGGCGGCGCTGCGGCCTTGACGTCCTTGATCGAGCCGGTCGTCTCTGCTGCCACTGGTTTTGCGTCCTTGTCGGAAGTCGACGCGTCCTTTGCCGCCGCGCTCTTGTCAGCGCTCTTCACCGCCGTCTTTTTCTGCTTCAATTCGGTTTCCAGCGTCTGGATGCGCCGTTCCATCTTTTCCATCTTCTCCAGCAAGGCCTGATTGCTGGCGTCGCCATCGGCAGCACGCGCACCGCCGGCGCCGATGATCGAAAGCGCGGTGGCCGCAAGCAGGGCCGATCGACACATACCACGGCGATAGCGCCGTGGCGGCAGGAAGGACGGACGCGGAAACTGGTATGATGTCATGGTGGCCCCCAAGCTTGCGACGTCGGACGGATTGCGCCGACGTCGAGGGACCTAACACCGCTGGAATAGACTCATGCGATCAGAAACGCGGCGCGCATATTAGAATCGCTCCACTTTAGAATTAGACTTAGAATAAGAATAAGAATCGGAGAGTAATGCCGTCGCGCTACAGCGCCTCGCCCTTGAGCAATCGCGGCACTTCGCCCGACAGCCCCGCGGCCTGGCGGATGAACAACTCCTTCAATGGCGGGGCGCGGTCGACCAGTCCAAGTCCGATATCGCGCACGGCACGAAGCAGCGTCGACTTGTTCGAGAACAACAGATTGAGCGAATTGGTCGCTACCCCCATCGCCATGGTGTCGAAACGCCGCCAGCGCTGGTAGCTTTCGAGCACGTCGCTCTGGCCGAGATCGATGCCGAGCCGGGCCGCATCGACCACGACTTCGGCGAGCGCCGCGACATCCTTCAGGCCGAGGTTCAGGCCCTGTCCCGCAATGGGGTGGATCACATGCGCGGCGTCGCCGACCAGCGCCATCCGCTCGGCGATGAAGGATCGCGCGACGAAATAGCCCAGCGGAAACGAGCGCGGCTTGTCGAGCACCTTGATCTCGCCGAGATGCAGGCCGAAACGCTGCTCGAGCTCGGCCAGGAATTCGGTTTCGCCAAGCGCGGTGATGCGCGCGGCCTCGCCGCGCTTCTCCGTCCACACCAGGGACGAGCGGTTTCCCGTCAGAGGCAGGATCGCGAACGGACCTGCGGGCAAAAAATGCTCCTCGGCACGGCCGTGATGGTCACGCTCGTGGCTGACGGTGACGACGATGCCGGATTGATCATACTCCCAGCCATGGGTGGCAATGCCGGCGCGCTCGCGCAGCCTGGAGCGCGCGCCGTCGGCGGCCACCAGCAGACTTGCGTTGATCACGCTGCCGTCGGCGAGCCGTACATCGACGCCGTCGGGATTGGCGTCATAGGACGCGACCGCCGTGGCACGCAGATCGATGCCATGGGCCTCCGCGCGCGCCACCAGCGCGTCGATCAGGTAGTGGTTCTCGACCATGTGAGCGAAGGGCTCGCCCGGCTCGACATGGCCGGTGAATGTGAGGAAGACCGGACGCGTCGCGTCTTCGAGCCTGGAATCCGTCACCACCATGTCGAGGATCGGCTGCGCGGTGGAGGCGATGTCACCCCAGACGCCGAGCGCCTCGAACAGCCGCCGGCACGCCGCGACAATGGCGGTGGCGCGGGCATCTCGGCTCGGCCGGACCGCCAGCGCCGGATCGGCGACGATGACGGCCACCTCGGCGCCCAGCCCCTGGCGCAGCGCCAACGCCAGCGCCAGCCCGGCAAACGCGCCGCCTCCGATGACAATGCTTCGCTGTGCTGACATGACCCTTACTCTGCCTGCGTCTTCAGGGGGCACTTGCTACCTGATAATAGCTGGGTGAAACAGGGCCGAGAAACAAGAGCGTTAACCTCTTCGCTCGTCATTCCGGGATGGTGCGTCAGCACCCCGGAATGACGAAGAAAGCCGTACCATGTCCAAAAGCCTGATCGACCTCATCTCCATCCTCGATCTCGAGCCGCTCGAGGTGAATTTGTTCCGCGGCAACAGCCCGAAGACGAGCTGGCAGCGGGTATTCGGCGGCCAGGTGATCGGACAGGCCATGGTCGCGGCCTGCCGCACGGTCGAAGGCCGGCTGCCGCATTCGATCCATTGCTATTTCATCCTGCCGGGCGATCCGCAGGTTCCGATCATCTACGAGGTCGAGCGGCTGCGCGACGGCAAGAGCTATTCGACACGCCGCGTCACCGCGATCCAGCATGGCAACGCGATCTTCTCGATCATGGTGTCGTTCCATGCCGAGGAGCAGGGCGCCTTCGACCACCAGGACAAGATGCCTGACGTGCCGCCGCCGGAAAAACTCACCGCGGAGGAAGTGTCAAAGCAACCGATGTTTCGCGAGATGCCGGAATTCATCCGCCGCTATTACGAATCCGACCGTCCGATCGAGCTCCGGCCGGTCGAGCTCGGGCGCTATTTCGGCCAGAAGATCGAGGACGGCCGCATCCATGTCTGGATCCGCACGGCAGCCAAACTGCCCGACGATCCGGCGCTGCATATGTGCGCGCTGGCCTACGCCTCCGACTTCTCGCTGCTCGATGCCGTCATGGCGCGCTATGGCCGCACGCTGTTCGACAGGCGCATGATGCCGGCGAGCCTCGATCACGCGATGTGGTTTCACCGCCCGTTCCGCGCCGACGAATGGCTGCTCTACGCCCAGGATTCGCCGAGCGCGCAAGGCGGCCGCGGGCTGACCCGCGGCGTGATCTTCAAGCCCGACGGCACGCTGGTGGCATCCGTCGCGCAGGAAGGCTCGGTGCGCGAACGGCGGTAGCGCATAATCCGGAAAAGTGTGCAGCGGTTTTCCGAAAAGATCATGCGCCAAAAACAACTACGCGTTCGCGTAGGCGCCGCGATCGACCAGCTCGGTCTGCGACATCATCCAGCGCATCATCCAGCGAAACATCCACGGAATCGGGATGATGAGGCTTGAGACGAGCGAGACGACGATCAAGCGCCACAGGATCTCCAGTCCGGTTCCCTTGAACGCGACCGCGCGCCGCGTGCCCTGGACGTTGCGGCAGAACCAGCGGGCCTGCGCTGCATAAACCCACGCCCAGCCGATGATGGTGATGAACGAGATCGCCAGCAGCAGATTGTATCCGATATAGGCCCAGACCGAGCCGGAGAAGGAGAGACCGAGCGGCTGCCCGTTCGACGCGATATTCGCGACCTGCCATCTGATGAAAAGCCAAGTAGCTACAACGGAGCCGATGGACACGAGCGTACCAAGAATCCTGATTCCGGAAACGATGGCTACGATTTCAAGGACGACCAATCCGGCAATCCAGGGAACAAGCGTCATCGCATTGCCGGTGAAGCTCAGATTTGGCCGACCCGGCACGTGCACGCAGGATACGATCCATTTCAAGTACCAGACGATGGTCCAGGGCAGCAGGACGACCGTTACGGCGCCGAGCGCATACACGATGCTGCGCCAGGTGAACTCCAGGATGCCGAAGTCGATCGACAGCGTGCTGCTGGCCCCACCATAGCCGCCGCCGGCATCCATCAGGGCGCCACCTGGCGGGACCATCGCGGGCGGCGCGCCGCCGCCTCCTATCAATCCCGGCACTTCGCCGGCCTTCTGCCAGCCGGCCATGCCTTCGCTCCAGACCAGCGTTTGCGCATTGACCGTGCCGCGCGCGATCAGGTCGCGAAATTGGGCATCGGGATAGGGACCTTGCTGCTGACCATTGGCCGCAAAAAACCAGGATCGGTTAGACATTCGTTTCCCCCAAAATCAAAAAACATAACCGGCGTGCCGGGATCGCCTAAAGTCGTATCCGTATTCTGACGGAGGACGCGGCGCCCTGTACAGGGTCCGCGTGTCACAGGGCGAAAGGATTCCGCTTAACGCTGCAAGTTTTTTGTGCCATTTGCCCGGAAAGATGCCAGATTTGCTTTTGGCCGCCGGACGCGGCCATCGCTGAAGCTTGGGGAACCGAAGGGCTGACCATGAAACTCGTCGTTGCGATCATCAAACCCTTCAAACTGGACGAGGTCCGCCAGGCGCTGACGGCGATCGGCGTGCACGGAATGACCGTCACCGAGGTCAAGGGCTACGGCCGCCAGAAGGGCCACACCGAGATTTATCGCGGTGCGGAATATGTCGTGAACTTCCTGCCG
>Ga0157369_10003840_pt1 | contig 17850 bp, 16 predicted proteins | sample C25metaG_FD_113461 | JGI IMG/M metagenome (GOLD analysis project Ga0157369, IMG submission 113461) | Corn rhizosphere microbial communities from Kellogg Biological Station, Michigan, USA - C2-5 metaG | ecosystem: Host-associated > Plants > Roots > Rhizosphere > Soil | place: USA: Michigan... | reverse complement strand
CCTCACCCCAGCCCCCTCTCCCGGAGGGAGAGGGGGCTGCTCCGTGCGGGGGATGGTTTTGGCGGCCAGGTAGATCATCAGCGGCTGCGGAGGTGGCTGATGCGTAGCGTGGAAAACGGCGTAGCCTTTTCCACTCTTGATATTGGCTGCGTGGGATCACCCTTACCCCGGCCCTCTCCCGGAGGGAGAGGGGGGCGTTCGTGCGGGGGATGGTTTTGGCGGCCAGGTAGATCATCAGTGGCTGCAGAGGTGACTGATGCGTAGCGTGGAAAACGGCGCAGCCTTTTACGCTCTTGATATCGGCTGCTGGAGCCACCCTCACCCCAGCCCTTTCCCGAAGGGAGAGGGGGTTGTCCGAGCGGGCGCTCGATATCGGTTGCGTGGGATCTCCCTCACCCCAACCCTCTCCCAAAGGGAGAGGGGGCTGCTCGGTGCACGTCCGTGGTCGCGACACCTCAGCGATAGGCGCTGACCTGATTCAGCAGGGTGATGTCATCGGCCGGTAGCTGCAGCCGGGTGGCGGCCACCAGGTCGTCGAGTTGGGCCTGGGAGGTGGCGCTGGCGATGGGCGCGGTGATGCTGGGGCGGGCGATCAGCCAGGCCAGGGCGACCTGGGCCGGGGTGGCGTCGTGCTTTTCGGCGATTTCGTCGAGGCCGGCCAGGATGGCCATGCCGCGTTCGTCCAGGTAGCGCTTGACCATCTCCGCCCGCGAACCCTGCAGATCGTCCTTGGTGCGGTACTTGCCGGTCAGGAAGCCGCTGGCCAGTGAGAAGTAGCTGATCACGCCCAGACCGAGTTCCTCGACCACCGGTTCCAGGTCGGTCTCGTAATCCTGGCGCGCATGCAGGTTGTAGTGGGGCTGCAGGCTCTGGTACGCCGGCACGCCCAGGCGTTCGGCGATCCTGGTCGCTTCGCGCAGGCGCTGGCCGCTGTAGTTGGAGGCGCCGATCACCCGTACCTTGCCTTGCTCCACCAGCCGGGCGAAGGCGCCCAGGGTTTCCTCCAGCGGGGTATCCTCGTCATCGCAATGCGCCTGATAGAGATCGATGCGATCGGTCTGCAGGCGCTTGAGCGAAGCCTCCACCGCCTGCTGCACATAGCTGGCCTTGAGGCCCTTGCGGCCTTCGCCCATGTCCATGCCCAACTTGGTGGCCAGGATCACCTGGTCGCGCTTGCCGCTGCGGGCGAACCATTTGCCCAGCAGGGTCTCGGATTCGCCACCGCTGTTGCCCGGTGCCCAGCGCGAATAGACGTCGGCGGTGTCGATGAAGGTCAGGCCTGCCTCGAGCAGGGCGTCCAGCATGCGAAAGGACTGGGCTTCGTCCAGCGTCCAGCCGAAGACGTTGCCACCGAAGCAGAGTGGCGGCACCTGGAGGTCTGAGTGGCCAAGGGTACGTGTGTGCATGGAATCCTCATCCGGTTGGGGGCGTCATGCAGGTTACGACCGATGGCCGCGGCTCAAGGTTCGAGGCGTGATGACCCCGGCCACTCCCGCAGGGGGAGGGGTTTGCCGAGGGCGTAGCCCTGGGCGTAGTCGACGCCGATGGTGCCGAGCAATTCGAAGGTGGCCTGGGATTCGACGAATTCGGCGATGGTCTCGGCGCCCAGGTGATGGGCGACCTGGTTGATGGACTCGACGATGGCGCGATCCAGCGGATCCTGATCGAGGGTGCGGATGAAGCTGCCGTCGATCTTCACGTAGTCGACGCGGAAGTGCTTGAGGTAGGCGAAGGAGCTGAGGCCGGCGCCGAAGTCGTCCAGGGCGATGCGGCAGCCGCGTTCGCGGACCTGGCTGATGAGCGCGGAGGCCACCGAGAGCTTGTTGATCACCGCGGTCTCGGTCAGCTCGAAGAGCAGGCGCTGCGGATCCAGCGGCGAGGCGGCGATCAGCTCCAGCAATTCGGGCAGAAAGTCGGGATCGCTCAGGCTGTTGCCCGAGAGGTTGATGCCCACGTGCAGCTCGGGTCGTTCCTGCAGCCAGGGCACCAGCTCGACCAGCACCTGACGCACCACCCAGCGGTCGATGCTGCTCATCAGGCCGAAGCGCTCGGCGGCCGGGATGAAGGTGGCCGGCGAGATCAGCTGACCCTGGACATCGCGCAGGCGCAGCAGCAGCTCGACGTGCTGCGCGGTGCTGCCGGTGGCGCGAGTGGGGACGATGGTCTGGGCGTGGAGCTCGAAGCGGTGCTGCTCCAGGGCCTCGCGCAGGCCGCTGGCCATGAGGATCTCGCGGTGCTGGCGCTCCACGTCCTCGCTGCCGGCGCGATAGAGCGCCGCGCGATTGCGCCCGGCGTGCTTGGCGGTGTAGCAGGCCACGTCGGCCTGGCTCATCAATTCGGCCGGGCTGCGGGTCTCGGCGGTGATGGCGACGATGCCGGCACTGGCGCCGACGTCGTAGATCCGGTTCTGCCAGTTGAAGCGCACGGCACCTATGCTGGCGATGAGTTTTTCGGCGACGGCCTCGGCCTGTACCAGGTCGCAGTCGCGCAGCAGCAGCGCGAATTCGTCGCCACCGATGCGCGCCACCGCGTCCGAGCCACGCAGGGAATCGCGCAGCAGGGTGCCCAGTTCGCGCAGCAGCAGGTCGCCGGCGGCATGGCCGGCGGAGTCGTTGACCACCTTGAAGCGGTCCAGGTCGATGAAGCACAGGGCATGCTGGGTGGTGCCGGCCTGGGCCTGCTGCCAGGCGGCGTCCAGCTCCTGCTCGAACTTCAGGCGGTTGTAGAGACCGGTAAGGGCGTCGTGGGAGGCGTTGTAGCTCAGCTCGCGCTGCAGGTTGCGGGCATGGGTGACGTTCTGGAACACCAGCACCGCGCCGATGATGTGGCCATCCACCGTGCGTACCGGTGCGGCGGAGTCCTGCACCTCGTGTCTTTCGCCCTGGCGGCTGAGCAGCACCGCGCCTTCGTCCAGGGAGGTGATGGTCTGCTCGCGCAGGCAGCGGGTCACCGGACTGGGCAGCACCTCGTCGCTCTGGCTGTCGTGGATACGGAAGACCTCTTCGTGGGGTCGACCCTGGGCATCCGCCAGCGACCAGCCGGTCAGCTGTTCGGCGACCGGATTGAGAAAGAGGATGCGGCCGTCCATGTCGGTGGTCAGCACGGCGTCGGCGATGGAGGCCAGGGTGACCTGCAGCCGTTCCTTTTCCTCGTAGAGCGCCGTGGTCAGCTGGTGGTGCTCGGTGACGTCGCGGTTGCTGCCGACCAGGCGTACATGACCGTCGGCCTCGACCACCGAGATCAGCTCGGAACGGATATGGCGGACCTCGCCGCCGGGACCGCCACGATTGATGCGGAAGTTGAAGGTGTAGAACATCGACTCGCTGACGACCTTCTCGAACACCTCCAGCGAGCGCGCCTTGTCGTCCGGGTGGATGAAGGTGAGCCAGAAGTCCATGTCCCGGCTGAGATTGTCGGGGGCGATGCCATAGAGATCGCGCAGCCGGGCGTCGGCATTGAAGCCCGGACTGCGGGTGTCCCATTCCCAGATTCCCACGTTGCTGGCACGGATGGCCAGTTGCAGCCGCTCGCGCAGCCTGGCGTTGGTCGCCTCTGCGCGGCGCTGGGCGTCGATGTCGCGGGCCTGCAGCAGATAGCCGGTGAGCAGGTCGCCGTCGTCATGGTCGGGCGACAGTGCCAGTTGCATCCACAGCCCCTGGCCGTCGCGGTGCAGCAGACGGCGGGTCTGTTCGCCTTCCTCGATCGTCAGGGACTCTTCGGCGTCGGCGCTCAGCTCCTTGAGCAAGCGGCCGTCGAGACTGTGGCGCGGATAGCCGAGCATGGCCTCCAGGGCCAGGTTCACCTGGCTCAGGCGGCCCTCCACCGACAGCAGCGCCATGCCATAGGGCGCGGCGCTCAGGGCATGGCGAAAGCGCGCCTCGTTGCGCGCCAGGCGCTGGTTGTGATGACGGCTCTGCTGCACGGCGGCGGCCAGCAGCAGCGGTGGAATCTGCATCAGGGCCACGGGAATGTAGGTCAGGGCTTCCTGTACCAGGGAGGCGCCGTGGACACCGAGCAGATAACCGTGGGCCACCAGGTAGGTGAAGATCAGGATGTTCAGGCCGCCCACCACTGCGGTACCCGCGGCGCTGAGCCTCAGGGTCATCAGCAGCAGCAGGGTGGAGACGTAGACGAAGGGATAGGGCACGTAGGCCAGCAGGGCGAGCACCAGCCCGGGGCTGATCAGCAGCAGGACGACGAATTCGCGGGCGCCCTGGCGGCTGAACTGCTGCCACTGCAGCGGACGGCGGAGAAAGGCCAGGGGCATCACCACCAGCAGGCCGAGGGCGTCCCCGAGGTACCAGTGCAAGGCGACCCGCAGCAGCTCGGGATTGCCCTGCTGGGCGGCGATCAGCGTTCCCAGGGCGGTGCCGGCCAGGGGCGTCACCAGTACCCCGTAGAACAGCAGTCGGCCCATGGCCGCGACATTGCGTTCGGGATGGAGGATGCGATCGTGCAGCAGCCAGGTGCCGAACAGGATCTCGGCCAGATTGGGTAGGGAATAGAGCGCGCCGATGGCCGGCTGGCCACTGAAGGGCAGCTCGGCCAGGGTGCCGGCCAGCCAGATCGCCAGCAGTTGCAGCGGCCAGCGGCGGGGCGACGAGTGCAGCAGCCAGGCGATCGCCAGGCCATTGGGCAGCCAGAGGGTGGCCACGGTGGTGGACGCCTGGCGGGTGAAGAGGATGCACAGGACCGAGCTGAGCAGGAACAGCAGTGCCAGCGCGGTGGCGTCACGCAGCGGAGAGGTGTTTCGCGACAGAGTGGAAGTCATTGCCTATCCAGACACGCTGCTCGGCCGGCAGGTGCCGGGCAGACGAGACGATCCCGAGGAAGCGGGGAGTATCTCCGCTGGTTGGCCATAAAAAAAGGGAATACCGGTCGGTATTCCCTTGGGCTTGACCAACGTCAGCGTCAGGCGGCCTTGGCCCGGGCCTGGGTGACCGCGCGGTTCAGGGCGCTGAGCAGGGCGCGGAAGCTGGCGGTGGTGATGTTCTCGTCGATGCCGATGCCATGCAGCGGACGCTGGCCTTCCAGGCGGACCTCGATGTAGGAGGCGGCCTTGGCGTTGGCGCCGGCGCCGATGGAGTGCTCGTGGTAGTCCATGATCTCCACCGCCTGGGGCAGGCTGGCGACCAGGGCTTCCAGCGGCCCCTTGGCGGTGCCATGCCAGTGCTCGGTACGACCCTCGACGGCGACCTTGATGTCGACGGTGGAGGTGCCGTCTTCCTCGCGCAGCTTGTGGCTGACCAGGGCATAGGGGCTCTTGGCCTGCAGGTATTCCTGTTCGAGCAGGGCATGGATCTGCGCCGCGCTCATCTCCAGGCCCAGGCGATCGGTCTCGCGCTGCACCACCTGGCTGAATTCGATCTGCATGCGACGCGGCAGGCTGATGCCGTATTCCTGCTCCAGCAGGAAGGCGATGCCGCCCTTGCCCGACTGGCTGTTGACGCGGATGACCGCCTCGTAGTCGCGGCCGATGTCGGCCGGGTCGATGGGCAGGTAGGGGACCTCCCAGAGGGCGTCCGGCTTCTGCTGGGCGAAGCCCTTGCGGATGGCGTCCTGGTGGGAGCCGGAGAAGGCGGTATGGACCAGGTCGCCGACATAGGGGTGACGCGGGTGCACCGGCAGCTGGTTGCACTCCTCGACGGTCTTGCGCACGGCGTCGATGTCGGAGAAGTCCAGCTCGGGATCGACGCCCTGGGTGTAGAGGTTGAGCGCCAGGGTCACCAGGCAGACGTTGCCGGTGCGCTCGCCGTTGCCGAACAGGCAGCCTTCGACGCGATCGGCGCCGGCCATCACCGCCAGTTCCGAGGCGGCCACGCCGGTGCCGCGATCGTTATGGGTGTGGACGCTGATCAGCACGCTGTCGCGGCGGTCGATGTGGCGCCCGAACCACTCGATCTGGTCGGCGTAGTTGTTGGGCGTGGCGCACTCGATGGTGGCCGGGAGGTTGAGGATCAGCTTGTTGGCTGGGGTCGGTGCGAACACCGCGATCACCGCGTTGCACACCTCGACGGCGAAGTCGGTCTCGGTGGAGCTGAACACCTCGGGGGAATACTCGAAGCCCCACTGGGTCTCCGGCCGCTCGGCGGCCAGGCGCACGATGGTCTGGCCGGCGGCCACGGCGATGGCCTTGACACCGGCCTTGTCCTGGCCGAAGACGATGCGGCGGAAGCTCGGCGCGCAGGCGTTGTAGTAGTGAACGATGGCGCGCTTGGCGCCCTTGAGCGATTCGAAGGTGCGCTCGATGAGGTCGTCACGGGCCTGGGTCAGCACCTGGATGGTGACGTCGTCGGGGATATGGCCGCCCTCGATCAACTCGCGGACGAAGTCGAAGTCGGTCTGGGAGGCGGAGGGAAAGCCCACCTCGATCTCCTTCAGGCCCACGGCGACCAGGCACTTGAAGAAGGCCATCTTCTTCTCGGCATCCATCGGCTCGATCAGCGACTGGTTGCCGTCGCGCAGGTCGGTGGACAGCCAGATCGGCGCCTTGTCGATGACCTTGTCCGGCCAGGTACGGTCGGGCAGGGCGACGGGCGTGAAGGGACGGTACTTCTGCGAGGGATCTTTGAGCATGGTCATGGGGATTCTTTCCTTGGGCGGGGTCGGGACTTACGAAGCGAACGCGGTCGAGCTTCGCAGTCGTGGACTGACCAGTCGCAGGCAGCGGTGCTGCCGGAGGAGGATGAGGGTATGGGCGTTGTGCATGGCGCTAACGTTAGTCCGCCGAGGGCAGGTCTCGCAATGTTCTTTTTAAAATTGGCAGAAATGTTCGCATAAGAGGTTTTGCTGAGGATTTATTGCTGGTTGTGGCTGTATATTGGTGATTTATAAATGGGAGGAGAGGTGTTTTTTGTGTAACCCGAGATCGCCGGAGCGACCCCTGGCGCCGGGCCGGGGTCAATGCTGGACGATTCCCGGCAACCGAACGAAAGGAAGGCGTCCATGAAGACTCTCGCACTGGTAGGCCTGGCGACCACCCTGGTCGCCGGTCTGGCCTCGACGGCCCAGGCGGCCGACAACCCTCTGGAGGCGGAACGCTGGAAGACGCGACCACTGATCCTGGTCGCGCCGACGGCCAATGATCCCCAGGTCGCGAAGCTCCGCGAGGAACTGGCGCAGCCGGCCAACCGCGAAGCCTTCGTCGAGCGCGAGATGGTGCTCTATACGGTGGTGGGCGACGCTGGTAGTCGCAACGACGAGCCGCTGCGGCCGGAGCAGACCCGGGCCCTGCTCAAGGCGCTGGACGCCCGTACCGGCCAGCCGGCGACGCTCTATCTGGTCGGCAAGGACGGCGGGGTCAAGGTGCGAGAGCAGCAGGGGTGGTCGCTCAAGGCGCTGTTCGGCACGGTCGACCGGATGCCGATGCGGCGGTAGGGCAGGACCCTCACCCCAGCCCTCTCCCGGGGGGAGAGGGGGTTTTCCGAGACCAGCCGGACGCCGTGTAGGGTGGACAACGGCGCAGCCTTGTCCACGCGGCTAAGGCACCGGGCCGTCAGTGGAAAACGCTGGCGCGGTTTTCCACGCTACGGGGCTGGAGTTTCCCCTCACCCCAGCCTTTCCCCGAGGGAGAGGAGGCGCAGGACCCTAGGTTGGGTTGAGCGTTTAGCGCGGCCCAACAGGCCCAGCTTCAGGCGTAGACGTACGGCCCACCCTGCTCTAATGCCCGCTGATAAGCCGGACGCGCGTGGATGCGCTTGAGGAAGTCCACCAGCTTGGGGCGCTTGCCGTTGTCCAGGCCGGCGCGGCTGGCGGCGGCTTCCAGGGGGAAGCTGAGCTGGATGTCGGCCGCGGTGAAGCTATCGCCGACGAACCAGCCGCTTTCGCCCAGCTGGCTTTCCAGGTAGTCCAGGTGCAGGTCGAGCTGGGGCTGGATGAAGCTGGCCGTGGCCTTGGCGGCGATGCCCTTGGCGATGGGCCTGGCAAAGAAGGGCATGGGCGAGGTGGCGATGCGGTCGAACACCAGCTTGAGCAGCAGCGGGGTCATGGCCGAGCCTTCGGCATAGTGCAGCCAGTAGGTGTAGCGCACGAACTCCGGGCTGTCCTGGGCGGGCAGCAGTTGCGGACCGTAGCGCCGCGCCAGGTAGTCGACGATGGCGCCGGACTCGGCCAGGGTCAGGTCGCCGTCGACGATCACCGGCGACTTGCCCAGCGGATGCACCTTGCGCAACTCCGGCGGGGCGAACAGGCCGCCCGCTGCTCGCTCGTAGCGTTGCACCCGATATTCGATACCGAGCTCTTCGAGCAGCCAGAGCACCCGCTGGGAGCGGGAGTTGTTCAGGTGGTGGACGACGATCATGGTCTTTCCTTAGGCCGGAGGCGGGTCAGGGCGCCGGGGTGCCCGGTTCGCCGAGGGAGGTCATGGCCTCGGTCGGCTCCAGCCGCATGCGGAAATCGCGTCCGCTCGGGTGCTGGAACACATGGAGGCCGAATTCCGGGAGGATGGAGAGCAGGTGGTCGAAGATGTCCCCCTGGATGCCCTCATATTGCGCCCACACCGTGGTGTTGGTGAAGCAGTAGATCTCCACCGGCAGACCCTCGCTGGAGAGCGGCATCTGGCGCACCAGCAGGGTCATGCCCTGGTGCACCCCGGGATGGGCGCGCAGATAGCGCTCCACATAGGCGCGAAAGGTGCCCAGGTTGGTGACCCGGCGGGTGTTGACCGGCTCCTGGCCGCGTTTTTCCAGCTTGCGATTCCAGTCCGCCAGTTCCTGTTCCTTGGCGGTGAGGTAGTCGTCCAGCAGGTTGAAGCGGTGCAGGTGCTCGCGCTCGGCGTCGCTGAGGAAGTGCACGCTGTTCTGGTCGATGTTGAGCGCGCGCTTGATCCGGCGGCCACCGGCTTCCTGCATGCCGCGGTAGTTGCGGAAGGAGTCGGTGATGAATCTCTTGGTGGGGATGGTGGTGATGGTCTTGTCGAAGTTCTGCACCTTGACCGTGTGCAGGGCGATGTCGATGACGTCGCCGTCGGCGTTGAGCTGGGGCATCTCGATCCAGTCGCCGACGCGGATGATGTCGTTGCTGGAGATCTGCACGCTGGCCACCAGGGAGAGCAGGGTGTCCTGGAAGATCAGCAGCAGCACCGCGGCCATGGCGCCGAGGCCGGAGAGCAGGATCAGCGGCGAGCGGTCGATCAGGGTGGCGATCATCAGGATGACCGCGATGGCGTAGATGACGATCTTGCTGACCTGGACATAGCCCTTGATCGGCTTGAGCCGTGCCGAGGGCCGCCGCGAATAGAGCACGTTGACCACGTTCAGGGCGCTGCCCAGGGCCAGGGCGATGGTCAGCACGATGAAGGCGCTGCAGACGTTCTGCACCACGGTGACCAGGGCCTCGGGACGCCCGGGCACCAGTTCGATGCCGATCGACAGCACCAGGGCCGGGACGATGTTGGCCAGCCGGCCGATGACGCGGTGGTGATTGAGCTCCTGGTCCTGACCGAAGGAGGTGCTGCGTAGCAGGCGATAGAAGCCGCGCACCAGGATGCGCTTGACGATCCAGTTGAGCACCCAGGCCGCCAGCAGCAGGCCGAGGCAGGCGACCAGGGTGAGCAGTTGCGGGTGTTTTTCGAGGTCGTCGATCAGGTTGGTCAGGGCCGTGGGCATAGGGGGTCTCTTGACGGGATACTACGGGCGCCACGTTAGCAAAGCTGCGCCCAGCATGCCGTATTCGGCGCCTGTGCTCGGTCCAAGGTTCAGTCCTTCCAGGAAAAATTCCATGCGCGTTCTACCTGCCTTTTTCACCCTCGTCGCCGTGCTGCTGCTAGCCGGTTGCGCCGGACGTCCCTTCGGACCGCCGACCCTGGACGATCGCCTGGCCGACCTCGGCTATCGGCAGGGCGCGGCCATGGACACCATCCTGGGCTTCGATCTGTCCGGCTGGCACTACCTGGACACCCGGCACCTGGCGCTGGGCACCGGGTTGGGCCGCGCCTACCTGGTGGACTTCACCGTGCCCTGCCGCAATCTGGCCGCTGGCAATCGCCTCGGCTATCGCTCGCGGGCTGCCGGCCTGCGCCCGGGTGACGTCCTCGTCTCCACCGATGCCCGGGGCAACCGTATGGAGTGCCCCATCGGCGGGCTGTATCGCCTCGATCCCTGGCGCTGAAATCCCATGATCCTGACCCTCGGTCATTCCAATCATCCGCTGGCGCGCTATGTCGAGCTGCTGCAGGCGCAGGGGGTGACGGCAGTGGCCGATGTGCGCTCCCAACCCTATAGCCGCCATGTGCCCCAGTATCGCCGCGAGGCCCTGCGCGACGGTCTGGCCGCGGCGGGGATCGCCTATGTGTTCTTGGGCCGGGAGCTGGGCGCGCGCAGCCCGGACCCAGCGCATTACGAGGACGGACAGCTGCGCTATGACCGCCTGGCCGCCAGCGCGCCGTTCCAGCAGGGATTGCTGCGGCTGGAGCAGGGCCAGGCCCGCTGGCGCATCGCCCTGCTCTGCGCCGAGCGCGATCCCCTGACCTGTCATCGTGGCCTGCTGGTGGCGCCCTGCCTGGTGCGGCGGGGCCTGGCAGTGACCCATATCCATGCGGACGGTCGGCTGGAATCGCAGGCCGAGCTGGAGGACCGGCTACTGGCCGCGACTGGGCTGGCGGATGGCGATCTGTTCAGCTCGCGAGAGGAGCGGCTGCAGCAGGCCTATGCGCGCCATGGCTGGGGCTAGGAAAGAAAAGCGAATTTAGCGCTCGACCGGCTCGCGCTTCTTCCACCAGCCGGCATAGAGGCCGATGGGATAGACACTGACCAGCACGGCGTATACCACCCAGGTGCGCCAGGACCAGGCCGACAGCACGAACCCCTGGGAGAAGCCGACCAGCAGGTAGCAGGCCGCTGCGACCAGCAGGATGCTGCCGAGGGCACTGCCGAAGCGGGGTTTCTCAGTCATGGCGTCGGCTCCAGGCCCGGGCGGCCGCAGGAAAGAAAGGGCGTTCCTTTTAAGCCGAAGCCGGCTGTCTGGCAATGCCTGCGACTGCTACCAATTGTTTGCCACTGTTCAGGGCTTGAAGGCGCCGATGAAGATGCTCGGATCGACGCGCACGTCATTGAGGCTGACGTTCCAGTGCAGGTGCGGGCCGGTCGCGCGCCCGGTGCTGCCGACGCGACCGACCACCCCGCCACGGGGCACCTCCTGGCCGACCTGGACGTCGACGCGGGAGAGATGGCAGAACATGCTGATCAGCCCCTGGCCGTGGTCGACGAACACCGTCTTGCCGTTGAAGAAGTAGTCGCCCACCAGCACCACCTTGCCGGCCGCGGGCGCCTTGACCGGCGTGCCGGCGGGCACCGCGAAGTCCAGGCCGGAATGCGGATTGCGCTCCTGGCCATTGAAGAAGCGGCGCAGGCCGAAGGGACTTGAGAGCGGGCCGTCCACCGGCTTGTCGAGGAGCAGGTTGCTGGGCTGGTTCGGCGAGAACAGCCGGTAGGCGGCCTGCTGTTCGGCCAGCTCGCGTTCGAAGCGCTTGAGATCCTCGGGGTTGGGCGTGACCTGGCGCTGGTTCTTCAGGGTGATGCGCTGCTCGGCATAGTGGCGGTTGCCGACCGTGAAGGCCTGGGGTGCTGCGCCGGCGACCTCCAGCGGCTGGCGACCCGCGGCGGTGCCCAGGGGGATGCCGATGATGGCCACCCAGCCGTTGCCGTCCTTGACCACCAGCACCGGCTTGCCCTGGTAGCGCACCCGCGGCGCCGCGTCGCCGGGGATCGGCACCACGGCGACGCCGCCCGGCACGGGCTTGTCCAGCAGGCGTTGCAGGTAGGTACCGGCATGTGCGGGCAGGGCGAGGAACAGGCAGCAGAGCAGGGGCAGCAGGCGGGACATGGGGTTTTCCAACGGCGAAAACGCCCATGCTGGAGGAGGCGAGGGCCGCAGGGCAAGGCGCCCGCAGCCCGCTTCGTCAGTTGGGCACGATCTTGTAGAGCACGGTTTCCAAGGCCGGCTTCTGCTTGGGATCGAAGAAGCTCATTTCGGGGATGCGCGAATCCGTGACATAGACGGTGCCATCCGGTCCGCGACCGAAGGTGTCCGGCCAGATCAGTTTCTTGTCCTGCACCAGGGTGGTGAGCTGGCCGTTCTCGCGGATCTTCACCGCATGGTCTTCCACCGCGCTGACATAGAGGCGCCCTTGCGGGTCCATCAGCAGGCCATCGGCCGGACCGTTCTCGCCGACCTTTTCCACCTTGGCCGGCAGGCTGGCGAGGTCGTCGCCCTGCAGCGCCGCGGTGGCGATGCGGTAGAGGGTATTGCCCTTGACCGCCTGCCAGTAGAGGTAGTCGCCTGCCGGGGAGAGGGCGATGCCGTCGGCGGAGAATTCCACGCCGCGGCCATCCGGACGCATCAGCGGCTCGCCATCGGCCTTGACCTTGACGCCCTTCTCGGCCTGGGTGCTTGGATCGCCATCCAGGGCGCGTCGCGCCTTGCCGCTCTCCAGATCCAGAACCACCAGGGCGCCGCGGGCACCGGAATCGGTGATATAGGCGTGGCGACCGTCCGGGCTGAATCTCACGTCGTTGAGGTAGCTGCCCTGGGGCGCCACGCTCTCGTCCAGCGCATAGACCTTGCTCACCTGGTTGCTGGCCAGGTCGATCTTGACCAGCTTGGGTGCGCCGGGCACCACCAGCGCCTGGGCCGGAGCGCCCGGATCGATCACCCAGAGACTGCCGCGACCGTCGGCCACCACGGATTGCACGCAGACCCAGTGGTTGCCCGGGGTCAGCTCGTCGCGCTTGGCATTGCGCCAGCCGTTCCAGGCCGGGTCCGGATAGGGCGCCAGGCTGCCATCGGGCTTGAGTTCAGCGACCGAGACCTCGCTGTCTTCGGTCCAGCGGGGGAAGTTGACGAAGATCCGTCCGCTCTCGCTGACGGTGACGCCGGTGACCTGGTGATCGAAGCTGGCGACCTTTTCCAGTTTGGCGCTGGATTCGGCGGCCAGGGCGACCGGTGCCAGGGGCAGGGCGGTCAGCAGGGTGGCCAGGGCGAGGCGGGAGAGGGCGGGTCTGGGCATGGCGGATTCCTGATGGGTGACCGGAAGGGCCGGTCCTGCAGGTACGACTGCGCCAGCCGCCCGGAAGATCGCCGGGGCCGACGGCCGGCCGGCCCTGGCCCCGGCGGGAACGTCCGTGGAAATCCCGGGGTCCTCCTTCAAACCCCAAGGGAGAAGACCATGCCTCGTCTCATCACCAGCAGCCTGGCCCTGCTGACCCTCGGCGCTCTGCTCGCCGGTTGCGACAAGTCGCCGGAAACGCCACCACCCCAGCGCAGCGAGGTGGTGCAAAAGAGCGCGCCGGGCAGCGATCCGGCTACCCAGTCACCCGAGCGAACCGTGGAGCAGCCCCGCCAGTAGGGCTCAGCTCGCCGGCACGCCCTGCTGCCAGACATCCCAGTGTTCGACGATCTCCTGCACCAGCGGATTGCCGGTGCGATAGAGATTTTCCAGCGCCGGGGCGAAACCGCCCTGCTTGGCGTAGTCGAGCAGGTTGTCGACCTCGGAGGCGCCCTTGGCCGGGCGGTCGAAGTCCGAGCCGGCACGGACCACCGCCAGGCGCTGCAGGTCGACCTTGCCCAGGCGGCTGGCGCGCAGCAGGGCCTCGTAGGTGGCGTTGTCCTCCTGCTGGGTGGTGCAGTAGCGGCCCTGGCCGTTGGTGAGCAGGCGGGTCCATTCCTCGGCGCGTTCGGAGAGGCGGGTGCCGGAATACCAGGTGTCGCCGGCCAGGGTGTCGCAGCGGGTCACCACCGGCGGCTGGTTGGCCGGGGCGTAATCGTAGCGTTGGCGCCAGGCCTTGGATTCCGCGCTCTCGGTCAGCTCGGCCTGGCGGGACAGGGCATAGGCCTTGTCCCTCAGCCGCACATTGAGTTCGAACACCTCGGTCTTGTAGTCCAGCGGCGGTTTCTCGCCCGGCCCCCGGGTGTTGATGCCCAGGTAGCCGGTGGGCCAGTCCTTGGGCACGTCGCGGGGATCGAGCTCCCACTGGATGCCAAAGTCCACCAGATAGCGCGCCCAGGCGGTGGTGCCGAGGGTGCCTTCCTTGGGACTGATCCCGGCGATGCCGGCGATCAGGAAGTAGGTCTGTTTGAGGTCGAACTTGGGCGACAGGGTCAGCGCCAGGGTCGAGGCGGCGGCGTTGGCGTGCCCCATTCCAGTGGTCATCAGGCACACCCGTGCCTCATTGCAGAGCACATCCGGATAGTCGGCGGAGAGCCCGTCGACGGCGACCTTATGGGTGAGCTTGAGGCGATCGATCCAGGTCTGGGCCTCGGGGGCGAACATCGCCACGAGCATGACCTTGGGTTGCAGCGGCGCGGCGGGCGGGGTCGCGGCCTGGGCCGCGCCGGCCAGCAGGGCGGTGGTGAGGGGAAACAGGGAAGCGCGCAGAAGGGAATGCATGGAGGGCCTCGGTAGGGGGAAATCCTGACCGAGGGTTCAAGATACATGCCACCATCGGTCCGGGTTGGACCGATTAGTCCAACAGAGACAGAGTGGTGGGTTCTTGGTGATTGTCCAGTACCCGCACCGCCAGTTCGCCCTCGGCGAGGCGGGCAATGAGCTTTTGCCCATTGGCGACCTCGGCGGCGGACCGCACGGCATGGCCCCGCTCGTCGAGCAGGATGCTGTAGCCGCGACCCAGGGTCGCCAGGGGGCTGACGATCTGCAGCGTCTGCACGGTGCCGGCCAGGCGCTGCTGGCGCTCCTTCAACTGACGCTGCATGACCCGGGGCAGCCGCTCGGCCAGTTGCTCCAGGCGCTGGCGCAACAGCGCCAGCTGGCGCCCGGGATGCTGGCCGGCCAGGCGGGTGTCCAGGTGCGCCAGGCGATCGCGACGGCGATTCTGGGCGATGACATAGGCGCGTCTCAGGCGCAGGTCCAGGTCATCCAGCCGCTGGGCCTGCTGACGCAGTCGTTCGCCAGGGTGACGCAGACGACGGCTGCAGGCTTCCAGACGCAGTCGCTCGCGGGCCAGGCGTTCGCGCATGCGCAGCAGCAACTGGCGATGCAGACCGTCCAGGCGCTGGCGCAGGTCGGCGCTGTGGGGCGCCAGCAATTCCGCCGCCGCCGAAGGGGTTGGCGCGCGGACGTCGGCGACGAAGTCGGCGATGGAGACGTCGGTCTCGTGGCCCACGGCGCTCACCACCGGGGTCTGGCAGGCGGCCAGGGCGCGGGCCACGGGTTCTTCATTGAAGCACCAGAGATCTTCCAAGGAGCCGCCGCCCCGGGCCAGGATCAGCGCATCGAAACCCTGGCGATCGGCCAACTGCAGGGCGCGGACGATCTGGGCGGTGGCCTCGCGACCCTGCACGGCGGTGGGGACCAGGGTTAATTCCACCTGGGGCGCGCGTCTCTTGAAGACGCTGATGATGTCGCGGATCACCGCGCCGGTCGGCGAGGAGACGATGCCGATGCGCTGTGGATGGGCGGGCAGCGCACGCTTGCGCTCGGCGGCGAACAGGCCCTCGGCGGCCAGGCGCTCCTTGAGCGCCTCGAAGGCCAGACGCAGGGCACCGTCGCCGGCCGGTTCGACGCTGTCGAGGATCAGCTGGTAGTCGCCGCGGCCTTCGAACAGCGAGACCTTGCCGCGCACCTTGACCGCCAGGCCGTCGCGCAGGGCCTGGCGCACCCGGCTGGCGTGCTGGCGGAACAGCGCGCAACGCACCTGGGCCTGGCCGTCCTTGAGGGTGAAATAGAGATGGCCGGACGCCGGCTTGGCCAGGTTGGAGATCTCGCCCTCGACCCAGACCTGGGCGAAGACGTCTTCCAGCAGCACCCGGGCGCGGCTGTTGAGCTGGCTGACGCTGAGTACCTCGCGGTCGAGACCGAGGCGGGCGAAGGGGTCCTTGAACATGGGGCGCTTTCTGTGGCTTTCGTCGGCGTCACCTTAGCAGCTATGGGCGCGGGGCGAGCAGCGGATTAAGCTGCGCGCCCCTGCCTTCGAGACCTAGGTTCCATGACCCTGCGCCAGACCATCCTCGCTCCCCGTATCTCCAGCCATCCGCGGGTGGAGCGCACAGCGGTGGAAATCCTCGGCTGGCTCGCCGCCTCCGGCGTGGTCGCAGCCGAGGCCTCGCCCTGCCTGCCCAGCCGCGGCCGACGCGGCCATGCGCCGGGGCCGCGGCTGACCGAGGTGCTGTGCCTGGCGCCGGGCATGGACGACCCGCGCGACTATGCCGATGGCGGTCTGGAAATCGTCACCGAGCGCTGCATCTTCACCCCATTGGATGGTTTCGAAGGGCGGGCACGCTGCCCCGCCTGCCGCCGCGAGATCGGCGAGGCGCTGTTCGAGCACCTAGAAGTCTGGATGCCGGCGGAAAGCGACAACTTCGCCTGCCCCGAATGCGATCATGAAGACGACATCAACGGCTTCGACTTCCCCCAGCCCTGCGCCTTTTCCGACCTGGGCTTCATCTTCAACCACTGGCCGGCACGGGCCTTCGCTCCGGCCTTCCTGGAGGAATTCCGGAGAAGGCTGGGGCAGCCGTTGGCGGTGGTTGAGGTGTAGCCTCCGGGGCGAAGTCCTGGTGTACTAAATCGCCCCGTACCCTTCATGGCAGCCAAGCTGACAATTCAGCGGTACTCCAGCGTCGCAGCTCGTCTTTCATGGGCTCATCCAAGTAGCCGGTCCATACCCTGCGGCTGGGCCCGACCAGGCGATACAGCGTCTGGAATCCCAGGTGCAGACGCAGGCGCCGCCAGGCTTCTGTATCGATAGCCTGGTTGCGCGCGGAGCAATAGCCTACCCAGGCGGCCGCTATGGTCGCTTCGGGATCGACGCCCAAGCGCAGGTCGCGGATCAGGTACTCGCTCAGCAGATAGGCAAGGTCGTACAGGCCTTCGCCAAAGTGTCCCTGTTCAAAGTCGATCACGGAAACCTTGCCGTTGGCGCTGAGGATGTTGCGCGAGTTGAGATCACCGTGCACCGGCTCCTCGGTGCGTTGCAGGTAGTCGGCCGCAAAGTGCTCGCCAGCCTTGCGTAACCCTGGCGGCAGCTCGGATAACACCTGGGTGTACTGCAACTCGATCTTGAAGGCCTTGAACGGTCCGCTGGCGTCCAGCAGCTGCGGGCGTGGCTCTAGCGGCAGGCCGTGCAGCGCACCCAGCCAGGCTGTCACGGCGTGCAGCGCCGTGTCTGCGTCTGGGCCATTGCCCACGAGTACGTCATAGAGCGGCTCGCCCTGCGCCTGCTCCATTGCCACTATGTCGAGCGCCGGCTCTACCGCAACCAGAAGGGGCACCGCTACGCGTGGTTCGCGGGCACTCGCATCCAGCGCGAGGTCATGCCAGCGGGAGGCGACCAGGCAGCGCTCAGCGGCGCGGGTGGGAAGCGGCGGAAAGTCGCCGGAGCTTGCCGTATCGGTAAAGCGCTTCAGATAGGTCGTACCGGCAGCGGACTGCACCTGCACCACGCGATTGAACAGTCCGCCGGTGGCCAACTGCAGCCGTTGTGGCGAGGGCCATAGCTGGCGTGCCACAGCCTCCATTTCAGGATCGATCATCGGGGCCAAGGACGTAACCTTCTGCGAGGAGTTGGCAGTGAGTGAGCACGTCTAGGACGTACGTCATGCACAACGACGCTATAGGCTTGGTGTTACCGGAAATAGCTCATGGCTGTGCGGGTTGCCGATGAATTTGGCGGCTGGCGAACATGAAGAAGCCGCCGTGAGTGTTCAGGTGGGGCCGCGACAGCCCCGTAGCGTGGAAAACCGCGCAGCGTTTTCCACTGGGCATGGTGCCTGGCGGTGGACAAGGCTGCGCCGTTGTCCACCCTTGTATCTCGACGACAGCCTCCTTAGGGGGGCATAGTCCCCGACTGATCATCGGGGGAGGATGGCAGGCCGTGTCCACCCTTAAGCCTTTGAGCT
>Ga0157369_10003838_pt1 | contig 17855 bp, 13 predicted proteins | sample C25metaG_FD_113461 | JGI IMG/M metagenome (GOLD analysis project Ga0157369, IMG submission 113461) | Corn rhizosphere microbial communities from Kellogg Biological Station, Michigan, USA - C2-5 metaG | ecosystem: Host-associated > Plants > Roots > Rhizosphere > Soil | place: USA: Michigan... | reverse complement strand
TTCTGCAAATCCGGCTCGGCCAATCCCTCTGCCGCCGTCACGCCGCTCGATCGCTCCGGCCGCCAGCTCGCCGTCTACGATCCTTCAACCGGCAAGGTGGATATGATCGACACCTGTTTCAGTACCCACCACCTGATCTTTGCTTCAGACGCCAACAACACCCTGTGGACCAGCAGCGGCGGCGGTGGCGGCGTGGTCGGCTGGCTGGACACGAAGATGTGGGACAAGACCCATGACGCCGCAAAATCCCAGGGCTGGACGGCGCTCGTTCTTGACACCAACGGTAATGGCAAACGCGATCCTTATCTCGATTCCGAGCAGAAGGTGCTCACCGCTCCGAGCGGAGAAAGCCTCGGCGTTTCACCCGCGCTGAGCAAGACCGCAGACCGCGGACGCGATACCCGCCTGAACGCCGCTTTCTATGGTCTCGCCGTAGCGCCCGATGGCACGGTCTGGGGCAGTGTTCTCGGATTTCCGGGCGGACTCGTCCGCCTCAATCCCGGTCCCGACCCTGCTCACACCGCTCTCGCCGAATACTACGAAGTCCCGTGGAACAATCCCAAAGCGCGAGTCCAGGGTTTTTCGCCCCGCGGCATGGATGTCGATGGCAACGGCGTCGCCTGGGTCGCATTGGGCAGCGGGCACCTCGCGAGCTTCGATCGCCGCAAATGCAAGGGCCCGCTCAACGGCCCTTCAGCAACGGGCCAGCATTGCCCGGAAGGCTGGACGCTCTATCAAACGCCCGGCCCGAACTTCGCGGGAGCAGTCACCGCCGGCAGCGCCGATTCGCACTATTACGACTGGGTCGACCAGTTCGATACCCTGGGTCTCGGAAAAAACATCCCGATCGCGACTGGCAACGGATCCGATTCGCTGCTGGCTCTCGTGAACGGCAGCTTCGCCGTGCTGCGCGTGCCTTATCCGATGGGCTTTTTCGCCAAAGGCATGGACGGCCGCATCGACGATCCAAAATCCGGCTGGAGGGGGAAGGGGCTCTGGACCACGTGGGGTACCCGCACCCCGTTCCACAGCGAAACCGGAAAGGGCACGAACAGCAAAGTCGTCCGTTTCCAGGTCCGCCCTGACCCCCTCGCAAATTAGGTGATTACGGCCTTATTGATAAGTAACCGATCCGCCGCTCGCGCCGCCGACCAGCACATATCCGAAGTCGAGGCCAGACGCTGTGAACTGGACAGGATTCGACACCGAGCCCACGACCAGATATCCAAACGACGAAAGCGACTGCGCATTCGTCGCTGGCAGCGCCAGCAATGTGGAGGATGGAATCGTGAATTGTCCCGCGCCGATCGGCGCCACACAAACAAAGGTCGCGCCGTAGCTCGTCGTCGATGTCGCGCCGGTCGAAGTTCCCGTGATGTAGGCGGATGTTGCGGGGTCGCCGCCCGTCCATGTCAAAGTCAGGGGCTTGGTCCTATCGATCGGCGCGCCGGCGATCGCGGTCTGATTGGACCATACCACCGGTGCGGCGAGCGTCAGGTTCTTCGTGAACGCTCCAACGTCCACTCCTCCGGAGCCGTTCGAAACCGAGTAGGCTCCTGCGGGAATTGCGCTCACATCTCCTGAATAATCGCCCTTCTCGCCGGCGGTCGTCGGCTTCAAAACAATCGGCGACCCGCTCGGAGGAGTCACCGTGATCGATGGACCGGCATCCAGACCAATCACGGTCGGGATGGGGGTCGGTTCCGGAGTTGTTGAACCGGGCGTTCCGGAATTCAGGGGCGTACTGAAGCTCGTAACCGTGCAGCTTCCGAGTGAGCCCTGGTTCAGAAGGCCGGTGATCGAACCGATCTGATTCGCGGTGTACTTTTCGAATACCGCTGATCCGAAGCCGGAGTTGTTGTTAATCGTTTGCCCCGCGACCTTGATCGCGATGGAATCCTGGAACAGGTCGATCACGCCCACGCTCACCGTGCCTTTGCTGCTGAGCACGGGAGTAAACGCCGATACGGAAATCCCGGAGGGATCGGAACACGCGCCGTTGTCGGACGCAATCGCCATCGTAGTCGTATTACTGACCATGCTGCCCGTCTGCACCACCACCGAAACCGCGCAGCCGGTAATCCCGGAGGGAACCGTGAAATTGATCTGATCGAGCCCCGGCTCGGCCGAGCGCCCGCGATAAACGACGTTCGCCTGCTGGCCGCCCACATAAACCGTTACTGGGGTACCCAGGTCCGCGGGCGTTGGCGCGACTTTATCATCGCCCGTAATCGGCCCGAGTCCGGTGCCCCACAGAATCAGCGTGTCGCCGGCTTTCGCGGACTTGGTGCCGCTGACCACGCTGTAATCCCCGAAAGTAACCACCGCCGGACCCGTGCCGGTCTGGTTTACCGTCGAGATTCCGAAATTCGACTTCACCACCGTGATCGGCGTCGAGCCGCTTCCGTTGTTGTACTTCACCGTCAGCGTTCCGGTTCCGGTCGGCGTATTCGAAGGCAGCACGGCGGCTACCTGTTTATCCAGCGTGTACACCATCGGCGTCGTCACCGTCGTCCCGTTAACCGAAACCTCAATCGACGTTCCACTGAGGGCCGTCGGCAGGGGCAGGGAAGGCGCTACTGAAATGGTCGATGGCCCCAGGTTCGTCCCGTAAACGACGAAGATCGATCCCTGCGCGATCCCGAAGTTCGGTAGTCCCGGCAGAATATTGCTCGCCGGATTCTGAACAGAAGTGGGAGCGGGATTCTGGGCCATGAGGCAGCCGGCCGCTGCCATGAGTGAGAGCGTTAATCGCCGATAAAGGTGCACTTTTCCTCCGAGATATACATGAGCGGAGCCTAAAAAATGCAACACCCACCACGCTCAATCGCGTCGCGCCTTGGTTCGATTCCGCACTTTGCCATGCGCCCCGGTTCCGTAGAATCCAAATATGGATCTGAAGGGAAAACGCATCGCCATCCTGGTCGACACGCTGTACCAGGAGCTGGAAGTCTGGTATCCGCTGCTTCGGTTTCGCGAGGCCGGCGCCGAAGTCGTCACCGTCGCTGAAAAAGCCGGGCACACGTACGGAAGCAAACTCGGTTATCCGTGTGTTTCGGACATCTCATACGATGCGGCGCGCGCCGATGATTTCGATGGCGTGGTCGCGCCCGGCGGCTTCGCGCCCGATTACATTCGCCGCCACCCGAAGGCGATCGAGTTCGTGCGCCAGATGTTCCGCGACGGCAAACTGGTCGCGGCCATCTGCCACGGACCCTGGGTTCTGTGTTCCGCCGGTGTTCTGAAGGGCCGGCGAGCGACGTCTTTTTTCGCCATCAAGGATGACGTGATCAACGCCGGCGCGCGCTGGGAAGATTCGGAAGTTGTGCGGGACGAAAATCTCGTCACCTCGCGCAAGCCGGAAGACCTGCCGGCCTTCTGCCTCGCCGCTATGGAAGTGGTGGCAACTACCCCGGTTACAACTGCCGCTCGGTAATCTTCACCCGCGAATTGACGCGGAACACGATCACGGTCTCCGTCGCCAGAGTCACCGGCTTCGGTCTGGTCGCCATTGCCGTCCCGATACCGGCTCCTGTGCCTATACCCGCTCCGATCGCGGCTCCCGCGCCGCCGCCCGCCACAGCGCCAATAATCGCTCCGAGGGCGGCTCCGCCCCCGATTTTTTCTGCCACTCTCGTGCCCGAATTGGCGACGGTTTTCGTCCAGGGGTCGGTCGATACCGCGATCCGTTGTCCGTCGGCGGTCGTGATCTTCGAGACCTGCAGTTGCAACTCGGAGCGGCCGCCGATACGCGATGGCCGCGCCACGGCAACGACCTGACCATCCACACGCGCGCCGCGTTCCGCGACAATCAGCCCGTCCACGATGAGCGGCTCCGCCAGGGACGCGCTGAACGCGTCTCCCGCTGAAGCCCGATCGCTCGAAAGCGTCTCCATCAGCCGGATCGACAGGATCATGCCCGGCTCGAGAGTCACCTGGCGGGGAGCATGCGGCTCCTCGACCTGTTCGATGAGTTGCGCTGTCTGGTTCGGCGTGGGCGCGGCGGACGCCGCCGGCGTTTCCGGCTGGTGATATGGTACCGGAGGCTGCGTCAGTTCAGCAACCTTTGGTTCCGGCTCCGGCGTCTTGAAAGGAGCCGGCTTTTTGTGCCGAGGCTCGGAGTAGACCGGCGGCGGCGCCGATGTGTCGACGTCAGGCTCCGCCGCCTGCGAAGCATAAACGGACGCGACCGCCGGAATGACCGTCGCGCTTCGCGCCGGCGATTGCGAAACTTTCTGCGGAATCGGATTCTGCTGCGGAACCCTGGCCGTGGGATGGATCACGGGCGCGGGGAGCGCCGGAGGTTCCGTCATCTTTACAGCGAGCGCGCCCGCGACGGCGGCCCCGGCAACCAGCAGCCCCACATGCAGCGGCTTCATATCATTACTCCCGACGTTACACTGGATTTGTGAGTTTCCCCCACAACCTCACCATCGGAAACGTCACAATTTCGCCGGCTACCGTTCTCGCTCCGATGGCGGGAGTTACCGATACGGTGTTCCGGCGTTTCATCCGCAATTTGGGCGGATGCGGTCTTATTATGACCGAATTTACGAGTTCGCACGGAGTGAGCGCCGCATTAAAAAACAGCAATAAGCCGAATCGTACGTTGCGCCGCTATCTGGCGTTCGAGCCGGAAGAGCATCCCATTTCCGCCCAGTTATTCGGCGCGGACCCGGAGGTTATGGCGGAGGCCGCCCGCGTTTGCGAGGATCTCGGTTTCGACATCGTGGACATTAACTTCGGCTGCCCTGTAAATAAGGTAGTCAAGTGCAACGGCGGCTCCGGGCTTTTGCGCGACCTGCCGTTGGTGGAGCAGATTTTACGTACGGTTCGCGGCGCCATTTCCATTCCTTTCACCTGTAAATTCAGAGCCGGGTGGAACGATCGCGAACTGGTGATGGTAGAGATGGCCCGCCTCGCCGAAGACTGTGGTCTCCAGGCAGTCGCGCTGCATCCACGGACTCGCGAACAGGGTTATAGCGGCCGTTCCGATTGGGAGCGCATCGCAGCGATCAAAGCCGCGGTCAAAATTCCGGTGATCGGAAACGGCGATGTCATCCGGCCGGAGGACGCTGTCCGGATGGTGGAAGAAACCGGATGCGACGCGGTCATGATCGGTCGCGCCGCCGCGTCAAATCCCTGGATATTCCGGCAGATTGAAGAGTATCTCGAAACCGGCTCTTACACGGAACCTGGCCATCTCGACCGTTACGAGATGATGCGGACTTACTACTCTATGCTGATCGAGCGCCGCGAAGACGACGCCGCCGGCAAGATGAAACAGTTCGCAACCTATTTCACCCATGGCGTTCGCGGTGGCGCACAGTTACGCACCGCCATCTATCACGCGAAGGAACCCGCGGAAATCACCGCGCTCGTGGATGAATTCTTCAGCGCCCCGGAACTCGCGGCTGTGTAAGGCGTCCCGACCCGCCGGGGTCTCGCGGGAGTTCGTTCATGTTTGCCAGGCCATTGGCTCGCGTACGGAATTCATAGCGGTTGATACTCATTGCCGTGTATCCATCGGCGCTTCGCAGTACGTTCCCCCTGACCACCAGTTTCAGCGGGATCTGTTGATCCAGGCGGACTGGCCAGTCGAGGGCCACTTCCAGTACGCAACCCGGATCAAATTGCTCCGTGGTACTGAACAACATGCCTTTGCTGCTGATATTCAGCGTGCCGATTGTCGATTCGCCCCGCCGCACCGGCGGATCAAGCGTCCGCCAGGATACGCAAAGACGGCACGGATATCGCATATTCGTTCTCCGCTCCGCGCCCCCGGCAAAACTGAAGTGCTCGTTTTCCCAAACTACTCCCACGTGATCACCCCTCCGTTCGTTATCCCCGCGGGCCTCAATGCTCCCCGCATCGGGTCCCGGCTATCGGACCACTATTGTCGCGCAAACAGCGGGCCCGTGGCGTCCCGGATTACGGCCGCGCCGATTTGCAAGAATTGGCGTTGGCCCGCGCAGCTTTCAGAGCCTATCTCACACAGCCGGTGAAGCAGGCCGCGTGAGTACAGTCCTTGTTTGGTCCATCGCGATCGGCGCTATTGCCGGCGTGTTGTTCCGGCCCAGGGAGTGGCCGGAAGCGATATGGTCCTGCCTGGGAGCGGCGCTGCTGGTGGTCTGCCGTCTGATTTCTGTCCCGAAAGCGGGCGCGGCGATCGCCAAAGGAGCCGACGTTTATTTATTCCTTACCGGCATGATGATGCTGGCCGAACTCGCGCGGCAGAAAGGCGTCTTCGACTGGCTGGCCGGACTTGCGGTGGGTGCGGCGGCCGGTTCGCAAACGCGCCTGTTCACACTTATTTACGGCGTCGGCATTCTGGTGACGGCGTTCCTTTCCAACGATGCCACCGCCGTGGTGCTGACGCCCGCCGTTTACGCGGCCGTGAAGCACGCGCGATCGAAACCGATGCCGTACCTTCTGATCTGCGCCTTTACCGCCAACGCCGCCAGTTTCGTCCTGCCGATTTCGAATCCCGCGAACCTGGTCGTGTACGGAAAGAGCCTGCCTCCGCTGGGTCCGTGGCTGCATACGTTTCTGCTGCCCTCGCTGCTTTCGATCGGCGCGACCTGGCTGATGTTGCGCGCGGTTACTCGAAACGATATTCACGGCCGCGTCGAGGACGGACGCGAGCGGCCGCGACTCACGACCGAAGGCCGTCGGGCCGCGTGGGGCATTCTCGGAACCGGCGCGGCACTGCTCAGCGCTTCCGGATTCGGGCTTGATCTCGGGCTGCCGACATGCGCGTCGGCGGCCGTAGCGGTTCTGACCGCTTCGCGCGCTCAATCCCGCGACATCCTGAGCGTCATCCGGCATGTCTCGTGGAGCGTGCTGCCGCTGGTCGCCGGGCTGTTCGTGCTGGTGGAGGCCCTGAACGGAGCCGGCGCGGCACACGACATCGCATGGCTGCTCGCGCGGTGCTCAGCCTGGCCGCCACCAGCCGGCGCGCTCGCCTCTTCCTTCGGGATTGCCGGGCTTTCGAATCTGATGAACAATCTGCCCTCAGGATTGCTGGCAGGCGGCGCTTTGCAGAGCTTTCCCGCGCCGCCACACATTCGCGACGCGGTTCTGATCGGCGTGGACCTCGGCCCCAACCTCTCCGTTACCGGTTCGCTCGCGACGATACTCTGGCTGATCGCATTACGGCGCGAGGGCGAACATATCAGTAGCTGGCGTTTTCTGAAAGTGGGTTTTCTGGTAATGCCGCCCGCCCTGCTGCTGGCCACCAGCGCGGTGGCTCTGCTTTCCCGATAAGCCGCGCTCGAGCCCGCTTTCGCCGGCTCACGCGGACCATTATCCCCTCTGATTTCAGAGTAACAGGGCTAAGTTATTGAAAACAAGACTGGATTTTCAGGTTATTTTCGGGTAGCATCAGCAACGCAAAGGAGATCAGCTTTGTCCGTTGAACCCACGGTCCGCACGCCGTTCTCCAGGGAGGATTCCGCTATTCCGCAGGAGAAGATCCCGGCAGTAACTCGCGCATTGCGGGAAGCTTTCGGGCAGGCAGAGTACGAGTCTATTCGCAGGATTACCCTTGGCAACACAACTTCCCGCGTGTTTCGAATCATGGTGGCGGGGTCTTCGTTTCTGTTGAAGATCATCCTGCGCAAAGACGACGCCACGCGCCACTACGCCTGTATGAAGGCGGCGGCTGAAGCCGGCCTTGCGCCGCAAATCCGGTACGCCTGCGTCGAAGACAAGGTCTCGATCACGGATTTTGTGGAGCCTGCGCCTTTGCCCGCGGACGCGCTTGTTCGCATTCCCGCCACGCTGCGCGCGCTGCATGCGCTGCCGCCCTTTCCGCGAATTCCAGATCACATCAACACTTCATGCATGTTCCTCCTGAACAAAGGACCTGCTCTTGACGAATACCTGGGCAGATTTCAGGCGGCCAACCTTCTTCCCGGGAATGCAAGCGAGGAACTTTTTCTCCGCTACTCCCAGATCGCTGCGGTTTACCCGAGCAATGCCGACATGGTGTCGAGCCACAACGACCTGTTCAAGCCCGACAACATCCTTTTCGACGGAGATCGCGTCTGGCTGGTGGACTGGGAGGCCGCCTTTCTCAACGACCGCTACGCCGACCTGGCGGTTGTTGCGAACATGCTGGTCGCGAATGATGCGGACGAGGCGCTATTTCTTACCGCGTATTTTGGTGAACCCGCAGGTGAGTATCGACAGGCGCGGTTCTTCCTCGCGCAGCAGATCTCGCATATCTTCTACGCGACGGCTTTCCTCCTGATCGGCTCTTCGGGACAGCCGGTCGACTGGGCTCAAAGTGTGCCCGGGTTCAGAGACTTTCAGCGGCGCATGTGGGCGGGCGAGATGAACCTGAAGGAAAAGCACATGAAGGTGGCGTATGGCAGGGCTCACTGCGAACGATTTCTGCACAACGCGCGCCAGCCGCGATTCGATGAGGCTTTGCGCATCGTCTCAGATGCGAAAACGCGGTTTGAGTAACGGTCCGGTGAGCTCCGGTGAGCACCGACTTCCATTAATTAAGGCTGGCAATTCGAAGCCACAGCTCCGGCGGATCGACAGGATTCACTCGAGCCGGGCGGTTCGGTCGCGGTCATCGCAACGCCCCACTCGGACCGCGGGTTTTCGATCCGCCAGCGCGAAGCTGAGTTGATGCCTCTTCTCGATGATGCGAGCGTCCGGATCAACTGGTGATTCCAGGATGGGCAATGGCTATGTTCGCAACGGCCATGGTTGGACTCCTGATGAGTTGGGCCGCACTGACCCGGTACGGGGCCGGTGTTCGCGGGACTCGAGTCATAACCCGCGATTGAATCGACTGGCCTGATCCGGGGTGGCGTCATGCTCAGCCTTCATCACTGCGTGGTTTCCAGCGAGCTTCATTACGCCTGGTAATTCCCGCAGGTGACGGCGAAACGGGGCCGCGGCTGAACTGGGGCTTCTGGTTATTTGGAAGGCTGCGATAACACGAAGTCCTGAAAAGGACCATTACGCCTGATGTGCAACGGAGACTGCCAGGATGCCGCAAGGTGTTCCCTTGCGCATTTTTTGCGCATTTCGTTTCGAATTCTCGTGTCTCGAGCAGGCTGACGAGGCTTGCGTACGCAAATGCCGCGAGGGCACGGAATTCCTGCCTCGCCCGCGAGAAGGTTGCTGCGGAAACCAAAGTACCGCTTGTTGCTCCTGTGAGGTCAGGCAGGAGTGGGCTGAAGGCGAGAAACCAGGTAGCATTCATGTACGGAAACAGAGAACGAGCTGTGGCGCTCACGTTGTTGCTGCTCAATGCGACGGCGGCAGCTTTTGCGAAAGGACCGAAGATCGCGCCGGATGCGCAAAACATCAGTGCTGAGAACGTGAATTCCGACGGAACCGTCGATCTTGTCGTTCAGTTCAATTCGCCGGTTCAAAAGCAGCAAATGGATGTGGTCAGCCGGCATGGCGGGAAGGCCAAAAAAGTCTTGCCCGGACTGGGCGGCGGCGCGTTCCGTGTACCACGATCGGCGATCCAGGATCTCGCATCCGAGCCGACGGTTGCGTTCATTTCGCTCGATCACAAGCTTCAGGCGCATTCGACAGCCGCCGAAAACGCAGCCATTGTCACGTCGGGCGTGGTGAACGCGCCAACCGCATGGAGCCTTGGCTACAACGGCGCGGGCGTCGGTGTTGCCGTGATCGATAGCGGCATCAACGCTCAGGTGAAAGACCTGGGAGATTCGAATGGAACTACAGACAAACTGCACAGCCGGGTGGTTTATGCGGAGAACTTCCTCGTCCCTTTGTTGCAATCCGACGGGAAGCCGAATCCGGCCCGGTACATCACCAGCGATCAGTACGGCCACGGGACCCACATCGCAGGCATCATCGCGGGCAATGGTTTCCTTTCGACAGGACCGGAATTCACGGCGACGTATCTGGGGGTGGCGCCGCGAGCGAATCTGATCGATCTGCAGGTGCTCGATCAGAACGGACAGGGATCCGACAGCCTCGTCATCGAGGCGATCGACCGCGCGATCGCGTTGCAAAGCCAGTACAACATTCGGGTTATAAACCTGTCGTTGGGCAGGCCGGTCTACGCGAGTTTCACCGAGGACCCGCTTTGCCAGGAAGTAGAAAAGGCATGGCATGCAGGCATTGTCGTCGTGGTTGCGGCTGGAAACGATGGCCGCGATAACAGCTTCGGATCGAACGGATACGGCACGATTACCGCGCCTGGGAATGACCCGTGGGTGTTAACGGTGGGCGCGATGAAAAGCATGGCGAGCGATTTCCGGCTGGACGATCAGATCGCGACCTATAGTTCGCGCGGTCCATCCATGGTCGATCACATTGTGAAACCGGATCTGGTGGCTCCGGGCAACATTGTGTCTTCGCTTGCGGACCAGAAAGGATACCTGCTAACGACATATCCATCGAATATCGTTAGCCCGTATCTTTATGAAGGCAATGCGACCCAGAGCTCTCAGTCCAGTTACTTCAATCTGAGCGGCACAAGCATGGCAACAGCGGTCGCGAGCGGGGCGGTCGCCGCACTGCTAAGTGGCCAGCCGCAGTTGATGCCGGATCAGGTGAAGGCTCGCCTGATGCTGACCGCAAGCAAGGAGTTCCGAATCTACGCGCCGGATTACTATGCGACCGCCGCGCGGTTGCAACCTCTCGTGATCCAGGCCGGGCAGGAACCCGTTCTGGTTGCAGCGTATGAATCCGCCGTTGCAAGCGCGACTAATCAGGCGCAGAACGCGGCGAGCAAGGTCACGGCCGATCAGAAAAGGGTGGCGCAGGATCGGGTATTGGTCGATGCCGACTTATCTGCCATTGCAGCTCACAGCCCCGCAGTGCCACCGGCGAGCGCAAAGGTGAATGACGCCACGGCGGCTTACAACGTCGCGCTTGCGGCTCAGGCCATTGCCGATGCGGCGCTGGCGCGGGCACAGGCGAGCCACGCTCTACCGGCGATTCTTCAGCCGCTGCAGCAAGCTGATTACGCTGCCAGACAGGCGGCTGCAAGTCTGCTGAAAGCGCTTCAGGCGGCGCAAGCTGTATTGCAAAGCGCGCAGGGCCAGTTACAACAAGACCAGCAGAAGCTTTCGGCTGATCAGGCTACGCTGAAAAAGGACACAGCACAACTCAACACCGACCAGACGCTGCTGGCTAACTGCCAGGCCACTCTGGCCACAGCGCAGCAGAACCTCGCCGACGCCAAGGCTACCGAAGCCACGCTCGATGCCGCAGTGGCCCAGCTTTCGGCGGCCGAGAGCGATCCGAACCAGTACAGCCCCGCGCAGTACGATATTTTCACCGTTGGCGCAGGATATCTGGACCTTGCAGCGGCCGTCCAAAGTACCGCAACGATTGACACCGGGGCCGTCGCGCTCTCACCCGCTGCGTACATTGACCCTGCGACGAACGCCATCAGGATCACGGACAATTACCAGGACGTCTGCAATGCCCAGAGCGTCTCTGGCGTGGCGACCGTCTGGGGTTCAACGATCTGCGGCGCTTCCACCGTTTGGGGAACGACAACGGTTTGGGGCTCAACGACTGTGTGGGGCTCGACTACGGTGTGGGGCTCGACTGCCGTAACGAGCAACACGACAGTGTGGGGTTCGAGCACGGCGCCAGCATACGACTCGATCTGGGGAACGACCGCAGTGTGGGGTTCATCGGACCCGAATAGTACGAGCACGGATCCGATCCACGCGAATTCAGTCCTGATCGGAGGTGATCCGAAATAATCACTACTCCTCCCGGGAAGGCTGCAAACACGATCGGCCGCGGGCATCCGCGGCCGATCGTGTTTTGAGTGGTGGCTGAATGTATCACCGATGGTCTCTCCGGCGATCCTCTGGATCGTTGAGTACGGCCACGGCCCTCACGTCGCCGGGATTCTTATGATCGCGCCGAATGCAACTGTCGTACGCGCTTCAAGGTTCTCGATAACAACGGGAATGGAACGGGCAGCTTTTATTCATTTGAGCAAGCGTTGCGTTGAAGTCTGTATTAACATTCGCGTCACCATTCTTTTTGTCGGACGTCCCGTTTACGAAAGCTATGCGGTGTTCGGGTTTGCACGGGACCTCGTTCGGTTACTTTCGGAATGACCGTTCGGCTTCGCCCGAATCCCAGCGAAAGGACACTTTCTCCGTGACGCGGAAATTCCCGGCAATCAGGAAAAATCCCGGCCGATGGTTTTAATTAAAGCTCCTGGATGGCACGTCGCCCGGCATGTTACCGCTTTTCTTCAGTGGCCTCGAATGATGCGGCAGCGGGTTTTCGCCGCGAGCGCCGATCCGGCTTCCTGGAACGGTTCACTGGCGTTTGCATTCCACCAGTACGACACTCGAAGCCGGATTACCAGCGCCCGCGTTCGCTTCGGCGACGGCTATCCCGTGAGCGCGCAGCCAGGCGCTGATCTCGGGCCCGGAGATCTGGCCTGGCCGCGATTCAGAACCCGACGCAGCAGCCATTGAAGAAAACCGAAAGCCGGCGACCCGTCCCTGCGAGTCAATCATTGGGCCACCTGTATTCGGCATTTCGCCATTCTCCGTGATCTTTTCCGCTCTGAGACCCGCAATCTGGTAACCGACCCCTCTAATCTGACCCGATTCGCCGGCGTTCTCGAGAATGCTCAGGGGCTTGCCTGAAATTGCCGATTGAATGACAGCCACAGAGGATGAACCATCAACTGCGATCACGCGCGCCTGGTCTTCCCGCGCATCTGTGCGCACGAACAGAGATCCGCAACTCTGCACAACCCTGGCATCGGTTAGCACTTCGCCACTCGCGCCGACGAAGAATCCGCTCGCAACGGCGCCAGGCCATTTCACTTCCGGCCCCGGATCAGAAACTTCGGTTCGTCGCGCCGTATGCGCAGGCGCAGGTACCGTGGGAGAAACAGAAAGAGAGCCAGGATCGGATACAAACGCGCCGCCCGAGAGCGCTTCCGCCAGCAGGCGATCGCCGATCGCAGTCTTGTCAGCGGACTTCCTGAGCCTGGTGGAGTCGGCCATGCCAACAGCCCTGCGAACCTGTTCAGCGGACAAACGGGCATCCATCTGCTGGATCTCGGATTGCGCATTTTCGACGCCCGCTCTTCGCGCCAGTTCCATCCACATCCGGGCACGAACGGGATCCGCCGCGGCGCCGCGCCCCTCTTTCAGCATGATGCCCAGCGCGAGTTCGGCGGGGGCGTAGCCGGCCTCGGCAGCACGCTGATACCAATGGAGCGCCTGAGCGTCATCGTGCGGGACCCCGCGGCCGTTTGCGTAGAGGAAAGCGATGTTGTATGCGGCCGCCGGCAGTCCATTGCGGGCCGCGGGTTCCCACAACTTAAACGCCTGCTGCGGGTCGCCTGTCCCGTTGTTCCAGGCAAGGTTGCCCAGGACCAGGCGCGCCGTACCCACGCCGTGAGCAGCCGCTTTCTGAAGCCAATGTTCAGCTTCCGCTCGGCCGCCGGAGCCGCCCTGCTCTCTTCTGTACAGAAGCCCGAGATTATATTCGGCAGGACCATAGCCCTGTTCGGCCGCCTTTCGATACCATTTCAGCGCCTCTGCCGGGTTCGCGGGTACGCCGAAGCCGTGCTCATAAAGAAATCCGAGAGCATTCTGAGCCTGAGAATCGCCCCGGTCGGCGCTGGTTCGCCATTCTCTCAATGCCGACGCGTAGTCCTTATTTTGAAACGCATGGAGCCCGGCGGAGTAGTCAGCCGGAAGATTCGGGACGACTACCGCGGCAGCCACAAACAGCCGGATGAGCCACTTACCTGTTGCCTGGCATCGCATGTGCGCTCCCATCGGATTCGTAGTTGAGGATTGAATCGGGCTCACTCGTATCGGGTCCGGGCAAACGCGACGCCGCCGATCGACGCGCCGATCCATTCAATTCACGTTCACTGGCAATCTTCCACACACCATTGATACGGTTCAGGATTATTTCCTCCCGGCCTGCTGTCCCGAAGCGTCTGCCGGGAAAGCGCCACGCTTTGCGAAATGAGATGAGCGCGCGATCCGGATTCAGGCTTTCGAAACGAACATCGGAGATGGAAAAGTCAGCATCAGCCCGGAGGCGCGCAAATTCGCGCTCTTTGGCCTGGCGGATGGTATCGACCGGGACGTTACGGCGGCCGAAGTACCGCGTTACGACGCCCGCATAATAATCGGATTGCCGGTCCGCGTCGTGTTGACGAGTTGATTCGACCCACCGGTCGAGAAGTGCGGAAATTTCGCGCTTTTCATCGCCGCCACCGATCAAATCAGCGCCGGCTGTTTGGCCAGGAAACGGGTTTCGGTGAGGAAGCGAGGACAGGCGCGGTGTCTGCGACTTCGATTCCGGCTCATATTCACGCGAAGAGGCGTGCGTTCCCGCGGTGAGCGTTCCAATTTCGACTTCGCGCCGCCCGTACGAGGCAGCCAGAATCGTTACGCCCCCAACGAGCAGCGTGACAATCGCCGCGATTCGGACGCGGTCTTTCACATGCAGCCGCGCGGGTACCCGGACTTCGCCGCTGCCACTGGCTGCAGGCGTTGGGGGAGTTGCCCGGGTGGCCATCCGATCGCCCGCCGGGACCGGTCGCGAGGGAGCTTCGCGGTCGCGCATTTGTGAGAGTCGCTTCGCGACATCATCGAGTGTCGGCCTTTGCAAAGGGTCTGGATCGGCCAGATCGCGGATCAGATCGGATACTGAAGCCGGCAGCGACATCCTCCGATTCGGGCTGCTTGCGCTCGCGTTACGAAGGCAGAGCTTCTCAATCAAAACCCCAATTGACCAGGCATCCCAGGCGGGCGACACCAATCCCTCGTATGCTTCCGGAGGCGCATACAGATCCTGGCGAATCAGGAGCCGGCGGGTTTCTGCAGGCGCGGCTCGGCCATTGATGCGTAGTTCGCTGAAATCAGCGAGCTTCCATACGCCCGCACACTGAACCACGAAATTGTCGCTCAGAGCGCAATAAACGAAATCCTGCGAATGCAGCCACGACAGAGCCGCGCAGACCGGCGCCAGTGTCCTTTGCAGATCTTGCAGGTTGGACGCGTATGGCAGGTTCTGATCCACCAAAGCGATTTCGAATGGCTCCGTAATCGCGTACGGCATCCCGCCGCTCGCGCCGGCGCTGAAAACGCGGAGAAGGTTCGGGTGCTGAAGGAAACTCGCCTCAAGAAAGCGATTTACACGGGCGTCCGGGACTTCGCTCTCATCCTGCTCGAAGAGCCAGCAGAACGCTGCCCTGAATTGATCGCCCGTCTGGCGTGCGTCGAAAATTGCACGATCGCGAAAGCCAAGAACAAGATCGCCAATTGTGAAACCTTCTATATTTCCCGGCCGGTAGCGCCTCCAATCTTGTGTCATACAGTGCAATGCTTCGTTCAGGCCCGCACACCGCAAACCGACTACGTGTCAGTGCATTTCCCTGTCCCAAAGATGCAAAACAACTGAGAGCCCTCTGCACACCGCCCGACGTCTGCCGAACGCGGGGATTGAACATGTCGAAATCGTAAAGAGTGATTAGCGTATTTCGGTGAACACCGAACTGCTGTCGTCCTCGCATGCAGGACCGCTTCAGGTACATCCGTACTCTTCTGTCCCAAACGGCGCCGAGTGGGACAAGCACGTCGCACAGAGTCTCTCATGCAGACCGGCAAAGTGCTTGTTTCATTTGCGGTCGTGACTTTCCTCTCGCCCTGAGTCTCTGTCGCCCTGAGTCACGCGCGGCGGCGCTGTCGAGACGGCTCAGGCTGCTAATCAAGGGCCGCGGAGCGCAGGTCAGGAACAGGATCGAAACGCGGGGCGAGACGCTGCTGCCTGCACGCGCCGATTACTGGCTCAGGCGCTTACGCCGGCTTCGGCCAGATACTGGCGCATGGTTTTCGCGTAATGCGGAAATGAAACTTCCGGCTCATCGATCTCCGGATGCCAGCGCTTTTCCCACTCGAAGCAGTAATAGCCTTTGTACCCATTCGATGCCAGCACCCGAACCGTTTCTTTTACAGGAATCTCTCCCGTGCCGGTGAGCACGTACCGCCGGTCGTCTTTGCTCTTGCCGGGAACCGGCACGGAGTCCTTCAAGTGGGTGTGCCGCGTATACTTGCCCAGTTGCGCGTACGTGTCGGCCGGCTTTTCACCGTCGACGCACGTATGATGCGCGTCCCACAAAAATGCGACGTTCTTCGATTTCGCTCCTTCGATTACCGGCAGCAGGTTCTCAGCGCTGCGAAACTCGCCGTGGGATTCCAGAATTACCACCACGCCGGCGGGCCGCGCGTATTCGCCAAGCTGGTGAAGACCGTCGCTGATGCGCGCGAAGGTCACGTGCTTGTCCTCACCCGGAACAAACTGATTGGGAAATACCCGCACATAAGGAACGCGCATCTGATGCGCAAGATCGATAAAGCGCCGCGCCTCGTCCATGTATTTTGCGCGCTTGCCCGGATCGGGCTCATGCATCTGGGCGGACGAGCCGAGATCCGAGATGGCGAGACCGGCAGCCGAAAGATCCTGCAGGCTCGTTTTGAGGCGAGTGCCGCTAAACTCCGGGCATTTCGGCAGGTCCATCTGATCCTGAATGCCGCGCAGCTCAAGCGCGGCGAACCCCCAGGAGGACGTGTTCCTCACGATGGTGTTCCAATCCCACTTCGGGCATCCGAGCGTGGACACGGCGATCGGCAGTTTTCGCTCGGGCTTCGAAAAGCCTGGCGCGGGACCGGCCATCGCGCACGCAGCTGTTCGCAAGAGGTCACGGCGTGTCATAGTCAGATCTTAATCCGGAGCGGTCAGATCTTAATCCGAAGCGCGGAGTCCGCCAGCCGGGCAAACGTTGCGGCGCGGAAAGAAAAGCGCCGCCCAAAAACAGGGCCGGCATTTCGACTTCTCAAGTTTCGACGGCGCGCGCCCTGGGGACGGCAACCTCTGCGCTATCGCTGTTCAAGCAGTTCCGGCTGCCGTGGCGAGAAGGTTCTCTGCTTGAAGTCCGGGTAGAGGCTTTGAATGCGCTGCATTCCAGGCGAATACGCCGCGCCAGGTACAACTGGCGATGAAGCTGTACTTCCGAGAATGGCAAGCGCTGGGCTTATTTTCTGCGCAGCGCTTGCGCCATCCCGATCAGACCAGCGGTTCCATAGACGACAGACGGCAGCGCTGTCGGAATCGCCGTGAGAAGAGCCAGCATCACAGCCTTGATCATCGCCGATTCCGAATCGTCTCCGTACCATTTCATCTGCGCCCGGTAAGCGATGAAGCCGAGGACAATGCCGGCGAGCAATGAAAGAGGCCACAGCAGACCCATGGTGGCGAACTCTTCCGCATTCAACATCAGATCCACGATGAAGGTGAGGAAGGCGATGCGGGGATCGATGCCGAATACCTGGCCGAAACCTTTCGCGGCAATGGCATGAGAATTCGCCGGCGCGGGCGATGGTTTGTGGAAGGCGACAGCGGAGTTATTCGGCGCGCCGCAGGAGCTGCAGAATCCGGCCGAACTGTCAATGTCGCGGCTGCAGTAAGAACAGGCAGGCATAAGGGTACCCAGACTTTCAATTAGCCGGCGGTGGCCGCCGGTGCTGCTCGATCATACCAGCATGAAGCGGCGGGAACGACGCGGACACATCCGACTCGAGGTTCGGTACTGGTTTCGGATTCCGACCGAACGCTTCCCGTTTCTCAATTCCGGCCGCGCCGTGAAACGAATGCTGGCATGATCACGCAGGGCCGTGGTTCAACGATGCTTGCAATAGAAAGCCGCCGGACCGACCATCGAGAACGCGGCCGAACGACGCCACTGACAAGCGAACGGCCGCTCGACTTTGCCGGGCGGTTCTGCTAATATTAATGAGGTTAATACCCACTCAGAACATTGTCCCCCAATCCCGCCGGGC